>Ga0164243_10011191_pt1 | contig 12822 bp, 9 predicted proteins | sample OricompcompostOP_FD_108781 | JGI IMG/M metagenome (GOLD analysis project Ga0164243, IMG submission 108781) | Organic Plus compost microbial communities from Emeryville, California, USA - Original compost - Organic plus compost (OP) | ecosystem: Engineered > Solid waste > Mixed feedstock >...
CTGACGAGCCGCCGCGTGCTTGCATCACAAAGGGCCGATTTTCGCAAGACGGATTCGGCTAGGCGTTGGATCGATGCCCGAGGGCTGGTCGATCCTGAAGCAGGCTAAGCGGTTTCGCCAAGGCGTCTCGCTATGGCGCGCTCAAGGTCCGGAGCTGCGGCAACAAGGGCCCTGGCCGCTTCCGTCTGTGGATTGTCCAGCACTTCCGAGGTGCGGCCTTCCTCCACGATCTTTCCTTCATGCATCACCATGACCTGATCGGTGATGGCGCGGGCCACCGTAAGGTCGTGAGTGATGAACAGGTAGGCGACGCCGAGCCGCTGGTTCAGGTCCGCGAAGAGATCGAGCACCTGCGCGCGGATGGAGACATCGAGGGCGGAGACCGGCTCGTCCGCCACGATCAGCTTTGGCCGCGTGATGATGGCGCGGGCGATCGAAATCCGCTGACGCTGGCCGCCGGAAAATTCGTGAGGGTATTTGTCCATGTCGGACGGCGCCAGCCCGACTTCGTGCAGCGCCTCGGCCACCATTTCGCGCCGCTCGGTACGGGCGGGTTTCTTCTCCAAAAGATGCAAGGGCTCGGCTATCAGCCGCTCGACCTTGTGGCGCGGATCGAAGGAGCCGTAAGGATCCTGAAAGACCACCTGCATCTCGCGTCGGGAGGGCCGTAATTCGGCCTCCGATTTGTCTGCAACTGTCTGCCCCAGAAGCCGGATTTCGCCGCTGGTCGGCCGGTCGAGGGCGAGGATCATGCGCGCGAGCGTCGATTTCCCGCAGCCGGAGCGGCCCACAAGCGCCATGGATTGACCCGCATCCAGCGAGAAAGAGACATTATCGACGGCCCGGAACGGTTCGGCTTTCGAGAAAAGCGACTTTCTCCTCCCGGCATAGTCGCGGGTAACGCCCTCGACGACGAGGAGGGGGGCCGATTTACCCTCCCCCTTGTGGGGAGGGTGGCCCGCGGGGCCGGGTGGGGGCGGGAAGGAGGGATCTTCGTGCGCCCCACCCCGTCCGGCTACGCCGGCCGACCCGCTCCGTGAGGGGGCATTCCGCACCGGCACATGCACTGAAGCCTCGGCAAGCTGCCGCGTATAGGGATGTTTCTGCTGGGTCAGGATCTTTGCCGTCTCGCCGGCTTCCATCACCTCGCCATGACGCATGATGGTTACGCGATCGGCCATGTCGGCCACTACCGCGAGATCGTGCGAGATCAGAAGCAGCCCCATCCGATTCTCGTCGACCAGATCGCGCAGAAGTTCGAGGATTTGCTTCTGCAGCACCACGTCGAGCGCCGTGGTCGGCTCGTCGGCTATCAGCAGTTTCGGTTTCAAGGCGCAGGCGATGGCGATGATGACCCGCTGGCGCTGGCCGCCGGAGAGCTCGTGCGGATAGCGTGAGAGCGGAAACCTGGCTTCCGGCAGGCCGACACGGTCGAGGATCGCGCGCGCCCGCGCCTCGGCATCGGGACGGTTGGCGCCGGTGTGCCAGCGGATGCCTTCGGCAACCTGCTCGCCGATCGTCTTGACCGGGTTCAGCGCCGTCATCGGCTCCTGGAAGACCATGCCGATGTCGTCGCCGCGCAGGCGGCACATGGCGGCCTCCGGGGCGGACAGAATGTCGATGCCGTCAAAGGTCACGCGGCCGCGCGTCCGGGAGGCATTCGGCAAAAGCTGCATGACTGTTAGCGCCGTCATGGACTTGCCGGAGCCTGATTCGCCCACCAGCCCCATGACCTCGCCGGCGTCGATCGCCAGGTCCATCCCCTTGAGGATGGGCATGCCGGCAATGTCCAGCGACAGCTTTTCGATCTCTAGGAGGCTCATCGCTCGCGCCTCAATCTCGGATCGAGGATGTCGCGCAGTCCGTCGCCGAGAAGGTTGAGCCCAAGCACGGTGATGACGATCGCAAGGCCGGGGAAGATGGCCTGGTTGGGCGCGATCATCATGCGTGTCTGCGCGTCGAAGAGCATGCGGCCCCAGGACGGCATCGGCGGCTGCGCGCCGAGCCCGAGATAGGAAAGACCAGCCTCGGCCAATATGCCGAGCGCGAACTGGATCGTGCCCTGCACGAGCAGGATGCTGGCGATGTTGGGCAGGATATGCTCGATGGTGATCAGCGCCTTGCCCTTGCCGGCGGCGCGGGCAGCGAGAATGAATTCGCGTGGCCACAGCGCCAGGGCGCCAGCCCGGGCGACGCGGGCGAAGACCGGCACGTTGAAGATGCCGATGGCAATGATAGCGTTAACAGCGCCGGGGCCGAAGATCGCCGTGATCATGATCGCCGAAAGAAGTGCGGGGAAGGCGAAGACAACGTCGTTGAAGCGCATCAGCACTTCGTCCAGCCAACCGCCGCGGGCGGCTGCCCAGCAGCCGAGCGGTACCCCGATGCCCATTCCGATGCCGACGGCAACGATGGCGACCGCTATCGAATTGCGCGATCCGACCATGATCATCGAGAGGATATCCCTGCCGAGATGATCGGTGCCGAAGGGATGGGCTGCCGAAAGCCCTTGCATGCGGTTTGCCACGACGAGATTGGTCACGTCATAGGGCGTCCAGATGAATGATAGCGCTGCCATAGCGGCTATCAGCAGCGTTATGATCAGGCCCGTCATGAAGGAACCGCTTCTCAGTGCCTGGTGCAGGAAGTGGCGGAAATCGTCGGGTTGGGAGGACGCCGGCATGGTCATCAGCGTGCCCTCAGCCTCGGATCGACAACCGCATAAAGCAGGTCGACGATCAGGTTCACCGCCACAACGCTGGCGACCAGCAGCATGACCACGCCTTCCACGACAATCAGGTCGCGCTGGGTGATGGCCTGAAAAACCAGACGACCAAGGCCCGGCAGGTAGAAGACATTCTCGATGATGATAGTGCCGGCGAGCAGGAAGGCGAACTGCAGGCCGAGAACGGTGAGCACGGGAATCATAGCGTTACGCAGGGCATGGCGCCACAAAACGATGTGTCGAGGCATGCCCTTGGCGTGCGCGGTGCGGATATAGTCCTCGCCCAGCACGTCCAGCATGGCCGACCGGGTCACACGCGCCAGGATCGCGGCCTGGGGCAGGGCGAGCGCGACCGCCGGAAGGATCAATGCCTTCAATGCCTGCCACCAGTCACCCCAGCCGGGGAACCCGCCGGCGGGTACGAGCCGCAGGGCGACGGCGAAGATATAGATCAACAACAATGCGAACCAGAAATTGGGTACCGCCACGCCTACCTGGGCAGCACCCATGGAGATTGTATCGGCCAGTTTGCCGCGCCGGGAGGCCGCGAATATCCCTACCGGGATGGCGATGATGGTGGAAAGGAGCAGGGACATGATCGCCAGCGGCAGGGAGACCGTTATTCGCTCGGCAATGAGTTCGATGACCGGCGAGGAATAGGTGTAGGAGCGGCCGAAATCCCCAATAGCCATGCCGCTGATCCAGTTCAGATACCGCGTGATCAGCGGCTGATTCATGCCCATCTGTTCGCGCAGGGATTCAAGGGCTTCCGGGCTGGCATTCATGCCGAGCATGATGCGTGCCGGGTCGCCCGGAAGGACCTCCAGAACGGCAAACACGACCACCGACGCCACGATGAGCGTCGCCAGCGCGATTGCCAACCGTTTGAAGAGATAGGCGGTCATTCAGCCTTTTATTACATATCCTGCGTCGCATCGGGAGCGGAACCGGCGAGACTCTGGATCCCTGTGACAAGCACAGAAATGAAATCCTCCAAAAATGCCGATGCCAGCCATAGACCTTTGGGATTGGACGTAAGAAAAATTTGCAATCGTCATTCCTGTACTTGTCACAGGAATCCAGGTGTAGTCGTCAATCAAGCTGAAGATGGACCAGATCATTCCGGAATCCGGAAAACGGGAGCGCCGGATCCACTACCCGGCGCTTTGCGAAAGAGGAGAAGAGGCGTCCGCGATCACTCCGTCCACTTCACCGCAGTGAGATCATTTGCCTGAACCGGCGAGTTTTCCCACATTCCTTCAAGCTTGGCGTCCCAGACGCCGATCTTCGGCAGTTCGAACAGGAAGCCATTGACCGCATCCTTGGCCAGGATCGTCTGTGCCTGCTTGTAGAGCTCGTTGCGTTTGGCTTGATCAGTAGTGGTGTCGAGCTCCTCGATGACCTTGTTGAACTCGGGATTCTGATAATTGAAGTAGTAGTCGGGCCGCGAATAGATCTCGATGTCGTTCGGCTCGGTATGAGAGACGATCGAAAGGTCGTAATCCTTGTTGGTGAAGACCTGCTCCAGCCACTGCGCCCATTCGACAGGGATGATCTCGAGTTCGATGCCGATCTCGCGAAGCTGCGAGGCGATGATCTCGCCGCCCTGGCGTGCATAAGAAGGTGGCGGCAGCTTGATCGTGGCCTTGAAGCCGTTCTCTAGGCCGGCTTCCTTCATCAACTCCTTCGCCTTCTCGACATCGTGGGGATAGGTGTCGGTGAGATCGACATAGGCCTCGTTGGCGGGCGAGAAATGCGAGCCGATCGGCACACCGTAGCCACCTTCCGAAGCACCCGCGATGATCGCGTCGCGGTCGAGCGCATGGGCGATGGCCTGGCGTACCTTCAGATTGTCGAAGGGCTCTTTCTTGTTGTTCGTCGAAAGGATGGTCTCGCCTTCGGTAGCGCCGATCACCACCTCGAAACGCGGATCGGCCTGGATCTGCGGAAGCGCGTCGCCGGCAGGCATGTTGGGAAAAGCCTGCACGTCGCCCGAAAGCATGGCCGGTATGGCCGCGGCGGCATCGGGGATGATGCGGAATTCGGCCTTTTCGAGTGCGACCGGCTCGCCCCAGTAGTCGGGATTCTTGACGATCGTGATGGATGAACCCTTGGCCCAGTTCTGGAACTTGAAGGGACCGGTACCGATCGGCTTCTCCTTGTTGCCGTCCGCCGATTCCGGCGCTACGATTACGGCATCGCCCCAGCCCATATTGTAGAGGAAGGCGCCCTGCGGCCTGCTGAGCGTCACCTTCACCGTCTGCGGGTCCACGACTTCGACATTCTCGATTGCCTCGAAAAGGACCTTCTGGGCGTTGGTGGAATCGGCTGCCCTTGCGCGATCGAGGGAGAATTTGACGTCCTCGGCGTCGAAGCTGCTGCCGTCGTGGAATTTGACGCCGTCATGCAGCTTGAAAGTATAGGTCTTGCCGTCATCGGAGACTTCCCAGCTTTCCGCCAGTGCCGGCTCGACCTCGCCATTGGGGCCGATGCGGGTCAGTCCTTCGAAGACATTGGCATAGACCACCTCATCGATTGCCGCGGCAGCGCCGGCGGTCGGGTCGAGATGTGGCGGTTCCAGAACCAGGCCGAGCACGAGATCGGTACGTGCCGCGAATACGGCCGTGCTCGTGGCCAGCAAAATCGCTGTGGCTCCCAAAATGGATTTGAAGCTTCCCATCCTTATTCTCCCGGCACGCGTTGAACCCGATCCATAGAAGCGCGAATTGTCGTGCGAGTAAATCGGGTGTGTGGAAAATCGCTTTCAATTCAAGGGGCTTTGCGAGAATGCAAAGGTTCTGGTTTCCTGCCGTTATGCCGCCTTTGCTGCCCCTTTCAAAAGCACGTCGAGCCCGATCGCCATGACTTTCGCCGATTCCACCATGTCATCGATGCCGACCCATTCGTCGGGCCTGTGGGCGAGATCGAGGATGCCGGGACCGTAGGCTACGCAATCATGCAGATGGCCGATGCGGCTGATATGCTTCTGGTCGTAGGTGCCGGGCGAGATCACATATTCCGGCTCCTTGCCGAATACTTCCCGGATCCCCCGCGCGATCGCGGTCGGCACCGGCGCGTCGCTCTCCGTCATGAGCGGCAGCACTTCCATCAGATCGCGGATGGCATAATCGAATTTCGGCCGCTCACGCTTCAGCCGTTCGAGAATGCGCACCACCTCGTTGCGGACCTCCGAGATATCCTCCTCGATCAGGAAGCGGCGATCGATGACAAGCCGGCAGGAATCGGGAACATTGGGCGAGGGCAGGCCGGGGAAATAGTCCTCCGTCTGGCCACCATGGACCGAATTGAGGTTCAGGGTCGAGCGGCGAGCGCCTTCGGGCACGACCGGCATGCGCGTCTGCTTGGCGTCGAGGGCGGGAAAAAGCTCTTCCTCGAAGGCATGCAGCACGGCGCCCATATGGCGGATTGCCGAATCGCCGAGGAAAGGCATGGAGCCATGGGCGATAGAGCCCTTCGTCTCGATCTCCGCCCACCAGACGCCGCGATGGCCGAGACAGATGCGGTCCTTGTTGAGCGGTTCCGGGATTATGACGTGGTCAACACGCGGCTTGGAGAAGAAGCCTTTCTGCGCCAGATAGGCGACGCCGCCGAACCCGCCGGATTCCTCGTCCACCGTGCCGGAAATCTCGATCGCGCCGGAGAAGTCCGGATTGACCGCGATAAAGGCTTCCGCTGCGATGATTGAGGCGGCCAGCCCGCCTTTCATGTCACAGGCACCGCGACCATAAACCTTGCCGTCGCGCACGACGCCCGCAAAGGGATCGACGGTCCAGCCTGCTCCGGCCTCAACGACGTCAATATGCGAGTTGAAATGCACCGTCGGGCCCGGCCTGCGTCCCTCATACCGGGCAATCACATTGGTGCGCGGATAGCGGTCATTGTCGCCCGGCGTGTCTTCGCCGCGAATCAGGGTCGTTTGGAAGCCCTGCTTCTTCAGGCGGTTGGCGATGTATTCTGTGCAAGGCGTATAGCCCTCGCCGGGCGGATTAACGGTGGGAAAGCGGATCAGATCGACCGTCAGCGCGACGAGATCGTCGATGCGTTCGGCAATGGCGCGGGAAATATGCTCGTTCATGTGCCGACTTGAACAGGCAGATGATCCTTTTGGCAAGATGGTTCATCGCGGCGGTTTTTTGCTACCGGCCTGCCTCAACCGCTCCGGCCAACGCCGTGGCTGGTTCGGTAAGTGTTGGAAAGGATCACAGCAGGCATTTTCTTTGGCCGCTGCCCTCCCTATGACTATCGTCAAGGAGTTATGTCATGCTGTCAGGCTCGCGTGTTGAGCTTTCCAGGCCGGTTTCGGACGAGATTCGCAAGACGACCTGCTATATGTGCGCCTGCCGGTGCGGGATCGATGTCCACCTCAAGGACGGCAAGATCCGCTATATCGAAGGTAATCGCGACCACCCGGTCAATCGCGGCGTTCTGTGCGCCAAGGGTTCTGCCGGCATCATGCAGCACTACGCGCCGGCGCGGCTGAAAGCGCCGATGTTGCGCACCGGGCCCCGCGGTTCGGGCGAGTTCAGGGAGATTTCGTGGGATGAGGCGCTGTCCCTGGCGACCGACTGGCTGGGTGATGTACGGAGGACTGACCCGAGGAAGCTCGCTTTTTTCACCGGTCGTGACCAGTCGCAGTCCCTGACCGGCTATTGGGCCCAGCAGTTCGGAACGCCCAATTATGCCGCCCATGGCGGTTTCTGCTCGGTCAATATGGCCGCCGCCGGCATCATGACGCTCGGCGGCGCATTCTGGGAATTCGGCTCGCCGGATTGGGACCGCACGAAGCTCTTCATCCTGTTCGGTGTGGCCGAAGACCATGATTCGAACCCGATCAAGATCGGCATCTCGAAGGTGAAGCAGAGGGGCGCACGCTTCGTCTCGGTCAATCCGGTACGCACCGGTTATTCGGCCATAGCCGACAACTGGATCGGCATCCGGCCCGGAACGGACGGACTGCTGATCCTGGCGCTGGTGCATGAGCTTCTGAAGGCCCGCAAGATCGACGTAGACTATATCGTCCGCTATTCCAACGCCTCCTGGCTGGTCATCGACGCGCCCGGCAGTGCCGACCATGGCCTCTTCGCGCGTGATGGGGAGGGCAGGCCGCAGATCCATGAAACGGTCACCGGCCTTATTGTGCCGCATGGGACGAGAGGGGCCCGCCCCGCTTTGTCGGGCCGCTTCACTCTCCCGGACGGGCGCTTCGCCATTCCCTCCTTCCAACTGCTCGCGGAAGAGTATCTCGATCCGAAATATGCGCCGGAAACGGTCGCGGCCGAAACGGGCGTTCCAGCCGAAACGATCCGCGGACTTGCCGCCGAGATCGCGCGAGTCGCCTTCGAGCAAGTGATCGAGGTGCCGCAGCCATGGACGGACATGAACGGCGAGCGGCATGACAGCTTCATCGGCCGCCCGGTCTCCTTCCATGCCATGCGTGGCATCTCGGCCCATTCGAACGGTTTCCAGACGGCCCGTGCGCTGCATATGCTGCAGGTGCTGATCGGTGCCGTGGATTGCCCCGGCGCTTTCCGCTTCGAACCGCCCTATCCAAAACCTGTCGACGAGCATCCGAAGCCGCATGGCAGGGCGGAGCATTTCGGCTCCAGCCAGCCGCTTTCCGGTCCGCATCTGGGTTTTCCGCGCGGGCCGGAGGATCTTCTGGTCGATGAGGAAGGCCGGCCGACGAGGATCGACAAGGCCTTCTCCTGGGAGGCGCCGATCGCAGCGCACGGCCTGATGCATATGGTGATCGCCAATGCGCATGCCGGCGATCCGTATCCGGTCGATGTCCTGTTCCTCTACATGGCCAATATGGCCTGGAACTCGTCCATGAACACGGCCGGCGTCATCCGGATGCTGGAGGACAAGGAGCTGGAAACCGGCGAATACCGGATCCCGAAGATCATCTATTCGGACGCCTATTATTCAGAGATGGTCGCCTATGCCGATCTGGTTCTTCCCGACACGACCTATCTGGAACGCTACGACTGCATCTCGCTGCTCGACAGGCCGATCACGGAGCCTGATGCCGTGCAGGACGCCATCCGCTGGCCCGTGGTGGAGCCGGATCGCGACGTGCGCGCCTTCCAGTCGGTGCTGCTCGACCTCGGCGCACGGCTCAGGCTACCGGGCTTTGCCGACCATCTCGGAAAACCGCTTTATCGCGATTATGCCGACTATATCGTCCGCCACGAAAGACGGCCGGGTATCGGCCCGCTGGCGGGCTTCCGTGGCTCCGAGGGAGAAAAGACGGGACGCGGCGCGGCGAATCCGGACCAGTTACGCCGTTATATCGAAAACGGTTCCTTCTTTTCGGCCCATATTCCGCCCGAAGCGCAGTTCATGAAGCATGCGAACCGCGCCTATCAGGATTTCGCGGTGAGGATGGGCTTCTTCGACACACCGCAGCCGGTGATCTTTCAGCTCTATTCGGAAATTCTGCAGAAATTCTGGCTTTCGGCGGAAGGTGTGCGGGAGCCCGTGGCACCCGAGGCCCATCGCGAGCGGATATTGAAGGCGTTCACGCCCTTACCGTCCTGGTACCGGCCACTGGAAGAAGATGGCATCGATCGCGCCGCATTTCCTTATCACGCGATCACCCAGCGGCCGATGGCCATGTATCATTCATGGGGCTCAATGAATGCCTGGCTGCGGCAGATTCATACGTCGAATCCTCTCTATGTGCCCGGCGTGATCTGCGACGAGGTCGGCCTTCAGGATGGAGACTGGGCCTGGGTGATTTCCCATCACGGACGCATCAAGGTGCAGATCGCCCGTTCCGATGCCGTCAACCGCGATACGATGTGGACCTGGAATGCGATCGGCAAGCGCGGCGGAACATGGGGGCTCGATCCGGGGGCCCCCGAGGCGCGCAAGGGGTTTCTGGTGAACCATCTGATCCACGAACTTCTGCCGCCGAAGGGCGACGGGATGCGCTGGTCGAACTCCGACCCGGTTACGGGCCAGGCGGCTTGGTATGACTTGCGGGTGCGCATAGAGAAGGCAGAGCCGGGAGAGGCAAGCGAACCGCGCTTTCCCAGCATTGCCAATGACGCGGAAGCACCGAACGAACTGCGTTACGGTCAGGAGTGGAGCCAGTGACGAGCCTGCCCGCATTGCCTACGCCGAAGAAGCTCGGCCTCGTCATCGATCTCGACGTCTGCGTCGGCTGCCATGCCTGCGTGGTCAGCTGCAAGGAATGGAATACCGGCGGCTATGGCAGCGCGCTTTCGGACCAGCAGCCTTACGGGGCCGATGTCTCCGGCGCTTGGCTGAACCGTATTCATACCTTTGAGATTATGCCTGAAAGCGGCGAAGTGGTGGGAGAGGCGGGCGAGGCGCGCATCGTGCATTTCCCGAAATCATGCCTGCATTGCGAGGAGGCCCCCTGTGTTACCGTCTACCCTACCGGCGCGTCCTACAAGCGGTTGGATGACGGTATTGTGCTGGTCGACGAGGAAAAGTGCATCGGCTGCGGTCTTTGCGCTTGGGCATGCCCCTACGGCGCCCGCGAAATGGACCTTGCCGCAGGCGTTATGAAGAAATGCACGCTGTGTATCGACCGCATCTATAACGAGACGCTGGAGGAGGTGGACCGGGTGCCGGCCTGTGTGCGGACATGCCCCTCCAATGCCCGTCATTTCGGTGATCTCGCCGATCCGGACTCGGACGTGTCACGCATGGTGGCGGTGCGCGGCGGCATCGACCTCATGCCGGAGCAGGGGACGCGGCCGGTCAACAAATATCTGCCCCCGCGGCCGCGAAAGCCCCTTGCTGCCGGTACCTCGTCCCTGCCAAAGGCTGAAAATACCGACGACGCCAAGGGCTTTCTGGCTTGGCTCGACGGCATGCTGGATCGGATTTGAGCATGGCTCACCCGTTTGCAATTGGGCGAGAAGACAGGCACCGGTGTCTTACCCTCCCTCTGGTGGGGAAGGTCGGTGAGCGGATGCAGCGAGGTGGTGGAATTCGCGAGGTGGGGTGCGGCTACAGGCAAGCGGCTTTCTTGTCACTGACCCCCACCCGGCCCTTCGGGCGACCCTCCCCACGAGGGGGAAGGTAAGACGCTGCATGCATCCGGCATTCTCGATCATTGTCTTCACGACAGCCTCCGGCATGGGTTACGGTCTGGCGACCGTCCTTGGGCTTGGCCTTCTCGATCCGGCGGCCCTTTCGACCAAGCTGGCGCATGTGCTGGCGCTGGGCCTGATCGGGGCAGGCCTGGTGTCGTCAACCCTGCATCTCGGCAATCCGCAGCGCGCCTGGCGGGCCTTCTCGCAATGGAAATCGAGCTGGCTGTCGCGCGAAGGTGTGATGGCAGTAGTCGCCTTCGTGCCGCTTTGCATTTCCGCCTGGTCGGTGATTTTCGAAGATGCTTGTCTTGACTGGGCTGGCTTAATCGGTTCCGGGCTCAGCCTGCTTACCGTCTATTGCACGGCGATGATCTATGCCTCGCTGCGTTCTGTGGACGCTTGGCATACACGGCTGACACCCGCCTGCTACCTGCTTTTCGCCCTTGCCGGTGGCACGTTGTTCGCCTCCTTTTTCGCAAGCGCGGGCGAAAGCAGCGCCGCCCATGGCCTTTCAGCCACAGCCATCGCTCTTCTGATTGCCGCCTGGGTGGTCAAGATCCGTTGGCGGCGGCGTCTGAAGAACCTGACCCCGCTTTCCAACCCCGAAAGCGCCACCGGGCTCGGCGCTATAGGGCGTGTGCGGCTCCTTGAGCGTCCGCATATGACCGAAAACTACCTGACGCGTGAAATGGGCTTCCGGATCGCGCGGAAGCATGCGGAAAAGCTGTTCCGTCTCGCGCTCATCTTCGGCGGAGCCGTGCCCATTGTTCTGATGGTCCTGTGCCTTCTTCCAGGCCTTTCCGGTGGGCTGACTGCATTGCTGCTTTTTGTGGCCGTCTTGAGCCATGCCCTTGGCATTCTGCTGGAGCGTTGGCTGTTCTTTGCAGAGGCCCGCCACGCGGTCATGAATTATTACGGCGGGCGTGAGCAGGACCTGCGGGCCGTATGATCGCAAAGAAAAGGCCGGGCGCTGGGCCCGGCCGACAGAAGGGTCATAGTCCTATATCGGGCGCATTGAAAACCCGACGTGAGCAGTGAGATCTGCCGCGACGTCGTTTTTGTTACGTCGTCCAATTCTGCCCGGTAACTAGTCGGTGAACTCAGCCGGGACCTTGCCGCCATTCTCGGCGAGTCTTTTCATCAAGGTCTTGTGCAGCCAGATATTCATCGCTGCAGAATCTTTCATGTCGCCGGTATAGTTAAGTTCCTGGGCGAGTTCCTTACGGGCGCTGAGGCTGCTGTCCAGGTCGAGTGCCTTCATCAGATCAACGATGGAGGTGCGCCAGTTGAGCTTTTGGCCCTTGGCGGCAACTGCCTTCTCCAGGATGGCTTCGACGTCCACGGGCTGGCCTGCGTCAGCCGTTGGAGCGGCCACCGGTTCGGGTGCCGCGGCACTCTCGGCTCCCGGGGCAGCCGTGGGGGCTGAATCGGGTGAAGCCGGGGAAGCCGAAGGTGCGGCCGCGGCGTTTCCGAAAATCGCCCCTTTGATTTTGTCAAAAATTCCCATCTTTCTCTCCTCGTATCCCGGCGGTTCACTACAGAACGCCTTGGCGGCGACATTGAGCAACAGCAAATCCGTCGGGTCAACCAGGATCAATGACAAACTTGCCTAAAGGATCGATATCGGTATCTGCATCGGGGTGGAATTCGGACCGACGGGCAGCTGCAATACATGCAGACAACTGGGAGGCGGGAGGCAAGAAGCAATATTGCGGAGGGAAATCTTGGAGCTTGGAAAGCAATGGCGCGAGTGACGGGGCTCGAACCCGCGACCTCCGGCGTGACAGGCCGAGCGTTGCTCTTTCAGCGTCAGTTGAAGTTTCAACTTTCTTACGGCGCTAACGGGCTCGGAAGCGGGCTGCAGTTGAAACCGATAACCTTCCGAAATCGCAAGAAATGGCCTTACATCTCCACCAGACAAGCACCCGCCGCAATCCGTATTGCCACGGCCGAGTCTTCACGCAACTCCTCGGCGGTGCGGGGATCGGGCAGGAGCAATCGGGC
>Ga0164243_10011193_pt1 | contig 12821 bp, 11 predicted proteins | sample OricompcompostOP_FD_108781 | JGI IMG/M metagenome (GOLD analysis project Ga0164243, IMG submission 108781) | Organic Plus compost microbial communities from Emeryville, California, USA - Original compost - Organic plus compost (OP) | ecosystem: Engineered > Solid waste > Mixed feedstock >...
CCGCCCCGGTTACCGTGTGGCGTGGGCAAAGAGCTGAACCTGCCGTTCGACCCGATCGAGCGGGCCGGCGCGCGGTGGGAGGCCGAGTTCGGGCCGAGCGGCCCGATGATGACCGCGACCTCGATCATGCGGGTACAGCAGTTGCTGCTCGCGTCCTTCGACGCGCTGCTGCGGCCGTACGAGCTGACCTTCGCCCGGTACGAGGCGCTGGTGCTGCTGTCCTTCAGCCGCCGCGGTGAGCTGCCGATGCGGGTGGTCGGTGAGCGGCTGATGGTGCATCCGACCAGCGCGACCAACATCGTGGACCGGCTGGTACGCCAGGGGTTCGCCACCCGCCGCCGCAACCCGGCCGACGGCCGCGGCGTGCTGGCCGCGATCACCCCGAACGGCCGTACCGTCGTCGCGGCCGCCACCCGGGACCTGATGGCGGCCGGGTTCGGTCTGGACGCGCTGGACGACGGCGAGCGGGACGCGGTGTGCCGCGCGCTGCGCCGGGTCCGGCTGGCCGCCGGCGACTTCACCGCGGACGGCTGATCCGCCGAACCCGGCGGGCCGGCGCACGCCGGGCCGGCGCGGACCGTACTGTCTGGGGCGTGTGGCGTCGTTCCTCGGTCCGGTTGCCGCGGGTGGCGCGGCCGCCGCTGCGGGAGGTGGCGCGCCGGCTCGCGTTCGCGGTCCTGCTGCTGCTCGCGTCCGCGCTGGTGGTGTACCTGGACCGGGGCGGGTACCGGGACTCGGCCGGCGGCCCGCTGTCGTTCCTGGACGCGCTGTACTACGCGACGGTCAGCCTGACCACCACCGGGTACGGCGACGTCGTGCCGGTGACGCCGGGCGCGCGACTGCTCACCATCCTGCTCATCACGCCGCTGCGCATCCTGTTCCTGGTCATCCTGGTCAGTACCACCCTGGCGGTACTGACCGAGCGGGGCCGCGAGCAGCTGCGGGTGGCCCGTTGGAGGTCGAAGGTGCGGGGGCACACCATCATCTGCGGATTCGGTACCAAGGGGCAGGCGGCGGCGCGGGCGATGCTCGCCGACGGTACGCCGCCGCGCCAGATCGTCGCCGTCGACCCGCGCCCGGCGGCCGTCTCGGTGGCCGAGTCGATGGGGCTCGCGGCGGTACAGGCGGACGCCGAGCACGCCGACACGCTCCGCGACGCGCAGCTGGCGACGGCCGGGTCGGTACTGGTGACGGTGCACGAGGACAGCAGCGCCGCGATGATCACGCTGACCGTCCGGCAGCTGAACGCCACCGTCGACGTGTACGCGTCGGTACGGGAACAGGAGAACGAGCCGCTGCTGCGACAGAGCGGCGCCCGTACCGTCGTCATCTCCGCGGAGACCGCCGGCCGGCTGGTCGGGCTGTCCGCGTGCAAGCCGTCGGTGGCGACGATCGCGCAGGACCTGTTCTCCTACGGGCACGGCCTGGACCTCAAGCAGCGGCCGGTACGCCCGGACGAGCTCGGCCGGGCCGCGGCCGAGCTGCCCGAGGTGGTGCTGGCGGTCGTCCGCGCCGGCGGTACCACACCGGTACCGCTGCCGCAGGCGACCGCGCCGCTCGCCGCCGGCGACGAGCTGGTGTTCGTCCGGTTCCCCTGAGCGGTGCTGCCGCGGGCAGGGCGCGGCCCGCGGCACGGTTCAGGTCAGCGTCGACACGCTGAGCGCGTACACCCAGCGGGCCGACGGCTCCTCGGTGTGGTCCCACAGCCAGCCGGTGTTGTGGTCGTACGAGACGTCCTCGGAGTGCGGTGGCGCGGCGTTGGAGTGGACGGTGTTGCCGGGCACCCAGGTGAGGATGTTGCTGTCGTCGTTGCCCTGGCTGCGGCTGAAGTAGTACCTGTTGTCGACGCTGGTGACGCCCTGCACCTGGTCGATGCTGACGATCGCGGCCAGGGTCGAGGTGGCGACGCCGCCGGTGGCTTTGAGCAGCCGGGTGGTGTAGTCGAGGTCCCAGCGGAAGATCCGCTTCCCGTCGCCGGGATCGCCGTACTCGCCGACCACGATGCTGTCCGGTGTCGTGGTGCGGTCCAGCGAGATGCACGACCACTGCACCGCCGGGTACCCGCCGGACACGACCGAGTCGTAGGCGAGCGACTGGGGCAGCACGTACAGGTAGTTGTGCGCGGTGTAGCTGCCGTCGGGCTGGCGGCCGATCGTCGCCTTGTCGCCGTTCGCGGTGACCTGCATGATCTTGGTGGTGTCGAAGACCCGGATGCCGTGGCTGGTGTCCACCACGTACAGCAGGTCGCCGTACCACATCAGGCCGCCGGCGTGCACGTGCACCGCCGCGAAGTTCGGGTTGCCGGCGCTGTCGTGGTACGGCTCGACCAGCAGCACGTGCCGGTAGGTCGGCGCGGACGGGGTGCTCATGTCGACGAAGCTGACCCGTACCCCCTTGCCGGCCGCGGGATCGCTGTGGTCGTACCAGGACACGAGGATGACCCGGCGGCCGTTGTAGACGCCGTCGTCGTGGTAGTCGGCGCTCGTGGTGAGGCCCTGCGGGTACCAGTCGGTGGTGGTGTTGTCGCCGGATTCCCAGACCCAGCCCTGCGCGAACCCGGGGTAGTTGAGGGAGTGGCTGCCGCCGGTACGGTTCGCCGAGTCGAGCACGGCGTCGACGGTGGCGGCGGGCAGCCGCGCGGCGAGTGCGGAGATCGTACTGGCGTAGGCGGCCTTGGTGCCGAGCGTGGTGGTGTCCCGGTAGTGCAGCGTGAAGTCGCTGGCCGGGAGGTAGGTGGCGGCGGCTGCGGGCGAGGGGCGTACGGCGGCTCCCAGGGCAACGGCGGCGGGGGTGACCGCGAGACCCGTGAGGAGCGCACGGCGGGTGATGGTCATGTCTGGAAAGCGTGGCAGGTCCGGAAGATCCTTTCAAGCATGAGTGCGTACCTGAAAAGTGCCTCCGTCGGGTCCGACCGCGCGGAGGTAGTTGGGCGTCCTAGTATCGTTGCCCTGAGGGATCGTTAAGGACGACGGGAGAGGCCATGGACGCGGCGGACATCGAGGCGGGGCGCGAGCGCTGGCAGCGGCGGTACGACGCGGCACGCAAGCGCGACGCCGACTTCAGCACGCTGTCCGGCGACGAGGTGGCACCCGTCTACGGGCCGCCGCCCGGCGCCGACGTGCCCGGGTTCGAGCGCATCGGCTGGCCGGGGGAGTACCCGTTCACCCGCGGGCTGTACCCCACCGGGTACCGGGGGCGTACCTGGACGATCCGGCAGTTCTCCGGCTTCGGCAACGCGCGGCAGACCAACGAGCGGTACAAGATGCTGCTCGGCGCCGGCGGCGGCGGGCTGAGCGTCGCGTTCGACATGCCGACGCTGATGGGTCGCGACTCCGACGACCCGCGCTCGCTCGGCGAGGTCGGCCACTGCGGTGTCGCGATCGATTCGGCCGCCGACATGGACGTGCTGTTCGACGGCATCCCGCTCGCCGACGTGACCACGTCGATGACCATCTCCGGCCCGGCGGTACCGATCTTCTGCATGTACCTGGTGGCCGCGGAACGGCAGGGCGCCGATCTGTCCACATTGGACGGCACTCTGCAGACCGACATCTTCAAGGAGTACATCGCGCAGAAGGAGTGGCTGTTCGCGCCCGAGCCGCACCTGCGCCTGATCGGCGACCTGATGGAGTACTGCAACGCGCAGATCCCGCGGTACAAGCCGCTGTCGGTGTCCGGGTACCACATCCGGGAGGCCGGCGCGACCGCCGCGCAGGAGCTGGCGTTCACGCTCGCCGACGGATTCGGGTACGTGGAGCTGGGGCGCTCCCGCGGGATGGACGTGAACGCGTTCGCGCCCGGGCTGTCGTTCTTCTTCGACTCGCACGTCGACTTCTTCGAGGAGATCGCGAAGTTCCGCGCCGCGCGGCGGATCTGGGCCCGGTGGCTGCGCGACAGGTACGGGGCGACCAGCGAGAAGGCGCAGTGGCTGCGGTTCCACACCCAGACCGCCGGTGTCTCGCTGACCGCGCAGCAGCCGTACAACAACGTGGTGCGTACCGCCGTGGAGGCGCTGGCCGCGGTCCTCGGCGGGACGAACTCGTTGCACACCAACGCACTGGACGAGACGCTCGCGCTGCCCACCGAGCAGGCGGCCGAGATCGCGCTGCGTACCCAGGCGGTACTGATGGAGGAGACCGGCGTCACCAACGTGGCGGACCCGCTCGGCGGCTCCTGGTACGTGGAGGCGCTGACCGACCGGATCGAGCGGCAGGCCGAGGAGATCTTCGCCCGCATCCTCGACATGGGCGCCGCCGACACGCACCCGATCGGGCCGATGACCTCCGGCATCCTGCGCGGCATCGAGGACGGCTGGTTCACCGGGGAGATCGCCGAGTCGGCGTTCGCGTACCAGCAGGCGCTGGAGAAGGGCGACAAGCGCATCGTCGGCGTCAACAGCCACCTGCCGACCGTCAGCCGCGAGCTGGACATCCTCCGCGTCTCGCACGAGGTCGAGCGGGACCAGCGGGACCTGCTCGCGCGCCGCCGCGCGGACCGGGACGACCCGGCGGTACGGGCGGCGCTGGCCGACCTGGTCGCCGCCGCGCGCGGCGCGGACAACATGGTTCCGGCCATGCTCGCCGCCTGCCGCGCCGAGGCCACCCTCGGCGAGATCTGCGGCGCGCTGCGCGACACCTGGGGCGCCTACACCGAACCGGCCCGCTTCTGACCGGGCACCGGACCCGGGGCGGCGCGCGCGCAGTGCCGCGGCGACGCCGGAGACGAGGCCGCCGCCACCGATGCTGACCAGTACGTCGGTCAGCTCGCCGGCGTCGTCGGCCAGCTCCAGGCCGACGGTGCCCTGCCCGGCGATCACGTACTCGTCGTCGAACGGGTGCACCGCCGTCAGCCCCGCCGCCCGCAGCTCGGCGGCGAGTGCGAACGCGCCGGGCATGTCGTCGGTCACCCGTACCGTCGCGCCCGCCGCGGTGGCCACCTCCCGCGCGTGGTCCGGCGCCGACGCCGGCATCACGATGGTCGCCTTGATCCCGATCTCGGCCGCCATCACCGCGACCGCGATGCCGTGGTTGCCGCCGCTGACCGCGACCACGCCGGCGCCGCGGTCGGCGGTACCGAGGGCGAGCAGCCGGTTGGCGGCCCCGCGCACCGTGAACGATCCGGTGCGCTGCAACACCTCCAGCTTGGCGGTGACCGGTACGCCGAGCAGGTCGGCCAGGCCGGGCGCGGGCACGGTGGGGGTGCGCAGGACGTACGGTGCGATCCGTCGCGCGGCGGCCTCGATCTGCGCGTACCCGATCATGCCCGGCACTCCGTCCCCGCCCGCCGCAACTGGACAGGCGATGAGCCGTCCCGGGTCGGGGCGCTTGCCAGCGTTGTTACGCTGAGCGGCGGCTCACCGGGGTGGTCGCGCGAAGGGGACGGCATGGGGCTGATCGACAAGATCAAGGGCGAGTTCATCGACATCGTCGAATGGCTCGACCAGAGCCGCGACACGATCGTCTGGCGGTTCCCGCGGTACGACAACGAGATCAAGATGGGCGCCAAGCTCGTCGTGCGCGAGTCGCAGGTCGCCGTGTTCGTCAACGAGGGGCAGATCGCCGACGCGTACGGCCCGGGGACGTACGAGCTGCAGACGCAGAACATGCCGATCCTGTCCACCCTGAAGGGCTGGAAGTACGGCTTCCACTCGCCGTTCAAGGCCGAGGTCTACTTCGTCAACACCCGGCAGTTCACCGACCTGAAGTGGGGCACGCAGAACCCGGTCATGGTGCGTGACCCGGAGTTCGGGATGGTCCGGCTGCGGGCCTTCGGCGCGTACTCGATGCGGGTGGTGGAGCCGCGCCGGCTGCTCACCGAGCTGGTCGGCACCGACCCGCAGTTCCGCACCGAGGAGGTCTCCGAGTACCTCCGGCAGATGCTGGTCGGCCGGCTGAGCACCGCGCTGGCCCGGGCCGAGGTGCCGATGCTGGACCTCGCCGCGCACCAGGGAGACATCGGCGACCGGCTGGCCGGCGCGCTCAGCCAGGAGCTCGCCGAGGTCGGCATCGCCATCCCGAAGTTCATCATCGAGAACATCTCGGTGCCGCCCGAGGTCGAGCAGGCGATGGACAAGCGCACCAGCATGGGCGTGGTGGGCGACCTGGACCGGTTCACCCAGTACCAGTCGGCGAACGCGATCGCCGAGGCCGCCGGTACCCCGGGCAGCGGCATGGGCGAGGGTCTCGGCCTCGGCATGGGCGTCGCCGCCGGGCAGCGGTTCGCGCAGGCCATCGGGCCGCAGGGATACCCGCAGCAGTACCCGGCCGGGGCGCCGGGCCAGCCGCACCCCGCCGCGCAGCCCGGGTACCCGCCGCAGGCCGCCCCGCAGCCGGGTGCCGCGCAGCAGCCGCCGGCGCCGCAGGGGCCGCCGCCGCTGCCCTCGCAGCAGCAGTGGTACATCGCGGTCAACGGCGCGCAGCAGGGCCCGTTCGACACCGGCGCGCTGCCCGGCCAGGTGTCGTCCGGTGCGCTGACCCCGCAGACGCTGGTGTGGCGGGCCGGCATGGCGCAGTGGACCCCGGCCGGCCAGGTCGCCGACCTCGCGCCGGTGCTGGGCGGTACCCCGCCGCCGCTGCCGCCCCAGTCCTGACCGACCGGTTCGACAAGGCCCCCCATCATGACCAGTCCAGCAACCCGGGACGCGCACGCGTTCCCGTGCGCGTCCTGCGGTGCCCGGGTCGAGTTCGCGCCCGGCACCAACCACCTGCGCTGCCCGTACTGCGGGCACGAGCAGCAGATCCCGACCGCCCGGCGCCCGGTCCTGGAGCACCGGATCGAGGAGCTGGGCACGCTGCCGCGCAAGCCGGTCGCGCAGCTCGCTCCGCAGCAGTACGTGTGCCGCAAGTGCGGCGCCCGCACCCAGGGCACGTCGCTGTCGCAGAGCTGCCAGTTCTGCGGCGCGTCGATGGTGGCGGACCTGACCGACGCGGAGCAGGTCGTGCCGGAGGCGGTGCTGCCGTTCGCGCTGGACGAGCGCGCCGCCCGGCAGGCGTTGGCGAAGTGGACCCGGTCCCGGTGGTTCGCCCCGCGCGCGCTGCGGAAGGTGTCCGACGCCGAGTCGACCAAGGGTACGTACGTGCCGCACTGGACCTACGACGCGCACACCGCCACGCGCTACACCGGCGCCCGCGGCGAGCACTACTACGTGACCCGTACCGACTCGAACGGCAACAGTCGCCAGGAGCGGCGCACCCGGTGGTACCCGGCGGCCGGCGAGGTGCGGCGGTACTTCGACGACGTGCTCGTGGTGGGCACCCGGCGGCTCGACCAGAAACGGACCGAGAAGCTGGAGCCGTGGCCGCTGCACCAGTCGGTGCCGTACCAGCCGTCGTTCCTGGCCGGGTACCACACCCTGCGCTACGACGTCGAGCCGGAGCAGGGGCTGCAGCTCGCCAAGGGCAAGATGGCCGAGGTCATCAAGGGCGACGTGCGGCGCGACATCGGCGGCGACGTGCAGCGCATCGACTGGTTCAACACCCAGTACGCGAACCTGATGTACAAGTTGATGCTGCTGCCGGTGTGGCTGGCCAACTACACGTACGGCGGGAAGACCTACCCCGTGATGATCAACGCGCGGTCCGGCGAGGTGCACGGCGAGCGGCCGTACAGCGCGGCCAAGATCACCGCCGCGATCATCGCCGGCGTCCTGCTCGTCGCCGCGATCATCACCCTGTACGTGCTGGCGAAGAGCTGACCAGCTCGCCGTCCGGGCCCGGGTGTTCCGGCGCGACGCTCACCCAGCCGTCCCGCGGCGACGACTCGACCAGCCCGGCGGGCCACGCCCGGGTGCCGTCGACCGCCGCGCGGGTACCGTCCAGGTACGCCGCCGCGCCGAGCGTGACCCGGTCGAACGTCACCGAACCGTGGAACCGGCTCCGGGACAGGTTGACCGGCCCGTCGAACCGCGCCCCGGTGAACACCGCGTCCTCCCGGACGGTCAGGAACCGGAGGGACGCCGTACCGGCGAACCGGGTGTCGTGGAACGTCAGGCCGGCGCCGAACTCGGTGTGGTCGAACGACGCGCCGGCGGCGAACTCCGCGTAGTCGAAGTCGGTCGACTCCGGAACGCGCGCCCGGTCGAACTCCGCGGTGTCGGCGAACCGGGCCTTCGTGAACGACACCCAGCCGCCGAACCGGCACTGGCCCGCCCCGTACACGCCGCCCTCGAACGCGGCCGACGCGAAGTCGACGCCCGGCTCGAACGCGACCCCCGCCAGCTCCAGCGCCTGCCGGAACGTCGTGTACTGGAACGACGCCACACCGGTGAACCGCGCACCGGCCATCGTCAGGTACCCGTCGAACGTCGCCGCGTCGAACAGCGTCACGCCGTCGAACCGGGTACCGGCGAAGTCGGCCCGGGCGATCGTGCAGTCCCGCGCGTCGAACTCGACCAGCACCGCGCCGGACAGGTCGATGGCGACACCCGGCCAGTACGTGTCGGCGTCCGGGACCAGGTGGCGGCAGAGGACGCGCTGGGCGGTACGGCGCACCTGCGGCTCCTGTGGATCGTCCGCGACGGCAGGCATCCGCAGGTACCCGCAGATCATGTCCACGATCGTCTGCCGGTGCGCGGGATAGGTCTGCGCCAGCCGCTCCAGCGCGTACAGCCCGCCCAGGCGTGCCGCGGCGGTACCGGCACCGAGCTGGTCGACCGCCTTCGCGAACAGGTCGGTGATGCGGCGTTCGGTGGCGTCCCGCTCGGCCTCGGCGGCGACCCGCTCGTCGTGCTCGCGTTCGGCCCGGGTCCGCTGCTCCTGGTGCGTCTGTACCCGGTCGGCGTGCGCCCGGTCGGCGGCGTCCACCCGCTCCCGGTGGCGCTGCGCGCGCTCGGCGAGCCACTGCCGGCGGGCGGCGAACAGCAGCGCCACGGCCCCGCCGGTACCGGCGACGACGGTCAGGCCGGTACGGATCGCGTCGATGCGCAGCGCAGCCCGCCCCGCGTCACCGGTGGTCGCCTCGCCCAGCAGCCACCAGATCACCGCGACCCCGGCGACGACGGCGCCGGCGAGCCCGAGCGTCACCACCCACCACGGCATCACCGGCAACGGACGGTCGGCATCGTCGCGCATGCGTCAACAATGGCAGATCTAGCGCGGTTCCCGGACGAGCAGGCCGGACAGTCGCACGTAGTACGTCCTTGCCTGGGCGTCGCCGTCGATGTCGTCGCTGCGGACGGCGCGCAGGTAGGCGGTACCCGCGACGAGCGCCGGCGCCGTCGACACGACCAGCGCCCAGAACGAGCCCTGCCCGTGTACCCCGGCGGCCGGGCTGATCCACACCTCGGCCCCGGCCCGCGGCACCTTCCCGGTGCGATGAACGGTGTAGTCAGCCATGGGTCCACCTCCGGTGCCGAGCGCGGCTGTCTCCCGCCGAGCCTAGGGCAATGGGAAACCTTAGGCAAGCTACGTCCACGGTGGGAAAGTCTCGTATGCGGTCGCTGACGCACTGAGTCGGCCGACAGTATCGGTTCATGACCTTGGACCCGGACGGCATGACGCCCATGTACGTGCAGCTTGCCGACCTGATCGCGGCCCGGATCGAGTCCGGGGAGTACCGCCGGCGCATTCCGTCCGAGGAGAGCTTCCGGCAGGAGTTCGGTCTCGCTCGTCAGACGATCCGCAAGGCCATCGCGCTGCTACGAGACCGCGACCTCGTCGTCACCTCGGGCCGCGGCACCTGGGTCAAGGGCCAGGAGTAACGCGACACTCCGCGTGGCGGAGCATGACGGGGGCGGACGTTTTCGGCAATATGTGCGTACCGCGTGAACGGTCCGCTACCACCGGCGCCGGGCGGCGGGCGTGCGCAACGAGGTGGAAGACTAGGTGCCATGAGTCAGCTCGACCCCAGTTCGATTCCGTCGTCGTTCACCCGTGGAGCGGTGGACCTCGGCGCCCTGCGGCAGCCCGCGGCGCGTCCGTCGGCTTCCGCCCAGCCGGCGTCCCCGGCCGACGACACCGCGCCGACCCCCGCCGGGCAGCCGCCGGCCGGCGTGTCCGTCGCGGTCGACGAGACCAACTTCCAGACCGAGGTGCTGGAGCGCAGCCTGCAGGTCCCGGTCGTGGTGGACTTCTGGGCCGAATGGTGCGGCCCCTGCAAGCAGCTGTCCCCGCTGCTGGAGAAGCTGGCCGCGGAGAGCGGCGGCTCCTGGGTGCTCGCCACCGTCGACGTGGACGCCAACCCGCGGCTGGCGCAGGCGTTCCGGGTGCAGTCCATCCCGACCGTGTACGCGATCGTCGGCGGCCAGCCGGTGGACGGCTTCACCGGCGGCATCGGCGAGCAGCAGCTGCGCCAGTGGATCGACGCGGTTCGGGCGGCGGGCGGTGCCGCGCCGGCCGACGCCGAGGTCGATCCGCGCATCGTGGACGCCGACGACAACCTCGCGGCCGGCGACCTGGACGCGGCCGAGGAGCTGTTCTCGCAGGTACTGTCCGAGCGGCCGAAGGACCAGCTGGCCACGTCCGGGATGGCGCAGGTGGCGTTGATGCGGCGGGTACAGGGCGTCGATTCGCGGCGCGCGCTGGCCGAGGCGCAGCAGCGGCCGGACGATCCCGCCGCGCAGCTGCTCGCCGCCGACGTCGAGGTGATGAACGGCCGCGCCGAGGAGGCGTACCAGCGGCTCGTGGACACCGTGCGCCGGCTGCGCGGCCCGGAGCGGGACACCGTGCGCAAGCACCTGCTCGGCCTGTTCGAGGTGGCCGGCCCGGACGATCCGGTGGTCGCCTCGGCCCGCCGCGACCTGGCCTCGGCGTTGTTCTGACGCATGGCGGGCGAGCACGGGGGGACGCGGCAGGTCGTGGTGCTCGACGCGCCGTCGAATCTGGGGCTCACGCCGCCGGTCGCCGGCGCGGTACCGGGCTGTGCGAAGGCGCCCGGCGCGTTGCGGGACCACCGGCTGCTCGCCCGTCTCGGTGCCGCCGACGCCGGCTGCGTCGTCCCGCCGCGGTACGACCCGGGTGAGTGGGCGCCCGGCGACGGGGTGAACCAGGTCGCCGAGGTCGCCGACTACACGGTCCGGCTCGCCGACCGGCTGTCCGCGCTGCTGGACGAGCACGTGTTCCCGGTGGTACTGGGCGGGGACTGTTCGATCCTGCTCGGCTCGGCGCTGGCGCTGCGTCGCCGTGGCGCCGAGGCCGGCACCCGGTACGGGGTGGTGTTCATCGACGGCCACACCGACTTCCGGCACCCGGGCAACGCCGAGTACGTGGGTGCCGCCGGCGGCGAGGAGCTGGCGCTGGTGACCGGCCGGGGCGACGGCCGGCTGACCAACCTGGACGGGCTGAAGCCGTACCTGCGGGAGTCGGACATCGTGGTGCTCGGCATCCGGGACGACGACGCGTACCGGATGGACATCACCGCGGCGGGCATCCCGCACCGGACGGTGCCGGTGCTGCGGGCCGAGGGCATGCCGCGTACCGCGGCCTGGGCGGCGCGGATGCTGTCGGACACCGCGGGGTTCTGGATCCACCTGGACACCGACGTGCTCGACCCGACGGTGCTGCCGGCGGTGGACGCGCCGAGCGACGGCGGTATCGGGTACGGCGAGCTGGAGCACCTGCTGTCCGACCTGGTCGCCGTGCCCGGCTGCCTGGGCCTGGAGGTGACCGTGTTCGACCCGGACTACGACCCGGACGGCCGGTACGCGGGTGAGCTGGCCGACGCGCTCGTCGCCGGGCTGCGGCCGTGCTGGGAGCGCCCGGCCGAGTCGGTACGGGCGGTTCCCGTCGCGGCCACCCAGCACACCACGGTGACGGTTCCGGTCCCCGCCGGTACCGGTGAGGCGGACCCGGCGGAGGATCCGGCCGCCGACGGGCCGGCGCCGCGCCGGTCGACGGGGCTGGGCTGGCCGGCCGACGAGGCCGGTACCGAGCCGGGCACCGGCACCGCGTCCCGGCTCGGCTGGCCCGAATAGTCACCGGTACGACCGATTCACCGCATGGGTTGGATCACTGTACGGCCGTCCCGCGTGACCGCCCGATCCACGCCGGGTTGGGTACCGGGGTTCCGGTCTGTCCGCCGGGCTGTCATCCGGCCGTGTGTAGTCGTTGTGGGTACCCTCCGCAGCCGGCCGCACCGGATGGCTCGCCCTCGCCGGGACGTCCTAGGCTTGGGCCGGATGACCCACAGCGTGGTGGGCGAGGGGAGTGGCTACCCATGAATCGCCGTTCGGCGACGGATCCTTCGGCGGCCTCCGCACAGCGGACCGCATCGACCGACATGTCGGAGGGAGCCGATCCGCCCGGCTCGGACCTGCCGGCCGGGTTCGGTGCGGTGCCGGGCGAGGCCACCGATCCCGCGGTCGCCGTCGACGCCGACGAGGACACCGTGCCCGGCTTCGACGACGACACCGACCTCGCCGAGGCGGTACAGAACCGGGAGGCGTTGCTGGCCGAGGCGGCCGGCCAGGCCGGGACCGACGAGGAGCTGGCCGACCTGGTCCGGCTGTACTGGCGGCTGGTGCCGGACGAGGAGCTGGTCGGCCGGACCGGGGCGGAGCTGTTCGAGACGACCTGCCGGCACCGGGTGCTCGCGCAGCAGCGGCTCAGCGGCCAGCCGCGGGTCGAGGTGAGCAACCCCGGCGATATTGGTCATACCGTTGTCTCGGTGGTCACCGACGACATGCCGTTCCTGGTCGACTCGGTCACCGCCGAGCTGTCCGCGCGTGACCTGGAGATCCACCTGGTCGTGCACCCGCAGGTGGTGGTACGGCGGGACGACGCCGGCGAGCTGCTCGCGGTGCGGCCGCAGCTGGAACCGGACCAGGCCGGGCCGGACGACACGGTGGAAAGCTGGATGACCTTCGAGGTCGACCGGCAGCAGGACGA
>Ga0164243_10011197_pt1 | contig 12819 bp, 13 predicted proteins | sample OricompcompostOP_FD_108781 | JGI IMG/M metagenome (GOLD analysis project Ga0164243, IMG submission 108781) | Organic Plus compost microbial communities from Emeryville, California, USA - Original compost - Organic plus compost (OP) | ecosystem: Engineered > Solid waste > Mixed feedstock >...
TTCACCATGGGCGGCGCCGTGGCCTCACTCGCCTGCCGCCGGTATTTCAAATTCGAAAAGGCGGTCCCTTGTCACTACGGGACTTTCCCCATCATCGATGAATCGGCGGACAAATTCGTGGAGGGTATGAAGGGGACCGGAACGGAGGTCATTGTGCCGAAGGTTGGCCAGGCTTTCGAGGTATAGAAGCGAAGTCGCTCGCTGCCTGCCCGACGAACCGGCTTGCGCTTCAGCTTGCCCTGACACGGGCGCGCGGCTATAGCGTGCCGAACCATCTCAGGAGACACCCCATGTCCGTCGATATCGACACAGTGAAGCGCGTCGCGCGTCTGGCCCGCATCGCCATCGACGATGAGGATGCCGGCCGCATGATGGGCGAACTCAATGCCATTCTCGGCTTTGTCGAGCAATTGAATGAAGTGAATATCGACGGCGTCGAACCGATGACCTCCGTCACGCCGATGGTCATGAAAAAGCGCGCCGACGAGGTGACCGATGGCAACAAGGCCGCCGACATCGTCGCCAATGCACCGGCATCGGAAGAAAATTTCTTTCTGGTCCCGAAAGTGGTGGAGTGATGGCGATCACGATCGCGGTCGAAAGCCCGCTGCAAGACGATGTTCGGGCCATGGTGGCTGAGCTCAACGCCTATATGATCCCGTTGACACCACGCGAATTCCAGTTCCAGTTGACGGCCGAGCAGATGGCTGAACCAACAGTTACTGTATTCGTGGCACGTGACGCCGCCGGTCGTTCCGTAGGTATGGCCTCGCTCAGGGACCATGGCAGCGGATTGGGTGAGGTGAAGCGGATGTTCACGCGGCCGGAGGTGCGCGGCCGGCGAGTCGGATCGCTGCTTTTGCAGAAAATCGAGAACCTTGCCCGCGAGAAAGGTCTGGAAAGGCTTGTCCTGGAGACCGGTGAAGCTCCGGGTTTCGAGCCGGCCTGGCGTGTCTACGAACGGGGCGGGTTCCAGGCTTGTGGCGCGGTGCTGGACTACCCCGATTCCGGCTATTCAAGATTTTACGAAAAGAAGCTGTCCTGATGAGCGAACTAACCAAACTCACGATCGCTGAGGCACGCGGAAAACTACGTAAGCGCGAGATCACCGCAACCGAATTGACCGAGGCATATCTCGCGGCCATCGAAACCGCGAATGCCAGCCTCAATGCTTATGTCGCCGTCACGGAGGAGAAGGCACGCGCCATGGCGAAAGCCTCGGATGAGCGTCTTGCCAAGGGTGAGGCCGGGGTGCTTGAAGGCATTCCGCTCGGCATCAAGGATCTTTTTGCGACCGAAGACATCCACACACAGGCGTGCAGCCATATCCTGGACGGCTTCAGGCCGCGCTACGAATCCACGGTCACGGCCAACCTATGGGCGGACGGCGCGGTCATGCTCGGCAAGCTCAACATGGACGAATTTGCCATGGGTTCGTCCAACGAGACTTCCTTTTACGGGCCGGTAATCAACCCGTGGCGGGCAAAGGGCAGCAACAAGGATCTGGTGCCGGGTGGCTCTTCGGGCGGTTCTGCCACGGCCGTGGCAAGCTGGCTGTGCGCGGGAGCAACGGCGACCGATACGGGTGGTTCCATCCGTCAGCCTGCAGCCTTTACCGGCACGGTCGGGATCAAACCTACCTATGGGCGCTGTTCGCGCTGGGGCATCGTCGCCTTCGCGTCATCGCTCGACCAGGCTGGACCGATCACGCGCGACGTTCGCGACGCGGCGATCATGCTAAAATCCATGGCGTCCGTCGATGCCAAGGACACAACCTCGGTCGACCGGCCGGTGCCGGATTACGAAGCGGCGATAGGACAGTCCATCAAGGGCATGAAGATAGGCATACCAAAGGAATATCGTGTCGAGGGTATGCCCGAGGAGATCGAAAAGCTTTGGCAGCAGGGCATTACCTGGATGCGCGATGCAGGAGCGGAGATCGTCGATATTTCGCTGCCGCACACCAAATACGCTTTGCCCGCTTATTACATCGTCGCGCCGGCGGAAGCCTCGTCCAACCTGGCCCGCTACGACGGCGTTCGCTACGGTCTCCGCGTTCCGGGCAGGGATATCACCGACATGTATGAAAAGACGCGCGCAGCGGGCTTCGGCCGTGAGGTCAAGCGGCGCGTCATGATCGGCACCTATGTGCTCTCGGCTGGTTACTACGACGCTTACTACCTGCGAGCGCAGAAGGTCCGCACGCTGATCAAGAAGGATTTCGAGGATGTCTTCGACGCAGGCATCGACACAATCCTGACACCAGCCACACCCTCGGCCGCCTTCGGGATTGCGGACCAGGACATGGCCGCCGATCCGGTCAAGATGTATCTCAACGACGTCTTCACGGTGACGGTCAACATGGCAGGGCTCCCCGGCATCGCAGTTCCCGCTGGACTCGATGGGAAGGGACTGCCGCTCGGGCTGCAATTGATTGGCCGTCCATTCGACGAGGAGACGCTTTTCCGCACGGCCTATGTGATTGAGCAGGCAGCGGGGCGTTTCGAGCCGGAGAAATGGTGGTAGCGTAGAGAGGATCGGGACCAGACAGATCCTGATCTCCGGCCTCGGGCAGCGGCAATGTTCTTCTATGCCTCGAAGATATTCTGGATGGTCGCCCAGCCAATCAATCTGATCGGCATTCTGATTATCATCGGTATCACGCTTGCCCTGGCGGGCTGGCAGAGACTGTCAATTCTGTTCTCGACAGCCTCGGCGCTGGTGTTAGCGCTATCAGCCTGGACCTCCCTTGGCGCATTGCTCCTGCATCCCCTGGAAAACCGTTTTGCGCGACCCGATCCGGCGCCCGAAAGCGTTGCCGGGATCATCGTTCTCGGTGGCGGCTTTGAAGGCTCGGTCAATCTTGCGCGCGGCGGCTATGAATTGAGTTCAAGCGGGGATCGTTTCATCGAAACGGCAATCCTTGCCCGACGCTATCCTGCGGCTAAGGTTGTGGTCTCCGGGGGGACCGGAACATTGATCCTGGACGGTGAGGGCGATGCCGATACGGCACCGCGTTTGCTTACGGCGCTTGGCGTGGACCGGCAACGCCTGATCCTGGAACGGGATTCCCGCGATACCTATGAGAATGCGGTTTTCACGAGGAAGCTAGTTGAGCCCAAACCCGGCGAGACATGGCTTCTCGTCACTTCAGCCTTTCACATGCCGCGCTCGGTAGCGCTTTTTCGCAAGGCAGGCTTTGACGTGGTTCCCTGGCCGGCGGACTATAGAACCAGCGGCACGGAAACGATCGGACTTGCACAGGATAATGTGACCGATTGCCTGGAGAACACTTCGATAGCCATTCGGGAGTGGATCGGGCTTTTTGCCTATCGGCTGACGGGCCGGATCGATTCGATCCTGCCGCCCGGCTAGGTCAGGAGCGACCGGCGGGCTGCCGAGAAATATTGCCGCCGGATGAGCACTCCGAGAACAAAGAGCGTGGTTCCCATGAACACCCATGGGCCGATGAACCAGCCGAGATAACCAAGCGCGAAGAATATCGTCCGCAGTCCCGCGTTGAAATGCTTGCCGCCGAGCACGTTCATTTGGGCGGCACGCAAGACTGCAGCTTCCACTTCGGCCTCGTTCGCTGCTTTATCGGAAAGGATTGGCACGGCACCGATCAGGATCGAGCAGTAGTTGAACAACCGGTAGGACCACCCGAATTTGAAAAAAGCATAGGCCAGGATCGCTATAAGCCCGAGCACCTTGGCTTCAAACACGGCTCTGGCGGGTGCGCTGGCCGGCAAGTCGTTAAGGACGTCAAGGACTTGCTGCGAGGAGCCCAGAAGAGCGAAGCAGCCGCCAATGGCGAAGATCGCGCTCGACGCAAAAAATGCAGTGCCCTGCTGCAAGCCGATCATGATGCTCGTGTCGATCATCCTGAGATCCCGCTTCGCCATTGTGCGCATCCAGACCTCGCGCTGCCGGTTCATCAACATGGTCAGCGTTGGTCTCGAAGAGAAGCGCCCGGCGGCGACCTGGGAGAAGGCAATCCAAACGGTCAGAAAGAGGAGGAGGGCGACAATATCAAGCGGATTCTGAAGCAGGGAATCAAGCATCACGGATGTCGAACCAGCTCGTCAATCAAGTGCAAATTTGAATCAAGCATGCCACATTTCCGCCCGAGCAGTTTATTTTTTCTTACCTGATCGATCATCTTAAGCCAATGAAAATGCTTGTATTTTTGATCGGATTTAACGAGATTGCCCGTCTCCGGCCACTCTTTTGCCCATTTCGCGATTGCGAAATGATCCTTAAATGGCTATCTACCCGTCCGCGATGGAAGCCGACGCGAAGCGAAAATAGCCGCGGGCGGCAAAGAGAAAGCACGGAAAAAGACACTAAATGGACGATACCGTTCAGAAATCCTGCTGGGGCGTGACCGCCAAGGCAGTGGTTGGTTTTGCTACGATCATCCTCATGGCGTGGCTTTTCAGCGGAGCCGAAACCAAGGTAAGCGACGCCGAGCCGGCGGCGGTCCTGGCGACCGCCAACTGAGCCTAACAAATACCTGTCAAATGCAAGGCGCAGCCTGTCCGCTGCGCCTCTTCTTTTTGCCGGCGTTGGACAGGAATGTCGTTGCCGCGTCAGCGAAAGTCGGAGCCCGCCTAGCGAAAGGCGGCCTTTCGGACGATATATGCGAAGATGTGATTTCGCATATAAGATGCTGACGATAGATGTTCCTGTCCGTTTTCGACCTGTTCAAGATCGGCATCGGTCCGTCGAGTTCCCACACCATGGGCCCGATGACGGCTGCCGCGCGCTTTCTGGCAGAGATCGCCGAAGGCGACTGGCCACGCCCTGTTGGCACCAAGGTGGCACGCATCTCCGTCAGCCTGCATGGTTCACTAGCCTTTACCGGGGTAGGGCACGGCACCGACCGTGCGGTCATCCTCGGGCTTGCCGGCTACACGCCAGTCTCCATCGATCCCGACAAGGTCGATGCGGTTCTGGCGCAAATAACGGAAGAACGGCTCGTGTCGCCGCCCGGCCATCCCGGTTACCGCTTCGATCCACAAAGCGATCTCGTCCTCGACAGGAAGCAGGCGCTTCCCGGCCATGCGAACGGCATGGCGTTCAACGCGCTGGACGCAGATGACCGACTGCTGCTGCGGCGCATCTATTATTCCATCGGCGGCGGCTTCGTCGCTTCCGAGGAGGAACTGCAGAAGATGAAGGCCAATGGCAAGGCGCCGGTGGACGCCGATGTGCCGTATCCTTTTGCCAATGCAGGGCAGATGCTGACCATGGCAGCAGACAGCGGGCTGTCCATAGCCGAGATGAAACGCGCCAACGAGGAGGCGCGCATACCGAGGGACGACCTGGACGCTGGCCTCGATGCAATCTGGCAAGCCATGCATGGCTGCATCGAGCGCGGGCTTTCCCAGGATGGTATCATGCCAGGCGGCTTGAAGGTCAGACGCCGCGCCCGGCAATTGCACGATCGACTCGAGGAAGAATGGCAGCAGAACCGCCCCAATCCGCTTCTGGCCAATGATTGGCTTTCTGTCTATGCGATGGCGGTCAATGAAGAGAACGCCGCCGGCGGTCGGGTCGTCACTGCGCCAACCAATGGCGCGGCCGGCGTCGTGCCGGCTGTCATGCGCTACTGGCTGCGCTTCCATGTCGATGCGGACCAGAAGGGTATCAGGGACTTTCTCCTGACTGCTGCTGCCATTGGCGGCATCATCAAGCACAATGCTTCGATTTCCGGCGCCGAGGTTGGTTGCCAGGGAGAGGTGGGGTCGGCCTCTGCCATGGCGGCGGCAGGTTTGGCTGCTGTTCTCGGCGGCACTCCCGAGCAGGTGGAGAACGCTGCGGAAATCGCGCTGGAGCACCATCTCGGCATGACCTGCGACCCTGTAGGCGGGCTGGTTCAGGTGCCATGCATCGAACGCAACGCCCTCGGCGCAGTCAAGGCGGTCACGGCCGCTTCGCTCGCCATCAAAGGCGATGGCAAGCATTTCGTGCCGCTCGATGCTGCAATCGAGACCATGCGCCAGACCGGCATAGACATGAACGAGCGCTACAAGGAGACCAGCCAGGGCGGCCTTGCCGTCAATGTCGTCGAGTGTTGAACGGCAGGCTTGTGAGTAAGCAGGCTATTCTGTTGAATCGCCGACTGGATGACGGTAATCGTCGGTCATGGTTCTGCATCTTGTGAAACTCTGTGTCGGCTGCGACAGCGTCGAGGATCTCGAGGCATGGATTGCGCACCGACTGGAGGAAAAGCGGCGCAAGGGACAAGTGCCAGAACATTTCCACACGACACGCATGGTGCCGAAAAAGGCGGCGGAATTGACGGGCGGCGGATCACTTTATTGGGTGATCAAAGGCACCGTGCAGTGCCGCCAGCGTCTTGTTGAAATACGGCCTTTCACCGACGTTGAAGGCATTTCCCGATGTCATCTCGTGCTTGATCCACAGGTCATGCGCACCGAGTGGCAGCCGCGGCGCGCCTTCCAGGGCTGGCGCTACCTCAAGCCGGAGGATGCGCCGGCGGATATTAGATCGGGGGGCGAGGCCGAGGCGCTCCCGCCGAAGCTGCGCCGCGAACTGGCCGATCTCGGGTTATTGTAGGACTTGCAAGCCGAACCGGCCCGGCACATTTTCCCTATATGAGTGACAAAAGAACACCTGCGAAAACCGGTGAGGACAGCCGCGCGGTCGGGAAGCGCTCCGACGCAGATGGAGTAGCGGCCTTCCTCAAACAGGCGAGGGCGCTTGCCACACGCGGCAGTTCGGGAAGCGGGCGGCTGATCCTTGCTCTCGACGCCACAATGAGCCGGCAGCCGACTTGGGATATGGCCTGCCAATTGCAGGGGCAAATGTTCGATGCCGTAGGCAAGGCCGGTGCGCTGAATGTGCAGCTTGTCTATTTCCGTGGCCTTGGCGAATGCCGTGCATCCCGTTTTGTCACCGATACCAACGCCTTAAAGGATTTGATGGCCCGCATCCACTGCCGCGGCGGACATACCCAGATCGGCAAGGTCCTGTCGCATGCATTGAAGGAGACGGCACGGGAGAAGGTCAATGCCCTCGTCTATATCGGCGATGCGATGGAGGAGAATGTGGACGACCTCGCCGTCAAGGCAGGACAACTTGGCCTGCATGGGATTCCCGTATTTCTTTTTCAGGAAGGAGCGGATTATCTGGCGGAAGCCGCCTTCCGCGAGATAGCGCGTCTGTCGAGAGGCGCATGGTTCCGCTTCGACCGGAATTCCGCCGCCACACTGGGCCGTTTGCTTTCCTCGGTGGCCGTCTACGCGACCGGCGGGCTGAAAGCACTGGAGGCGCGGGGAAGCAGGGAGGATCTGCTGATGCTGGAAAATCTCCGCGGCAAGGGACAATGACAGTTCCCTTCGTCGCATTCGCGCTCTTGTTGGTCTTTCTGCTGGCCGCCAGTCTTTTCCTGAGCGCCAGCGCCGCCAGTATCGCGGGTTCGATCCGTTATGCCGGTCCGATTGTCCTGGGTATGCTCGGGCTGGTCCTGATGCTTGCCGGCCGGGCGGCGATAGGCGGCATGTTGATTTCGGCGGCCGTCGCATGGTTCGGATCGGGTCGATTCCGGCGCACACAGGCGCCTGCTCCGGGCCAGCGCTCGACCGTCGGCACCGCGGCGCTGGAAATGGAACTGGACCACGACAGTGGCACTTTGGACGGAATGGTTATCGCCGGCCGCTTCGAAGGCCGCCCTCTCAACCAGATGTCGTTGGAGGAACTTCTCGACCTGCGAATGGAACTCGCCGCCGACAATGAGAGCCTGCAGCTATTGGAGACTTATCTTGACGGCAAGTTTCCCGTCTGGCGCGAAGGCCTTCACGCGGACGACCGCGACAGGCAGGGAGGCACGCCAGCTTCGAGCAGCATGACTAAGGAGGAGGCCTACAAGATCCTTGGTCTTGAGGCCGGTGCGGCCGCGACGGAAATCCGCAAGGCGCACCGCCGCCTGATGCAGCGACTGCATCCCGATGCCGGCGGATCCTCTTTTCTTGCCGCCCGCATCAACGAGGCTCGGGACATCCTGTTGTCCGATCACGATTGAATCTCCTTCGACACGATACTCCCCGGAGATGCGCCGCCTTCTACTGCTGAACGGCGTAGCAGGGAATGCTCTTCTTTTTCAGCGCGCTGCAGGCGTTCCAGGCTTCCGATTTGGAGGAGAAGCCGCCGAAACGGGCCCGATAATAGGTGCGACCCTTGTGGTCGAATGTCTCGGTAAAGGCTGACGCTTCCGCAAGGAGGGTCGGCACGCTGCCGGCCGTGCGGGCAAGAAAGGTTTTGGCCTCAGTCTCGGACGGCATGGAGGCAACCTGGATCACCCAGCCGCCCTTGGCCGTTGACGCGGTGCTGACCGGATCGACTTCGATCGGCTCGGAGGGGCGAACGGCCTCAACGATTGCGGCATCGCCCATATCGGAGCTTTCTTCCGCAGCATAGGCAGTGATGGTGTCGATATCCGGCCGGCTTGTGGGAACTGGCACCTGGCGTCCGGGGATCATCATGGCGGCCACAGCCGCGCCAGCACCGGAACCGCGCGCGATCAGCTCGCGATCAGCACCCCTGGAAGCCTTGGGCAGATAGCGACTGATAAGATCGGCCATATGCGCATCGCGGCTGCGCGCTGTCTTTCCCCCCATGACGACAGCGACAATGCTTCGGCCATCAGCCCTGACCGAGCTCACGAGGTTGAAGCCGGAGGCGCGGATGTAGCCCGTCTTGATACCGTCGACGCCCTCTACGCGTCCGAGCAGACGGTTGTGATTGCCGTATTTATGACCCTTGTACGTAAAGGAGCGGGTCGAGAAATAGTCATAATAACGGCCGTGGTGTTCGCGCAGTGCTACGCCCAGACGCGCCATGTCGCGGGCGGTGGTGTATTGACGGGGATCGGGCAAGCCGTGCGCATTGCGGAAAACCGTCGAGGTCATGCCGAGTTGCCGCGCCTTTGCGGTCATGAGCTTGGCAAAATTGGTCTCGGAGCCGCCCAAAAATTCGCCGAGCGCCGTTGCTGCGTCATTGGCGGATTTGGTCACCAGCGCCTTGATTGCCTGATCGACGGTGATCGTCTGGCCAGCCTTGAGGCCTAGCTTCGACGGCGGTTCGGATGCTGCGTGGGCGGAAACCGGAATGGGCGTATCCTTCGATATACGCCCATTCGAAAGCGCCTCGAAGGTGAGATAAAGCGTCATCATCTTGGTCAGCGATGCGGGATAACGCTTCTCATTGGCACTGGATTCATAGAGAACCTTGCCAGTCTTGGCATCCATGACGAAGCCGGCATATTTCGAATTGGCATTCGCGTTGGCGCTCATGCCGATCACGATAACCATTGCGATAAAAAACGCCGGAACCGAATTTGCAGAAAGTCGGAAGATCTCGCCGATACCCACCAACGCCTGACGCACAGTTGCACCCATGAATGTTCCATTTGAGCTCGATCAGCGGCAAACCGTCCCCTGCCGCTACCACTGACCCTAAGGGTGCAGTGTTACCAATCCGTTTATGGTAACCGGGATGTTGACGATTTAAGGCGAAATTCAGGGTCTGTTGAGAAAGGTCGGCTGCCGGCGATATATTGACATTTTGTGCACTGCACATTAGTTATACCGCAGCGCAAAAGAAGGTGCGTTGCCGCATTTGTTCAGTCGCAAAGGATTTTCCACAATGCAGTCATTCGAAGATGTCGGAAAACTGGGCAAGGAATTCATGGACAGCGGTCTGAAGAGCTTTGCGGCCGTTACGACTGGTTTGCAGGCGATCGGCGTGGAAGCCGCTGACTACTCCAAGAAGGCGTTCGAGACGGGCAGCGCCGCTATCGAGCGACTGGTGAGCGCCAAATCTCTCGATAAGGCGTTCGAAGTTCAGACAGACTACTTGAAGGAAGCCTATGAGAGCTTCATTTCTCAGGCGACGCGGATGAGCGACCTCTACGCAGAGATGGCGAAGGACGCATACAAGCCTTTCGAATCGGCCGTCGGGAAGGTGAAGTAAGCCGGCACAACCGTCCTTCAATTCCCCTACAGGGCGTTTCTGGACCTGGCCGCCGTGGCGGCCGGGTTTTTTTTGCCTGCAATTTAGCCACTTCCGTTCACGAAGAGGCGTATTTCGCCCCCAAGCATTCACAGCCGTATTGTCAGCCGGAAAGAAGGCCTTAAAATTGTCCCGAGAGTGCCTACATGTGGCTACCTGAAAACGGTGCAGTAAGTGCGAGGAATTTTTTGAGGATCGGCGGGGAAGTCATGCCAAGCGACGCTCTGCGGATGCAAGACGGGAACGAGGACGGCAACGGCAATGGCCGCGGAACAGCCGTCATCACACGCACCAGAACAAAAACAAAGAAGCCCAGCCTTTACCGCGTACTCCTGCTTAACGACGACTATACCCCGATGGAGTTCGTGGTTCATGTGCTGGAGCGGTTCTTCCAGAAGGACCGGGAGGCGGCGACGAGGATCATGCTGCACGTCCACAATCACGGGGTAGGCGAGTGTGGCGTGTTCACGTTCGAGGTGGCCGAGACCAAAGTGGCCCAGGTCATGGATTTTGCCCGTCAGCATCAGCACCCGCTGCAATGCGTGATGGAGAAAAAGTGAGGTTTTGAATGCCGGCTTTCTCGCAAGGCCTGGAGCGTGCCCTTCACCAGGCGCTCACATATGCAAACGAGCGGCATCATGAATATGCCACGCTTGAGCACCTGTTGCTTGCGCTGATCGACGACGCTGATGCGGGCGCGGTCATGCGTGCCTGCAATGTCGATCTCGAAGAGTTGCGGCGCACGGTGCTCAATTACGTCGATACCGAACTCGACAATCTGGTTACCGGCTATGACGAGGATTCCAAGCCGACGGCTGGATTCCAACGGGTCATCCAGCGTGCCGTGATTCACGTCCAGTCTTCCGGGCGGGAAGAAGTATCGGGGGCGAATGTGCTTGTAGCGATCTTCGCCGAGCGCGAAAGTCATGCTGCCTATTTCCTCCAGGAACAGCAGATGACCCGCTACGATGCGGTCAACTATATCAGCCACGGCATTGCCAAAAGGCCAGGCGCCAGCGAAGGACGCACACCGCGCGGTGCAGAAGAGGACCAGGCCGGCGCGGCAGGAGCCGAGACCGAAGAAGGTACCAAGAAGAAGCAGCAGCAGGACGCGCTGTCGGCCTATTGCATTAATCTGAACGCCAAGGCGCGGGCGGGGCGCATCGATCCGCTGATCGGACGTGAGCCGGAAATCAATCGCACGATCCAGGTGCTTTGCCGCCGCTCCAAGAACAATCCGCTCTATGTCGGTGATCCGGGCGTCGGCAAGACCGCTATTGCAGAAGGGCTCGCCAAGCGCATTGTCGAGGGCGATGTGCCCGAGGTGCTCTCCGATGCCACCATCTTCGCGCTTGACATGGGCACGCTGCTTGCGGGAACCCGCTATCGCGGCGATTTCGAGGAGCGATTGAAGCAGGTCGTAAAGGAGTTGGAGGATTTCCCCGGCGCAATCCTGTTCATCGACGAGATCCATACCGTCATTGGCGCGGGCGCCACTTCGGGCGGGGCGATGGACGCTTCGAACCTGCTGAAGCCGGCTCTTTCATCGGGTACGATTCGTTGCATTGGATCAACTACTTACAAGGAATTCCGTCAGTTCTTCGAGAAGGACAGGGCCTTGGTCCGCCGCTTCCAGAAGATCGATGTGAACGAGCCAACGGTGGATGATGCGATCGCCATCATGAAGGGCCTGAAGCCTTACTTCGAGAACTTCCATAAGGTTCGCTACACCAACGACGCCATCAAGGCCGCGGTGGAGCTTTCGGCCCGTTATATCAACGACCGCAAGCTGCCCGACAAGGCGATCGACGTGATCGATGAGACCGGCGCTTCGCAGATGCTTTTGCCGGAATCGCGGCGCAAGAAGACGATCAGCATCAAGGAGATCGAGGCGACCATAGCCACTATGGCGCGCATTCCGCCGAAGACGGTTTCGGCCGACGACGAGAAAGTGCTCGCCGGACTGGAGGTGGAACTCAAGCGCGTCGTTTATGGTCAGGATACAGCCATCTCCGCGCTTGCCTCCTCGATCAAGCTGGCGCGTGCAGGTTTGCGCGAACCGGACAAGCCCATCGGTTCCTACCTGTTCTCCGGACCGACCGGAGTCGGCAAGACCGAAGTCGCCAAACAGCTCGCTGCCTCGCTCGGGGTTGAGCTCCTGCGTTTCGATATGTCAGAATACATGGAGCGCCATACCGTATCGCGGCTCATCGGCGCGCCTCCCGGCTATGTCGGCTTCGACCAGGGCGGTCTTCTGACGGACGGAGTGGACCAGCATCCGCATTGCGTCCTCCTGCTCGACGAGATCGAGAAGGCGCATCCGGACCTGTTCAACATCCTGTTGCAGGTCATGGATCACGGCAAGCTGACGGACCATAACGGCAAGCAGATCGACTTCCGCAACGTGATCCTGATCATGACGACGAATGCGGGAGCCGCCGATATGGCGAAGGCCGCGATCGGCTTCGGTTCCTCGAAGCGTGAAGGCGACGACATGGAGGCGATCAACCGGCTGTTCTCGCCGGAATTCCGCAACCGTCTCGATGCGATCATCCCGTTTGGATCGCTGCCGGTGCCTGTCATTCATCAGGTCGTGCAGAAATTCGTCATGCAGCTCGAGGCCCAACTTGCGGAGCGACGTGTCACTTTCGACCTTTCCGAGGAAGCTGTCGCTTGGCTTGCCGACAAGGGCTACGACGAACGCATGGGCGCGCGTCCGCTCGGCCGTGTGATACAGGAGCACATCAAGAAGCCTCTGGCCGAGGAAGTGCTATTCGGCAA
>Ga0164243_10011198_pt1 | contig 12818 bp, 7 predicted proteins | sample OricompcompostOP_FD_108781 | JGI IMG/M metagenome (GOLD analysis project Ga0164243, IMG submission 108781) | Organic Plus compost microbial communities from Emeryville, California, USA - Original compost - Organic plus compost (OP) | ecosystem: Engineered > Solid waste > Mixed feedstock >...
TCCGATGCATTGGCCGCATAGTGGCGCACCGAACTTGCCGCAAACTCGCCAAGGGCGCGCCCTTGCGCATCGGCTTCTTCCCGCAAGCGTGCGACCAAGCCAAGATCGTCCAAGCGGAGAAGCATCTCGGCCGCCATCGCATCATCATCGAATTGCGCCAGAACATCGCCTAGCAGCATGGCGTCACCTCAACTGACCCGGTGGGCTTCCGCGCCCGCGATTTCGATGCCGGCGATGCTGGCGCTCGATACCAGCCGCGCGATGTACTGTGCGGTGGCGCGACGGGATACGGCCTCGCGCAAATATTCAGCAATGCGGCTGGCCACCAGTTCGAACGGCAATGGCTGGCCATCGATTTTGCGGGCCAGGCGGATGATGTGAAATCCGTAGCGCGTCGGCACCGGGGATTCGCTCATTTGCCCCGGCTGTAGAGCGACCAACGCCCGTTCGAACTCGGGCGTCGTGTCTCCACGCGTAAGCTGACCGAGATTGCCGCCGTGTGCCGCCGATGGGCAGCGCGAATAGGCTTGCGCAAACGCTGGGAAGCTCTGCGGGTCCTCCTGAAGCGTCGCCAGAACGGCCTCGGCATCGGCGCGCGCCTGCGCATAGGCTTCCTTGTCGGACGGCAGTGCCGCGAACAGAATGTGCGCGGCCTCGTAGAGATCGGACGAGCGGAAGCGCGCCTTGTTGTTCTCGTAATAGCGCCGGCAGGTGGCGTCGTCAGGCTCGGGCACGGCGACTTCATGTTCGATGACGCCGCGCATCAGCGCCTCCTCGTCGGTCTCGCGGCGGCCGTCGTCGTCACCGATCGGCGCCGGCACCAGACCGAGCACCGCAGCGCGCTGCAACAGCAGCTCGCGCACCACCAGCGCCCGTGCCGCCCGTTGCCAGGCAGCAATTGGTCTGTCGGCGGGATGGTTCTGCATTTCGCGGACGATGGCGTCGCGCGCGATTGCCGTACCGTTCACGCTGACGGTGACCGGCTTACCGGCGGGAAATTGCACATGGATGGAACAGGACATGAATGCTTACTCCGCCGGAACCGTGCCGGGACGCGCACCGGGCGCCGGACGCACGGCGCGGACAGCCTGCGTGACCTGCAGCGAATGCCGGCTGGCCGCGTGCTTCGGGAACGGCCCCGCTCGGCGCGTGCGCACGACCTGATAGCCGCGGCGGCCGAGATACCAGACCGGCGCGCTCCAGATGTGCACCAGGCGCGTGAACGGGAAGAGCAAGAAAATGGTCATGCCGAGGAACAGGTGCGCCTTGAAGATCGGATGCACGTCGGCGATTTGCGCCGAGACGCCCGGCTGCAAGGTGAGGATGCCCTGCGCCCAGGTCATGAACTTCACCATTTCATGGCCATCAAGATGATTGAGCGACACGAAGATGGTGCTGAGGCCCAGGATGAGCTGCACATAGAGGATCGGCAGGATGGCGATGTCGCCGAAGGACGACGTCTTGCGGATGCGGGCATCGAACAGACGGCGGTGTACCAGCAGCGTGATGCCAATGAAGCAGGCGACGCCGGCGACGCCGCCGATCGAGATGGCCATCCATTGCTTGAAAGTGTGCGAGACACCGAGCGTGTCGAACACCCAGATCGGCGTCAGCAGGCCGACGAAATGCCCGGCGAAGATCATGAGGATGCCGACGTGGAACAGGTTGGAGCCCCACGTCAGCTGCCGCCGCCGCAAGAGCTGGCTGGAGCCGCTGCGCCACGTGTACTGCTCTCGGTCAAAGCGCACCAGGCTGCCGAGCAGGAACACAGTGAGGCAGAGATAGGGGTACCAGCCGAAGACGATATAGTTGACGGTGTCGCGCATGATGCTTCCTCACGAGCGCCGGTTGGGCCTGGGCATATCGGGCGCAGGGCGAAGTGCGCCGCGCACGCGGGCAATGAGGCCGTCTTTGCAGCCGTCTCCGGAGCCGGGACCGAAATTAACCGGCTCGTCCTCCCAGGCCGCGTCGAGTGCCGCGAAGTCGTTGGCGTCCGGGTCGGGCAATTGCAGAAGCGCCGAAACCTCGCCCTCCTTCGGCTTGGCCGTCGACAGTGCAATGAGTGCGCGGAAGACCGCCTCGTAAGGCGATTGCCGCTTGCGCAGCCGCTCCGCCAGCGCACCGAAGATGTGCGCCGGCTGGCCGAGCGTTTCGCACGCTTCCTTGAGCGGCCGCGTGCCCAGATATTCGAGAAACAGCGGCAGGAAGTCGGGCAGTTCGGCCGTACTCATGAACAGTCCGGCCTGCTCGTATTGCGTCTTCAGATCGATCATAGCTTGGCCTCGGTCGCGGCTTTCGCCATGCACATGCTCGAACAGATGCAGCGACAGCGAGCGTGTGCGGTCGAACAGCAGCACGTAGCGCTCCTGCAGATCGTAGAGATCCCCGCTGCCGATCTCGTTCGCCAGCTTCTGCACGTCGGCGCGGATGCGGGCCGGGAGCAGCTTGTCAGCCTCCAACACGGTCGCCATCACGCTGGAGACCTTTTGCAATTCGGCGGTCGGATAGGTCAGTAGCGCCGACAAGACCTTGAGAGTGAGGTTCATCACGCCATCTCCATCGGGTTCTTGGCGCGCTTCGGCGTGCCAAACAGATTGGGCTCGGAAGCGCCGCCGGAGCAGCCGTTGCCGAACGAGAAGCCGCAGGAGCCGCGCAGGTCGTAGGCGTCCTCGTCGAGCTCACGGTGTGCGGTTGGGATGACGAAGCGGTCCTCGTAATTGGCGATCGCCATCACGTGGTACATGTCGTCGATCTGCTGGCCGGTGAGGCCGACGCGCTTGGCGATGCTCTCGTCGATGACGCCGTCGATAGTCTTGGCCCGCATATAGGCGCGCATCGCCAGCATGCGTTCGAGACCGAGCGCCACCGGCTCCTCTTTGCCCGCCGTCAGGAGATTGGCGAGATACTTGAGCGGGATGCGTAGCGAACGCACGTCCGGCATCTCGCCATCATGGCCGATCTTGCCCGCCTGCGCGGCCGATTGAATCGGCGACAGCGGCGGCACGTACCAGACCATCGGCAGCGTGCGATATTCCGGATGCAGCGGGAAGGCGACCTTCCACTCCATCGCCATCTTGTAGACGGGCGAACGCCGCGCGCCCTCCAGCCAGTTCTCGGCAATGCCGTCGCGACGCGCCTGTTCGATCACTTCCGGATCGTGCGGGTTCAGGAACACGCCGAGCTGCGCCTCGTACAGGTCCTGTTCGTCCGGCATGCTGGCGGCCGCTTCGATGCGGTCCGCATCATAAAGTACGACGCCGAGATAGCGGATGCGGCCGACACAGGTTTCCGAGCACACCGTCGGCTGTCCGGCTTCGATGCGCGGATAGCAGAAGATGCACTTCTCGGATTTGCCGCTCGACCAGTTGTAATAGATCTTTTTGTACGGACAGCCGGACACGCACATGCGCCAGCCGCGGCATTTGTCCTGGTCGATCAGGACGATGCCGTCCTCCTCGCGCTTGTAGATCGCGCCCGAGGGGCAGGCCGCGACGCAGGTCGGGTTGAGGCAGTGCTCGCACAACCGCGGCAGATACATCATGAAGGTGTTTTCGAACTGGCCGTAAATCTCCTTCTGGATGCCGTCAAAATTGTAATCCTTTGAGCGCTTGGCGAACTCAGTACCGAGGATCTCCTCCCAGTTCGGCCCCCACTCGATCTTCTCCATGCGCTGGCCGGTGATCAGCGAACGTGGCCGCGCCGTCGGCGCCGCCTTGAGCTCCGGCGCCGTTTGCAAGTGCTCGTAGTCGAAGGTGAAGGGTTCGTAGTAGTCGTCGATCTCCGGCAGGTCGGGATTGGCGAAGATGTTCGCCAGCACCCGCCATTTCGAACCAATGCGCGGCTCGATCTTGCCGTTCTTCTTGCGGTGCCAGCCGCCGTTCCAGCGGCTCTGGTTCTCCCAGTCCTTGGGATAACCTATGCCGGGCTTGGTCTCGACGTTGTTGAACCAGGCGTATTCCATGCCTTCGCGGTTGGTCCACACGTTCTTGCAGGTGACGGAACAGGTGTGGCACCCGATGCATTTATCGAGATTCAGCACCATCGCGATTTGTGCGCGGATTTTCATTCTGCGGCCTCCAGGTTCGCCTTCGGCGCGACGGTGAGCGGGGTAGGCTGATCGGCCGCCGGCTCGTCGAGCCAATCGACCTTCGACATTTTGCGGATGATGACGAACTCGTCGCGGTTGGTGCCGATCGTGCCGTAGTAGTTGAAGCCATAGGCGAGCTGGGCATAACCGCCGATCATGTGCGTTGGATTCACCACCACGCGCGTCACCGAATTATGGATACCGCCGCGCTGGCCGGTCACTTCCGATCCCGGCACGTTCACGATCTTCTCCTGCGCGTGGTACATCAGGCACATGCCGTCCTTCACACGCTGAGAGACCACGGCGCGCGCAACCAGCGCGCCGTTCGAATTGTAGGCTTCGATCCAGTCATTATCGGCGATGCCCACACTCTTGGCATCGTTCTCGCTGATCCAGACGATCGGACCGCCGCGCGATAGTGTCAGCATCAGCAGATTGTCGGTGTAGGTGGAGTGGATGCCCCACTTCTGATGCGGCGTGATGAAGTTGAGGACGATCTGCTTCTCGCCGTTCGGCTTGGTATCGATCACCGGCTTGACCGCCTTGAGATCGACCGGCGGCCGGTAGACGCAGAGCGCCTCGCCGAAAGCCCGCATCCACAGATGATCCTGATAGAGCTGCTGGCGGCCGGACAAGGTGCGCCAAGGGATCAATTCGTGCACGTTGGTGTAGCCGGCGTTGTAGCAAACCTTCTCTGACTCCAGGCCCGACCAGGTCGGCGCCGAGATGATCTTGCGCGGCTGCGCCACCACGTCGCGGAAGCGGATCTTCTCGTCCTCCTTCGGGACGGCGAGATGCGTGTGGTCGAGACCGGTGGTCTTTCCCAACGCGTCCCAGGCCTTCACCGCGACCTCGCCATTGGTTTCCGGCGCCAGCGACAGGATGACTTCGGTCGCGTCGATGTCAGTGTCGATGCGGGCGAGGCCCTTGGTCGCCCCCTCCTCCGTCACCTCGCCGTTGAGGCGCTTGAGCAATTCGACTTCGTGCTCGGTGTTCCAGGCCATGCCCTTCACGGCGTTGCCGAGCTTCTGCATCAGCGGACCGAGCGCGGTGAAGCGCTTGTAGATGTTGGGGTAGTCACGCTCGACCACCGTCACCGCGGGCATCGTCTTGCCGGGGATCGGCGCGATCTCGCCTTTCTTCCAATCCTTGACGTCGAAAGGTTGCGCGATCTCGCCGGGCGAGTCGTGCTGGATCGGCGTGAGCACCACATCCTTCTCCAGCCCGAGCACTTCCGGCGCAACTTCGGAGAACTTCTTGGCGATGGCCTTGTAGATCTCCCAATCGCTCTTGCATTCCCACACGGGATCCACCGCCGAGGTCAGCGGATGGATGAAAGGATGCATGTCGGAGGTGTTGAGATCGTTCTTTTCGTACCAGGTCGCGGTCGGCAGCACGATGTCCGAGTAGACGCAGGTCGTCGACATGCGGAAGTCGAGCGTCACCAGGAGATCGAGCTTCCCCTTCGGCGCGTTCTCATGCCACTCGACTTCGCGCGGCTTCTTCTTGCCGGTTTCGCCGAGATCCTTGCCCTGCACGCCATGTGTGGCGCCGAGCAGATGTTTGAGGAAGTATTCGTGCCCCTTGCCGGAGGAACCCAGCAGGTTGGAGCGCCACACGAACATGTTGCGCGGCCAGTTATCGGGATGGTCCGGGTCCTCGCAGGACATCTGCAATTCGCCGGACTTCAGCGCCTTGGCGACATAATCCTTCGCCTCGAGGCCCGCGGCCTGCGCCTTGGCGGCAAGGCTAAGTGGGTTCTGCTTGAGCTGCGGCGCCGACGGCAGCCAGCCCATGCGCTCGGCGCGCACGTTGTAATCGATGAGCGCGCCATCCCACGGGCCCGGAGGCGCGGTCGGCGACAGGATCTCCTCGACGCCGACGGTCTCGTAACGCCACTGGTCGGTGTGCGCATAGAAAAATGAGGTCGAGTTCTGCTGACGCGGCGGCCGGCCCCAATCGAGGCCGAAGGCGAGCGGCAGCCAGCCCGATTGCGGCCGCAGCTTTTCCTGGCCGACATAATGCGACCAGCCGCCGCCCGACTGGCCGATGCAACCGCACATCACCAGCATATTGATGACGCCGCGGTAGTTCATGTCGCAATGGAACCAGTGGTTCATCGCCGCGCCGATGATCACCATCGAGCGCCCCTTGGTCTTTTCGGCGTTAAGGGCGAACTCGCGCGCCACCGTGATGATCTGATCGCGCGGCACGCCGGTGATCGTCTCGGCCCAGGCCGGCGTATAAGGCACGTTATCGTCGTAGGATTTCGCGACATGCTCGCCGCCGAACCCGCGATCGAGCCCGTAATTCGCGACGAACAGGTCGTAGACCGAGGCGACCAGCGTCTCGCCATCCTTCAGCGCGACGCGCTTGGCCGGCACCTTGCGCACCAGCACGCTCGGATGATCGGTGCCGGCGAAGTGATCGTGCTCGCGATTGCCGAAGTACGGGAAGGCGACGTCGGCGAGTTCGTCGCGGTCATCGGCCAGCGAAAGCTGGAGCTTCGTCGGCGCGCCGTCCGACTTCTTCTCTTCCAGATTCCACTTGCCCTTCTCGCCCCAACGGAAACCAACGGAGCCGCGCGGCGCGACAATCGTCTTCGAAATTTCGTCGAAGGCGACCGTCTTCCATTCCGGATTGTTGGTTTCGTCAAGATTGCCGGTGAAGTCGGAGGCGCGCAGGAGCCGCCCAGGCACCAACTTGCCGTCCTGCTCCACCAGCTGCACCAGCATCGGCATATCCGTGTACTGGCGCACATAGTCTTGGAAGTACGTCGCCTGCCTGTCGATGTGGAATTCGCGCAGGATGACGTGGCCCATCGCCATGGCGAGCGCGGCGTCGGTGCCCTGCTTCACCGAGATCCACAGATCGGCGAACTTGGAGGCCTCCGAATAATCGGGGCAGATAACGACGCTCTTGGCGCCGCGATAGCGCGCTTCCGTATAGAAGTGGGCGTCGGGCGTGCGCGTCTGCGGCACGTTCGAGCCCCACAGGATCAGGAAGCCTGAGTTGTACCAGTCGGCGCTCTCCGGCACGTCGGTCTGCTCGCCCCAGGTTTGCGGTGAGGCCGGCGGCAGGTCGCAGTACCAGTCGTAGAACGACATGCAGACGCCGCCGAGCAGCGACAGGTAACGTGAGCCGGCCGCGTAGGAGACCATGGACATTGCCGGGATCGGCGAGAAGCCGATGATGCGGTCGGGGCCATGCTGCTTGATCGTATAAGCGTTGGCCGCCGCGATGATCTCGGTGACTTCGTCCCAGGTCGCGCGCACGAAGCCGCCGAGGCCGCGCTTGCTGGTGTAAGCCTCGCGCTTCTCCGGCTCCTCGACGATCGAGGCCCAGGCCGCGACCGGCGTGCGCAATGCACGCGCCTCGCGCCACAGCTTGAGCAGCCGCGAGCGCACCAGCGGATATTTCACGCGGTTGCCGGAGTAGAGATACCAGGAGTAGCTGGCGCCGCGCGAACAGCCGCGCGGTTCGTGGTTCGGCAGTTCGGGCCGCGTGCGCGGATAATCGGTCTGCTGCGTCTCCCAGGTGACGATGCCACCCTTGACGTAGATCTTCCACGAGCAGGAACCGGTGCAGTTGGCGCCGTGCGTCGAGCGCACGATCTTGTCGTGCTGCCAACGCTTGCGATAGCCGTCCTCCCAGCCCCGGTCTTCGTTAGTGACCTGACCGTGGCCGTCGGAGAAATCGTCAACGACCCGATTGAAGAAGGTCAGGCGATCGAGAAAGTGACTCATGTTCCGATTTCCTTATTCGGCCGGTTGAGGCGCGGCGGGCGGCAACGACTTGCCGCGTTCGACGTCGTGGAGAAGCCCGCCACGGCGCGTGTAGAAGCCCCACGTGATGCCGACGCAGGTGACGTAGAAGGCCATGAAACCCCACAGCGCCACTTCAGGCCCGCCGGTGAGCGAGATCGATGAGCCGTAGGCCTTCGGGATGAAGAACGCGCCGTAGGCCGCGACCGCGGAGGTGAAGCCGATGATCGCCGCCGACTCCATTTCGGCCTGGCGCTGCCGCGCGGGCAGCGCGAGCGACGGCTCGAGCCGCGGCATCTCCGTGCGCATGATCGCGGGGATCATCTGGAAGGTCGACGCATTGCCGACGCCCGTCGCGAAGAACAGGATCATGAACATCGCGAAGAAGCCCCAGAAGGCGTAGGGCTCATCTTTGACGCCGAGGAAGTAGAGGACGCCCGCGACCGCGGCGATCATCAGCCCGAAGACCCAGAGCGTGACGCGTCCGCCGCCATAACGATCCGCCAGCCAGCCGGTGGCCGAGCGCGACAGCGCGCCGACGAGCGGACCGAGGAAGACGTATTTGAGCGAGTCGACCTGCGGGAACTCGGTCTTGGCCAGCAGCGGAAAACCGGCGGAATAGCCGATGAAGGAGCCGAAGGTGCCGGTGTAGAGCCAGCACATCAGCCAATTGTGCTTGCGCTTGAAGATCACCGCCTGGTCAGCGAAGGACGCCTTCATCGCGGCGATGTCGTTCATGCCGAACCAGGCGGCCGTCGCCGAGATGGCGATGAACGGCACCCAGATGAAGCCGGCGTTCTGCAGCCAGAGCTTCGCGCCGGCGCTCGCCGGCTGCGGATCGCCGCCGAGCCAGCCGAACACGGCCGTTGTGATGACCAACGGGATGAGGAACTGGCCGACGCTGACGCCGAGATTGCCAAGGCCGGCATTGAGCGCGAGCGCATTGCCTTTCTCCGCCTTCGGAAAGAAGAAGGAGATGTTGGCCATCGACGAAGCGAAGTTGCCGCCGCCAAAGCCGCAGAGCAGCGCCAGCGACAGGAAGATGATGTACGGCGTGTCGGGCGACTGCACCGCCAAGCCAATGCCGACGGCTGGGATCATCAGCGACCAGGTGGAGACCGAGGTCCATAGCCGCCCGCCGAAGATCGGCGGCATGAACGAGTAGAAGATGCGCAAGGTGGCGCCCGACAGGCCCGGCATCGCCGCCAGCCAGAACAACTGATCGGTCGTGAACTTGAAGCCGACGGCCGGTAGCTTGGCGACGACCACCGACCACACCATCCAGATCGCGAAGGCGAGCAGCAGCGCCGGGATCGACAGCCATAGATTGCGGCGCGCGATGGCTTTGCCTTTGGCCTCCCAGAAAGCCGGATCCTCCGGCTTCCATTCGGCGATCATACCGGCCAGCGCGCCGACATGCTTCTCTTCGTGGATGGGCACCATTTCGGGGAATTGCGGCAGCCGCTCGAGGCTCGGCGCCAGCGCCTCGCGCTCCATCCGGCGGATGGCGAGATGCATCCAGATCAGCGAACCGGCGGCAATCAGGAACAGCAGCATGAAGCAGCTCGTCCAGATGCCGGTGAGATCGTTGAGCACGCCGAAGGCGATCGGCAGCACGAAACCACCGAGGCCGCCGATCATGCCGACGAGACCGCCGACGGCGCCGACATTCTTCGGGTAGTAGACCGGGATGTGCTTGTAGACCGCCGCCTTGCCGAGGCTCATGAAGAAGCCGAGCACGAACATCAGCGTCACGAAGGTGACGACACCGGTCGCCATGTGGAAGGTGATCGGCCCTTTGATGCCCTGGATCGTGTAAGTGGTCGGCGGATAAGCCAGGATGAAGGTGATCAACACCGACACGCCGAACATCCAGTACATGATGCGGCGCGCGCCGTATTTGTCGGACAGGTGTCCGCCATAGGCGCGGAACAGGCTGGCCGGGATCGAATAGGCCGCGGCCAGCATGCCGGCGGATTCGATATCGAGCTTGTAGACGCCGATCAGATAGCGCGGCAGCCACAGCGACAACGCAACGAAGGCGCCGAACGCGAAGAAGTAATAGAGCGAGAAGCGCCAAACCTGGACGTTCTTGAGCGCGTCGAGCTCGAGCCACGCACTGCGCGGACGTTCGCCCCTGGCCCGCCGCGCGAGCTCGACCGGATCCTCCTTGGTCGCGAACCAGAAGATCACGCCCATCACTGCGATCGCCACGGCCCAAACCTGCGCCGTGGTCTGCCAGCCATAGGCGACGAGCACGAAAGGCGCGCAGAACTTGGTGACGGCGGCGCCGACATTGCCGGCGCCGAAGATGCCGAGCGCGGTGCCCTGCTTCTCCGGCGGATACCAGCGCGACACATAAGCCACGCCGACCGCGAACGCGCCGCCGGCGATGCCGACGCCAAGTGCCGCGATCAGTATCTGCGTGTAGGTGTGCGCGTAGGTCAGCAGGAAAGTGGCGAGCGCCGCTGTCAGCATCACCACCGTGTAGACGCGGCGGCCGCCATATTGGTCGGTCCAGATACCGAGGAAGATGCGGACCAGCGAGCCGGTCAGGATCGGCGTGCCGACCAGGAGACCGAACTCGGTCTCGTTCAGATTGAGCTGCTGCTTAATCTGGATGCCGATGATGGCGAAGATCGTCCAGACGGCAAAACACACCGTGAATGCGATGGTGGACATCCACAGCGCGCGGCCCTGCCCCGCTGTTCCCGTAACCGTTTGCTCTTGCATGGCTTGCGCCCCTGTTGCTTCGGAACATCGAAGCTTTCAGGCGCAAGAGAGCGTGATTTTACCGCGACTACTTTGAGGTCGATCAAAAACTACTGAAGGTTTTGTCGCAACGCACAGTATTGATTTTCATCTATACTTCGTTTGATTTCTACAAAACTATTGCTTGATATTTATCAAGGCGCCGGCCCGGCCATTCATTATCAGTTTATGAGCCGAGGCTCGAAAGGGGAGCGACAGTTCAATGCGTCCGTCCGACGGGGCGATCATTCGCGCGCTGCCGTTATTCAGCGACATCGGCGAAAGCAATTTTGCTGCTTTGATGAATGCCGCGTTCCTGCAACGCTTTCCCGCGCATGTGAGCCTAATCGCCGAAGGGGATCCGGCCGATTTCCTGCACATCGTCGTCGAAGGGACGGTTGAACTGTATGCGCGCCACGCCGAGCGCGAGACGACACTCGACGTCATCGGCCCGGTGACGACGTTCATTCTCGCGGCGGTCATCCGCGACGACGTCTACTTGAAGTCGGCGCGCACCTTGTCGCCGGCGCAGATCCTGATGGTGCCGGCGCAAACCGTCCGCGACGTTTTTGACCGCGATGCCGCCTTCGCACGTGCCATCGTCACCGAACTGGCGGACCGCTATCGCGACTTCGTTCGCGCGCTCAAGAACGAGAAGCTGCGTACCAGCACCGAGCGGCTGGCGGCCTGGATTCTCAAGGCAGACGGCAAACACAACGGTGAATACGTCATAGAGATGCACTGCGATAAACGCACACTGGCATCCCAGCTCGGCATGACGCCGGAGAACCTCTCGCGCAGCTTCTCATCGCTAAAGAAGTATGGCGTCCGTACTTTAGGCCGCGGCATCGTCGTCGAGGACCCATCCGCGCTAAGGCGGATTGCGCAGCTCAATCCTCTCATCGATGGACCGGACTCCTGCTTATAAGCAATCTCTGCGCACGCCTGCGCGAGAATAAGACCGACAAAAGAGCCCCAACGAAGCCGATCGCTGACGCGCTCAATCTTCCCAAAGTGCATCGCCGAGCGATGCAGTCGAGAATGCAGCGAGAGACCGTCGTAGACAGGACGACGAGATGCTGACCTCTCTCGTTCACTGAGAGACCGGGGCCCGCCGGACGTCGGCCCACTACTCACACGCCACGAGGGCGGCACCGAGGAGCCGCTTGGCGTCGCCAGGATCGCGCGTGCCAAGGCTGAGCTTAATCCCGCTCTGGCCAACGAGCGCGCCGCTCATCCTGCCCGTCGCGGGATGCCGCCAGCGACGGTGTCCTTGCCAAAGCCAGGTGCACCACCCGTGCGTCCCAATCGGGTAGAGCCAACCCTTTGATTCTCAAGAAATTTACCTTCGGCCATGACTTGGCAGGTGATTGGCGGAGAGGGAGGGATTCGAACCCCCGATACCCTTGCGAGTATGCCGCATTTCGAGTGCGGTGCTTTCAACCGCTCAGCCACCTCTCCGACGCCCATAAAGGGCCTGAAATACCCCTTACCGGACGGCGCTATGTAACCAAGCAAGTCAAGACAGACAAGGGCGGACATCGTAATATCGTGCGGCCGGTGAATTCCGCCCGCTGCGGACCCGTCAGGAACCTCGACCAAGAGCGATGGCCAACGTTTCGAACTCCAACCGCATTTCGAGCGAGGCCCGCGGCCTGACGCTGACCTTCGCGCTCGTCGCCGTCACCACGGCAGTGCTTTTGATCCTGATCCTGAAGGCCGGGCTGACCCGCGGCAGCATTGTCTATCTTATTCCGGTCCTGATCGCGGCTTTGCGCTGGGGCATGCCGGCCGCGCTTTTCGCCGCCGTGCTCGGCGTCGCGGCGTCGGCCTACCTGTTCTTCGATCCGCTGTTCAGCTTCGAGATCCGCGACCCGCAGGAAATCATCAATCTCATCCTTTATGTCATCACGGCGACCGTGGTGAGTCAGCTCGCGGCCCGCCTGAGACGGCAATTGGAACTCGCCCATCAGCGCGAGATCGACCTGCGCGACCTCTACGCCTTCTCCCGCCGGCTGGCGGTGGCGTTCGACGTCTCCGATATTCATGCCGCGATCGAGGACCACTTAACGACGGTGCTCCAACGCAAGGTTGTCTGGTTCGGCAGCGCGCGCGAGCCGACAGCGGAAATCAACCGCCGCGCCAGCGCCAAAGTGCCCGAGACGGTCCGCGCCGAGGTCGAAGCGATCGCCAGCGGCCGGCGCAATGGCGCCGCA
>Ga0164243_10011200_pt1 | contig 12817 bp, 10 predicted proteins | sample OricompcompostOP_FD_108781 | JGI IMG/M metagenome (GOLD analysis project Ga0164243, IMG submission 108781) | Organic Plus compost microbial communities from Emeryville, California, USA - Original compost - Organic plus compost (OP) | ecosystem: Engineered > Solid waste > Mixed feedstock >...
CGCCGCCGCGAGGACACCACCGACCCAGGTCACCGGGTCCCGGCGGCGTTCGAAGACCGAGCGCCCCCAACTGACCGTCGGATCGGCCGCGGCGCGGGCCGCGAGCTCCGGTCGGGGCGCGGTCGCCTGCTTCAGGGCGCGGCGGCACAGGCTGTCCGCGTGGCGGGTCGTCTCCGGGAGGCGGTAGGCGGGGGTCAGGGCGAGGGTGTGGGCGCAGGCCGTGTCGAGGGTCGTGCGGTGGCCGACGGAGACGAAGACCGGCTTGACGTCGTCCTGGGTGCGCAGGGCGCGGCCCACCTCCTCGTCGCCGGCCAGGAGCGGGGTCGACGAGCCGCGCGGGGCGGCGGGGGTGTCGTAGGTGAAGGTGAACGGGTTCTTGGCGACGCCGATCGTGGGCAGGCCGGTGAGGACGCCGAGGTGGCTGGCGAGGCCGAAGCGGCGGGGGTGGGCGAGGCCGTAGCCGTCGCAGACGACGAGGCCGGGCGGGCACGGCAGGGCGTCCAGGGCCGCCAGCACGGTCGGGATCTCGCGGAAGGCGAGCAGGCCGGGGACGTACGGGAAGGAGATCCGCCCGACGGCGGTGGACTCGGCGACGACCTCCAGGCTCGCCGCGTCGAGGACGACGGCCGCGGCGGCCACCACGTCCCGTTCGTCGTCGTAGGCCACGTCGACGCCGGTGACGTGGCCGGTGCCGGGCGGCGGGCCCGGTTCGTCGCGCACCACCCGGCGCCGCAGCTCGTCCTGGACGGCACGGGCCTCTTCCTCGGTCGCGGGCCAGCCCGCGGGAACACTCACGCTCGTCATGGTGGGTCAGAGCGTACGAGGCACGCGAGGACCCCCGTGACGGCGGAGGCTCCTTGGCCGTCTCGGGGGTCGGTCCTGAGGGCGGGCGAACGGCTCGTCGCGTGGCGTGCGTTCGCCCTCGTCACCGGGTCCGTCGCCAGGTGGACGGGGCCCGGACGCGCGCGGTCCCGTGGGACGCGGCGCTCATGGTCACTTGCCCAGTGCCTGCTTGAGCTGGCTCTTGTTCATGTCCGAACGCCCGTGGACGTTGCGCTTCTTCGCCTCCTCGTACAGCTGGTCCCGGGTAGGGCCCTGCGGCCCCTTGCCCGACCGCTCGCCGCCCCGCTGACCCGAGGACTTGTCCTGGGTGGATGTGCGGCTCGCCGTCTTGGACTCGCCCGACCGGGCGCGCTCCTTGTTCACCGTCCGCGACGCGATCTCCTTGGCGCGCGAGGTGCTCTCGCCCCGGTCCTGGGCGCTCTTCTTGATGTGCTCGTACTGGCGTTCCCGCTTCGGGCTGGAACCGGCTGGCATGGGGGTCACTCCTCTCGCCGTCCGGTCCCCGGGTACCCCGTTTTCGCCTCATCTCTCCAGTCGCGCGACCCGGCCCTGTTCGCCCGCGGCCCAGCAGCCCCCGTCGGGCGCGCAGTCCACCGTGTCGTAGGAGCCGGTGTCGACCGTCCGCCAGGTGCGTCCGCCGTCGGTGGTCAGGTCGGTGCCGGTGGGGCCGACCGCGAGGGCGGCGGTGCGGCTGTGCGGCAGCCAGGCGACGCCCGAGCGGTAGGCGGGCGGGGGCGTGCCCGCGCCGCTCCAGTGCCGTCCGCCGTCACCGGTGCGGGCCGCGGCCCGCGGGGAGGGCTGGTCGGGGCGGTAGTCGCCGCCGACCGCGAGGCCGTGCTGCCGGTCGCGGAAGGCCAGCGCGAAGACCCCGCGGGCCGGGTCGCCGGCCGGGACCGGCGCGTCGGAGGCCGTCCAGGTCAGTCCCCGGTCGGCGGAGTGCAGCACGCGCGCGTGTGCGGCCCCGCCGGTCGCCAGCCAGACGTCCCTGGCGCCGGCGGTGACCAGGCACTGCCCGCTCGCCGCGAACCCGGCCTCGCCGTCGAGCGCGGGCGGCATCCCGGTGTCCGGCAGCACGGTCCAGGAGCGGCCGCCGTCCTGCGTGGACAGGATGCGGAACCGGCCGTCGACCGGGTCGCTCATGGCCAGGCCGTGGCGGTGGTCGAAGAAGGCCATGCAGTCGTAGAAGGCCCGCGCGTCGGTGTTGCGGAAGGTCTCCGTCCAGGTCCGGCCGCCGTCGTCGGTGCGGTACACCCGGGACGCCTCGCCCTCACCGATGGCCAGCGCCACGGCCCGCCGCGCGTCGAACGCCTCGACGTCCCGGAACTGGAGCTCCCCGGCGCCGGGCGGCGACACGTCCCGCCAGCTCGCCCCGCCGTCGGTGGTGCGCAGGACGGTGCCCCCGGTGCCCGCCAGCCAGGCCGTGTTCCGGCTGACGGCCGACAGGCCCCGGAAGCGCGCATCGGGAGCGCCGCTGTCCTTGAGCACCCAGTGCGGTGCCGGGTGCGGTTTCCCGCCATGCGGCTCCCGTGCCTGGGCCGGCGCGGCCGTCAGCGCGGCCAGGACCGCCCCGCACACCACCGTCGCGGCCACCGCCCAGGAGGTCCGTCCCATCCGTCGCGTGCTTCCCGTACGCCTCATGGCGCGCGAAGCTAGTCCAGCGTCACCCCGGCGTCCAGACGGCCTCATCGGGCACGGACGACCTTCCGGGCACAGGGGGGCGAAGGCGGCACCCGGGTGCATGAAGGCGGTGACAGAGGTCACTCGGCCTCAGGGTGCACGGAATGGCTGATTCCGTCGTCTCTACAAGTGCCCGTCCCGCCCGCCCGGATCTCTGTCCCGCCGTCACAAGGGAGCAAGGCGTTGTCCACCGTCATCGAGCAGCCCGTCGAGGCCCGCCTGGTCGCCGCCGCGCCGCGGATGCAGCGCATCCCCGCGACCCTCCACTACGACCGGCGCGACCCGTTCGCCGTCCGGATGACCTTCCCGGCCCCGGCCACCCTGGAGGGCGTGGAGGTCTGCTGGACCTTCAGCCGCGACCTGCTGCTGGCCGGCCTGGAGGAACCCCAGGGCGACGGCGACGTCCGGGTGCGCCCGTACGGGTACGACCGTACGGTCCTGGAGTTCCACGCCCCGGAGGGCACCGCCGTGGTGCACATCCGCTCGGGCGAGGTGCGCCGGTTCCTTCGCTCCACCAGCGAGCTGGTCCCCCTCGGCCTGGAGCACCTCCAGCTCGACCTGGACCGCGATCTGGCGGAGCTCATGCGGGACGCCTGCTGACGTCCCGCCGCCGGGCTCCCCACGGGGGCCGGCGCCGCGCCTTTTAATTCCGTTGACACCGTCCGGACCCCCTCCTACGGTGTACAACGTCCTGTTGCCGCCGATTGGAGAAGGACGTTGCTCGTCTGAGGTCCTGAGACACCGCGTCACACACCACTCGTGTGTGCACGCCGCGTGCGACCTCGGCGTCCGAGCCGTCCCAGCGGTTTCAGCCGTCTCCACGGAGCAGGGCTTTCCTCCTGCCCAGGGCCCTCTCACCGCCCGTAGGTCGCCGGTGTCTCGATACGCGTTTGCCCCTGTTCGTCCGAGCAACCGCGGAGGCGCCCCCTCATGTCAACTTCCATCAGCTGTACCTCCCTGTCCTTCTCCTGGCCCGACGGCTCCTCCGTCTTCGAGGGCCTGGACGTCGCGTTCGGTCCCGGCAGGACCGGGCTCGTCGGCGTCAACGGATCGGGAAAATCCACCCTGTTGAAGCTCGTCGCCGGCGAACTCGCCCCGGCCGACGGCACCGTGCGCGTCGCCGGCGAGATCGGCTATCTGCCGCAGAACGTCACGCTCGACACCGCGCTGCGCGTCGACCAGGCGCTCGGCATCGACGCCAAACGCGCCGCGCTGCACGCCATCGAGGCGGGCGACGTCGCCGAGGAGCACTTCGAGACCGTCGGCGACGACTGGGACGTGGAGGAGCGCGCCCTCGCCACCCTCGGCGAACTCGGCCTCGGTCACGTCGCGTTGGACCGCACGATCGGCGAGGTGTCGGGCGGCGAGTCGGTGCTGCTGCGGCTGGCCGCGCTGCTGCTGCGCCGGCCGGACGTCCTGCTCCTCGACGAGCCCACCAACAACCTCGACCTGTACGCCCGGCGGCGGCTGTACGCGGCCGTCGAGTCCTGGCCGGGGGTGATGGTGGTGGTCAGCCACGACCGTGAACTCCTCGATCTGGTCGACCAGATCGCCGACCTGCGCGCCGGCACGATCAGCTGGTACGGCGGCAACTACTCGGCCTACGAGGTGGCCCTCGCCACCGAGCAGGAGGCCGCCGAGCGCATGGTGCGGGTCGCCGAGGCCGACCTCAAGAAGCAGAAGCGCGAACTGGCCGACGCGCAGGTGAAGCTGGCCCGCCGCAAGCGGTACGGCCAGAAGATGTGGGACAACAAGCGCGAGCCGAAGATCGTCATGGGCGCGCGCAAGCGGGCGGCGCAGGAGTCCGCGGGCAAGCACCGCATCATGCACGAGGAGAAGCTCGCCGAAGCCAGGGAGCGTCTGGACGACGCGGTGGACGCCGTGCGGGACGACGACGAGATCCGCGTCGACCTGCCGTACACGGCCGTCCCCCCGGGTCGCGGCGTGCTCGCGCTGCGGGAGCTGGAGGTGAGCTACGGGGCACGCGTGCCCGGCGGTCTCGATGTGCACGGCCCGGAGCGCATCGCGCTGGTGGGGCGCAACGGCTCGGGCAAGACGACGCTGCTGCGCACCATCGCGGGCGAACTTGCGCCCGTGGCGGGCGAGGTGACGGCCCATGTGCCGTTGCGCTTCCTGCCGCAGCGCCTCGACGTCCTCGACGACGAGGCGTCCGTCGTCGCGAACGTCGCCCGGTTCGCGCCGGGTGCCGGCAACAACCGGATCCGGGCGCAGCTGGCCCGCTTCCTGTTCCGGGGCGCCCGCGCCGACCAGCTCGCGGCGACGCTCTCGGGCGGCGAGCGGTTCCGGGCGGCCCTGGCGGCGCTGATGCTGGCCGAGCCCGCGCCGCAGCTGCTGATGCTGGACGAGCCGACGAACAACCTGGACATGGCCAGCGTGCGGCAGCTCACCTCGGCGCTGGAGTCGTACGAGGGGGCGCTGATCGTGGCCAGCCACGACCTGCCGTTCCTGGAGTCCGTCGGCATCACCCGCTGGCTCATGATCGAGGAGGGAGAACTGAGGGAAGTCACGCCGGAGGCTGTCGGGGATCCCGCCTGACGCCACCGCCATCAGTGCCCACGACGTGGACGCAGGGGTTTCCTACGGGCGGGTAACCCCTGCATGATGGCCGTCCGGCACCCCCTGCATCATGGGTCCCGGAACCTGCCACCGATCCGAAAGATCCCGTCGTGTCCAGCAAGAAGGCCCTCATCCGCCGCCCCGGCCCGCGTCTCGCCGAGGGGCTGGTCACCCACGTCGAGCGGGCGGAGGTCGACGTCGACCTCGCGCTCGAGCAGTGGGAGGCGTACGCGGAGGCCCTGCGCGCGCACGACTGGGAGACCGTCGAGGTGGACCCGGCCGACGACTGCCCGGACGCGGTGTTCGTCGAGGACACGGTCGTGATGTACCGCAACGTCGCCCTGATCACCCGGCCCGGCGCCGAGTCCCGGCGGCCCGAGACGGAGGGCGTGGAGGAGGCCGTCGCCTCGCTGGGCTGCTCCGTGAACTGGATCTGGGAGCCGGGCACCCTGGACGGCGGCGACGTCCTGAAGGTCGGCGACACGATCTACGTCGGCCGGGGCGGCCGTACCAACGCGGCCGGGGTGCAGCAGCTGCGGGCCGCCTTCGAACCGCTCGGGGCGCGTGTGATCGCCGTTCCGGTCAGCAAGGTCCTGCATCTGAAATCGGCCATCACGGCACTGCCCGACGGGACGATCCTGGGCCGTATCCCGCAGATCGACGTGCCCTCGCTGTTCCCCCGCTTCCTGCCGGTGCCGGAGGACTCGGGGTCGCACGTGGTGCTGCTCGGCGGGGACCGGCTGCTCATCGCGGCGAGCGCCCCGAAGACGGCGGAGCTGCTGGCCGACCTCGGGCACGAGCCGGTCGTCGTCGACATCAGCGAGTTCGAGAAGCTGGAAGGCTGTGTGACATGCCTCTCGGTGCGGATGCGGGAGCTGTACGCCTGAGCGGCTGAGCGTGTCACTCGTCCGGCCCCGGGACCTGCGTGTCCCGGGGCCGGACGCATAACGGCACGGCCCCGGCGGAACAGCCGCTGATCAGCGGTCTTTACGGCGCTCTTAACCTACGGCTTCGTAACCTACGGATTCGTAGCCTACGATTCCGTAGGTTGCCGGCACCGCTCGCCGGTCCCCGCTTCTGTTCTCCCGTCCCCCTGGAGTTCCTGTGACGATCGCTTCCCCGCACCTCGGCAGCCCCGCCGTCTGGACCGACGCCCGTCTGCTGTACGCCCTGGAGGAAGTGGTCGAGAAGGAGCTCAACCGGCATCTGGGGGTCGCCAAGGACTGGATGCCGCACGAGTACGTGCCGTGGACGGACGGCCGCAACTTCCCCGGTCTGTTCGAGGACGGCGAGGCCTGGGACAAGGAGCAGTCCAAGGTCACCGAGATCGGCCGGATCGCGCTGGTCGTGAACCTGCTGACCGAGGACAACCTCCCCAGCTACCACCACGAGATCGCCTCGCTCTTCGGCCGCGACGGCGCCTGGGGCACCTGGGTGCACCGCTGGACCGCCGAGGAGGGCCGGCACGGCATCGTGATGCGCGACTACCTGCTGACCTCGCGCGCGGTGGACCCGGACAAGCTGGAGCAGTTCCGCATGGCCCACATGAGCGAGGGCTTCGAGTCGGACAACCGGCACTCGATGCTGCACTCGGTCGCCTACGTGGCCTTCCAGGAGCTGGCGACCCGTATCTCGCACCGCAACACCGGGCACCAGTCCGGCGACCCGGTCTGCGACCGCATGCTGGCCCGCATCGCGACCGACGAGAACCTGCACATGGTCTTCTACCGGAACCTGCTGAAGGCCGCCTTCGAGCTCGCGCCCGACCTCACCATGCAGGCGGTCCGCGACGTCGTCGTGAACTTCCGCATGCCCGGCCACGGCATCCCCGGCTTCGAGCGCGCCGCCGCCCAGATGGCCATCGGCGAGGTCTACAACCTGCGCATCCACCACGACGACGTGATCCAGCCCGTGCTGCGCTTCCTGAAGATCATGGAGATCGACGGCCTCGGCCCGGAGGGCAAGCAGGCGCAGGAGGAGCTGGGGCTCTTCATGGGCGGCCTGGACGCCGAGGCGTCGAAGTTCGACGAGAAGCTCGCGGCCCGCAAGGCCCGCATGGCAGCCCGCGCCGCCGGCTGACCCGGCCGCGCGTCGGGGCTCAGGCCCGGCGGGAGGTGCGCCTGATCTCCAGGCGCTCCTTCTCGGACAGACCGCCCCAGACACCGAAGCGCTCGTCGTGGTCGAGCGCGTAGTCCAGGCAGGCGGAGCGGATCGGGCACAGCCCGCAGATGCGCTTCGCCTCCCGGACGGAACTGCCCGGCTCGGGGAAGAAGAAGTCCGCCCCGGTCTGTGCGCACAGCGCCTCTTCCTGCCAGGCCAGGTCGGCCGGGGTGATCGGCGTGATCGCTGTGATCGTGTCGATGTGCATGGGCCAGATCGTGCCCGGCGGCGAAAAACGTTCGATCAACGCGCGATCAACGCCGCCTTGCCACCAACGCGCGATCAACGCCGCCTCGCCACGCTCACAGCCGCCTCGATGGTGCCGCTCCCCGCGGCCCCGCGCACGGCGGCGCGCGGAGGCGGCGCCCCGGCAGACGGCGGCATTCCGGCGGCGCCCGGCCGGGCGCGGTGGAAGACTCGGCGGTGCGGACACCGGGACCCTTCCGAGGAGGGCGATGATGCTCACCACCCGCTACGTCACCGGAGCACCGAACTGGGTCGATCTCGGCACGCCCGACCTCGACGGTGCCGGTGCCTTCTACGGCGGCCTGTTCGGCTGGCGGTTCCGGCCGGGCGGACCGGAGACCGGCGGATACGGCTTCTTCCAGCTCGACGGCAGGACGGCGGCCGCCGGGATGCAGACCTCCGAGGAGCAGGGGCCGCCCTCCTGGACGGTGTACTTCCAGACCCCGGACGCGGACGCCACCGCGAAGGCCGCCGAGGACGCGCACGGCTCGGTGCTGATGCGGCCGATGGACGTGCTGGACCAGGGCCGTACGGCGCGCCTCGCCGACAAGTCGGGGGTGCCCTTCGGCATCTGGCAGCCCGCCGCGAACCCGGGCCTCGACGTCGTGCGCGAGCCGGGTTCGCTGCGCTGGCTGGAGCTGTACACGACGGACGTGCCCGCGGCGGCCGGCTTCTACAACGCCGCGCTCGGCATGGAGACCTTCGCCCTGGACTTCTACGGCGGCACCTACACGACCCTCAGCCCGGGCGGGCAGGGCGAGGACGCCATGTTCGGCGGGATGGTCGACAAGGCCGACGACCCGGCGGAGGCGCGGGCACCGTCGTACTGGCTGCCGTACTTCGAGGTCGCCGACACCGACGCGGCCGTCGAGAAGGCGCGGGAGGCGGGCGGCACCGTACGGATGCCGGCCACGGACCTCCCGGACGTCGGCCGGATCGCCAAGCTGGCAGACCCGTACGGCGCCCGGTTCGCGGTGATCAGGAGCGCGGGACGCTGAGGGGCAGCCCTCAGGCCGAGGCGCGCCGGACCAGGGTGGTCGGCAGGACCACGCTGGACGGGGCCGGGGCGACGGGCTCGTCGGCGGGGCGCCGGTCGAGTTCGCGCAGCAGCAGGCGGGCCATCAGGCGTCCCATCTCCTCTATGTCCTGACGGACCGTGGTGAGCGCCGGGTCGGTCTGTTCGGCGACCGGCAGCATGTCGTCGAAGCCGATCACGGCCACGTCGTCCGGGACCCTCCGGCCGGCCTCCCGCAGCACGCGCAGCGCGCCCGCCGCGGTCAGGTCGTTGGCGGCGAAGACGGCGTCGACGTCCGGGCAGCGCTCCAGCAGCTCCCGCATGGCGCGCTCGCCGCCCGCCGGGGTGAAGTCGCCCTCCGCGATGAGCCGCGGGTCGGCGTCGACCATGACGTCCCGGTAGCCGTCCAGCCGGTCCACCGCCGACGTCTGGTCGAGGGCGCCCGCGATGTGCGCGATCCGGGTGCGGCCGAGGCCGGCGAGATGGCGTACGGCGTCGCGGGCTCCGCCCCGGTTGTCGACGTCGACGTAGACGACGCCCCGGGTCTCGCCGCTCCAGCCGGGCCGGCCGCCGAACACGGTCGGCACCCCGGCGCGCTGGATCAGGCCGGGCAGCGGGTCGTCGAGGTGCAGGGAGAAGACGAGCGCCCCGTCGACATGCCCCCCGGCGAGGTAGCGGGCTACGCGGGCGTGGTCGTCGCGGCCCTCGGTGAGCAGCAGCACCAGCTGGTTGTCGTGGGCGGTCAGCTCCTTGCTGATGCCGCGCAGCTGGAGCGCGAAGAACGGGTCGGCGAAGACCCGGGTCTCCGGTTCGGCGACGATGACCGCGACGGCGTCGTGCCGGCGGGTCACCAGGCTGCGCGCCGCCTGGTTGGGGACGTAGCCGAGTTCGTCGACCGCCTTGCGGACCCGTTCGACGAGGCGTTCGCGCACGCCGTCGCCGCCGTTGACCACACGGGACACGGTGGCCCGTGAGACCCCGGCCCGGGCGGCCACGGCCTCCAGCGTGGGGCGCGGGGCGGTTTCGGTCACTTCACAGCTCCTCGTCGGCGGTTGCCGATCAGGATAGCCATGGCCGGGGCCGTTCGTGAGAGCGCTCTCGCAACCGCCTCTCCCGGCGGGCCCGCTCCGTGCCGGCTCAGTGCTCGTGCGGCTCGTGCGGCTCGTATCCGGGGATCGTCCCGTCCTTCTTCCTCACCAGGAACAACCCGACCATGCCCATGTCGGAGTGGCTCTGCACATGGCAGTGGTACATCCATGCGCCCGCGCCGACGCCCTCGCCCGCGATCACCTGGAAGCCGAACGAGTCCGCCGGGCCGACGATCTTGTTGTCGATCACCTGGCTGGGGTCGTCGGGGCCGGTCAGCAGGCCGGTGCGGTTGTCGGCCCAGCGATGCCCGTGCAGGTGGAAGGTGTGGTAGTACTCGCCGTGCGTGATCATCACGAACTCCACGCGGTCGCCCACCGTGGCCTCGAAGTCCGGGCCGCTGTGCGCCGGTTTGTTGTTGATCAGCATGTCGTTGAAGACGATCGTGTGCGTCGCGTCCGGCAGGACGTCGCCCTTGCGCCGAACGACGACCGGCCCGTACAGGCCCTTGCGGATGCCGCCCGTGCCGTGTTCGGTGCCGACGACGTGGTCGTGGTAGTGCCAGTAGCCGGCGCTGCCCGCCCGCCAGGTGCCGTCCGCGCGGCGGCCCGGGGCATGGGTGCGCCAGGTGTACGTGCGGGTGCCGCCTGGCTCGACGTGGCTCCTGTTGAGCTTGGTGCCGTCGCTGGTGATCTCGTAGTCGAGGCCGTGGACGTGCAGGCTCGCCGGGACGTCCAGGGTGTTCTCGACCTCGATGTGGGCGGTGTCGCCCTCGTTGAGCTCGATCAGCGGGCCGGGGATCGTCGCCTTGCCCTTCTCGAAGCCGTAGCCGAGCTGTCCGTCGGCCAGTTTCGCGATGTAGAGCTTGAGATGGCGGACCTCGCCCCCGGCCGGCGCGGTCCTGGCCGGTGCGGCCGCGCCCGCCGCCTCGGGTACGGACGCCAGGGACAACGATGTCGCGACGGTCGCGCCGCCGAGCAGTACACGTCGGTTGAAGCTGCGTCTGTCCATGCCGAACTCCCCACGGCGCTACGGAAATTCACGGGAGTGAACCGCAGCGACGGTACCGGCCGTCCCCGCGTTTATCCACACTCAGGACAAAGTTCGTCCGAGTCCGGTCATAGGTATTGGCGAGCTGTTCAAAGGGGTCTAACTTCCTAGGCCGTGTCCGCTGTTGCTGTGACCGGGGAGGCGCCCGTGCACTTACGAGGGTTGAGCACGAGAAGACGTACCTGGGTGGCCGGTGTGGCCGCGGGGGTCGTCGCCGCCGGGCTGATGTCCGCGCCGGCGGCGACCGCGCGCCCGGCGCCGGATCCGCCACTGACAACGATGTCCATCAAGTCGCCTCCAGGTGGCGCGAATGTGCGGGTGCTCATCTTCCACGGGTCCGCGGCGGCCGGTGAGGAGTCGCCCCTGGTGAACGCCGGCATCGAGGCCATCGAGAAGATCGGCCTGTCGGGGCCGGCGGAGGAGCGGTTCGCGGTCACGGCGACCAAGGACGCCTCGGTCTTCACGAACGAGACCAGGCTGAGCCGCTTCAACGCGATCGTCTTCCTCACCGGCGGCGGTGACGTCCTCGACCCCGAGCAGGAGGCGGGCCTCGAGGCGTACATGGAGGCGGGCGGCGGCTTCGTCGGCATCCATGACGCGGCGCGCGCCGAGCCGTACTCGGACTGGTTCACCGGTCTGATCGGGGCGCGGCCCGCGAGCGCGAGCCCGGCGGACGCGCAGCGCGCGGTCGTCGAGGTGGGCGACCGGCGGCACCCGGCCACCAAGGACCTGCCGTTGCAGTGGAAGCGCCCGGACAAGTGGCTGAACTGGGTGAAGAACCCGTCCGGCGAGGTGCACACGGTCGCCCGCGTGCGCGAGTCGTCGTACCAGCCCGGTGCGGGCGCCAACGGCTGGGACCACCCGGTGAGCTGGTGCCGTGACTACGACGGCGGCCGGTCCTTCTACACCGGTATGGGCGGTACGGTCTCCTCGTACGACGAGACGGACTTCCGCTCCCATCTGCGCGGTGCCCTGCTGTGGACGACGCGCCTGGCGCAGGCCGACTGCAAGGCCACCATCACCGGCAACTACAAGGCGGAGCGGCTCACCCGGCCCAACCAGCCGGGGCAGAACGACCAGATCGGCGAGCCGCACGGCCTGGTCACCGCGCCCGACGGCCGGGTGCTCTACATCGGCCGGGGCGGCGCCGACTCCTCGCAGCCCGTGATCACGGACTGGAGCAACCCGGACGTCGGCAAGGGCAAGGGCGAGATCCACGTCTACGACCCGAGGACGAAGGAGGTCACCCTCGCGGGAGCGCTGACCGTCTTCGGCAACAAGGGCGGCGGGGACGAGCTGACCAAGGTCGAGGAGGGGCTCCTCGGCATCGAGCTCGATCCGCGCTTCGAGGACAACGGCTGGGTGTACCTGCACTACACGCCGCACTCACGGATCGACCGCGACAAGCAGATGGCCGAGCGGCGCGTCTCCCGCTTCACGCTCGACCTGGCGACGAACAAGCTGGACCTCGGCAGCGAGAAGGTGCTGCTGAAGTGGCCCGTGCAGATCCACAGTTGCTGCCACGCGGGCGGCGGGATGGCCTGGGACTCCAAGGGCAACCTGTACATCGCCACCGGTGACAACAACTCCAGCGGGTTCAGCGACGGTTACTCGGGCAACAACCCCCAGCCCAACTACAAGGGCGTGTCCTTCGCCGACGCGCGCCGCACCGCCGGCAACACCAACAACCTCAACGGCAAGATCCTGCGGATCCACCCGGAGCCGGACGGCACCTACACCCTGCCGGAGGGGAACCTCTTCACCGGTGAGGAGACCGCCGAGGGCGGCGGCAAGACCCGCGGCGAGATCTATGTGATGGGCGTCCGCAACCCGGCGCGCATCTCCGTCGACAAGCGGACCGACGTGCTCTACGCGGGGTGGGTGGGCCCGGACGCCGGTGCCCCGTCGACGACCTGGGGTCCGGCGAAGTACGACACGTTCGCCGTCATCACCAAGGCGAGCAACCGGGGCTGGCCGTACTGCATGGGCAACAAGCAGCCCTACCGGGACCGCAACCTGCCCGACCCGGGCAAGCCGCTGGGCTGGTACGACTGCGACCATCCGAAGAACGAGTCGCCGAACAACGACGGCCTGGTCAACCTGCCGCCGGTGACCGGCAACAACATCTGGTACTCCCCGCAGGGCGGCGCCCCGGACTTCCCG
>Ga0164243_10011201_pt1 | contig 12817 bp, 10 predicted proteins | sample OricompcompostOP_FD_108781 | JGI IMG/M metagenome (GOLD analysis project Ga0164243, IMG submission 108781) | Organic Plus compost microbial communities from Emeryville, California, USA - Original compost - Organic plus compost (OP) | ecosystem: Engineered > Solid waste > Mixed feedstock >...
GGGCTACATGACCGCCAACTCCTACCCGGACGACGGTCTCGGCGAGGTCTTCCTGAAGATGTCCAAGCAGGGCTCGACACTCGCCGGGATGATGGACGCCTTCTCCATCGCGGTCTCCGTCGGCCTCCAGTACGGCGTGCCGCTGGAGACGTACGTCTCCAAGTTCACCAACATGCGCTTCGAGCCGGCCGGTATGACGGACGACCCGGACGTGCGGATGGCGCAGTCGATCGTCGACTACATCTTCCGCCGCCTGGCGCTGGACTTCCTGCCCTTCGAGACGCGCTCCGCGCTCGGCATCCACTCCGCCGAGGAGCGCCAGCGTCACCTGGAGACCGGCTCGTACGAGCCCTCCGAGGACGAGGTCGACGTCGAGGGCCTGGCCCAGTCGGCGCCGCGCGCCCAGGAGCTGAAGGCCGTCGCCACGCCGAAGGCCGAGGTCGAGGCGGCCAAGCCCGCTCCGAAGCAGGCGCACACCAGCGCCGAGCTGGTGGAGATGCAGCTGGGCATCCAGGCCGACGCCCCGCTGTGCTTCTCCTGCGGTACGAAGATGCAGCGGGCCGGTTCCTGCTACATCTGCGAGGGCTGCGGCTCGACCAGCGGTTGCAGCTGACCCGCTGACGACTGACGCGTGACGAGAGGGGCGCCGGCTTCGTGCCGGCGCCCCTCTCCCGTGTCCGTCCGCCGCCCGTCTCAGGCGCGGCGGTGCCCCATCGACCGGGTGAAGGTCGCCGGGTCGTCCTCGAAGCCGTGCACGCCGGGACGGAAGTCCCACGTCGTCGAGCCCTCCCGGACGAACTCGGCGATCGTCGCCGCCGTCGCGCCGAGGACCCCGCCGAAGTCGTCCTCGGCCAGGACCGTGTAGCCCTCGCGGACGCGCAGGGCCGGATTGACGACACTCACGAAGGTCCGCTGCGCCGGGTGCTGCTGGATGACCACGCCGACGACCACGCGCGCGTAGCGGGCGTCGAGCCGGTCGAGCTCCACGGTCAGCACCTCGTCCCAGCCGAAGCCCTGGCCGTCCTTGCTGTCGCGGTTCAGATGGATCGTGCCGTCGGGGGAGCGGCTGTCGAAGTGGACGACGTAGGCGGGATCGCCGTAGGGATCGTCCGTCGTGTAGGTGGCGGCCACTATGTCCAGGTCGGTGGGTGGCTGCCCGGCCGGACTCGGATCCCACTTGACCGAGATCTCGACCTTCCGGAAGCTCTTGCTGATGGCGCTCACCAGGTCTCCCCTTCCCCGTACCGCGAATGCCCGGCCCGAACTGCCCTGCGGGCAAGGCCGGTTGTCCATCCTGCCACGCGAAGCGGAGGCCGTGCCGTGAAGCACTCCCGCCGACCGTGACCGGCGCCACGCCCCCTGGCCTTACGATGGCGCGGTGCTGGTCAAGTGGATTCGCTGCACCGTGGTGGACCGCCGCGGTTTCGAGCGGGGGCAGCGGAAATGGGCGGGGCTTCTGGGGGAGCCGGGGTTCAGAGGACAGGGCGGTGGGTGGAGCCGGGGGCGTCAGGGGGTGGCGCACGTCTTCTCGTTCTGGGAGAGCCGTTCCTTCTACGACTCCTTCATGGCCCGGTCCCACGACCGGCTGGCCGCGACCCAGTCGGGCACCTTCAAGGACGCGCAGGTCAAGCTGTTCGACTACCGCTTCGACGTGAAGACCGGCTTCGAGCCGCGCTTCACCGACGCGGACCTCGTCCGGGTCGCGCACTGCCGGGTGCACGAGGAACGGGCCGAGCACTTCATGCTCATGCAGGAGAAGGTCTGGAACCCCGCGATGGCGGGCTCGCCGGGCATGATCCGCGGGCTGTTCGGCGAGGCGCCGGGACCGGAGTTCCTGGTGCTGTCCATGTGGCGGTCGGCGGCCGAGCACGGAAAGTACCGCACCGAACGCGTGGAGCGGCTGGCCCTGCGGGCCCAGACGGAGGCCGACATCGCCGCCCTCACCGGTGACATCGTGGAACTGGAACCCACCTGGACGGTCTGACGGCACCCTCCGCGCGCACGGTTCACGCGTCCCGATGTGACCCGTGGGGCGGGAAATGTGTGACCTACGCCGTATGGAGCCCGCAGAAGTGCTCGATCGGCCGTCAGCCGATCTAGGGTTTTGGCATGGCACGACCACGGCGCATCGTCCTTGTCCGGCACGGCGAGTCAACCGGCAATGTTGATGACACCGTGTACGAGCGTGAACCCGACCATGCTCTGGCCCTCACCGAGCGCGGCCGGCAGCAGGCGGAGGAGACCGGCAAACGGCTCCGCGAGGTCTTCGGCCGCGAACGCGTCAGCGTGTACGTGTCCCCCTACCGCCGCACGCACGAGACGCTGCGTGCCTTCCATCTCGACCCCGATCTCATACGGGTCCGCGAGGAGCCCCGCCTGCGGGAACAGGACTGGGGGAACTGGCAGGACTGCGACGACGTCCGCCTCCAGAAGGCGTACCGGGACGCCTACGGCCACTTCTTCTACCGTTTCGCGCAGGGCGAGTCCGGCGCCGACGTCTACGACCGGGTCGGCGGCTTCCTGGAATCCCTCTTCCGCAGCTTCGAGGCCCCCGACCACCCGCCGAACGTGCTGCTCGTGACGCATGGGCTGGCCATGCGCCTGTTCTGCATGCGCTGGTTCCACTGGACGGTCGCCGAATTCGAATCCCTGTCCAATCCGGGGAACGCGGAGATGCGGATGCTCGTTCTCGGGGACGACGGCAAGTACACCTTGGACCGGCCATTTGACCGCTGGCGTGACCCGGAGCCCTACGGGATCACCGGATAGAGTGGCAGGGCGATGACCGCTGATTTCTCCTCCGACGAGCGCCTGGAGCGCGCGCTCGCCAGTCTGCGCGGACTGGCGGTCGGGGACGCGCTGGGTTCGCAGTTCTTCGTCCCGGTGAACTACCCGCTGCTCAAGCGCCGCGGGCTGCCCCCGGGCCCCTGGCAGTGGACGGACGACACGGAGATGGCCGGTTCCGTCGTGGCCGTGCTGAGCGTCCACCACCGCATCGACCAGGACGCCCTCGCCCGCTCCTTCGCCGAGCACCATGACTTCGACCGGGGCTACGGCCCCGCCGTCAACCGGCTGCTGCGCCTGGTCAGGGAGGGCGGCGACTGGCGCGAGCTGTCCGCCGCCCTGTTCAACGGGCAGGGCTCGTGGGGGAACGGGGCGGCGATGCGGATCGCCCCCCTCGGCGCCTGGTACGCCGACGACCCCGAGCAGGCCACGCACCAGGCCGAGATCTCGGCCTACCCCACGCACCAGCACCGGGAGGCGGTCGTCGGGGCCATGGCGGTCGCCGCGGCCGCAGCGCTGGCCGCCGCTCCGGGCGGGCCGCCCAGCCCCGAGAGGCTCCTGGACGACGTCGTCGCCCTGGTCCCGAAGAGCGCGGTCGCCGCGGGTCTGCGCCGTGCCCGGGACATGCTCGACTACGGCGACGCGGCCACCGTCGCGGCGGTCCTGGGCTGCGGCCGGCGGACGACCGCCCACGACACGGTGCCGTTCGCGCTCTGGTCGGCGGCGCGGGCCCTCGGCGACTACGAGGAGGCGTTCTGGACGACCGCGCAGGTCGGCGGCGACATGGACACGACCTGCGCCATCGTGGGCGGTGTGGTCGGCTCCGGCAAGGCCGGTTCGGTCCCGGCCGAGTGGCTGCGCCGCACCGAGGCGCTCCCGGAGTGGGTGCACGCCTCGGTGTAGTCGGATCGGCTGTTTCCGCCGGGAGTGGGGTCGGCTGTTTCCGCCGGGGGCGCGGGAAGCCCGGCGGAGGGTACGACTCCTCCGGCCGGGCCGCGCGGAAAGCCGGCCCGGGGTCCTCGTGGACCGGAGCCGGCCGTCCGCTGCCGATGAAGGGGCCGTGCGCCGCCCCCCCCAGGGGGCAACGCTGCCCGTGCGTCACCCCGCCAGCGGACCCGCCGTCCCCGAGAGGGCGTCCAGGTCGCTCTTGCGGACCCGCACCACGACGGCGGCGACGACGAACGCCAGCACGGCCATGGCGGCGGCCGGGATGAACGCCGTGGAGATGCCGTGGGACAGGACCTCGTGGCTCCAGGGCGCGGGCAGCTGTCCGGACTCGGCGAACGCGGCCTTCTGTTCCGGCGTGGCCTGGGCCATGAACGACGCGACCTGGTCGGTCGCCTCGTTGCGGCTGGCGGTGCCGAAGACGGTCGTGAGGATGGACAGGCCGAGCGCGCCGCCCACCTGCTGCATGGTGTTGAGCAGGGCGGAGGCCGCACCCGCCTCGCGCGGGGCGACACCGGACACGGCGGTCACGGTGAGCGTCACGAAGTTGAGGCCCATGCCGAGGCCGAAGAGCAGCATCGGGCCGAGCACCCCGCCGACGTACGAGCTGCCCGAGTCGACCAGCGACTGCCAGGCCAGTCCGATGGCCGCGAGCGTGGTGCCGGTCATCAGGAACGGCTTGGGGCCGAGCACCGGCAGCAGTCGCTGCGAGACCCCGGCGCCCACGGCGATGACCGCGGTGACGGGCAGGAAGGCCAGTCCGGCGCGGATGGGGGAGTAGCCCAGCACGTTCTGCACGAACAGCACGATGTAGAAGAACATGCCGAACATCGCCGCCGCGAGGCTGATCATGATCAGGTAGGCGCCCGAGCGGTTGCGGTCGGCGAACATCCGCAGCGGCGTGATCGGTTCCTTGGCGCGGCTCTCGATGTACAGGAAGCCGGCGAGGAGCACCACGGCCGCGGCGAACGCGCCGAGCGTCAGGGAGTCCCGCCAGCCGTCGGACGCGGCGCGGATGAAGCCGTAGACCAGCGCGACCATGCCGAGCGTGGAGGTGAACGCGCCGGCCAGGTCGAAGCGGCCGGGGTGGCGCTCGGACTCGTTGATGTAGCGGGGCGCCATGGCCGCGATGAGGACGCCGATGGGCACGTTCACGAAGAGCACCCAGCGCCAGTCGAGCCAGTCGGTGAGCAGTCCGCCGGCCAGCAGCCCGATGGCGCCGCCGCCCGCGGAGACGGCGGCGAAGATGCCGAACGCCCGGTTGCGTTCGGGGCCTTCGGGGAACGTCGTGGTGATCAGCGCGAGCGAGGTGGGTGAGGCGATGGCGCCGCCCATGCCCTGCAGGACGCGCGCGGCCAGCAACTGCCACGGCTCCTGGGCGAGTCCGCCGAGCAGCGAGGCGAAGGTGAACAGCAGGATGCCGGTGATGAAGACCCGGCGGCGGCCGAGGATGTCCCCGGCCCGTCCGCCGAGGAGCAGCAGACCGCCGAAGGTGAGCGTGTAGGCGCTGACGACCCATGTCAGGTCGGTCGTGGAGAAGCTGAGCGCGTTCTGGATGTCGGGCAGGGCGATGTTGACGATGGTGGCGTCGAGGACCACCATCAGCTGACACGCGGCGATGACCGCGAGAGCGATGCCCGGATGCGACGGGCGGGAGGCCGGGCCCGGTGGAGCGGGCGCGGGAGAAGGAGCCTGTATCTGATCGTGCGTCACGAGAACGTCCCCCAAAGACGAAGTAGTGAACGTGTGCGTTCACTAGTTGGGACGATAGCGAGTCCTTCTTAGTGAACGCAAGCGTTCCCTAAGGGGACCGTCCGGAAGTGTGCCGCCATGCTGGTCAGAGGGGTGCGGGCCGGCCGGATCCGTCCCGTTCGCCCTCGCCGGTTCCCGTCGTTCCGGTGCCTGGGGCATCGAAAGAGCGGCCTTCGCCTGACATGCTGGTGGGGGGCGTGGTCGCGCGGCGCGTCCCCCTTCGGTCGCCGCGTGACGCTCGCGCCTCCCCGTACCCGCTTCGCTCGTTCGTTGGAGACGCTCAGATGGTTACCTCGCGCTGGACGGCCGCCCCCGATCGGCCGGCCTCCCCGCGCCGGCGTGGCGCGGTGCTCGAACGGGCGATCCTGGACGCCGCGTTGGAGCAGCTCAGCACCGTCGGCTGGAAGGGTCTGACGATGGAGGGCGTCGCCGCCTCCGCGCAGACCGGGAAGGCCGCCGTCTACCGGCGCTGGCCCTCCAAGGAGGACCTCGTCGCCGACGCCCTGCGGGCCGGGCTGCCGCCGCTGGAGTCCGCTCCCGACGTGGGATCCGTGCGCGAGGACCTGCTCGCCCTGTGCCGGCTGGCGCGCGACGCGATGTTCTCGCGTCCCGGGCACGCTCTGCGCGCAGTCATTCACGAATGTGAAGACATCCAGGCCGAGCGCTTCCATGCCGTGATCTTCGAAGGGCTGGTCGAACCCACGATCAGACTGCTGCGCGAGGTCATCGTCCGGGGAATCGAGCGGGGAGAGGTGCGCGAGGACGCGGCGAACGGGTACGTCTACGACGCCATCCCCGCGATGATGATGTACCGGTCGAAGATGTGCGGCAGCGAATGGGCCGACCGCGATCTGGAGGAGATGCTCGACCAGTTCATGCTCCCGCTGCTACGCGGGACCGCCTCCTGACCGGGCGCTCGTTCGGGCGTGCACCGACTGTGGTGAACCGGGTGTCGGAGGCCGTTCCGGGCGGCGTAGGCTAAGGGCGCCATGCCGTACGAACCGCCTACCCACACCGTCGAGCGCTCCCTCAGAGCCACGACCGGAGCGAAGATCATTGCCGGTGTCGACGAGGTCGGGCGTGGTGCCTGGGCCGGTCCCGTCACCGTCTGTGCCGCGATCACCGGTCTGCGCAGGCCCCCGGAAGGGCTCACGGACTCCAAGCTGCTCACCGTCAGACGCCGCACCGAACTCGCGGAGACGCTGCGGAGCTGGGTGACGTCCTACGCCCTCGGGCACGCGTCCCCCGAGGAGATCGACGAGCGGGGGATGACGGCCGCGCTGCGCCTGGCGGCCGTGCGCGCCCTGGAGGCGCTGCCGGTCCGGCCCGACGCGGTCATCCTCGACGGCAAGCACGACTACCTCGGGACCCCCTGGCGGGTCCGTACGGTGATCAAGGGCGACCAGTCGTGCGTGGCGGTGGCCGCGGCCTCGGTGATCGCCAAGGTCCAGCGCGACAAAATGATGGCCGAACTGGGTATCGACCATGCAGACTTCGGTTTCGCGGACAACGCCGGGTATCCGTCGCCCGTGCACAAGGCCGCGCTGGCGGAGCGGGGACCCACCCCGTACCACCGGCTGTCGTGGGCGTATCTTGATGCGCTGCCCCAGTGGCGGCACCTCAAGAAGGTCCGCACATGGGTGGAAGAAAGCGTTCCGGCGATCGAGGGCCAGCTCGGCTTCGATTTCTGACGTCTCCGCTCGCACTTGTGTGCCACCCGCTGGCGCCGACCGGACCAGCGTTTGATAAAAATCAGCTCATGCCTCTCATTCCCGAGGAGCCTCAGATTCACGAGAGTGCCCAGGGTCCCCGCGCCACTCCGGCCAGCGGCCGTACCGCGCCGACCCCCCGCCCCGTCCCCGGCCCCCGCCCCGCGGCTCCGCCGCGCCCCGGCCGCCCCGGGCCCCTGCGGCCCACGGCACCGGCGCAACGCACCCCGCGTGACGTGGCCGCCGCCAAGCCCGGCCCGCCGGCTCCGGCCGCTGCCGCCGCCTCGGCTCCGGCTCCGGCCGCCCCGCAGACTCCGGCCGCCCCGCAGATCCAGCTGATCCCGGCCTCGCCCGAGGGTGCGCTCGACGCCGCCGAGGAAGCCGTCGACCTGCTCCTCGACTCCGGGCGTGCCCCCGGTGAGGTGCTGGTGATCACGACCGGCGAACAGCACCCGTGGGCCGCCCACGAGCTGTCGTTCGGCGAGGCCGCCTACTGGGCGCAGCACGACGCGGGAGACGACGTCTTCTACGCCGACGCCTCCGTGGCCGGCCGTGCCGCGCCGCGCCAGGTCGTCGTCGTCGCGCTGAACGGCGGGACCGACGCGGTGGCCGCCTCGGCGCTGCCGCTGGCCCTCGGCCGGGCCGGTGCCCTGCTGATCGTCTGCGGCGACCCGCAGCGCATCAACGCGGTGCTGGGCGCGGGCGTCTGACCACGTCACCGGCTCCGTCGGTGACCTGTCCCGGGTCGGGCGCCGCGTGACACGCGCACGCGTGCGGCGCCGGTGTGCCCGGGGGCGGGCCGGTCTTCCCGCGTACGGCGGTCTTCTCTCCGTGCGGAGTGCCGGGGCGTTCCTCGGTTGTCTCCGGGTGTCGGGGCGGTCCTCGGCCGTATCCCCGTGTACGCCGGTCCCTTCGTGGCGCCGCGTGCCGGGATGGCCGTCGGTTCCCGCTGTGCCCGTGGGCCGTTCGGACGCCGGGTGGTGGCCGGCCGGGCGCACGGCACCCGATGGTGGCCAGGACCACGCACCGGGGCCGTCGGCTGCCTCGGGCTCGCCTCAGCGGGCGGCCGCGCGCCGCAGGACCTCCGACGCCGCGCCGCCGGTGCGGGGCATCGGCAGCGGGGCCTCGGACATGGCGAACGGCTCCGGCGTCGAGTCGGTGTTCGGGCGGCGGCCGCCACGGCCCTCCCCGAGGACCTGCCAGCCGTCACGGGTCAGCGTGATGTACGCCCCGCAGCGCAGGCCGTGCAGCGTGCAGGCGTCCCGCAGCCCCCACATCCAGGCGCCGTCCTCCTCCGTCCAACGCCCGTCTCCCTCGCGGCAGTACAGCAGGACCGCGGTGCGCACCGGGGTGCGGCGCCGCAGGTCGTGCGGGATGACGCGGCGGAGCTGGGACAGCAGGGCGTTGCGGAACATCCAGCCGTCGGCGGGTGCCGGGCGGCGGACGAACGACGCGCTCGCCCGCAGCCGTTCGTCCGGATCGAGGACGGCCACGATCGCGGTCGACGGCCTGGGGCGGTGCCGGGAGTGGAGCCCGCTGACGACCTCGCGGGGATTGCGCAGCAGCGGGATGCCCGCGGCGGCCCATTCGGCGGGTTCCAGTACGCGGGCCAGAGAGTTGGCGGATGCGGCGGGCAGGTCGGCTGACGTCGACGTGGATGCCGCGGAGGACGGAGCGAATCCGAAGGTCACGGTCCTCCCTTCGGCTACGCGCCCACACTGAGGGCGAGGTCGGATTCGGGGGAGCGCGCACCGCAGCAGAGCCCTACCGGATCACGGACGAGCCGTGCGGGGAGCGGACTTCAATTCTTCCTGGCGAACCTGGTTGCGGCAACGAGCAATTGGCGTCGCCGACCGTTATCTGATGGCTCGAGGGTTATATCCCTACCCAGATCCGCCGCGCGCGACGCATGCGCGGGCCGTCCGGAGACGGTCGGCGGTGACCGGCGGTGGCGGCGGAAACCGCACGTGAAAGGGCTGTCACCTGCTGTGAGTGGCTGACCTGCCCGGTCATCGGGTTGCATGGAGACATGGACGACCAGGAGCTGCACACCGAAGCCGACGCCATCCTCGCCGAGCTCGTCGGCGATCCCGGGGCACGCCTGCGGGAGGACCAGTGGCAGGCGGTGGCGGCGCTGGTGCGCGAGCGCCGGCGGGCCCTGGTGGTCCAGCGGACCGGCTGGGGGAAGTCGGCGGTGTACTTCGTCGCGACGGCGCTGCTGCGCCGGCGCGGCGCGGGGCCGACGGTGATCGTCTCGCCGCTGCTCGCGCTGATGCGCAACCAGGTCGAGTCGGCGGCGCGGGCCGGCATCCGCGCGCGGACCATCAACTCGGCCAACCCCGACGAGTGGGAGACCATCCACGGCGAGATCGAGCGCGGGGAGACCGACGTGGTCCTCGTCAGCCCCGAGCGCCTCAACTCCGTGGACTTCCGCGACCAGATGCTGCCCAAACTGGCGGCCACGACCGGTCTGCTCGTGGTCGACGAGGCGCACTGCATCTCCGACTGGGGTCATGACTTCCGCCCCGACTACCGGCGGCTGCGCGCCATGCTCGCCGAGCTGTCACCCGGGGTGCCCGTGCTGGCCACGACGGCGACGGCCAACGCGCGCGTGACCGCCGACGTCGCCGAGCAGTTGGGCACCGGCGCCGGAGAGGCCCTGGTGCTGCGCGGGCCGCTGGAGCGGGAGAGCCTGCGGCTGGGCGTGGTCCGGCTGCCGGACGCCGCGCACCGCCTCGCCTGGCTCGCGGAACACCTCGACGAGCTGCCGGGCTCGGGCATCGTCTACACGCTCACGGTCGCCGCGGCCGAGGAGGCCACCGCGTTCCTGCGGCAGCGGGGATTCCCCGTCGCGTCCTACACGGGTCGCACCGAGAACGCCGACCGATTGCAGGCCGAGAACGACCTGCTGGCGAACCGGGTCAAGGCGCTGGTCGCGACCTCCGCGCTCGGCATGGGCTTCGACAAGCCCGACCTCGGCTTCGTCGTGCACCTCGGCTCGCCCTCGTCGCCGATCGCCTACTACCAGCAGGTCGGACGGGCCGGCCGTGGCGTCGAGCACGCCGATGTGCTGTTGCTGCCGGGGCAGGAGGACGAGGCGATCTGGCGCTACTTCGCGGACACCGCCTTCCCGGCCGAGTCGCAGGTCCGCCAGACCCTCGCCGCGCTCGCGGACGCGGGACGCCCCCTGTCCGTGCCCGTCCTGGAGGCGACGGTCGACCTGCGCCGCAGCAGGCTGGAGACGATGCTGAAGGTGCTGGACGTCGACGGAGCGGTCAAGCGGGTCAAGGGCGGCTGGACGGCGACCGGCGCCGACTGGGTGTACGACGCCGAGCGCTACGCGCGCGTGGCGCGCCAGAGGGCGGCCGAGCAGCAGGCGATGCGCGACTACGTGGGCACGTCCCAGTGCCGGATGGAGTTCCTGCGCGAGCAGCTGGACGACGAGGGGGCCGCCCCGTGCGGCCGCTGCGACAACTGCGCGGGACCCTGGGCCGACGCGTCCGTCTCCTCGGAGGCGCTGACCGGCGCCGCCAAGGAGCTGGACCGCCCCGGTGTGGAGATCGAACCGCGCCGCATGTGGCCGACCGGGATGCCCGCGCTGGGCGTCGAGCTCAAGGGCCGCATTCCGGCCGGTGAGCAGTGCTCGCCGGGACGCGCCCTGGGGCGGCTCTCGGACATCGGCTGGGGCAACCGGCTGCGCCCGCTGCTCGCGGAGAACGCGCCCGACGGACCGGTGCCGGACGATGTGCTGAAAGCCGTCGTGGCCGTCCTCGCCGACTGGGCGCGCTCCCCGGGCGGCTGGGCCCCGGACGTCCCCGACGCCGTGGACCGGCCCGTGGGCGTCGTCGCCGTGCCGTCGCTGACGCGGCCCGAGCTGGTGGGCTCCCTCGCGCGCGGAGTCGCGTCCATCGGCCGGCTGCCGTTCCTCGGTGCGCTGACGTACGCCGGGGAGGACGGCGCCCACCTGGCCCGGCGCAGCAACTCCGCGCAGCGCCTCAAGGGGCTGTCCGAGGCCTTCACGGTCTCCGGGGACCTCGCCGACGCGCTGGCCCGCACGCCCGGCCCGGTGCTCCTGGTGGACGACTTCACCGACACCGGCTGGACGCTGGCGGTCGCCGCGCGGCTGCTGCGCAGGGCGGGGAGCGGGGAGGTGCTTCCGCTGGTGCTTGCGGCCACGGGGTGATGACGGGGTCCACCGGGGGACACGGTCGCTGTTGTCGTGAAGGTCGTTGTCGTGTCCCTGGTCGGACTTATCCACAGGGTCAAGCGGAGTTTTGAGTTCCGCGAGATCGTCGGCGCATGACGAACCACAGCGGAACGACTGGATCTCCCGACAACGACGACACCGTGGGCGGCGAGCGGCGGCACGCCCGGCGGACCACCGACCTCGACCGCGTCCCGGCCGTGCGGGAGAGCCCCCTGCCCGAGCACCAGGTCACCCTGCGCACCCCCGAGGAACTGGCCGACGCCCTGCCGTATCTGCTGGGGTACCGCCCGGAGGACAGCATCGTGCTGGTCGCGCTGCACGACGCGGACGGCCGGGGCCGGTTCGGCGGCCGGGCCCGCCTCGGCATCCCCGCGAGCACCGACGACTGGGACTCCGCCGCCGGGCAGCTGGCCCACGGCCTCGTGACCGGCAGCGAGCGCAGGGGCGCCAAGCCGGAGCAGATGGTCGCCTTCCTCTGCCAGGAACCGGCGAAGGGCGAGACCGGCCGGCAGGTCATGGAGCGGCTGCGCCCCCTGGCCCAGAAGACGCGCCTCGCCTGCGGCAGCCTGGACGTCCCCGTCGTCGAGGCGCTGTGCATCTCGGACGGCCGCTTCTGGTCCTACTGCTGCGACCGCGAGGAGTGCTGCCCGCCCGAGGGCCGGCCCATGGGCCTCCCGGGCACGTCCGTCCTGGCGGCGGCCGCCGCCTACGCGGGGGTCCGCGTCCGTGGCTCCCTCCGCCAGCTGAGGGCGCGGCTCCAGCCGATCGAGACCGGAGCGGCGCTGGAGCAGGAGGTCGCCCTCGACACCGTGGCCCTGGAGCTGGTCCCCAGGGTCCTCGACGAGGCGACGCGAGCCGGCGTCGCGGTGGAGACCCTGGAGCTGGCCGGGCGGATGCTGCGCCGGTTCGCCGAGGCCCCGGTGGTGCCCGAAGCGCTCGTCGCGGACCTGCGCGACGACGAACTGCTCGCACACGACGAGGCCGCGCGGCTCATTCTGGGCCTCCAGGACCGCGCGACCAGGGACCGCGTCGCCGAGTGGATGGAGGGCGGCGAAGCCGCTCCCGCGCTGCGCCTGTGGAGGGCGCTCGCGCGGCGCTGCGTGCGGCCGTACCACGAGCACGCGGCCGCGCCCCTGACGCTGGCCGGCTGGGTCGCCTGGTCGAGCGGCGACGACCTGGAGGCGCGAGAGGCCCTCGCCATGGCGTTGGCGGCCGACCCCGACTACCTCTTCGCCCGCCTGCTGCACCAGGCCTGCAACGAGGGCCTGGACCCGGAGTCCATCCGCCGCTGCCTCCGTGCGGAACGCACCGGGCGGATCCGGAGGAGCGCCCAGGCGGCGGAGCCGTCGGCGGAGTCGTCGCGGGAGGCGCCGGGGGAGGCAGCGGAGTCGTGGGGGGAAGCTCCGGCGGAGGCAGCGGA
>Ga0164243_10011202_pt1 | contig 12816 bp, 9 predicted proteins | sample OricompcompostOP_FD_108781 | JGI IMG/M metagenome (GOLD analysis project Ga0164243, IMG submission 108781) | Organic Plus compost microbial communities from Emeryville, California, USA - Original compost - Organic plus compost (OP) | ecosystem: Engineered > Solid waste > Mixed feedstock >...
CAGCTCCAGGGAAAGCCCCCCATTTGAGTCCATAATCTGCTTGACGAGTTGCTGAAGCGAAACCGCCGCCCGTCGCAATCGCGCAATGTCCGGCGCGAGGTGATCGAGGCCATTGGCAGGAACATCCTCCTCGAGAATATCGATATAGCCGATGATTGCGGAGACCGGGCCGCTGAACTCTTGCCTGACGTATGTCAGCAGGGCCGGATCGAGGGCAGCTTGGGGGGCCGACGTGCTCATGATGCCAACTCGCCGTGAAGTATCCGGCTCAGGCTTGGTTCCGCGCAATCAGTGCCCCGATCTTGTCCAGCAACCGCGGCAGCTCGATCGGCTTCGTATCGTAATCGTCGCATCCCGCCTCCAGCGCCCTTTCCCGATCGCCCGCCATGGCGTGCGCGGTCAACGCGATAATCGGGATCGAGCGTGTCCCCTCAGCCGACTTGACGCGGCGTGTCGCCTCCCAGCCATCGAGAACCGGCAGGCTCATATCCATCAGGATGAGGTCAGGGTTTTCACTGGCAGCCATTCGAACGGCCTGCTCGCCGTCTTCGGCCATCACGACATCGAAGCCTTTGCGGATCAACCGGCGGGAGAGCATATCCCGATTTGTTTCATTGTCTTCAACGAGAAGAATCTTGGGCATGAACAATACTCCCCTGCTCCGCCGTCAAGCCGGTATTCGTGATGAGTTCTTTTTGTCCCCGTCCCCATGTCTCTGGCCGCTCCTCTCAAGGCACTTACGGATCGCCACTGCCAGTTCGACCTGAGACGTTCCATGCTTGGCCAAAATGCGCTGCGTGGACCCGGTCAGAGCCTCGATTTCCTCAGCGGTGAGCTGCTTAGCGGTCAGCACGACAACCGGGATATTCTGAAACTCCTGCCGCTTCTGCAGTTCCTTAAGAAACTCAAAACCGTTCATCACGGGCATCATGAGATCGAGCAGGATAAGCGCAGGTTTGGGATGGTCCTCGAGCCAGCGCAGACCCTCCTGCCCATTCTCGGCTTCCGCCACATCGAGCCCAAGCCGCCCCAGCACCCGGCGGGTCGTTTCGCGGCTATCCGGGTCGTCCTCGACCAGCAGGACAGGCGATTGCACGCCGACCGGCACATAACGGCGCAACATCGACTTGAGAGCCTCGCGATCGACCGGTTTCGTCATGAAGTCGGACGCCCCGAGCGAAAACGCCATTCCGCGCTCCTTCAAGACCGTGATCATGATGACCGGGATATCGCGCAGCTCGGCGTCTGCCTTCAGCGCGCTGAGCACGGACCAGCCATCCATGTGGGGCATCAGAACATCGAGCGTGATGACCGCCGGCCGATGGGCGCGCGCCTGATCGATGGCTTCCTTACCCGTTCGCGCCTCGATGACGCGATAACCCTCCTTGACCAGGGATCTGCTCAAGAGCCGGAGCGCCGCCGGATCGTCATCGACGACGAGGATGGTCGGCGCGCCATGAACGAGGCGCTGCGCATTCTCATCATCGGCTGGCGCGGAGGCTTCTGCCGTCGAGCGGCTCGGCAGGGTGATGGTGAATTTCGAGCCTTTTCCAGGAGTGCTCTCCACGGTGATGTCGCCACCCAGCATCACGCAGAAATGCTTCGTTATCGCGAGCCCCAGGCCCGTTCCGCCGAAGCGCTTCGTCGTCGTCGTATCGGCTTGCGTAAAGGACTGGAACAGTTTTTTCATCTGTTCCGGCTTCATGCCGATGCCGGTGTCGGCGACTTCGAAGCTCAAGGTGGCGCCGGTCGGCGTTTCATCGCGCCAGATCGTGAGGGTGATCGTTCCCTCTTCCGTGAATTTGGCACTGTTGCTGAGGAGGTTGAGGAGGCTCTGCTTCACTTTCGTCAAATCTGATCGCAAGGTGCCGATATCCGGCGGGCAGATCACTTTGAGCTTGTTGTTGTTCTTGCTGACGAGCGGTCGCACGATGGACTGCACCTCGCGCACCAGGGCTGCAACATCGATATCCTCGATATAGACATCCATGCGACCTGCCTCGATTTTCGAAAGATCGAGGATGTCGTTGATAATTCCGAGGAGGTGCCGGCCCGCCGCCTCGATTCTTTCGATGTCGGGGAGAAACGACTCGAGCCCTTGATCGCGCGCATCCTCTTTCAGGATTTCGCTATAGCCGATGATCGCATTGAGAGGTGTGCGCAGCTCATGGCTCATGTTGGCGAGGAACGTGCTCTTGGTGCGGCTCGCCTCGTCCGCCTGATCACGCGCGACCTCCAGTCGTGCAACGAGCTCGGCGAGCTCGAGCTCGCGATGCTTGAGCGCGCTGATGTCGGCGAGCGTCGTCACTACCCCGCCTTCCTGCGTGCGCCGCGAGCCGACGCGGAGCCAGGTCCCATCGGCGAGCTGGAGCTCCTCGTCGCTGGGCCCGGCCCGGTGCGCGGCGAGTTTGGTGGTAACCCATGCCTCCCTGTCGCCGTCCTCGGCGCGCCGCTCGGCCACCTCGCGCAGAAGCGTCTCGAATTTCATTCCAAGCACGAGCGGCCTTGCGAGCTTGAGGAACTCCGCGCAACGGTCGTTGAACGCGATCAGGCGGTCTTTTGCATCCCAAAGCGCAAAGCCGTCCGAAATGCTTTGAATGGCGTCGCTGAGCCGGTTGCGAGCCAGCTCGATTTCCCTTTGCGCCTCGACCCGCCTGGTGACGTCGGTATACATCACGACGAAGCCACGGCCGGGAACCGGATTGCGGTGAATTTCGAGCACGCGGCCGTCGGGGAGCGTGCGCTGCTGTATGGAGGGCTGATCGAGATGCTCCAGGCGGGAGCGGATCAGCTCTTCGGCGTCTCCTTTTCCGAAATCGCCACGCTTCGTCAAAAATTCCACCAGCGTCCGATGGGTCGTGCCCTTGCTGAGAAGACCCTCCGGCAGATTGAGCAGGTCGCGCATATGTCGATTCCAGGCGAGCAGCTTGCCGTCGCCATCGAACATCGCGACCCCCTGTGCCATGTGATCGAAGGTGACCTGCAGAATGCGGTTGGCGGCCGTCGCCTCGTCGCGGGCGATTTCAAGCCGTTTCAACGCCTGCTCGCGCTCTTCCGACAAGCGATTGCGCTCGATGAGACCATCACGGAACATGGCCAGCGTGCGCGACATCTGGCCGATCTCGTCATCGCCGTCGGGCGGAAGGTCGATGTCCGTGCGCCCGCCCGTCAGTGCCTTCATCGCCGCGGTGAGGCCGCCCAATGGCACCACGATCGACCGCAGAATAAGTATTGTCAGGCCCAACGCCAGCAGGCTCGCGGCGATGACCACACCCCAGGATATGCCCACCGCTCCGGCCGTCCGCCGCCGTGCCGCTTCGCTGGCGCGCGCCGCTTCGCTGCGAAGACTGCCGATGAGCTGATTGAGGTTCTTCTCGACCGCGGCGATGTGCACTTTGGATTGTGCCATGAGCGTATTGCCGATGACCCGCCTGTCGTCAGCGTAGGCCTCGACCGCATCGAGAGAGCGCGAAAACAGTTGTTCGACTTCGGTGCGAATGGCCTTTACAGTGTCCGGATTGTGCGCCTCGAGAGCCGCGAGCTGTTCCCCAAGGCGCTCTTTCGCCTCGCGGGCCCGTTGCTCAGGCAGATTGAGCAGGCTCAAGGCTGCATCCGTCAGCCAGTATTTCAGATCGCCGAAGGCTTTCTCGGCAGCACTCGCAGCGCGCAGGTTATCGATGTAGCGGGACTCGGCGAGCAGCGCGTCGGCACCGAGCTTCAACTCTCGGTTCATGAAGATGTTGGTGCCGACGAGGATCGTGAGCAGTGCGCCGGACAGAATGATGAGGCGCAGTGGGATCGAAAGGCGCGACAGCCGCAAAGGCTCGAAGCTCTGCAAGCGCGCCGGTGTCATTTTTCAGGCCGCAAAAGAGTTATGCTGATGACACCGCCGAGGTCCCCCTCGCTCGCCCCCTCCTTTGGATAGCCGGTGATGTCTATTTCGCCTTTGGTCCCGCCGTGACAGGACAGACAGGACGCCGAATAGTATTCCGGGACCAGAACCCGAAATTCCTTCCCAGCGTCTTCGGTCTGATAATAGATCTGTCCACGAGGCCACGAGGGGGAGAGGAACTTCTCCTCGATAATCTTCTCCTCCCACGCATCGGGGCGGGCCTTCCGGTTTCTCACGAGTGGCGGGGGAGCAGTGACCTTTATGCGCAATTCCGTCGCCATTTTCTGCTGCAGCCGTTCCGTTATGAGGCGGCCGAAGATTGCCGGAATGAACCCCTTGAAGCCCAGCCCCTCCTCATTGATGAGGTCCTGGTTTTCGTCCATCACCTCCTTGATGGAGTCCATTTCGGCCCGAAGCAGCCGGCCGTGCTGGGAGGCAGGGTCGATCGTCAGCGGGTCCACTCCGGCGATCTTCTTATATTCCTCGATGGTTGCCGCCAGGACGACGTCACCCGTCAGCCCCTTGTCGCCGCGTGAGGGATCGTTGATGAGGTCCTGATTGCTTGAAATGACCGTTCGGGCCGCTTGCAGCATTTCGGCCAGGCTCAAAGCGACATCCAAGTTCGCCTGCTCGTCTGCCTTCGTGCTACGAGCCAAGAGCGGCGCCAATGTAAGCATGGCGATCGCAATCAGCAGGATGAGCGATCGTTTTCGCTCGAGGCGAAGCGGACGTAGGCAGGCGCGAAGTGGTGATCGGAGCCTCATGGCAGGAGTCCTGTCGGTGAGTTTGTTGCGTCCTGACGCGTGCGCCGCGGCTGCCCATTCGCCATCGCCACCTCGAACTCAGACATTGGGACCTCACGCGATGCGACGGCAAGGGTCGTCCCCATCCATTTGGCGGGCACTCCGGCCCGGGCAAAAGCGAATTTTCCTGGATGCCGTCCGATGCGGGCAAGTGCAGTTTGGACAGCAGGCCCAGATCAGCCGCAGCGCATTATACTCCAGGTGAGGAGCGGCCGAAAGCTGATGTTCAGCGTTAATCGATTTGCGTGAACGGGCTTGCCGGCAGGCTGAAGGCTGGAATCAGGGAGAGGAATTAATCAAGCTGTTGCTTGCTTTCGCGGTGCGTTGGCCCGTGCATTCGGAACGAGAAAGCGACCGAGCGCCTGCCGGCAGAATGCAGAAACAGCGTGCAAGGGAGCAGGCACAGGCCGATCGAACGCCGAATGCCTGCCACTCATTTCATCCAGTCGATCTTTTCGACCAATCGATCAGTTGTATTTCGAGCCGTTTCCGCCGGCCCCCTCCATGCTGATCAGGTCCCCGTAGATCCATCCGCGGCGACCTGAATAGATGACCTCGCACCAGTGATTGCACTGGACCACCTTGACGGGGCTGCCCTCCGAGACGACCGCGACGACGGGCTCAGCATTGTTGGGCCCCGCCCGCATGTTCACATGCGTGACTGCATGAGCGATGCGCTCGGGCTCAGCGGAATCGGTGTCCTCGCCGGTTGCAGGCGCAGCATTTTCCGCCGTGGTCTCGTTCTGCTCGTCCTCTTCCGACGGCTTTACGATCGTGTCGAAGGTGACGACGGTATCGACCGCGGCGGTCTGCTCAGATTGGGGCGCGTCCTCTCGCCCATCGATCGTCTGGACTGCCCCCGCAACCGGCTCTGCCGGTGCGGTTGCGGGCAGAGGCTCAGTCGAACGCGCGTCGGCAACTTTCCCCGGCTCGGCTAGAGTTGCAGGTTCGACCTCCTCTTTCTCTTCTAAGACCGGGGCTTCGGAAGCGGCGATGACGCCTTGCTGGGGCTCATCAGCCGATGGCAGGCGCCCTTGCATTTTGGCTGCCGGCTGCTCGGCCCGGAGGGTAACCGAAGCAAGGACCGGCGTCTGGTCGGGCGAGGTTTCATTGCTGGCCAGGGCGGGCGGCTCGTTCATCAGGGGAGTGAAAAGCAGCACACCACCGCCTACGGCGGCCGATGCTACCAGGCCCGCCACAAAACCACAGAGCGGCTTCGACAGAACAGTCTTCACGACATCCATCGAGACCGGTGGAAATGTCGTCTGCCATGCCTCCGGTTCGGAAATCATTTCCGACGTCGGCTCGTTCGTGCGGTTGACGACATTCGGGAAGACGAAGTCGTCCTGAAAATCATCCGCCTCGTCCGTAGGCTCGGCTTCGACCTTATCGGAAAGGGCCTGCACCAATTCGTCCAACTGCGTGCGGAGTGCATCCTGGGTACTGCCGAGATCAATTTCGGGCGGAGGTCCCGCCTCTGCCGTTTCGTTTTGACCTGCAGGGCTTATCACGTCATCGGGTTCGGCAGCAGGTTGCGTCGTAGTCTGCTCGTCGCGGCTGTCCGTCAGGAGCAATTCATGAGCGGCGTTGAGCCCGTTTCGAGTCGTCATGGCGGTCCATCTGTCACGATTGCTTGGGGCCGTCCTGGTGGCTGAAAACGCATCACGAGGATCGAGGACCGAGTCGGCCATCGATTCGAATATGGCCGCCAAATGCGTCCGCTCTAGGCCGATCCTTGGGCCGGTTTGGGGTAACAAACAGGCAAGTTTGCCCCTTTCGGCCAATCCGGTCGTCGGCACGAATACTGAAATATGGCAGAGACTTAGTTATGGATCGTTGAATCGACGGATCAGCATCGAACTTATGCTCGCGCATTCTGAAAGTCCGAGCAGCCGTCCTTTCAATCCAGCCGGGCGAATCGGGATTGGTATCGACCGTGAGGTGATCAGAGGCGATCCGGCCGGTGTGCCACATGCCAAGTGAGACACCGAACCGAGGCCAAGGCGCAGCGATCCGCGCCTGCTTGCTCGTTAGCACTCACCCCTTGACAGTGCTAACGCCCTAGCTAATTAAATCGGCCGAGCGGGCGCCATTGCTGGGCCCGTTTCTCACAAGCACATGGCTGGTTAGGGCAGAAGGAGGTTGGATCCATGAAGTTTCGGCCCCTGCATGACCGTGTTGTGGTGCGCCGCATCGAGGCAGAGGAAAAGTCAGCCGGCGGCATCATCATCCCGGACACCGCAAAGGAAAAGCCCCAGCAGGGCGAGGTGCTCGCTGTCGGGCCCGGTACCCGCGACGAGAACGGCAAGATCACCCCACTCGATGTCAAGCCCGGTGATACGGTGCTTTTCGGAAAGTGGTCCGGCACCGAAGTGAAGATCGACGGCGAGGAGCTGTTGATCATGAAAGAGAGCGACATCATGGGCGTTCTCGAAGGCCGGGCCAAGACCAAGGCCGCAGCCTGATCCATCAAATCTCGTGACAAGGTCTGAGATTTTGAGCGCAGCCGGCGCCGCGATGGCGCTCGCGCTGGTGATCGCTGTCGTCTTCGGCGCCGTCTGAAGGCGCCATTGAAGGAGAATGAAAGCAGATGTCCGCCAAAGAGGTAAGGTTTTCTCATGACGCCCGCGAAGGCATGCTGCGCGGCGTCGACATTCTCGCCAATGCCGTGAAGGTGACGCTTGGCCCCAAGGGTCGCAACGTGGTCATCGAGAAGTCGTTCGGTGCGCCACGCACGACCAAGGACGGCGTGACCGTCGCCAAGGAAATCGAGCTCGACGACAAGTTCGAAAACATGGGCGCGCAGATGCTGCGCGAGGTGGCGTCCAAGACCAACGACCTCGCCGGCGACGGCACCACGACCGCCACCGTTCTCGCCCAGGCCATCGTCCGCGAGGGTGCCCGCTCCGTGGCCGCAGGCGCCAATCCGATGGACCTGAAGCGCGGCGTCGACCTTGCGGTCAACGCCATCGTGGCCGACCTGAAGAAGAACTCCAAGGCCGTCACCAACAACGACGAGATCGCCCAGGTGGGCACCATTTCGGCCAACGGCGACAGCGAAATCGGCAAGATGATCGCCGAGGCCATGGAGAAAGTCGGCAAGGAAGGCGTGATCACGGTCGAGGAGGCCAAGAGCCTGGAGACGGAGCTCGACGTGGTCGAGGGTATGCAGTTCGACCGTGGCTACATCTCGCCATATTTCATTACTAACGCCGAAAAGATGACGGTCGAGTTCGACGATCCCTACGTTCTCATCCACGAGAAGAAGCTGTCGAGCCTGCAGCCGTTGCTGCCGGTGCTCGAGGCGGTCGTGCAAACGGGTAAGCCGCTGCTCGTCATCGCCGAGGAAGTGGAGAACGAGGCGCTGGCGACGCTCGTCGTCAACAAGCTGCGCGGCGGCTTGAAGGTCGCGGCCGTGAAAGCTCCTGGCTTCGGCGACCGGCGCAAGGCCATGCTGGAGGACATTGCGATCCTGACCAGCGGCCAGGTCGTCTCCGAGGATCTCGGCATCAAGCTCGAGAACGTCACGCTCGACATGCTGGGCCGCGCCAAGCGCGTAACCATCGACAAGGACAACACCACCATTGTCGGCGGTGCCGGCAAGAAAGAGAACATCGACGCCCGCATCAACCAGATCAAGCAGCAGATCGAGACCACCACCTCCGACTACGACCGTGAGAAGCTGCAGGAGCGTCTGGCCAAACTCGCCGGCGGCGTTGCGGTGATCAAGGTCGGCGGCGCCACCGAGGTCGAGGTGAAAGAGCGCAAGGACCGCGTCGACGACGCCCTCAACGCGACCCGCGCCGCCGTCGAGGAAGGCATCGTACCTGGTGGCGGCGTCGCGCTGCTGCGGGCGCTAAAGGCGCTCGATTCACTGAACCCGGCAAATGAGGACCAGAAGACGGGCATCAACATTATCCGCCGGGCCATTCAGGCTCCCGCGCGCCAGATTGCCCAGAATGCCGGCGAGGACGGCTCGGTCATCGTCGGCAAGGTGCTGGAAAACAGCTCTTATGCCTGGGGCTATGACGCGCAAACAGGCGAGTACGGCGATCTCGTTGCCAAGGGCATCATAGATCCGACGAAGGTGGTGCGCACGGCGCTGCAGGATGCGGCCTCCGTAGCCGGTCTGCTGATCACGACCGAGGCGATGATCGCCGAGAAACCGAAAAAGGCAGATGCTGCTCCGGCAATGCCGGGTGGTGGCATGGATTTCTAGCCCATGGAGGGCACGCGCGAAAAGCGCGTGCCCTTTTTGATTCGCGGGGGTGCGACTCGAGAGGACGTACCTCGAGGTTGAAAGTGATAACGGTTTTGATGGAGTATTTGATTGAGATCTAATCCTGCAATGGCGCAACTCTAGCTCGAGGGAGGGCGCATGCCTGCATTGATCGAAGCCACTGAACTGAAGAAGAGCTTCGGCAGCATCAAAGCGGTCAACGGCATTTCGCTGACCGTGACATCAGGCGAGGTCCTTGGGTTTCTGGGGCCGAACGGCGCCGGCAAATCCACGACGATGAAGATGATCACCGGCTTTCTCGAGCCGGACTCCGGCACGGCAAGAATTGCCGGCTACGATGTGCAGCAGCAGCCACTCGCAGCGAAGGCGCGCCTCGGTTACCTGCCGGAAGGCGCTCCGGCATATGCGGAAATGTCACCCGCATCTTTCCTGCGCTTTATTGCGGCGGTGCGCGGCTTTCGCGGAGCGGAGGCCCGTCGCCGCGTCGATATGGCGGTTGAGAAGACCGGCCTCCAATCCGTCCTCAATCAGACGATCGAAACCCTTTCGAAAGGATTTAAGCGCCGCGTCGGAATTGCCCAGGCGATCCTGCATGATCCGGATGTGCTCATCATGGATGAGCCGACGGACGGATTGGATCCGAACCAGAAGCATCACGTACGCGAGTTGATCCGCGAGATGGCGCGTGACAAAGCCATCATCGTTTCGACGCACATTCTGGAGGAGGTCGAAGCGGTTTGCAGCCGCGCGGTAGTGATTGACAAAGGCCGCATCGTCGCCGACGGCACCGCCGAGGATTTGCGCCAGCGCGCACCTTATCACGGGGCGATTGCAATCCGTGTTTCCTCTGCCGATGCCGACTTGATCAAAACGGCGCTGCAGCGATTTACGTCCATCGCCGCGGTCGAAACGGTCGGCAGGGTGAACGGTCATCTGCATCTTCGGGCGCTGCCGAAGAGCGGGATGTCGATTGCCGCCGAGGTGACGCAAGCCATCCGCGAATCCGCGATCGTCGTCGACGAAATCTATGTCGAGCGCGGCAAGCTCGACGACGTGTTCCGCCAGATCACCACGTCCGACCAGGAGGCTGGCCATGCTTGACAGCCTGAAACGCACCTGGGTGATCGCCAAGCGCGAGTTCGGAGCTTATTTCGCGACGCCACTGGCGCTTGTCTTTCTTATCATCTTCGTCGCGCTGACCGGCGCATTCGCCTTTTACGTCGGCAACTTCTTCGATCGAAACCAGGCGGACCTGACGAGCTTCTTCGCCTACCACCCGTGGCTGTTTCTTCTGCTCGTGCCGGCTATCGCCATGCGGCTGTGGGCGGAGGAGCGTAAGACTGGCACCATCGAGCTGTTGATGACGCTGCCGCTCTCGCCCGCTGAGGCCATCGTCGGGAAATTCGTGGCGGCCTGGGCCGTCATCGGGGTGGCCTTGATTTTGACTTTCCCGATGTGGCTCACCGTCAATTTCCTCGGCTCGCCGGACAACGGCGTCATTCTCGCCAGCTATGTCGGCAGCTTCCTCACGGCCGGCGCGTTCCTGGCCATCGGCTCGTGCATCTCGGCGCTGACCAAGAATCAAGTCATCGCCTTCATCGTCGCCGCAGCGGTTTGCTTCCTGCTGCTGATGAGCGGAATGGATCTGGTGCTCAACGCATTCCGCGGATGGGCGCCGCAGTTTGTGATCGCGGCCATCCAGAGCCTCAGCTTCCTGTCCTATTTCGAGGACTTCTCGAAGGGGATCGTCAGCCTGCCGGCACTGATCTTCTATGCGTCTCTGATCGCGTTCGCGCTGTTCGCGAACCGCATCGTGATCGATCAGAAAAAGGCCGCTTGAAGGGAGAAAGCGCGCCATGAACTCGAAATTGACAGCACCATTCGAGAAAGCCGCCGAGTGGGCCTCTCGCCTGCCGCGCCACACGATGGCCTGGACGGGTCTCGTTCTTGCGGGCGTCGTTTTCCTGTCGATCAATCTGATCAGCTCTACTGCGTTCCGATCGGTAAAGGCCGATTTCACGAAGGAAGGCCTTTACACGATCTCGGAAGGCACGCGCAAAGCGCTGAGCAGCATCGACGAGCCGATCGACATCCGGGTCTATTATTCCAACAAGCTCGGAGAAGCGGCTCCCTCGTTTGCAAAAAATTTCGAGCGTGTCCGAACCCTGCTCGAGCAGTACCGGTCGATTTCGGGTGGCAAGCTGCAGGTCTCCTACATCGACCCCGAGCCGTTCTCTGATGCGGAGGACCGCGCCGTGGCCGCCGGTCTTCGCGGCATCCGGCTCAATCCGGAGGGCGACCTCGGCTATTTCGGAATGGTCGGCGCCAACTCCACTGACAACGAGGAGACGATCGGCTTCTTCGCGCCGGAACGCGAGCGCTTCATCGAGTACGACGTCACGAAGCTGATCTATACGCTGGCACACCCGAAGAAGCCGACGATCGGGCTCGTCTCGACGTTACCGCTCGATGGTGGTCTCGACCCGATGATGGGCATGCGCGGACCGGTAATGCAGCCGCAGATGGTGATGCAGCAGATCCGCGACCTCTTCGAGGTCAAGACGCTCGGCAAGGATTTGAAGGAAGTTCCCGCCGACGTCGACGTCCTGATGGTCGTACAGCCGGACGGCCTTTCGCCCGAGGCCGTGTATGCGATCGACCAGTTCGCGCTGAAAGGCGGCAGGGTGCTGGCCTTCGTCGATCCGGTGCCGGAAACGCTGCGGCCAGCGACCCCGATGGCCATGTCGACATCGCCGAACTTTGACGAGTTCAACAAGCTGCTCAAGGCCTGGGGTGTGGAGTTCGACGGCAAGCAGGTCGCCGGGGATATCCAGCATGCGCGCCGTGTCCAGTTCGGCGGCGGCCCGAATAACGTCGTGACCGAGTATGTTGCCTGGCTGGGCTTCGACAGCAGCAACTTGGACAAAGGCGACGTGCTCTCGGCCGGGATCGAGCGCTTGAACCTGGCTTCGAGCGGCTACTTCACGCCAGTCAAAGGCGCTACGAGCAAGCTGACCCCGGTGCTGCAAACCAGCGCCGAGGCGGAGATCATCCCGGCGGAGAAGATTTCGCCGATGCCGGACGCCGTCGCCCTGCTCCGGGAGTACAAGCCCGGCGGCAAGCCGCTGGTGATCGCGGCGCGCATTTCGGGAGAGGTCAAGAGCGCCTATCCGGATGGCCGGCCCAAGGCTGAAAAGTCCGAGGAGAAAAAGGACGAAAAGAATGCCAGCGCCGCGCCTTCGAACACCGAGGAAGCGAAAAATGCCGATGGCAAGGCGGCCCATCGGGCCGAGGGCAAGATCAACGTCCTCGTGGTCGCCGACACGGACCTGCTGAGCGATCAGTTCTGGGTGGACGTGCGGGACTTCCTTGGCCAGCAGATCGCCATGCCGCATGCGCACAACTCTGCGTTCGTCATCGGCGCGCTGGAAAACCTGTCCGGCTCCGACGCGCTGCTCTCGCTTCGCGGTCGCGGCGTGGTCGACCGGCCGTTCGAGCTGGTGGCGGACATCCGCCGCGAGGCCGAGCGCCGTTATCGCGAGAAGGAGCAGGCCCTGACAGCAAAGCTCAAGGAGCTGCAGGATCAGCTCGCGAAGCTCGAGAAGGTCGGAGACGGCGAGGCCGTCATCCTCACCGACAAGGACCGCGAGGCGATAGAGCGGTTCCGCGGAGAGATGCTGACCGTTCGGCGCGATCTGCGCGAGGTGAAGCGTGCGCTCCGGGAGGATATCGATCGGCTCGATGCGTGGCTCAAAATGGCCAACATCGGTGCAGTCCCGCTGCTGCTCGGTGCCGGAGCCATCGGCTGGGCTGCGTGGCGCCGCCGGCGCAGGTCCTGATGACAATAGCCCTTGCCTGGAGATCACGACATGAAGCCCAAG
>Ga0164243_10011204_pt1 | contig 12814 bp, 11 predicted proteins | sample OricompcompostOP_FD_108781 | JGI IMG/M metagenome (GOLD analysis project Ga0164243, IMG submission 108781) | Organic Plus compost microbial communities from Emeryville, California, USA - Original compost - Organic plus compost (OP) | ecosystem: Engineered > Solid waste > Mixed feedstock >...
AGATCGGTGCGGTTGCCGCCTGCCCTGCCCGCCCCCGGCTTGCGGACCCGGTCAAAGCGGCCCCGGCCGGCGCTCCTCCGACAGCATGACATTCGCCTCGACCTGGCCCAAGCCGGGCAAGGTCATGATGCGGCGGCGCAGTATACGCTCGAAATCGGCGATGTCGCGGGCATGGATGCGCAGCCGGTAATCGAACTGCCCCAGCACATGCTGCACCACCTGCACTTCGGGGATGGCGGTCACCGCGCGCTCGAAATCCTCCAGCCCGACCCGGCCCTTGGCCGCCAGGCGTATCCCCAGGAAAACGGTGACGCCGAACCCCAGGGCCGCCTGATCCACGACGACGCGGCGCCCGGCAATCACCCCGGCCTCGGTCATGCGCCGGATGCGCCGCCAGGCCGCGGGCTGGGTCAGGCCAAGCGTCCGGCCGATCTCGGCCGCGCCGCGCGTCCCGTCCTCGGCCAGCAGCCGCAGGATCGCCAGGTCGGTCGCATCAGGTCGAAAGCTCACAGCGGCAGATCCTGCACATCCTTGATGGTCGAAACCAACATCAGCGCGTCGCTATCCGCCACATGCGGCAATGTCAGGATGCTTTCGCGGTAAAGCTGCTGCCAATGCGCCATGTCGCGCGCAATCACCGACAGCCGCAGGTCCACCGAGCCCAGGAATGTCTGGATCTCGGTCACCTCGGGCACATGGCGCGCGGCGGCGATGAATTCGTCGAAGGCGCGCGGATGGGTCTTGTCCAGGGTAAAGCGCAGGCTGACCTGCACCTCATAGCCCAGCCTGCGCCAGTCGATCCTGCTTTCGACGGCACGGATCACCCCGTTTTCGCGCATCCGCTCCAGTCGCCGCCACAGGCTTGCCGCCGTCACCCCGGCCCGCTCGGCCAGCGCGGCATTGGAAAGGCCGGGCTCGGCCAAAAGCTGGCGCAGGATGCGCCGGTCGGTTGCGTCAGGCATGATCATTCCGATATTGTGCAAGTCTGCGTATAATATTTTCGCCTGCCCGGATAAAGGTGCGAAAATTGCACAGAACGCCGGCGATTTCATTGCTAGAACCCGGGGATCGAAAATGAGGGAGATCCCGATGCGTGTCTATTACGATCGCGACTGCGATGTGAACCTGATCAAGGACAAGAAGATCGCCATGCTTGGCTATGGCAGCCAGGGCCATGCCCATGCGCTGAACCTGCGCGATTCGGGTGCCAAGAACGTCGTGGTGGCGCTGCGCGAGGGCTCGGCCTCGGCCAAGAAGGCCGAAGCCGAGGGGCTGAAGGTCATGGGCATCGCCGAGGCGGCCGCCTGGGCCGACCTGATCATGTTCACCATGCCCGACGAATTGCAGGCCGAGACCTATCGCAAATACGTGCATGACAACCTGCGCGAAGGTGCGGCCATCGCCTTTGCCCACGGGCTGAACGTGCATTTCGGCCTGATCGAGCCCAAGCCCGGCGTGGACGTGATCATGATGGCGCCCAAGGGCCCCGGCCACACCGTGCGCGGCGAATATGTCAAGGGCGGCGGCGTGCCCTGCCTGGTCGCGGTGCATCAGGATGCCACCGGCAAGGCCATGGATATCGGCCTGTCCTATTGCTCGGCCATCGGCGGCGGCCGCTCGGGCATCATCGAGACCAATTTCCGCCAGGAATGCGAAACCGACCTGTTCGGCGAACAGGCGGTTCTGTGCGGCGGCCTGGTCGAGCTGATCCGCATGGGCTTTGAAACCCTGGTCGAGGCCGGCTACGAGCCCGAGATGGCCTATTTCGAATGCCTGCACGAGGTGAAGCTGATCGTCGATCTGATCTATGAAGGCGGCATCGCCAACATGAATTATTCGATCAGCAACACCGCGGAATATGGCGAATACGTCTCGGGCCCGCGCGTGCTGCCCTATGCCGAGACCAAGGCGCGGATGAAGGCGGTGCTGACCGACATCCAGACCGGCAAGTTCGTGCGCGACTTCATGCAGGAGAACGCGGTGGGCCAGCCCTTCTTCAAGGCGACCCGGCGCATCAACGACGAGCACCAGATCGAAAAGGTCGGCGAAAAGCTGCGCGCCATGATGCCCTGGATCTCCAAGGGCAAGATGGTGGACAAAGAGCGCAACTGAGCGCGCATCAGGCAAAGGCCCCGCGAAAGCGGGGCTTTTTTCACCTTGGGAATAGGTCCTGCGGACCCGTGGCGGCCGCCTCATCCGGTCCGGGCAAGCAAGCCCAGCACCGTATCATGCAGCTCGGCCGAGGCCGAGGCGACGATGGCCCCCCGCGACGCCAGGGACAAGGGCTGCCCGCTCCAGTCGGAAACGACCCCGCCCGCCTCTTGCACCACCGGGCACAGGGCGCAGATGTCATAGGCGTCCAGATCGTCGCCGTTAAGGCAGACATCGACCAATCCGCGCGCCAATGCGCCATAGGCAGCGGCGCCGCCGTCGAAGACCCTGACCCGTCCGACCGAACGCAGGCGCCGGTATCCCGCTGCCGTCTTTCCGCTGAAACTGTCCGGGTTCGCAAGGCTGATCACCGCCCCCGCCAAGTCGCGCCGGCCGCTGCTGCGGACCGGGCGATTGCCCAGGACCGTGCCCCTGCCTTGGGCGGCAAGATAGCGCGCGCCCGGCATGGGCAGGTCGATAAGTCCCAGAACCGGAATGCCGTCGCGGCACAGGCCAATCAGGGACGCGAAATTCAGCAACCCCGCCCCGAACTGACGCGTGCCGTCGATTGGGTCGAGCACCCAAGTATAGGCGCTGCGTCCCGTTTCGGCACCGTATTCCTCGCCCAGAATGCCATGAGAGGGGAATTGCCGCCCGATGCGTTCGCGCCACAGCGCCTCGATGGACAGGTCGGCCTTGGTCAATGACGAACCGTCGGGCTTGTAGCGGACGGTCAGATCGCTGCGCCAGGCCGTTGCGGCCAAGCCGGCCGCCAGTTCCGCAAGGTTCAGCGCAGCGTCAACGAATTGGTCCAGATCGCCCATGCTGTTCCCTTTCCACAAGGGATTCCATAGCCTTCAAAGGGCGACAGCCAGATGACGGCCGGGGGGCGGCCGCCCCTATTCCTCGACCACCTCCAGCACGCCGGGAATGACGCGCAGCGCCTGGCGGGCGAGGGTGGTCAGCGGCGCATCCCCGGCGATCTCGATATCGACCAGGTCGGCGCCGTCCTTCAGCCGCAAGGCGATGGGGCCGCGGGCGCGGGCGGGCACATTGACCTCGGCCTGGATGCGCGACAGCGCCTCGGCCACGGCGGGCACCGCGTCCAGGCCGGCGATCTCGACCGCCAGGCGGCTGGCGCCGGCATCGGCCACCGCCTGATCCAGCGGCATGACCGAGCGCGCCAGCAGCTTGACCTGGTCGCCCGAAGGCTCGACCTGCACCTGCAAGACCACGTTCTCGCCCGGCTCCAGATGCTGGCGATGCGCGTCCAGCGTGTCCGAAAACACCGTGACCTCGTAAAGCCCGGTCGGGTCGGACAGGCCGACAAAGGCGAAGCGGGTGCCGCGGGCGGATTTCTTTTCCTGGCGATGCGCCACGGTGCCGGCCAGTTGCGCGACCAACGCACCGTCCTGGGCGGCCTGCGTCACCTCGGCCAGGGTCTGCACGCCCTTGCGGCGCAACGCCGGCTGATAGTCGTCCAGCGGATGGCCGGACAGGTAAAAGCCCACCGCGGCATGTTCCTCGGCCAGTTTCTCGGCCGGCATCCAGACGGGTGCTGCGACCGGGCGCGGCGGCGGCAGATCCTCGCCCCCGCCGAAAAGCGAGGACTGACTGGAGGCCGCCGCCTCCTGCACCGCCGTGGACCAGGCCACCAGCCCGTCCAGCGATTTCAGCACCCGCGCCCGGTTCGGCTCCAGCGCGTCGAAGGCGCCGGCGCGGGCCAGCATCTCCAAGGGCCGCTTGCCGATCCGGCGCATGTCCACCCGGCGGGCAAAGTCGTGCAGATCGGCAAAGGGCCGGTCGCCGCGGGCCTGCACGATCAGGTTCATCGCCTCGACGCCGACCCCCTTGAGCGCGCCAAGGGCATAGACGATCTGACCCTGCCTGACGCTGAAGGCAGCCTCGGAACGGTTGACGCAAGGCGGCACCGTCTCGATCCCCATGCGGTCGGCCTCGCGCTTGTAGACGGCCAGCTTGTCGGTCAGGTGGATATCGCAGTTCATCACCGCGGCCATGAACTCGACCGGGTGATTGGCCTTGAGCCAGGCGGTCTGATAGCTGACCACCGCATAGGCGGCGGCATGGGATTTGTTGAAGCCGTAATTGGCGAATTTCTCAAGCAGGTCAAAGACCTCTCCGGCCTTCTTCTTGTCGATTCCCTGCGCGGCGCAGCCATCGACGAACTTGGGCCGCTCCTTGGCCATCTCTTCGGCGATCTTCTTGCCCATGGCGCGGCGCAAAAGGTCGGCGCCGCCCAGCGAATAGCCGGCCATGACCTGGGCTATCTGCATCACCTGTTCCTGGTAGACGATGATGCCCTGGGTCTCGGCCAGGATATGGTCGATGGAAGGGTGAATGGATTCAAGGGGTTTCAGGCCGTTCTTGACTTCGCAATAGGTCGGGATGTTCTCCATCGGACCGGGGCGATACAGCGCGACCAGCGCCACGATATCCTCGATGCAGGTCGGCCGCATCCGCCGCAGCGCGTCCATCATCCCCGAGCTTTCGACCTGGAACACCGCCACGGTGCGGGCGCTGGCGAACAGGTCGTAACTGGGCTTGTCGTCCAGCGGGATGGCGTTGATCTGGTTCTCGGCCCCCGGCGCGGGCTGGTAAAGCTGGCGCCCGTCGGCCGCGACATGCAGCGGCCGGCCGCCGGCATTGATCAGGTCCACGGCGTTCTGGATCACCGTCAGGGTTTTCAGGCCCAGGAAGTCGAACTTGACCAGCCCCGCCTGCTCGACCCATTTCATGTTGAACTGCGTGGCCGGCATGTCGGATGCCGGGTCGCGGTAAAGCGGCACCAGCCGGTGCAGCGGCCGGTCGCCGATCACCACCCCCGCGGCATGGGTCGAGGCGTTCCTGAGCAGCCCCTCGATCTTGGCGGCATAGTCCAGGAGCCGGCCGACGACCTCTTCCTTGGCCGCCTCGCGCAGGCGCGGCTCGTCGGCCAGCGCCTTGGTGACGCTGACGGGCTTCACGCCCTCGACCGGGATCATCTTGGACAGGCGATCGACCTGGCCGAAGGGCAGTTGCAAGACGCGGCCGACGTCGCGCACCGCCGCCTTGGACAAGAGCGCGCCGAAGGTGATGATCTGGCCGACCTTGTCGCGACCGTATTTCTCTTGCACATATTGGATCACCTCTTCGCGGCGATCCATGCAGAAGTCGATGTCGAAATCGGGCATCGACACCCGCTCTGGATTGAGAAACCGCTCGAAGAGCAGGCTGTAACGCATTGGATCCAGGTCGGTAATCGTCAGCGCATAGGCGACGAGCGAACCCGCGCCCGAGCCGCGGCCGGGCCCGACCGGGATGCCATGTTCCTTGGCCCATTTGATGAAGTCGGCGACGATCAGGAAATAGCCGGGAAAGCCCATCTGCTCGATGATGCCCAGCTCGAAGCGCAGGCGCTCTTCGTATTCCTCGACGGTCGCGGAATGGGGAATCACCGCCAGCCGGGCGCGCAAGCCGTCCCAGGCCTGGCGGCGCAGTTCCTCGACCTCGTCATCGGCAAAGCGCGGCAGGATCGGCTTGTGCTTCTGGACGGCAAAGGCACAGCGGCGGGCGATCTCGACGGTGTTCTGGATCGCCTCGGGCAGGTCGGCGAACAGCGTCGCCATCTCGGCCTGCGATTTGAAGTAATGCTGCGGGGTCAGCCGGCGCCGGGGCGCGGTCTGATCGACATAGGCGCGTTCGGAAATGCAGATCAGCGCGTCATGGGCATCGAAAAGCTCGGGCTTGGGGAAATAGACGTCATTGGTGGCGACCAGCGGCAGGTCCAGCGCATAGGCAATGTCGATCATCCCGCCTTCGGACCCCGCCTCCTCGGGGACCGGCTGGCCTTCGGCGTCGTGGTGGCGCTGCAATTCGACGTAAAGCCGGGTCGGAAAGGCGGCGGCGAGCCTTTCCGCCAGCGCCCGCGCCTCGGGCAGGCAGCCTTGCAGCACCAATTGCCCCAGCGGGCCGCCGGCGCCGCCGGTCAGGCAGATCAGCCCCTCGGCATGGCTTTCCAATTCCTCGACCGTCACATGCGGCAGGGCGTGATCGTCGCGCAGGTAAAGGCAGGTCGAAAGCGCCATCAGGTTCAGCCAGCCGGCCTGATTCTGCGCCAGCAGCACCACCGGGCCGGTGACATCCCCCGCCAGCGTCACCTGGCAGCCGATGATCGGCTGCACCCCGGCATCCTGCGCCTTGACGGAAAACTCCAGCGCCGCGAACAGCGCGTTGCTGTCGGTCAGCGCCACGGCGGGCATGGCGTTCTGCGCCGCCAGTTCGGCCAGCTTCTTGACCGGCACCGCGCCTTCCAGCAGCGAATGTTCGGAATGAGTGCGCAGGTGGATGAATCGGGGGGAATTTTCAGGCATGGCGCCAATCTAGGGGCGACCGGCCTGATTGCGCAATTGCCCCTCGGCGGAAAACCGCTAATCATGTGCAAAAAGCAGCGGAGCGCGCGTGACAGTGAGCAATGTTTTCCGGGCCGAGGGCCTGGGCAAGACCTATCCCGGCGTGCGCGCCAATGACGATATTTCCTTCGCGGTCGAGGGCGGCGAAATCCATGCGCTTCTGGGAGAGAATGGCGCGGGCAAGTCCACGCTGGTCAAGACGATCTACGGGCTTGTGCGCCCCGACGAAGGGCGGATGGCGCTGCTGGGCGCGCCCTATGCGCCGCAGGACCCGCGCGCGGCGCGGGCCGCCGGCGTCGCCATGGTGTTCCAGCATTTCAGCCTGTTCGATGCGCTGACGGTGGCAGAAAACATCGCGCTGGGAATGGAGAACCCGCCGCCCCGCGCGGAACTGTCGCGCCGCATCGCGGAACTGTCGCGGGATTACGGGCTGCCGCTGAACCCCGCGCGCCGCATCGCCAGCCTGTCGGCGGGCGAACGGCAGCGGGTCGAGATCCTGCGCTGCCTGCTGCAAAACCCGCGGCTGCTGATCATGGACGAGCCCACCTCGGTCCTGACCCCGCAAGAGGCCGATATCCTGTTCGCCACCCTGCGGCAATTGGCCGGGGCCGGCACCGCGATCCTGTATATCAGCCACAAGCTTGAGGAAATCCGCAGCCATTGCGACCGCGCCACCATCCTGCGCCAAGGCAAGCTGGTGGACACGGTCGATCCGCGCGCCCATTCCGCCCGCGAATTGGCGGCGATGATGGTGGGCGCCGAAATGCGGCTGGTGGACCGTTCGGGCCGCAAGCCCGGCGCGCCGGTGCTGGAGGTGCGCGGCCTTTCGACGCCGACCGGCGAGGGCATGGCGCTGAAGGATATCGCCCTGATCCTGCGCGCGGGCGAGATCCTGGGCATCGGCGGCGTCGCCGGCAACGGGCAAGAGGAGCTGCTTGCGGCCCTGTCGGGCGAAACGCCGACCGCCCCCGGCACCATCGCGCTGGAGGGGCGCGACCTGTCGCGCGCCGGCCCCGAGACGCGGCGCCGCGCCGGGCTTCTGGCCGCGCCCGAGGATCGGCTGGGCCATGCCGCCGTGCCCGAGTTCAGCCTGGCGGAAAACACCCTGCTGACCGCTGGCAGCCGGCAGGGCCTGATCCGCCGCGGGCTGATCGACCGCAAGGCCGCCACGGGTTTCGCGCAAAAGGTGATCCGCGCCTTCGACGTGCGCACTCCCGGCCCGGATACGGCGGCCGGCGCCCTGTCGGGCGGCAATTTGCAGAAATTCGTCATCGGCCGCGAGGTGCTGGGCCGGCCGCTGGTGCTGGTCGTCAACCAGCCGACCTGGGGCGTCGATGCCGGCGCTGCCGCCGCCATCCGCCAGGCGCTGCTGGACCTGGCGGCGCAAGGCGCCGGGCTGGTCGTCATCAGCCAGGACCTGGACGAATTGCTGGAACTGTCGGACCGTTTCTGCGCCCTGAACCAGGGCCGGCTCTCTGCCCCTCGCCCGACCGAGGGGCTGACGGTCGAGGAAATCGGCCTGATGCTGGGCGGCGCCCATGGCATGGAGGTGGCGCATGTTCCGGCTTGAACCCCGCGCCAGCGCCCCGCTGCTCTGGCAGGTGGCGACGCCCATCCTGGCGGTGCTGGCCACCATGATCGTCGGCGGCGGGCTGTTCGCCGCCATGGGTTTCGACCCGCTCGCCGCGATCCGCACCATCTTCTGGGACCCGCTGTTCGGCCCCGCCTCGGGCTATTCGCGGCCGCAGCTTCTGGTCAAGGCCGGGCCGCTGATCCTGATCGCCTGCGGCCTGGCGCTGGGGTTCCGGGCCGGGATCTGGAATATCGGCGCCGAGGGGCAATATGTCATCGGCGCCATCTGCGGCGCCGCCGTGGCACTGGCCGCCTATCCGCTGGACGCCTTCTGGATCTTTCCGGCGATGATCCTGGCCGGCGCGGCGGGCGGCTGGGCCTGGGGCATGATCCCGGCCCTGCTGCGCAACTGGTTCGGCGCGTCCGAGATCCTGGTTTCGCTGATGCTGGTCTATGTCGCGCAGCGCATCGCCGCCTGGATGGCCTTCGGTCCGATGAAGAACCCCGAAGGCTTCAATTTTCCGGGCTCGCGCAACCTGCAACACTATGACGCTGCCTCGAACCCGGAACTGATCGCCAATTCCGGCCTGCATTGGGGCGGGGTGGCGGCGGTGCTGGCCCTGGCGGCGACCTGGTTCCTGATGTCGCGCCATGTGCTGGGCTTTCACATCCGCACCGCCGGCGGCGCGCCGCGCGCCGCCCGCTTTGCCGGCGTGCGCCCCGAGCGGCTGGTGGCGCTGTGCCTGGGCGTCTCGGGCGCGCTGGCGGGCCTTGCCGGGCTGTTCGAGGTCGCGGGCCCAGCCGGGCAGATCACCGAAAGCTTCGGCTCGGGCTATGGCTTCACCGCGATCATCGTGGCCTTCCTGGGCCGGCTGCATCCCTTGGGCATCCTGCTTGCCGGGCTCTTGATGGCGCTGACTTATATAGGCGGGGAACTGGCGCAGATGATGCTGAACCTGCCCGCGGCGACGGTGCAGGTCTTTCAGGGGATGCTTCTGTTCTTCCTGCTGGGCTTCGACCTGCTGACCCGCTACCGCATTCGGAGGCGCGCATGATCGACCCGCTCTCCGTCTTTATCCTGCTGCTCGGCGCCGCGACGCCGATCCTGTTCGCCGCGCTTGGCGAATTGGTGGTCGAACGCGCGGGCGTGCTGAACCTGGGGGTCGAGGGCATGATGATCACCGGCGCCCTGGCCGGTTTCGCCGCCGCCCATGCCAGCGGCAGCCCGGCACTTGGCTTCATCGCCGCCGCCGCGGCCGGCGCGGCGCTGTCCATGGCATTCGCCATTCTGACGCAATTCCTGCTGTCCAACCAGGTGGCGACGGGGCTGGCGCTGACGCTGTTCGGCCTGGGCCTGACCGCGATGTTCGGCAAGCCCTATGAGGGGATGAAGGCCCCGGCGATGATGCCCGGCCCGCTGGGCCTGAACTGGATGATCTGGCTGGGCATCGCCCTGGTGCCGCTGCTGTGGTGGTTCCTGGCCCGGACGCGGCCCGGCCTGATCCTGCGCGCGGTGGGCGAAAACCACGACGCCGCCCATGGGCTGGGCTATCCGGTGCGGCGGGTGCGCATCCTGGCCATCGGCTTCGGCGGTGCATTGGCGGGCATGGGCGGCGCCTATATTTCCATCGCCACCGTGCTGCAATGGACCGAGGGCATGACCGCCGGCGCCGGCTGGATCGCGCTGGCCATCGTCGTCTTTGCGCAATGGAACCCCTGGGGGGTGCTGGCCGGCGCCTGGCTTTTCGGCGGCGTCACCGTGCTGCAACTGCGCCTGCAAGCCGCAGGCGTCGCGGTGCCGGTGCAGTTGCTGTCCATGGCGCCCTATCTTGCCACGATCTTCGTGCTGGTGCTGATCTCGGCCCGGCAGAAATTCGGCCGCTCGGGCGGGGCTGCGGCCCCCGCCAGCCTGGGCCGGCCCTTCCACGCGCTGAAATAAGCACAACCTGCAAGGAGCATGACATGAAACGCAGAACCCTTCTTGGCAGCGCCGCGGCGCTGGTGGCCAGCACGGCCCTGCCCGCCTGGGCGCAAGAGGAAAAGCTGAAGGTGGGCTTCATCTATGTCGGCCCGGTGGGCGATGGCGGCTGGACCTACCAGCACGACCTGGCCCGGCAGGCGGTGGAACGCGAATATGGCGACCGGGTCGAGACCAGCTATATCGAATCGGTGCCCGAGGGCGCAGATGCCGAACGCGCCATCACGCAATTGGCACTTTCGGGGCACAAGCTGATCTTTACCACCAGCTTCGGCTTCATGGACGCCACGGTCAATGTCGCCAAGAAATTCCCCGACGTGAAGTTCGAACACGCCACCGGCTACAAGCGGGCCGAGAACCTCGCCACCTATGATGCCCGCTTCTACGAAGGCCGCGCCGTGCTGGGCACCATCGCCGGGCGCATGACCAAGACCAACAAGATCGGCTATATCGGCTCGTTCCCGATCCCCGAAGTCGTCCAGGGCATCAACTCGGCCTATATCCACGCCAAGAAGGTGAACCCGGATGTCGAGATGAAGGTGGTCTGGGCCTATACCTGGTTCGACCCCGCGAAAGAGGCCGATGCCGCCGCCGCCCTGATCGCCGAAGGCGTGGACGTGTTCATGCAGCACACCGATTCCACTGCGCCGCTGGCCAAGGCGCAGGAGGCCGGCGCCTTCGGCTTCGGCCAGGCCTCCGACATGGCGAATTTCGCCCCCCAGCCCCGGCTCGCCTCGATCATCGACAATTGGGCGCCCTATTACATCCGCCGCGTCGGCGAGGCGCTGGACGGCAGCTGGAAATCCCACGGCGTCTGGCTGGGCATCGGCGATGGCGAGGTGTTGATCGGCGAGATCACCGATGCCGTCCCCGCCGAAGTCAAGGCCGAGGCCGAGGCGCTGCGCGACCAGATCGCCGCGGGCGAATACCACCCCTTCACCGGGCCGCTGAACAAGCAGGACGGCACGCCCTGGTTGGCCGAGGGGCAGGTGGCCAGCGACGAGGAATTGTCGTCGCTGAACTTCTATGTCGAGGGCATCACCGCACCGATGCCGAAATAAGCCGGCCTGCGACCAGAAAACCGGGGCCACGGCCCCGGTTCAGCCGGCGCTTCCCTGCGGCGGCAAGCCCCGCGGCAAAGCCTATTCCAGGTGACTTTCCAGGAACCACAGGTCCTTGTCCGCCGTGCGCGAGGCGGCGGTGAACAGGTCGGCGGTATCGGCATCGCCCGCCTGGTCGGTCGTATCAATGGCCGCGCGCACCTTTTCACCATAGTCTCGCATCCGTTCGCAGACGGCCTTGATGTGATCCTCGGCCTTGGTCAGGTCGGTGGGATATTCCTTCAGCGTGCTGGCCTTGGCCACCTTCTCGACCGTGCCCACCGCCACGCCGTCCAGCACCTGCACGCGCTCGGCCATCATGTCCACATGCTCGTCCAGCCGCACCTTCACGGTGTCGAACAGCTCATGCACGGCGATGAAATTGCGGCCCTTGACGTTCCAATGCGCCTGCTTGATCGCCGCCGACAGCGCCAGCGCATCGGCCAGGCGGGCGTTCAATTCCGCAATCGCGGTCTTGCGGGCATTGTCACTCAGCCCTTTGACATTCACGGCCATGAAACTCTCCTTCGTCAGGTCCGCCCTTGAAACGACACGGGCCTGGCCGCGGTTCCCCGCGACGCCGGGTCAAACCGCCGCAGGCAAAGGAAAGGGGCGGCGCTTTCCACCGAAAGCACCGCCCCGAAAGCCGCTCAGAGCTGGATCAGACCGCGCCCTGGATAAACTTCACCGCATCGCCAAAGGTCTGGATGGTCTCGGCGGCATCGTCGGGGATCTCGATTCCGAACTCTTCCTCGAACGCCATGACCAGCTCCACGGTATCCAGCGAATCGGCGCCGAGATCGTCGATGAACGAAGCGGTCTCCGTGACCTTCTCCTCATCGACCCCCAGGTGCTCGACGACAATTTTCTTCACGCGATCAGCGATATCGCTCATGTCTCTTCCTCGTTTTCGCGGGCAATCCGCCCAGATGTTCCAGCGATTGCCGGTCACAGCCCAGGGCGGTTCCCCTGCAGCCTTGCCTGCGGGATATAGCACGCGAACGTGATCTTGCAACCCGCATAAACCACGATCAGATCATCGCCATGCCGCCATTGACATGCAGGGTGGCGCCGGTGACATAGCCTGCTTCGGGACTGGCCAGATACAGCACGGCAGCGGCGATTTCCTGCGCCGAACCCATGCGCCCGGCAGGGATCTGCGCCAGGATCCGGCCCTTCTGCTCGTCGTTCAGCTTGTCGGTCATCGCCGTCTCGATGAAGCCGGGCGCCACGCAGTTCACCGTGACCCCGCGCGAGGCGACCTCATGGGCCAGGCTCTTCGACATGCCGACCAGCCCGGCCTTGGCCGCGGCGTAATTGCCCTGGCCTGGATTGCCGGTCGCGCCGACGATGGAACCGATATTCACGATCCGGCCCCAGCGCGCCTTCATCATCCCGCGCAGAACGCCGCGGCACAGCCGGAAGCTGGATGTCAGGTTGACCTCCAGCACCTGCGCCCATTCCTCGTCGGACATGCGCATGAACAGGTTGTCGCGGGTGATCCCGGCATTGTTGACCAGGATATCGACCGAACCCATGGCCGCGGCCGCAGCCTTCGGCAGCGCCTCGACCGCCGCCGCATCTCCCAGATCGGCGGTGACGAC
>Ga0164243_10011205_pt1 | contig 12814 bp, 15 predicted proteins | sample OricompcompostOP_FD_108781 | JGI IMG/M metagenome (GOLD analysis project Ga0164243, IMG submission 108781) | Organic Plus compost microbial communities from Emeryville, California, USA - Original compost - Organic plus compost (OP) | ecosystem: Engineered > Solid waste > Mixed feedstock >...
ATTGGACAAATATTCTGGTCCTGGACAGCATTCTCATTGAGAACTTGACAAACTATCAAATACAAAGCTATACTATCGAGTACAGATATATCCATTGCGGATATATACAGCTTTAATATAGCAAGTGCAACAAACTCTGGCACATACGCTTATCTGCGAGGAGTCCGATACAACGAAAGGAGGTCATACTATTCATAGCCGAAAAAAAGATCCCGAAAGCCTTTTACCTCTTACGCCAGCTGTCTTCCATATCCTTCTGGCTCTCAGCGATGGCGAACGACATGGGTACGGGATTATGCAAGAAATTGCAGAGAGAACCAAGGGCACAGTTCATATGGGTCCAGGAACACTCTACGGATCACTAAAACGGATGCTATCGAGCGGGCTAATTGAGGAAACAGGAGAGAAAGCAGACCCTCAACACGGGAATGAACGCCGTCGCTACTATCGGCTTACAGGCTTTGGACAACGAGTGCTTCATGCTGAAGCAGAGCGGCTCGCACAACTCGTTTCCATTGCACAGCTAAAACACGTTCTCGGTTGAGCAGAGTCAGCCATTTATCAACACTCCAATGCTCTCAATTGTACAACTACATCGTTGAGCAAAACAGCGTATCACATACCATGAAGGGAACCTCAAAGCATGCAAACATCTCTCCAATTGCTCAATTGGTCTCAGAAACTCTATCAGCTACTGCTCTTCGCTTATCCAAGCTCATTTCGGCAGGAGTATGGCGCCGAAATGCAGCTTACGTTTCGTGATTGTTGCCTGGAAGCGCTCCAAAGCGATGAATCTGGTACGTTTTTCCGTTTCTGGTGCCTGGTCTTCTATGATTTTGCCAAAAGTATCACGGTTGAATATGCACAATTACTCAAACAGTTGTGGTCAAAGGAACAGACATATAGCCCCTTCCAGGTCCAGATCGCATCGAACACAGATATCGGGTTAAAACGCCAGGTGAACGAAGATAAGATGCTCTCCGTTATCCCGGAAGAAAGTAACCTGCGAGAGAAAAAAGGAAGCCTTGTCGTAGTCGCTGATGGTATGGGTGATGATAATGCTGGAGCGAGAGCAAGTGATTTAGCTGTTACAACAATCAAAGAAGTTTATTATAATACCAATCAGAATATTGCAGACTCGCTCGTCCACGCCATCAAGCTCGCAAATCAGAAAATCTTCCAGGTCAATGAGGTTGAACGCCAGAAAGATACCAGAACACTGCCCAAAAGTATGGGGACTACCTGCGTTGCAGCAGTCATCAAGGATAATTCCCTCATATTAGCTAATGTCGGAGATAGCCTTGCCTACCTCATTCGAGACCAGCAGGTACATCAAATAGCAGAAGATCATAGCTGGCTTGCAGAACAGGTTCGTCAGGGCAGAATGACAGCCGAGGAAGCCAAAAAGAGTACCAAAAATCGGAATATGATCATCCGTGCCCTGGGTACTCAGGCCGATGTCGATGTGTATGCAACAACGGTTGATCTTCAAAGCGGTGATACACTGATCCTCTGTACTGATGGTGTGCATACACAGGTCAGTGAAGAAGAAATATATACTATCGTAACTCAATATCCTCCACAGGAAAGCAGCCGATACTTGATTGAGCGTGCAAATGAGAATGGCGGCCCGGATAATAGTACAGCCATCGTGGTACGAATCGACTAAAAGAGAAAGGCTGCCTGTCGGTTCGCTCCACAGGCAGCTTCTCCCATATTCTCACCTCTCCATTCCTACCTCTTGGTCATCTTAGTAGACAAAAGGCTTTCCATCATATATTCTGCAAAACAGAGGTAAGATTGAAACCAATGCCGGCCAGCAGTCAAAAGGAGTAAAATTAATCGATGCAAACAGATGAGCCTTTATATGATGCACTCACTATTCGGCCTGCAACCATGATAGACCGAGAGTTAGTGCGTCAATGGGCAATCCCAGCAAATGGAGAGGCGTGGGTTGCTCTTTCTTTCGATGGACAGCCCATCGGGTACGCAGAACTACAAAGCTTTCCTGTTCTACAGCAATTTGTCCCGAAAATCTGGGTTCGTCCGGATATGCAGGGACGCGGTATCGGCACACGACTGCTACGTGCTCTGGAAATACACCCCGGGACGCTTCTCGCCCAGGTTTGGGAGCATGAAAAAGCAGCTCAACGGATGCTGGAAAAGGCAGGCTATGAGCTTAGCTCCATTTTTCAGGTTAGAGAACTGGACTTGAACGGGCCGCCAACGCTTGCTGAACCTATACCAGATATCGATATTCGCCCATTTGTAGTAGGTTGGGATGAACAGGCCGTCTACGAAGCTGATGAGGAGGCATTTTTAGATGAGCGGGGTAAGGAACCCCGTACATACGAACAGTGGTGTCGGCGCTTCCATATGAATGAGCCTCACTTTAATGCATCGCTGTGGCTTGTTGCCTGGGAACACCTTACTATTGCAGGCTGTTGTCTGGGCGAAATCGTGAATAATGTTGGCGAAATCATGCATCTTGGTGTTCGGCGTCCCTGGCGTCGGCGAGGCATTGGAATGCAGCTTTTGCAACATACACTTTCGGCATTCTATCAACGCGGTATCTCCACTGTGCGTCTGAATGTTGATAGCAACAGCCAGACGAATGCACATCAGCTTTTTGAGAAAGCGGGCTTTCAGGTAATCAACTCCTACCTGAACTACAAACGCACAGTCCTGGCATAGAGCAACTCTCGATCTCTATAGGGAAACTATTCATATATATACCCTTCCAAATTGCACAATGACCAGATCGCATCAGAGCAGGGAATAGAGCAACTTCAGGCCACTCATTCCCTGCCTCATTGAGGCGCTATCCACTCTAATAAACAACAATCACCTTAATCACATCGTAGTGCACAGAATATCAGGTGTTTCCGCACTCGTTTTACTCTGGAAACGGCTGAGCAATACAGGCAGTCCCTCATGCTCACGCTCTGATCCTGCGTGCCAGAACACAAACCAGGCTCTCTCGCCCGTTAACAACATATCCAGAGTATAGTGACGCGTCGGCGGCAAACTGACAACAGCCTCGCTCAACATCTACTTCAGACTCCTTTTTGTTCCTCTCTGTATATCGCAGCTTGCTCCCAAAACTTGACATCTTTTCCAGAAAAATGTGGTTCACGCCTGGAGCGCACTTTTCAGTTCAGCAATTGCCTGTTTTGTCTCACGAAAGAGAAGCGTATGCATCCTGAGGTTCCGTGCTGTTGCGAGGTGTCTTTTCTGATCATCCAGCACAACAGTCGCCTCGGGAGCCAGTGGCAAACGATCAAGCATGCGTTGATACAGCCGCGCATCCAGCTTCTCAAGTCCCTCTTCAACCGAAAAGAATATCTGATGCACCAGGGTATGCAGGCCGAACTTTCGCGTAACCATCGCATGCAAATCGCTATTTGAAAGTACAACAAGCGTATATCGAGAGCGCAGTGTACGGAAATAAGGAGCTAGTCCCTCGTTCAAATGCTCATCATCGCCGATATCGTGCAACCATTCATCCCATTGCGCTCCACTCAACCCGTACTGCTTCTGAACGGCACAGACACAGTAGTAAGGGAGCGCCCAAGTGCCTCTTCAAGCTGATTTGCAAGCGAGATAGTTCACCGCCAGGAAGCTGTAAAAGACACTCCCATTTCCGCCAGTCTACAATCTGCAACAATACGCTACCCAGATCTATCACAATAGCCTGTATCAGGCTTCTCATCACGAATTTTCTCCATTTCTCACACATAGAACACTTCTTATATAGTCTCAGCTCAGCAAAAGACAAACTTCAGCCAGATCCTCCGGTTTCGGAAAACCAGAATACAAAGCGCGTTCATTCTATTCTCCCAGGCATCGAGGTTTCTGGAAATACAGCACCCCACATGTATAGCTCTCTCATGTCTCGCTAGCATATCTCTCTATGAGAGAGCAAAGAAAGTTTGCCCATAGAGAAGCAAGCGAGCGGTTTACCGCTTTTATCCGTTTTGGCTCGCTGACAGAAGAACAGGAAGGCAAAAGCCACACATTTTTGAAAGGGAGAGTACCATTTGGAAGAGAGAGTCATACTGCCTGAAACACTCGACGAAGCATACCTGTTTGCGGCAGTCGGAGCACCTTTGAAAGCTCTGCTGCTCTATAATCCTACGCAAGATGTGCAAACGACGCTTGCTTGTATGCGTGCGCTTGCTGTGATGCATGATACTCACTCCTTGCAAGCGTATCAAGCAGACAAGCGACCGGAAATACAGCAGGAATATGCATGGCTGCACAGTCGAGAGGCGCTCAACGCGCTGCAACCCCGTGTCCGCATGATAAGCTGGGATGGACGCCCTGCGCTCTTTGTACATCAGATTCGCTCGCTGAAAAAGATCCATGTGCTGGAATTGATTCCGCATTTTCCACAGCGGCTTGTCCTGAAAGGCACATTCCGTGATCTCACTCCCCTTACACATCTATCAGCACTCACTGGCCTTGCTCTTTTAAGCAAGCATATAAGAGATTTGACACCGCTTGCCGGGCTTACTCGACTGGCACAGCTTTCCCTCACGGGTACACCACTTATCACTGATCTGGCACCACTAACTACCCTCTCACAATTAAGCATTCTCACGCTCACTGGCTTGATAGAACTAACAGACATTCAGCCGCTCGCCTCCCTTCCAGCACTAAGGAGTCTCGCAATCCTTGCCAGCCCGAAGCTGACAACAATAACGCCGCTCCTGCATTTACCATCCCTGCGGCATCTGGAATTACCACCTCATCTGCGGACAGCACCGGAAATCGCTCAGTTTCGTCAGCGAGGCATACTCTTGCGCTTTACAGAGATTCGCGGCTTCGGGAAGCGCCCACGTCAGCGATAAAAAAGGCTCTTTGCAGCTTGCATGACTTTTTGCTATACTGTCGTTCCGTTTGCGCTCAGACAAAACGTCGGGCGCAAACGCTTTGCACACCTCTTACCATCCATACTACTTCTCAGAATTGAAATAGAGTCAAGGAAAGGATTTTTAACGATGCAGGATCAGTGGGACAATCCCGAATTTGCGCGCTATTGGGACCAGGCAGCGCTTATCCGAAACCCGATACGGGCAGAACAAATTGAGATCCTGGTTTCGCTTATCGCCGATCTGTACCAAAAAGGGACACATATCCTTGATCTGGGCATCGGCTCAGGCCAGATTGAGGAACTACTTTTCGCACGCCGTCCGGAGAGCGTGGTTGTAGGGATCGATGCATCGCGTGCAATGCTCGATCTCGCACAAGAACGCCTTACATCTTACAAAGCCCAATGTACGCTTATACAACATGATCTTGCTACGCTTCAGGAATGTACGCTACCGACAGCGACCTATCAGCTTGCATTCAGCGTACAAACTCTGCATCATCTGACATACGAAGAACAGCAAGCAGTGTTTCGTTTTGTTGCACAAACGCTCGCCCCTGGTGGTATCTTTCTGCTGATCGATCGCGTTGAGATAAAGCCTGAGCCATTTGGAGCGCTCTATCTTTCAATGTGGAATCACCTGACTGCTTCCCAGGATACCGAAAATGCCTTTTTTGAAGAGCTTCGGCAAAAAGAAGATCACCCGATGCCACTCGAACAGCTTCTCAAGGGCCTCCAGGAAGCAGGCTTCCAGACAAGTTGTTTGCATCTTTACCTGCATCGTGCCTTTGTTGCCGGTATCAAGCCCGCCCAATAAGCACGCCAGCTTACTTTCTCTGGTGCGTCTCCACTCCTGGCACGCTCCAATGTTCAGGATCGGGATCAGGTAAAAAATAGGTATTCATCCCAATAGACAAAAAAGTGAAAACTTTCTATGATTTCTTCGTTGCACGATCGCATGTCCTATTCCGACATAGAAAGTGAGAATGTCAATGCCAACCCATGAGCACGGAACACTCGCTTTGCAATGGAACTGGCACCCGCTTCTTATCCTCGGGTTGTTGCTCTTGCTTGGCTCATATCTCTACATGATAGGGCCGTGGCGACAGCGGCGACAACTCGCGGCTCGAATGCCAGAAGGGCGCTTCATTTCTTTTTTACTCGGGCTGCTTGTGATCTTTATTGCGCTTGTTTCGCCCTTGAATAGCTTTTCGCATATGCTTTTTACCGGGCATATGGCACAACACCTTTTACTGGCACTTGTCGCGGCTCCACTGCTTGTGCTTGGTTTGCCTGCATGGCTGATTGAGGCTGCGTTGGAAGTCCGTTCTATACGCGTTGTCATGAAAGGGCTGACGAATATCTTTGTGACTACGTTCCTGTTCAACGGGAACCTCTGGCTCTGGCACGCACAGCCAATTCTTAACGCGATGATGCAAAACACGTACTTGCACCTTCTAGCGCAATTCCTGTTCCTGATAACAGGCGCTCTGTTCTGGTGGCCACTCCTGACGCCAGCAACAAAAGCCTTGCCATCACTCAATATTGCAGCAAAACTGCTCTATATCTTTTCAAATGATATGCCAATGGTCCTGTTGAGCGCTGGACTTACACTGATGCCGCCGCTGTATTCAGTCTATATCAACAATCCTACGAAGCTGCTTGATCCCGCTGTAGATCAGCATCTGGGCGGGGCGTTGATGTGGATACCAGGTAGCATTCTTTTTATCGTGATTGCCAGCATCATTTTTCTGCGCTGGATTCTCGATCTTGAAAAGAAAGAGCGAGCAGAAGCGGCACGTATGGCAGAACTCTATCGGGCAACTGAGCTCTCGTGAGGAACTCTTAGCAGACAGATAGTTTCTCATAGAGCAGGTCCCTGTTTTCGGTACGAACAGGGTTCTTTGTCGTTCACTGTCATGCCTCAGAAGGCTGACGTCGAGAAGCAGTCCAGGCGGTCCCTCCCCTGGCTGCTTCTTTATTTTTGGCATTGTGGATTGTCCAGGATGAAAACCGTTTATCACCATCACCTGCCGTTCGTTTCGCATGCATCCTTCAGCCATACGACTCGTTCAACGTCGACGCCAGACTATCAGAAATCGCTCCGTTTCGCCCGGGAACAGCTCTCTGAAACTTCTCACTCACTTGGCTCGGACATCTCCCTTGCAAGCCTCGAAGCTTCTTGCTTACTTGACCGGCTATCCCCCTTTTTCACCGGGAACTGCTCTCTGAAACTTCTCACTCACTTGGCTCGGATATCGCTCCGTTTCACCCGGAACTGCTCTCCGAAACTTCTCGCTTACTCGACTCGGACATCTCCCTTGCAAGCCTCGAAGCTTCTTGCTTACTTGACCAGGCTATCCATCAGTATCTGGTACATCACAGAATCTCCACTATCGAGTAAGCTGTTCCTCTAGCTACCCTCACCCTACCAGCGAATTTTTTCAAGCTCCCGACTATCGGAAATTGCTAACACTCTGACACACTCTGGTTCTATATGGTCTCGTAGCGATATGGTTTCGCGAAACCATTCCACTATCTCGACTATCTATACTCTCGATATTCTGACGTTATGAAGCCGCCTCCATTCTCGTACGAACGGGAAAAGCTGTACACAATCGAGCACAAAAGCGAGCAAGAGCACCAGAAATAGCCAGATCACGCTATCTGGCATTCCCAACCTGAGGTAGAGCGCATCGACTGAAAGCTGTTGAGTAGCACCACGAGCAGTATAAGCAGCGGGATCTCGAACTCGATCAGAAAAGCCAGGCGAAGGTGAAGGGAAAGGCAACGGGATCTCGAACTCGATCAGAAAGGGCTGGCGCAAGCGAAGGAAGAGGCAACGGGATCTCGAACTCGATCAGAAAGGGCTGGCGCAAGCGAAGGAAGAGGCAGCGGGATCTCGAACTCGATCAGAAAGGGCTGGCGCAAGCGAAGGAAGAGGCAGCGGGATCTCGAATCCGATCGGAAAGGCGAAGGAAGAGGGATCAGCATCCGCGCGTTCCCTATAAGGCACAATACCATTGTGATCAAGGAACAGAATCACAGCGAAAATGGCATCCTGCATTATCGCGACCTGGAAGGACAGCCAGCGATGGATGATGCAATTTTTTGTCCCTGTAAGAGATGGAAAATATTCTGACCAAGACGCGTTACAGGCGTTTCCATCATAAGGAGCCGATGTTCGCAAGCACAACAGGCCTCAATGGAAATGTCAAAGGGCCATTGCTGTTCATGTCCAGGCGTATCATATATTGAAAGGGATAATTCGACTGCACCCCCGAAAATACAAGCAAGGAAAGGAAGACCACCTATGCCTGCAATCTATCATTGTTGTTCACCTGCACTGCAAGGCGACACTTTGTATCCGCTGAATATGCTCAAAGAGCTGTACCCTGCTCTTTATGATCGCGAGATCCAGAAATACAATGACACCCCTGCTCGAAAAAAACTCCCGTCACTGCGGATACCGCGCCTGAATTGCCTCTGGAATGATGTGATTTTCTGCCTGCCATTGCACCCCTATTACATTTACCATGAACTACAATATCGCAGTATACCTGTATCTCCAGACAAGGCCTTTCTTCGCATTCCACTGGAATATATTCGTGATCTACCAACAGCTATCTACTATGATAGCATTGGCCCATCTCCGGAGACAATTCTTGAAGAAAAGGTAGAATGGCTCGATCACAGTAACTACAGAGAATTGAGCACCGTCCCACAACAAACACTTGATTGGTATGATCTCCTAGTGCAGCGAAAACTTCAAAGAGGGTTCTTTTCTGGTATCCCTCATATTCTGGTGAAAGGAGCGATACCAATTCAAGGGCTTCAAGTAATCTCCTGGAGCGATCCCACAGCAATAGAGCAGCACAATCACCTGTAGCGCCTCTTCATTATATGGAAACAAGCAAGCGCTATTCACCTCTTTCCCGAGAGATGATATTAAAAATTTGTTAAAATCCTGTGTAACCCATTCCTATTCCATTGACTTCTTTTCCCCAATCTGTTTATAATTCCTGTGTAACACCACCATCGCAAAACGAAAAAAGTGCATGAGGCACTGTTCAACTCCTGTTGAAGTTTCTGTTCTGCGATATCTGTTGCCGCTCAAAACGGGGGAGAGCGGCAACATTCTTGTCAGGCGCTCTTCAATAGAGATTCCACTGATACTGAAGAGGACAATGTATGGATCAAAAACCGGACTATTTTCAGATGGGGGTTCAGCCGCTAGTAGAGCCACGTAAGGGCTTTTGGGGATGGTGGCTGAATCTTACGGCACCGCCACGTGACGAACTGACAACGTCAAGTCCATTCAAACGGGCAGAGCTACGCAAATCGGAGCTTCTTGGCTACTGTCTTTTCGTCATTGCCTGCTTCCTCTGCTTTGATCTGATCCTGGCGTTTCGCAACCCCCTGCCCAGCATTCCGCTGGTTCTTTCGTTTGTGCCCATCCTTGCCCTCGTAAGCTGGCTCAATCGAGCAAACAGGACAAAAATAGCGGGAACGATCTTCATAAGCTGCATTATGATTGTTGTCATGTGCGTGATCACCTTTGTTATGTCGAAAAGGAACGGTGCTGATCTTTTTGCCGCTTATGACTTTTTCGTCTATCCACTCCTGATAGGAAGTCTCTTTCTGCCACGCTCGATGATCTTTCCGTTCGTCATACTGGATATAGTCTTTATTATCTGGCATGTCTGTTTCGGCAGCGTCCCACCCGAAACGCACCAGTTAATCGAGAGTAGCGGACGCCTTATCATCATCTTACGCCCGTCAATCGTGTTGTTCACGGTTGCACTGGTAAGCTGGCTCGGTATGGCAACAATGGAGCGAACCCTGTTGCGGGCAGATAGAGCAGAAGAGCTCATCGCAGCGAGGCAGGTGATGGCCGAACAATCGATGCAACTGGCAGAGCAACATGAGCGCCTTGAGGCTGGCATTGCTCAGATTCTTCACGTCCATAAAGAGGCTGCTCAGGGCAATTATGCCGTACGCGCTCCGGTTCACTCGAATGATGTGATCTGGCAGATAGGCCGCTCGCTGAACAACCTGCTTGCCCGCTATGAGAGGCTGGCACGCGATAGCGAAGAACTTGCTCAGACGCGCAACGAGGTCGAGCAGATCTCTATCTGTATCGAAGCGATGCGCCGAGGAAAGCAAGTCGCTCTTCCACAATGTCAGACACCGCTCGGGAAGCGCCTGCTCTTCGCATTTGGCTCTCGCCCAACAAGGAGCAGTAACCCGACAATGGGTGACTGACACACGCCACTATATGTGGAGAGGAAAGAGCGCCTGATCACGGTTCACATAGCTTGCTCTTTCCTCTCCGTATGCAGGCATCCAGGCAGATCAGTATTTCTGCTATATCTAGAGAAGCCAGCGGAGAAAATCTATAAAGCCGATACCGCGATTTTTTATTTTATCCTTTTTTACTGGAAAGGACTTTTTCCTTTATGGCTGAAACTGTTCTACCCACGTCACACTCTTCTACGCCGCCAGAAGAAACAGACGAACAGCGGAAGGTCTCATTTCCCTTCCAGATCCTCTATTTTCTTTCCACTATCAGTGGACATCTGACGATCCTGCCGACCGTTATTATGCTTTTGCCGCTGCAAATCCGCATGCTTGACCCCCACACCTCCGAGATCACACTTGGTTGGGTTGAAGCGGTTGGCGGTATCGCCTCGGTCATCGCGGCCCCGATTATTGGCGCGATCAGTGATAGAACGACTGCCCGCCTGGGCCGCCGCCGTTTCTGGATGCTCATCAGCGCCGTCTGTGTCGCGTTGTCCCTGCTCCTCATGGCGAACTCACAGCTTATCTGGATGCTTGCTCTCGGCTGGTTCCTGGTGCAGTTTTTTGCTGACTCAATCACCACGCTGCTGCAAGCCATTATCCCTGACCGCATTCCCAGGAAACAGCGCGGCCTGCTTTCCAGCTATGTCGGGCTGGCGACACCATTGGCAGCCGTACTCGGTAGTATTATTGTTGCTGTTATTTTTAAGAAGAACCAGCTCAGCGCGTACTACGTTTTGATGGGCATCGTCCTTGTGATGGTCCTGCTGTTTACCCTGGTATACCGCGAGAAACCAATCAGCAAAAATGAGGTGCCTCCCTTCCAACTGGGCGCCTTTCTGAAAAAATTCTGGGTTTCACCGCGCAAGCATCCAGACTTTGCCTGGGCCTTTGTCACCCGCCTGCTTCTCTTCCTCGGGTACTTTGCGGTCACAACCTTCTTACAGTATTACTTGAAAGATGTACTGCAATATGAGAAACTGTTCCCGGGCAAAACCGTCAATGATGGGATTCTGGCGTTCCAGTCGACACTGCTGGTTCCCATGCTGCTCAGCTCGTTTGTCGGTGGTATCATCTCGGACAAGCTCCAGCGCCGCAAGCCGGTTGTCACAGCCGCCGCGCTGCTGGTCATGATCTCCTTCCTGATTCCGGCCTTCGCAACAAGCTGGATCGCAGTGCAAATCTGGGCCGTGGTGCTCGGTATCGGCTATGGTGCCTTCTTTGCCGTTGATACTGCCCTGGCAACGCAGGTGCTTCCGAACAAAGAGGATCGCGGTAAAGACATCGGCATTATCGCCCTGGCCCTGGCGCTCCCGCAGATCTTCTCACCAATGATCGGTTCAGGCGTGCTTGCTCTTACGCAGAGAAGCTATAGCGCGCTCTTTGTCGTCGGTGCGATCTTTGCACTATTCAGCGCAGTGCTGGTCTGGCGAATCAAATCCGTACGCTAACACACCCGGGTCGCTTGCTCTTTTCCTGGTGAAGCAAGCGACCCGCTCTATGCAGTATGAAAGGAGTCCAATTCTTTGAATAATCCTGAACAGATGCTCACACACTTTGTAAAACTGCGCGGCTCACTCAAGCAAGAAGATGTCGTCTTTTACTGGAGCGGCTCAATTTACGGTATGATTCCGGGAGTGCAAAACAAGCCGCTGTTCCGCTTTGAAGGTTACAATATCAGTCGTTTTGTGCCGGTTGAAGGCGGCTATCAGCATCTCTCACGTGAGGTGTCGGTCTATGAAGACCCACGCACCGGTGAGATTCTGGAGCGCTGGCAGAACCCATTCACCGAGCAAGAGGTGCGCGTAGTGCATGTCTGGAATGATCCCGTCAATCAGGAAATGCTGCTCAACGGCCCGCGAGGCCCGTTCACGGTTCCTGTCACGCCAGTCGGCGATGATATACAGTGCTGGAATCTGGATATTTTCCTCACGTACCCGTCACCACTTTCGCGCAAGGATTACCCGCAGTATTCGCAGAATGATCTCTATCAGGGTGCTGAATTATTCCAGTTTTACGTGAAAACAAGCGACCTCGAAAATGAGGATTTGCCCTCGGTTCCCTGCCATCTCTCATGGACGCGCATTGGTCCGTGGCTCCCGTGGATGGAGATGGCCGACCGCCCGGGCAACCTTGTCTATCAGTGCCGCGGCTACAAGCTGGCGAACGGCTATGCAGACCTGCCATCACACCTGCGCGCTTATGTGGAGCAGCATGAACCACAGTATAAAGAGGCTCCGCGCACCTTCACCCGTCCAAACGAAACGTCATGGACCTACTTCAAAAAGCTCCTCGCCCAACAGTAAAAAAGCAGGCGGTCATGTTCTGGTTGACCGCCTCCTTGCTCGCTGTATTTATGCAATCTGCCTGATATCTTCACACTGTACTTCAAAGTGCTCACCATCATCCCGCACCTGAAGCGCCCGCAACGTCGAGATACAGGCATGTGCCCGCTGAAGCTGCGCAGCCGGGTAGGTATGCGTGATTCCGATAACCCTCGCACCCGCTTTCCGAGCCGCCTCAATGCCCGCCGGAGCATCCTCAAATACAATACACTCTGTCGGATCAACGCCCAGAAGCTCCGCCCCCTTCAAATAGCCCTCGGGATCGGGCTTCCCGTTGCGCACCTGCTCGGCTGTG
>Ga0164243_10011207_pt1 | contig 12812 bp, 10 predicted proteins | sample OricompcompostOP_FD_108781 | JGI IMG/M metagenome (GOLD analysis project Ga0164243, IMG submission 108781) | Organic Plus compost microbial communities from Emeryville, California, USA - Original compost - Organic plus compost (OP) | ecosystem: Engineered > Solid waste > Mixed feedstock >...
AAATCAATTTCTCGGTCGTCTAATATGGTTGTATAATCCGTGGTAGAATTTGCGATGTTATATTTTTTGGCTAAAGTCGTCCCGGTTAAGCCGCCTGAACTTGCAATGGATTTGATATTGGCCCCCAGCTTTTTCAGGACAGGCAATATCATGGCACCGGTAAAATTCCCGGCTCCGATGATCCCCAACACGCCTTTACTTCCTGTGAAAGACCTTCCATTTAGAACGATCGTATTTTCTGGCTTCTGGTCTTTCTCGTCATATTCCAAGATGGAGGCTATTGAACGAGACGTTCCCATACTGCCATATATTTCATTATACCTTGCTAAAGGCACTCGCTCTGTAATCAATTTTGATACATTGATATGCTTCTGGGCGATCGCATGTAAAACAGCTTCAAAATTCCTTTTTTCTGTCCAACGTACAAAGCCGATGGGGTAATCTTGCCCTTTCTGCTCGTAATTTTCATCGTATCGCCCGGGTCCATATGAACAAGAAACCTGAAAAGTCAACTCCTTTTCATAAAAATCAGCACGGCTGATATCTAAACCGATTACACCTACCAAAATTATCCGGCCCCGTTTTCTCGACATCTTGGCCGCCTGCGAAATAATATCATTGCTTTTACTCGAAGCGGTAATTATAACTGCGTCTGCTCCGATCGAATCCGTCTGGCTTAGAACAAATTGAACTTGATCAACCCCTTCCTGTGGGTTTATTGCCGTTACCCCGAGTTCATTAGCCAAGCTAACTTTCGATGCGTCATAATCAAACCCGATTACATGGCATCCGTTCGCTCTTAGAAGTTGAGCGGTGATCAAGCCAATCAGCCCTAAACCTATAACGACTACTGTTTCCCCTAGAGTAGGATTAGCGAGACGAATTCCTTGAAGGCCAATCGCTCCGATAACCGTAAAGGCCGCTTCTTCGTCGGTGACGCCCTCTGGTATTTTTGCAACCAGGTTCTGAGGTACACACACATATTCTGCGTGAGGGCCGTTTGATGCAACCCTGTCACCCACATTGAAATCGTTCACTCCTTTGCCAACTGCAATTACCCGACCTACATTGCAGTATCCTAACGGCAACGGCTGTCCTAACTTGCTAAACACGGCATTGAGAGTAGGCTTTAGTCCATCCGTTTTTATTTTATCTACTACCTGCTTTACTTTATCCGGCTGCTGTCGAGCCTTTTGTAGTAGATTTCCTTTTCCAAATTCAACGAGCATTCGCTCCGTTCCCAAAGAAACAAGGGATCGGGCCGTTTGAATAAGAACTGCCCCTGGTTTAACCTGCGGCATCGGCACATCTTCTAATATTGTATTGCCCTCTTTGAGGTCTTGGATGATCTGTTTCATTAAATCTTCAATTTGAACTTACCAGAGTTTGACAAAATGGGAGCTTTTAATTCCTTAAAGGAAAAGTCAATATCCACATTACCTAAGTCGAAATACTCGTCAATTCTGCCAAAGGATTTTCCTGATTTATTTGTGACTAGAATAGTTGCCTCTCCGGCTCTCGTTTGTTCAATTTGGACGAAATCATAAAATTCGAATGCTATATGATGGCGACCAAAAATCAAACCTGTCAAAGGTATTTTTTTCCCGTGCCTATCCTCAATAAAATCCCCGGACCTACCCTTCGTAACAGTAAAACTGTGCAAAAGATCTTCTCGCATCGTTGCATCAACTAAATCACCCGTTCTATATCTTATAAGAGGCATATCCGTATTGTGATATGAGGTGCCTATCAGCTCATGATTTGACACTTCTGCGTATCCATATGTTAAAAAAGGAACGTAAGTGTTATTTCTGTCAATATCATACGCCAAAACGCACATCTCACTGTGACCATACCAAGAAATGTAATCCAACTCCCACTTTTCTCTTAAATAACTCGTCATGTACTCTAATGGAAATTCCGATCCTAAGAGGCAGACGCGAATAGTCTTTTTGATTTCCTCAATTTCCCCTTTATCTAAACCTTGTTCGATTTCTATAAAAAAATTGTAAATCGCCGAAGGATACCCATGGACAAATTGTATTTTTTTGCTTAAAACAAGATCTTTAAACTTCAAAGCGTACTTCCGTTTGCTGAAATCGATATAAGTATTAAAAATAAATTCATTATGAACCGGATTAAAACGATAAATATTGCGTCCCAAATTCCTTCCCCTCAATGTAATTTTGGGCATTAAATAATTATATCCTTTTTTCTCCCATATGTAATGCATATGAGCCCACTCTCTTACCCACGCTTGTCTATCGACAAAAAAAGCAAATGGCTCGCCCGTTGTTCCTCCAGTATTAATCTTTTGACTACCTGAAAAGCTTTTCAATGCTCCTCTCAACATTTCCTTTTCAATAACGGGTAATTTTTGCCAATCTGATAGGTCTTTTATTAACAAATCAGTTACTCCATATTCGGCGTAAATTTTTGAATAAAAGCTAAATTTACCCTGAGCCGTCTCTTTGATATTGCTGAGCTGAGATATTATATATGTAAGTCTTTGATCCTCTGACCACTTTTCGCTTTCCTCAATCTCATTTTTTAAGACTGTGTATAGATTTCCCAACCGATAATTAAATGGTATTTTCGTTAATATCTTGCCGATTGGATACGGCACTTTAGAGACTAAATCTTTGAGCAATGAAATCATTCCAAACTCCTATTTTAATCGAATTTCACATTGAAAGAATTCCCCATTGCTAAAATTCCTCTTTTAAGCACCGTCATATTTGCAAAAGTCGGAAAATTCAAGTCCTTTTTTAAATTGTAATTCTGAAAAAGTGTGTTTCAAAGTTAAACGACAGTCTTTTTCCAACGTTTCGCCGCATCGATTCGGCGACGTGACAACCATTTATTCAAGCCGACTCTATATTTAGAGAAGCCCTGCCCGCTAAAAATCGAATCAACGCCCCAAGCGTTATCTGTTATCTGACTCACTCAACTTTCCGTCTTCAGGTTCGAAAACCGTCTGCATCCGGACCGATCAAAAAAATTATCAACCGAAATGGTGCTTTTTGTCCGATGTTATATCTTCAATTAAAATCATCGAAAATCAATTAATCTTGAAGAGATCGATATTTGCTTTTATGACCCTCTCATTTTCAAGTTTTTTTTCAATCCAACTTAAAATTTGCCGGCGTTCAAAGTATCTATCTGATTGAAGGAGCTCAAAGCAAAGTTCTATTCTCTTAACAAACTCTCCAAAATCATTTAAACTTAAATCCCACCCAACATCTGATTCAGCTAAATTTCTCCATGGAGTATTGTCGGAAATCAAGACTGGTATGCCCGCCATAAAGGCTTCCGCAATCGCATGTCCATAATTTTCTCCCTTGGTTGGGAGAAAGAATAAATGATTTTTTTGCAAGACTGAACTTATTTCGCTATTTTCAGTCGTTCCTCTGTAGTTAACTTTTACATTCTGCGGCATTAGTTTGATCATCTTCTCACATTCAGACCAATAAATTTTGTCGCCAATTGGTCCATATATATTAAATTCGACATTACAGCTCACCGCTTTTAAAACTTGTAATGAAAAATCTAAGTTCTTAATTGGCGATATACGAGAAACGGTTACAATCTTTAGAGTACCGAGGAAGCGGGGCTCCGAACCAGAGACATTTCCTGGAACCCAAGAAATGTTAGGAGCAGTAACAACCTTATCCTTAGGGGGGTTAATTGTATTAATAATATCATTTTCCTCATATGTAGTAGTTGCTTGCCATGTAACGTCCCGATAGATACCCAAAAGTTTTACAAAAGACAAGAATATTTTCTTCTTGTGAGACTTTAGATTTAAAGCACCTTCCGAAAATTCACCCCGAGGAGCAATTACAATTTTCCGTCTTTTAAGGTTAATCCACCTGGAAACCACTAACGGCTGAAATGAAAACTTCATATCGAAGAAGCTATTCAGATATATAATATCCCAATCTTCCTGCCGCAAAATTTTTACCCAGTCAGCAATTGTTCTTCTCGCCGCAGACGTATACATCACGTGCGCATTGTTTTGCTTTACCCAACAATCCGCTTTTATATTAGGATATGGCACCTCATCAAACGAATCTCTATCTGACGTGACTATAAAGAAGTTAAAATGGCCAGAAAGCCGCGCTACCATGTTGGCAATCGATCTTATGGGACCTCCTGCTTTATACCCAGGGACATAATAGTGAGTAAAAACAAGTATTTTCTTCATTGGATTTTGCTTTTATCACTGTCAAGCGATGACAAGAAAAATTCTAAATACCGTTGCCCCACAATATCCATAGAGTATTTATCACGGTGTGTAACAGACGATTTCATAAATCGATCTCTTATCTGTTCATTTTTCATTAATCTTGTTAATTTTTCAACATACGATATGCGATCTCCCATTTCAACCAGAAAACCGTTCTCGCCATCTTCGATTAATTCGCTTGGCCCAGCTATGCAGTTATAAGCAATACAAGGAAGAGGATATGCAAGGGCCTCGCTTAGAGAATTGGGGAATCCTTCAAAAATCGAAGTGAAAGCGAAAATATCAGCCATTCCCATCCTTTCATCGACATTTTTTACACTCCCAATTAACTTCACCGAGTTAGACAAGCCTCTAGACTCTATGATGTTTTGCAATTCTCGCTTTAAAGGTCCGTCTCCAACGATGTGAAGCTCCCATTTTGGATTGTTTATCTGAGCAAAAATCTCAATTAATTCGGATTGATTTTTTTCATGCACCAGCCTGCCAACATTTAGTATAACCTTTTTCGTCCCCGTGTTCTTAGGGTATGTTGTGAGCTTTTTTAATGGATTTGGAATTACTACTATGTTAGAGTTACGAATTCCATTAGCAATTAAATTGTTCTTGGCATAATTTGTTTGCGAGACAATACCTCGTGCGTAAGGATATAAAAACTTCCGGGCGATTCTCTTTAACAAAGTTACCGGTTTAGCAGGACTATTTCTATCAGATATGAAAACCGGAATCCCTGTTCCCATCAAAGCCAATATCGTAAGATTACTGTATCCCTGAGGGATGCTAAACACTAAATCTGGTTTTATATTAGCGATTCTTTTCCTTAGGAAAAACACTTTATTTACCCAATACAACATTTTGCATAATCGACTTTTCGCTTCATAATTGCCGGTGGGGAAGTGCTGATGTATGCGGTCATCTATAGCAAAAAAAGGGGTGTGCCGAATTAAGAAAATTATATGAACTTCGTTGTTTTTATCGACTAAAAATTTCGCCAGGCTCGACATTACTCGTTCCATGCCTCCCGCTTTGAATGTTGGAATAACTAGGCAGATCTTTAACATTGAGTCAAATTGAGTTGATTTTTTTTTGTAGAATACTTGAATCCGCTATAATACTGCATACGACAAGCATAAGCATCGTACCCTTAAAGGAGTAAGAGACTAATCCAACGTCCATTGTGACAATTATTAGTACAAATATCAACGTTAGACGATCGGCTTTATATAATAGCAGTTTCTTAATGATAGATAAGTGAATAGCGTAATAAACAATTAATCCAATAATTCCCAACGAGAATAGTAATTCTATAAAGTTGTTGTGGGAGTACATTCCCCCGTTGAAGTACCTGAAACTGTCCCATCCGTGTCCCCAGATAGGACTCTTTTTGAAACCTTCTAAGCCAATATTAATATATTCGATTCTCTCCGTAGAGCTACTTCCATTGTCATAACCCGATCCATCTAACGCTCCGATTAAGTTATCAAACCTGACTAATATGAGTCCAACGGTTTCTAGAAAATCGGAGTTGTTTAAAAGTACAAGACCTGTGGCTATCACACACGCTAAAACGATCGATATTTTTTTAACTGAAATATTAGAAAATGTATATAAAATTATTAGAACCAACGAAAACACCAACCCTTTTTTTGACATAGTCAAAAATATAACATAATACGAAAACAGAATGTTAAATAAATACGCTATGGATTGATGCCATTTAGATGCTCTATTTAGGGCCCACAAACTGAGAAATATTGAGAAAATAAGCATAACGGCCAACGTATTAGGATTCGAAGTGACTCCGGTAAACCTACCGCCACCCCATCCAGCAACAATATTATCAGAGTTAAAAGCCAGAAATTGAAAGTAAGGAAGGTTGAAAGCCAAAGTGTAATTAACTATCGAAAAAACAATGACTGACCGTACAACAATATTAAGTAAGTTGTATCTTTTAACAAAATAGAATATCAAGTAGCTATTTATAACGGTTAACAATACGACAAACCAAAGTAACAAGGAGGGGCCGATATCAGGGGTCCATAGAAGAGACAATGCTCCAAATATCAATAAAATTACCATTTTATTACCGTAACTATTATGGTAAAGACTCTCAAAAACACGTTTCTTCCCCGATTCGAGAACGAATTCAATAGCCAATAGAAAGGATAAAGGAACGGTTATGGACACGAGCCCGATACAACCGAATAATAGTACTATTAAGAAGATCAATACCTTGATTCTAAATAGCCTCATCTCAGACGTTAACGTTATAGAGATCCGCGATCAAGTCCTCGATAATGAAATATTGGGGATTCACAGTTGTGTCGTGCCAAACCAGGCTTTTGTCCCAGTAACCGTCACATTTGTCATAGGCATTGACTGAGTAGCCGTAGCTGACCTCTACTAATAGCCAATTGTCCGCTTCGTCTTTAATAAAGTCGAACGCCAAACTCTGCGCTTTCAACTTTTCAGCAATATCGAACGCGATTTTTATGGGCTCTGCATCGAACAGTGAATGCTCGTACTTGAATAATCCACTGCCTGAGGCTCGAAAATCGTTCCTCCGATTATATCTCCTAATTCCGAAGCACCTATTGCCAACTACAATCAATCTAGTGTCATATTCATTTTTAGGAATAAAATCTTGGAAGTAGACATAGCCCTTTTCCATTCCGTGCATCCTTTCATAAGAAGACGGAATTATCAGCCGAGCTAACCCCTTTAGAAACGAAATCACTGCTGCTTTGTTTTTGTCTCTCTTAATTTGCCAGAGACGATGGCGAATTAGGTTGCCCCTGTTTTTTACCGAAATACCTCGCCCAAAGGCTCTACGGATTAACTTTTCTGCCTCGGTCTTCTTCTTTAATAAAATAACGTTCCGAGAACCAGAACCGCCTTTGAGTTTAAATACTTTCGGAAAATCTGTATTCTTTAGCCATTCAAAGGCTTCCTCCTTTGTATAAAAGATGTAAGTAGGGACCAGCGGAGCACCAATGGCTTCCAATAAATATTTTTGAGCGATCTTGTCGTCAAAATGCCAATTTGATCCAAAATTAGGAAAGACCTTAATATTACATTGCTCTAACGAAAATAGAATTGATTTTGCTATCAAAGCGTCTTTATAACTACTGTGCTGATGGTGCCACAACAGAGCATCGCAGTCTGCTAATTCATTGATTATATTATTAGCATAGCAATTAACAATTTTATACGGAATATTGTTAATATCACAATATTCGATCCAACGTTCACTAAACGTATTGACAGAGTGATGAATAGCTATTTTCATTTAACATATTTGTATAGAGCGGCTAAAAACAAGTCCCGATGGCTTTCACATCTTACCAAATTTGAGATTTTTAAAGCCGCCTTTTTAGAAAAAGGAAAATTAAGTCCCAACTTGTGTAATGCAGCTTTCAGATATTTATTGTCAATTGGCATTAATGAGCTTATATAATGTTTATAACTCCCTTCGCTTAAGCGAATCCACCTCTCCTCCAATTTATGCGCATCTATAATAGTCTCGTTTAGTCGTTCTATTTCTTTTATAAACGGTTCTCTTTCTTTAAGGACTTGCAAACCGGTACTGCTCCCTCGGTTTTGTGTGTAAGGTACTATTTTAAAACTAATCCTATTTTTTTTGGACATAGTGAGATTCACTGCATATCCATAATACCAGCTATCTTTCTTCAATTTGTCCCAATCGAAAACAAAATTACCTAAGCCATAAAATATGTTACCCTCCTTGTATTTCTCAAATCCGCTGGGGCAATGTGTATGATGATTTATCACGACATCAACCCCTAAATCAATAAAAAAGCGACACAGCTTTTGAACTCTCGGGCTGGGCAACTCATAATACTCATGCCCGCCATGCATAATCAAAATTACAAAATCGGCATTTTTTTTTGCTTCAGTAACATGATAGTAGTTCCTGACAACATCGATTCCGTTCGCTCCAGCTAGGCTTATGCCAGCCATCCCAAACTCATTTTCGCAAATGTTTATAACAGCAACTGTTATATCATGGTGAGTATAGTAAAAAACCCTTTCCGCATCAAACGTATCCATTCCAGCACCAACGTAAGAAATCTCGTTTTGCACCAAGGCTCCAATGGTTGAACGGAGCCCTTGTTCCCCGTGGTCCATAATATGGTTATTCGCTAAAGTAACGAGATCAAATTTACCAAATTTCAAAGCATTGGCAGCGGCTATTGTGCCCTTTAGATTAGGTCCAGATTTATTGATCGGGGTATTTCCTTCATACAAAGGGCATTCTAAATTTGTTATATTGAGGTCGCTTTCCTGTAGTATTGGCAAAAAATCGTTAAAAATTGAAGCGTAGTCATTCTTTTCTACCAACATTTCTATTCTATTGATAGGACAGAAATCACCAGTAACCAATACTTTTATTTGGTCAAAATGTTCGTTCATTTGCTTGGAGATTTAGACTTGGTATATAGCATGTACAATGTTTTCGCCTTTGGCATCATATCTTTAAAGGCAGAAACTTTAAATTGGCTTTTCAATGCATTTCTATATACTTCCAAATATTTTGGGATTCCACTATATACATCAAAGTGATTCGTAAATAAAAAGGCAGAAAAACTCGCTGATTGTTCATATCTCGTCCGATCCGCCACGATTGACAAAATATCTTGAATGTTAGATCTTAAATCTTGCTCAGTTGCTAAACCTCGTCCGGAGAAATTGGCAGAAGAAAAAGCTTCATAATTACTTTCATTAATAAGTATCGGTATGTCACTGTTTCCTGCGGGGGTAAGAATAGGAAGTGATAAAGACGCGGCCTCCATTACTCCTCGGCCAGTCGCTATCACGGCATCTGCAAGAACCAGCATTTTTGCCGCTTCCGACGTAAATTTATCATCGGTAATGAATGTAACATTTTTATCCTGACTAAGCACCTGTAATTTTGAATACACTTCAGGCTCTTGGACAACCCCCACAATGAATAATGACACACTTTGACCCATTTCTTTGAGTTGCCCAACAAGCCTGATAGAGTCTTCAAGACTCTTTCGATACTTTTGACCTATCCTTGCAATCCTCATAAAGCAAAAGCTCTCCTTTGGCTTAACAAGACTGATAGGCTGGGGTTTAATCGCGCGAACCCGATTGGGTATCAAATAAATAGGAGTACGACTAAACTTCTTTTGCCTTTTGAACCAACCAAGATTTTCCGTGCTGAACAAAATTAAATTCTCTACAAGTGGATACGACTTCGGATTAGGGCCGCCACATTTGTTTAGGACTATAGGCCTTTTTGTAGATAAGTGTAAGGTTTTAATTAAATTATAAACCGAATCATCAAAACAATGAATAATTTCTGGAGAGAACGCCGTCAAAGCCTGTTTTAATTGCATTCTCGTCTGGAATAAATTAATTCCATTCGAATATATGCTGGTAATAAAAAACGGGTTCGTCTTGAGCACTTCACTCGTCCCAGGCCCAACAGATACTATACCTACCTCTATTTCGGACCCCAACGCGGAGGCTATATGATTCAAAGAGTGGAAGTGTCCGCCTCTACCATGACCGGTCACGGTAATTAAAAATAATACTTTCATACGATTCGTTGCTCCACTTCCAAATCCACTCCATACCTCGTGAAAACCTTCTCTTTAACTACTGATATGATCTTTAATATATCGGAACCAGATGCATTATTATAGTTAATAATAAATCCCCCGTGCTTTTCTGATATTTTCGCACCGCCAATGGAAAAGCCTTTTAGACCCAGCTCTTCTATCATTGGACCAACGAAGTGGCCTACCGGCCGCTTAAAAACACTTCCCGCGTTGGGCCATTCTTTCGGTTGTTTGGCCCACCTAGCTGCCTTCACACTTTCCATTTTTTCATTGATGGCAGATTTATCTGCGCCTTTTAATTGCAACCAAGCTTTCAACACTATCATATTGGACTTCCTTTGAAAAAGGCTATTTCTGTACCCGAATTGTAAATCGGCTCTGGAAAGTTCGTCAATAGTCATATTTTCCAAATCCAAATATCTAATCTTGACAAGTATATCTTTAATCTCTTCCCCACTTGCTCCGGCGTTCATTACAACGGCTCCCCCCAGTGAGCCGGGGATGTCGCAAAATATTTCTAGCCCCGAAAGACTGCTTTCTAAGGCTATATTACTTAAGCTTATCATCGAACAGCCGGACTCCGCTTCGAGTAATCCTAATAAATTTATATTGTAATTTTGAAAGTTACCGTTAAAAATAATAAAATCTCTGTCGTAGTACTGCTGCGATAGTATAACATTATATCCGCCTCCTAATAATATATAATCCTTCCGTTTTCTGTATAACGCAATGATTTCTTCTTCGGTTTCTGGGAAAAAGGCCGTTCGGCATTTTGCTTTTAATCTATACGAATTATAATTTGTTAAATCAAAATTATTTTCACGTTTCATACTCTATTTCTTGTCTGCGCCCCCCAATTAACAGTCTAGCCAATATGTCTCTTAGTCGCAGAATGTAAGAAACACATTTAAGATTAGGCAAGTTTTCGTTTACTAAAAATACTTCTAACAAAATCCCAATCAGTTTTTCTTGGCGTGATTATTTCGCTAATTGACATCTTGATCTCATTTGAGTAAAAATAGATAAATATTAGAGCTGCAATCAACATTGAAAAGGAAGTGGAAAATGCTGCCCCAGTAATACCCCAGTCCTTAATGCAATAGAAATTTAAAAAGTAATTAATTCCTGATACGGGAAGCAAAGTGTATATAGCTAGCCAAGGCTTGCCTCTGCCCGCCATATCCATATTTAGTACTAAAAATACATTGTAGAATAATACACCTATCAGTAGGATTCTTGTAATATTGGAACTGTCTACAAACTCTTTCCCATAAAACAAAGGAAGTACAATATCGATCAAGAAAAATAATAAAACAATTGAAGTTAGAATTATTACAAACATCACTCTCATTAATTTTTGTACCTTTAGGCTATTTTCGTCCGGATCAGATGCCTTAGCACTTTAAACAAATATAATTGGAGAAAGAGCGTTAAAAACTCTATATAACAATCCTGAAAAGGATAAACCCGCACTATAAATCCCGATGTCATGTTGACTAACGGTCCCAGTCATAACAAAGACTGGAATATTTTTCTGGTTCGTCATCAAAAAAAGGGCTACTCCGTAAAGCACTCCGTGAGCCAATATCCTCCTTATTATTGAAAACTTGAACACGATCCTCAGCCTCATGCTAAATTGCTTCGAAAGAAACAAAAATTTTCGAGTAGTGAGAGTCAAAATTGGAATTAATAAGCCAAGAATCGCTCCAAGAACACCAAACTCGAAAAAGTATACTAACAAGATAATCAGTAAAAAACTAAAGATTGCATTAAATACATTGAATGCAGCTGTTTTAGTAAAACGCCCAACACCCAACATTAACCCGTTTATGAATGTATTAGAAATAGAGGCAGGTATAACCATGGCTGAAAAAAAAACTAAAATGTCTTCAGCTGAAAAACTCTTTATATCTAAAATAAAATAAAAAATTATCACTCCTATCAGGCTAGAAAATAGCCATATCCAGAAATTGGCTGCCACCACATCGTTTAAAGAGAACACATTCTTGCCTAGATGAAACATTGTACTTTGTCTAGTCCCCAATTCCACCAAAGAAACAAAAAACAACGAAAAATTTGTCAATACCGTATAGGTCCCCATTCCTGTTGGGCCTAACACCCTATATGTAACCATGGATCCGGCCGCTCCTAAGATGAGCAAAATGGTATTCGAAGAAAATGTCGATAGAAAATCTTTTACGAATCTTGATTTTATATGAAATGGGATAATATTCATAGTGATAAAGAGTATCTTTCGCTATACAGTTTAACAATTAGTAATTTCCATATTGCGATCTGCACGGGCAACGATGCAGCAAATCTTTTGTCTGTATAGTATCTTTTATAAAATGTTTCGAAATCGAAGTCTATGCCTTGGAACCAATTATTAGATATATAGAACTCCAATACCGAATCAGCGAAGTTGGACATCCAATCAGTATACGGAAATGATAATCCAGACTTAGATTTGACCAGTAAGCTTTCATCAATTCCATTAAATATATCCATCTCAAAATTTCTGTTATTAATGTTGTAGAGTCGGCTACCATTCATAACAAGTAATGCAGCCTTTGTCCTCACGAACGGCATGATCACCTCATTGTGGTTACGCTCAGCCATCAATAATGCGTGGTACTCGTCTGGGTTACAAAACAGCGCTTGTGCGTAAAAGATTTCTTGCTTCGCGTGTGCATTGTTATATAGCTTGTTAAAGAAAACATCTCTTGAATCTTGTTCCTTTAATAATCTAATTACCCCATCCTCTTTTAAAAAGGGGTACAGTGTTGAGCTAAATAATCTCAATCGTTCATAGAGTTGTTGAAAATTCTGTGCTTCTATACCTTTAATATACAGATATCTCATATAATTTAAAGGCCCCCTAAAAGATAAGATTTTCGACAAAAAATATAAGGCTCTACTGCTATTAGTCTTTTTAAAAATCTCAAACAACCTAATTG
>Ga0164243_10011208_pt1 | contig 12812 bp, 7 predicted proteins | sample OricompcompostOP_FD_108781 | JGI IMG/M metagenome (GOLD analysis project Ga0164243, IMG submission 108781) | Organic Plus compost microbial communities from Emeryville, California, USA - Original compost - Organic plus compost (OP) | ecosystem: Engineered > Solid waste > Mixed feedstock >...
ATGACACCCGGGGCCCCGTTCCTGCGATGCTGTGCGACGTGACCGCGGATTCGGGGCGCCTGACGGAGGATGCGGAACCGGAGCTGCGGCTCGTCCTGTGCGCGCTGGACGAGTCGCTGGCGCACGCGTGGAACGGGATCGCCGAGGGCCGCGACGGGATCACCGTGCACCGGGGTTCGGTGCTGGACGTGGTGGTCGACGCGGCGGTCAGCCCGGCGAACTCGTACGGCTGGATGCGCGGCGGCGTCGACGCGATCTACGCGCGCGCCTTCCCGGACGTGGAGCAGCAGGTGCGCAGCGCGGTGCTCGCCTACCACGGCGGCGAGCTGCCGGTCGGCGAGGCGCTGCTGGTGCCCACCGGGACGCCGAGCCCGCGCTGGCTGATCAGCGCGCCGACCATGCGCGAACCGGGCGAGCAGCTGCCGGCCGACACGGTGCACCCGTACCTGGCCGCGCGCGCCATGTTCCGGCTGTGGTTCGGCGGTGCGCTGGACAACGGCACGCCGGTGCGGCGGGTGGTGCGGTCGATCGCGCTGCCCGGGCTGGGCACCGGGGTGGGCGGAGCGGATCCCGCGCTGTGCGCTCGGCAGGTCGCCGCGGCCTGGGACGAGGTCTTCGCCAACGACCGGGTCTGAGGCAGCTGCCGGGCCTGGGGCGGCTGCCGGGTCTGGGCCAGCGACAGGTCCGGGCCAGCGACGGGTCTGGGCCGGTGACGGGTCTGGGCCGGCGGTTCCGGCGCGGCCCGCGCTCCGGCGTCCCCTCAGCTTCCCCAGCGGCCAGTTCCCCAGGCGGCCGGTTCTCCAGCAGCGGCGAACGACCACCGGCGGGTGCTTCGGCCGGCCGTGCGGATCCGCTGGCGAGCTCCGCACCCGGAGCCGCGCTGGCGTTCGCTCCCGGACGAGCCCTCGCGCGGAGATCGGCGCGCGCCCGCCGGAGCGGCCCGGCAGCTCGACCGGCCCGGACGGCCCACCGCTGCGCAGGGAGGAGTTTCGACGGCTGGGCAGGTGGGGCACGGGGTGAGTAACGTCGCCGGTGATCCGTTCCAGCCAGGAGGTCCGCTGATGCTCATCCGTCGTCTGGCCCGCCCGATGCTCGCCGCGATCTTCATCTCCGGCGGCATCAACGCCCTGCGGGATTCCCAGGGGCACGCCAAGGCCGCTGCTCCGTTCGTGGATCGCACGCTGGGGCAGGTGCGCGACTCGCTGCCCGAGCAGGTGCCCACGGATCCGGAGACGCTGGTGCGCGTGGACGGCGTCGTGAAGGTCGGCGCGGGCGCGCTGCTGGCCGCGGGCCGGTTCCCGCGGCTGTCGTCGCTGGCGCTGGCCGCCAGCATGGTGCCGACGACGCTGGTCGGGCACTCCTTCTGGGAGGTGGAGGATCCGCAGCAGCGCACCGAGCAGCAGATCCACTTCCTGAAGAACGCGGGCCTGATCGGCGGTCTGCTGATCAGCTCGGTGGACACGAAGGGCAAGCCGTCGGTCGGCTACCGCACCCGCAGCGGGGCGGAGAAGGCCCGCAAGACCGCGAAGAAGAAGGCCCGGGCGCACAAGCGCTGACCGCTCCGGACACGCCGCGGAGGCGGCTCGTTACTCGGGTCACAAGCACCGGGAACGGCCGTCTCCGCGTCGTAGTCTGGGGACCGTGCCGGTGCGCGTGCTGCTCGTCGACGACCACGAGGTGGTGCGGCGGGGTCTGCGCGATCTGCTGGACACCGAGGAGGACGTCGCGGTGGTCGCCGAGGCCGGCGGGGTCGGCGAGGCGCTGGCGCGGGCCCGGGAGTCCGGACCGGACGTGGCCGTGGTGGACATGCGCCTGCCGGACGGCGACGGGCTGCAGCTGTGCCGCGAGCTCGGCGAGATGCGGCCGGCTCCGCGCTGCCTGGTGCTGACGGCCTTCGACGACGAGCAGGCGCTGGTGGGCGCGATCAACGCGGGCGCTTCGGGGTATCTGCTCAAGCAGGTGCGCGGGCAGGACCTGGTGAACGCGGTGCGCGAGGTCGCGGCGGGGCGTTCGCTGCTGGACCCGGTCACCACCGGCAAGGTGCTGGACCGGCTGCGCCGCTCGAGCGAGCGCGAACCGGCCGAGCTGGCCGAGCTCACCGAGCAGGAGCGCCGGGTGCTGGAGCTCATCGGCGAGGGTCTGGCGAACCGCCAGATCGCCGAGCGGCTGTTCTTGGCCGAGAAGACCGTGAAGAACTACGTGACTTCGGTGCTGGCCAAGCTGGGCATGGAGCGGCGCACCCAGGCCGCCGCCTGGGTCGCCCGGCGGCAGAGCCAGGTGTGAGCGGACGTTCCGCGCCGGTCGTCGGGAGCGCGCTCCGGCAGCGCTGCGACTCCGCGCCGTCCCGGGCGGTGCCCGGTGGCCGTGGGAACTTCCGCTAGAGCGGAACTTCCCACGTGACGGTCGTTCCGCTGGACGGTGAGGAGTGGACGGTGCAGCGGCCGTCGGCGGCTGCCGCGCGCTCCTCCATGTTGCGCAGGCCGCGCTTGCTGACGTCGCGGGGAATTCCGCAACCGTCGTCCTCGACCTGCAGGGTCAGCCCGGTGCGGGTGCGCCGCATGCGCACGACCACCTTCCGCGCCCCCGCGTGGCGGACCACATTGGACAGTGCTTCGCGGAGGGCGGCGCGCGCGTGGTCGGCCACGGCCACCGGCACGTCGTCGAGATCGCCGTCCAGCTCCAGCTGCGGCGGACGTCCGAGCAGTTCGCCGGCCACCTGCACCTCGGAGCGGGTCGACTCGGCCAGGTCCGGAACCCGCGCCGGCTCCTCCTCCGGCGCGGCCGAGCGCAACGTGTGCACTGTGGAGCGCACCTCGGCGATCGTCCGGTCGAGCTCGTCCATGGTGTCGTGGAGCCGCTGCTGGTCGGCCGGGTCGAGCCGGCCGGACAGCTTGCGGCCGAGCACCTCCAGCTGCACCCCCGCGCCGTAGAGCCGCTGCACGATGACGTCGTGCAGATCGCGGGCGATGCGTTCGCGCTCCTGGTACACCGCGACGCGCTGGCGCGCCGTGGAGCCCTCCGCCAGCACCAGCGCGAGCCCGGCGTGCGCGGCGAACGACGACAACACCTCCACGGCGTCCCGGTTGAACGTGCTCGCCCCGCGCCTGCGGTACACCGCGAGCGCGCCGAGCCGCCGCTCCCGCGTGCCGAACGGGGCGACCGCGAACGGCCCGTACACGCGCAGCGCCGAGGGCACGTAGGGCGCGGTGAGCGGATCGTCGAGCAGGTCGTCGACGACGATCGGACCGCCGCCGCGGGCCGCGTGCGCCGCGGCGGAGCGCTCCGAGAGCACCGAGCCGACCGGGTCGCCGGCCGGGCCGGCCGCCTCCGGGGCGCCGTAGGCGGCCTCGACGGTCAGCCGCCCGTCGTCGGCGTTGACCATGACCAGCCCGAGGTCGGAACGGGCCAGCGCGGAGGCGCGGCGCACCACGAGCGGGAGCACGACGTCCGGGTCCTCGGCGGACAGCGCCGCCTTGGTGATCTCGGTGGAGGCCGCCAGGATCCGCCGAGCGAGTGTCGAGTCCATGACGTGCACGAGGCTAGCTCTCCCCGGCAGCGCGCCGCCGCCGCGCGGAGCCGGATTCGGCGCAGCTCACAGCTGGACGCCCGCGGTGGTCTCGCGCACGACAGAGACGGTGCCGCGCTCGGCGCGCAGCACCAGGTCGGCGTGCTCGGTCTCGGACCAGCGGTGGGTCACGTGCACCACGGTCGTTCCCCGCCACCGCTGGTGCAGCTGCGCCAGCAGCGGTTCGGAGGTGGCGGCGTCCAGGTGCGCGGTCGGCTCGTCGAGCAGCAGCACGCGGGCGTCCTCGCGCAGCAGCGCCCGGGCCAGCGCGACCCGCTGCGCCTCACCGCCGGACAGCTGCGCACCGCCGGAGCCGACCAGCGCGTCGAGGTCCACCTCGGGCAGCCCGGCGAGCCGGAGCCCGTCGGCGAGCTGCTGGTCGTCCGCCCGCGGTGCGGCGATCCGCAGGTTCTCCCGCACGCTCGTCGAGACCAGCTGCGGGTCCTGCGGGCACCAGGCGGCCGCGGTCGGGGCGCGGACCTCGCCCCGCTCGGCGGGCAGGAATCCGAGCAGCGCCGCCAGCAGCGTCGACTTGCCGCCGCCGGAGGGTCCGACGATCGCCACGTGCGCGCCGTCCGGGATCTTCACCGACACGTCGCGCAGCGCCGGCTCGACCGCTCCGGGCCACCGCGCGTCGACCCCGTCGAGCACGATGTCGTCGCTGTCGACCACGGCCGGCTGCTGCTCCGGTGCGGCCAGCAGCTCCGCGGTGCGCGCCTGCGCGTCGCGCAGGGGGCGCCAGCTCTGCGCCGCCTGCGGCAGCGCCGCCACCGCTTCCCCGGCGGCCAGCGGCACCAGCGCGAGCAGCGGAGCCAGTTCCGGCGCGAGCTGCCCCGCCACCACCGCGCGCACCCCGAGCACCGCGCCGCCGAGCACGGCAGCGCCGACCGCCGAGGTCACCACGGCCGTCGCCGCGCCCGCGCCGAACGCGGCGCGGCGCCCGCGCGCGGACACCTCGGCGTCCGCGTCGCGCAGTTCCGCGCGCCGACGCGCGTGCGCGCCGAAGGCGATCAGCTCCGCGGAACCGTCGAGCAGCGCGAGCACGCGGCCGGCGAGCTGCCGGCGGCCCTCGGCCGCCGCGGCGCTCGCGCGGCGCTCCGCGGCCAGCGCTGCGGCCGGGCCGGCGGTGCCGGCGACGAGCAGCGCCGCGGCCAGCAGCGCGCCCGCCGCCGGGAGCACGGCGGTCTCCACGGCGACCGCGCCGAGCGCGACGACGCCGCCGACGAGCGGCGGCAGCAGCGTCCGCGGCACGAGGTCGCGCACCGCGTCGGCGTCGTCGACGAGCCGGGCGAGCCCTTCGCCGCGGCGCAGCGCGGCGGTGCGCGCGGGGCCGAGCTGCACGAGCGCGTCCCAGAGCCGGCGCCGCAGGCGCCCGGCGAGGCGGAACGCGGCGTCGTGGGTGACGAGCCGTTCGGCGTAGCGCAGCGCCGCGCGGGAGAGCGCGAAGGCGCGGACGCCGACGACGGCGACGGTGAGGGTGAGGATCGGGGGTTGCTGGGAGGCGCGGGAGATCAGCCAGGCGGAGGTGGCGGTCAGCGCGACGCCGGACAGCAGCGACAGGGCGCCGAGGGCGATGCCGAACCAGGTCCGGCCGGTGAGCAGGTCGCGCACGCGCCCGCGCGGGCCGGTTCCGGCCGCGGCGGGGGCCTGTTCGGTCAGCTGCGCGGGTTCGGCGTCGGCGGGTTCGGCGTCCGGGCGGTGGCTGGCGAGCACCACGGCGGCCCCGTCCACCGCGGCCTGCCGGATGGCGGCGTTGACCTGCTCGGCGGTCGCGCCGTCCAGGTGCGCGGTGGGTTCGTCGAGCAGCAGCACGGAGGCGTCGCCGCGCAGCCGCAGCAGCGCCCGCGCGACCGCGACCCGCTGCCGCTCCCCCGTGGACAGTTCGTCCACGCGCCGGTGCAGCAGGTGCTCCGCGGCGACCTCGGCGAGCGGCCCGGTCAGGTCCTCGGACGTGCCGGCGGGTTGGTCGCACACCGCGACTTCGAGCTCGTCGGCCACGGTGGCGCCGGAGAACACCGGGCGCTGCGGCACCCAGGCGACCAGCCGCCGCCAGGAGTCCTCGTCGAGCTCGGTCAGGTCGCGGCCGCCGTAGCAGGCCCGGCCGCGCTCGGGCCGGGCGAAGCCGAGCAGCACCGCGAAGGTCGTCGACTTGCCGCTGCCGCTGGGGCCGATGCCGTCGTAACCGCTGAGGTGCACGATCTCGCCGGGGCAGGCGGTGAAGCTGAGCCCGTCCGGCGCGTGGCGGTCGCGGCGGGCCACGCGCAGGTCCCGCACGGCCAGCCGCCCGCCCGGCTCGGGAACTTCTCCGCGGCGCGGCTGGCGCTGCTCGCCGTCGAGGACCTCCTCGACCCGCCGCAGCGCCTCCACGCCGTCCTCGCTGGCGTGGTGCGCCGCGCCGACGGCGCGCAGCGGCAGGTAGCACTCGGGGGCGAGCACGAGCACCAGCAGTCCGGTGGTCAGGTCCAGCTCGCCGGAGGCGAGCCGCAGCCCGATGCCGACCGCGTCCAGCGCCACCGACAGCGACGAGAGCAGTTCGAGCACCAGCGCGGACAGGAACGCCACCCGCAGCGCGGAGTTGGAGCTGCGCCGGTGGGCTTCGCCGACCCGGCCGACGACCTCGCCCTGGGCTCCGGCGCGGCCGAAGGCGGTCAGCACCGGCAGGGCGCGGACGAGTTCGAGCAGCTGCCCGGACATCCGGCGCACCGCCCGCGCCGCGCGGTCGGTGCGGCCGGCGGTGAAGCGCCCGACCAGCCAGCCGAACAGCGGCACCAGCGGCACGGTCAGCGCGACGAGCCCGGCCGAGACGGCGTCGTGCAGCAGGATCCAGGCGCCCACCACCGGCGGCACGATCGCGGCGGTGACCAGTGCGGGCAGGTAGCGGGTGAAGTACGCGTCGAGCGCGTCCAGGCCCCTGGTGGCGAGCGCGGCCAGCTCGGCCGGTCCCCGCCCCTGGATCCACTCCGGACCGCGGCGCAGCGAGGCGTCGAGCAGCTGGGCGCGGATCTCCTCCTTCGCGCCGGCGGCGGCGCGCGCGGACGCGGTTTCGGTGGCCCAGCCGAGGAGCGCGCGGGCGGCGACCGCGGCGGCCAGCAGCGCCCAGTTCCCCGCCGCGGCGGGAGTTCCGGCGCTGACGAGGGGGCCGAGCGCGGTGGCCAGCGCCCACGCCTGCGCGACCAGGGCGAGCGCGGTTCCCAGCGCCAGCAGCGCCGCGAGCAGCAGCGCGCGGCGGGCGGTTCGCGACAGTGCGGGCAGCTGCCCCAGCGGTGTCTTCATGAGGAGGGTGCGTGGATGGGAGGTATGTGGTGCGTGCCGATGCGCTTGCGGAACACCCAGTACGTCCAGGCCTGGTAGACGACGACCGCGGGGGTTCCGAACGCCGCGATCCAGCTGATCACCTCGAGCGTGTACGGGCTGGAGGCGGTCCGGGCGACCGTCAGCGACCACGCGGGGTTCACAGTGGACGGAAGGACGTTCGGCCACAGCGTACCGAACAGCGCGACGACCGCGGACGCCAGCGCGACGCCCTGCAGCGCGAACGCCTGGCCCTCGCGCCACTGGCCGAACCGCGCGAGCCCGAGCACCGCGGCCAGCACCGCGAGGCCGATCGGAACCCAGGTCCACGCGTGCCCCGCGCGCAGCTGCGCGAGCACGACGAGCGCCAGCATCGGCAGCAGCAGGACTCCGCCGGCGCGCAGCGCGAAGGCGCGGGCGCGCATCCGCACCTCGCCCTCGGTCTTCAGCGCCAGGAACACCGCGCCGTGCAGCAGGGAGAACCCGAGCACCGCGAACGCGCCGAGCACGTTGGCCCCGGTGAGCATGACCAGCGGGCCGCCGATGCGGTCGCCCCGCGCGTCCAGCGGCAGCCCGAACGCGGTCGCCGCCAGCACCAGGCCCACGACCAGCGGCGAGATCCACGAGGCCAGCACGATCACCGCGTCCCACGTGGCGCGCCAGCGCGGGCTGTCCACCTTGCCCCGGTACTCGAAGGCCACTCCCCGGCCGATGAGCACGATCAGCAGCAGCGCGAACGGCAGGTAGGCGGTGCTCAGCAGCGAGGCGTACCAGCCCGGGAACGCGGCGAACATCGCGCCGATCGAGACGATCAGCCACACCTCGTTGCCGTCCCACACCGGGCCGATGGTGTTGATCAGCACCCGCCGGGACCGCTCCTCGCGCCCCAACCAGGGCAGCAGCGCGCCCACCCCGAAGTCGAAGCCCTCCAGGAACAGGTATCCCAGCCACAGCAGGGCGATGACGCAGAACCAGAACGTCTGCAGGTCCATCACTGCCTCTTTCAGTACGCGAAGGCCAGGACGTCGTCGGACTCGTCCTCGGCCGGTTCGGGCGGCAGCACCGCGGGCAGCCCGCCGCGGGTGTAGCGGACCATGAGGAACACCTCGACGACCGCGAGCACGCCGTACACCGAGGTCAGCGCGATGGCGGAGGTGAGCATCTCGCCGGGCGAGACCCCCGAGGACACGGCCTGGGCGGTGTACATCCACACCCCGTCCACGCCCGAGGGGTTCGGGTTCGGGGCGACGACGAACGGCTGGCGCCCCTGCTCGGTGAAGATCCAGCCGAAGACGTTGCCGAGGAACGGCGTGGCGATGCAGGCCACCGCCAGGGTCGGCCACCACCGCGACCGCGGGAAGCGGCCCCGGCGGGTCAGCCAGAGCACCGCCGCGCAGGCGGCCGCGGACACCGCGCCGAACCCGATCATGAACCGGAAGCCCCAGTAGGTCACCGGCAGGTTCGGGGTGTAGTTGATCGGCGCGCCGGCGCGGGCGCCCAGCGCCGGATCGTCGGGCAGGTGCGCGCCGTACTTGGCCCGGTACTGCGGCACGAGCTCCTGCACGCCCCGCACCTGGCTGGTGAAGTCGCCCTTCGCCAGGAAGGACAGCACGTACGGCACGGTGATGCTCTTGACGTTCTGGCAGTCCGGCCGGGCCACGTCGCCGTAGGCGAACACCGAGAAGCTGGCCGGCTGCTCGGTGTGGCACAGCGCCTCGGCGGAGGCCATCTTCATCGGCTGCTGCTCGAACATGAGCTTGCCCTGGTAGTCGCCGGAGATCGCCAGGCCGGCGAAGGCGAGGACGCCGACCCAGGCGCCGAGCTTCAGCGAGCTGCGCCAGACGCGGTGCTCCTGCTCGTCGCGCTCCGCGGCGGGCCGGCGCAGGAACCGGTGCAGCTTCCACGCGGCGATGCCGACGAGGAACGAGCCGGCCACCGCGAAGCACCCGGCCACGGTGTGCGGGATCGCGGCCAGCGCGGTGTTGTTGGTGAACACCGCCCAGATCGAGCTCAGCTGCGGGTGCCCGTCCCGGAAGGTGATCCCGACCGGGTGCTGCATCCACGAGTTCGCCGCGAGGATGAATCCGGCCGAGGCCACCGTCGCCAGCGAGAACGCCCAGGCGCAGGCCGCGTGCGCACCGCGCGAGAGCTTGTCCCAGCCGAAGATCCACAGCCCCAGGAAGGTGGACTCGACGAAGAAGGCGACGATGCCCTCCATCGCCAGCGGGGCGCCGAACACGTCGCCGACGAACCGCGAGTAGGCGCTCCAGGCCATGCCGAACTGGAACTCCTGCACGATGCCGGTCACCACGCCCATGGCGAAGTTGACGAGCATGAGCTTGCCCCAGAACTTCGTCATCTTCAGGTACCGGCGGTCGCCGGTGCGCCACCACGCGGTCTCCATCCCCGCCACGAGCAGGGAGAGTCCGATGGTGAGCGGAACCATGAGGAAGTGGTAGACGGTCGTGATCCCGAACTGCCACCGGGCGATGTCCAAGAGGTCCACGGCTCCACACTGCCTGCCGCCGCGGAGCGCGCGCAGGGGGCGGGGGTCCTCGATTCCGGGGCGCCGCAGGTCCCGAACGCGGCGGGACGTTGGTCCCCGTCCCGCTGACCTGGTGCTCGTGGTTATACCAATCCGCGGTGCCGCGCGGGAAGAGCTGTCACCGGACGTTCAGGTCCGGCCTGTGACAACGGACACGGAGCAGGCCTGTGCGAACGACCAACCGCCGTGATCTCCCCGTTGTGCGGCGGAAAGAACCGGCAACTCCCGTGCGCGCGGGGCTTCGGTGACGCGCGCCACCGGAGTCCACCGTGGACGGTCAGCGGACGTGCAGCTCCGACAGGCCCGCGTGCGGGGGCTCCGCCGGCCCGGTCAGCTCCACCCGCACGAAGCGGGCCGCGCGACCGCCCGGCATCCGCGTCCCGGCCGGCTCGAAGCGCCTGCCGCTCACCGAGGTGGACAGCCGCACCGACTCCGGACCCGGGTTCGTCCACTTCGGATCGATCTCGGAAATCCGGCGCGTCCGGCCCAGATCCACGGTCATCGACCCGCGCGCCCCGCGCAGGACCCAGCTCGTCGCGTCGTTGCCGTCCACAGCGGCCTCGGCGTAGCGCCCCGGCTCCTCCGAGTCGGAGTGCGTGTCCTTGCACCGCGCCGAGTTGTCCGTCGGCGCCAGGTCCGGCCGCCGCGTCCGCAACGTCAGCGGCCTCCCCGCGGCGGCCTCGCGCGGACCGTCCGGCGCGTGCACCGTGAACGGCGCACCCGCGGTCACCGTGACCGTCGTCGTCCGCGGCCCGATGTGCACGTCGAACGTCCGCCCCTGCCAGTGCAGCCCGGTCAGCTCCACGCCCTCCGGCATCTGCGGCGGCAGCGTCGGCGCGAGCACCACCCCGTTCGAGCGCTGGCGCATCCCGGTCAGCCCGTTGACGAAGACCTGCTCGAACCCGCCGGCACCGGTCAGGAAGTTGAACGTGGGCGCGCCCGCGCCCTCGCCGGCCTGGTTCCCGCGGGACTCGGAGAACTGCGCGAACGGCGGCTTCGCGAACGGCCGGATCGACCGGTTCAGGTAGGTGTTCGTGTCGCAGCCCGGCTGGCCGATCGCGGCCGCGTCGATCGCGTGCACCGCGTCGGTCATCGCCGGCCCGTCCGGGTCGACCCGCTCGGCGTAGTAGTCCAGCGTCCGCGACGACGTCTCCCGCGGCATCGGCCAGCCCAGCGGGTACTGCAGCAGCACCGCGTCCGCCTGCTTGATCCGCTGCCCGCGGTAGCCGGCGTACTGCTGGAACACGTCGTTGCCGCGGTCGAACGGCATCCGCAGGTGCTCGGCGATCCGCGACCAGCTCGGCGGAACCGGCCGGCCCAGCAGCCGCGCCGCCTCCGCCGCGTTCCGGAGCGTGATCGCGGCGCCGGCGTTGGTGAACACCCCGTCGGTCACGCCGTTGCTGTACTCGTCCGGGCCCGCCACGTTCCGGACCGAGTAGCTGCCGTCCGGGTTCGGACTCACCCGGCCCGCCCAGTAGGTCGCCAGCTCGCGCAGCATCGGCCAGCCGTGGTCGCGCAGCCAGACCCGATCACCGGTGGCCTGGTAGTACTTCCACACCGCCAGCGCGATGTCGCTCTGCAGGTGGTTCTGCGTCAGGCAGTGCGGCGGATCCCAGCTGTGGCAGTCGGTGCCGAGCCGTCCGGTGTCGGCGCTGGTCCACGGGTAGAACGCGCCTCGCTGCCCGATCCGGCGCGCGTTCTCCCGCGCCGCCGGCAGCGTCTTCTCCCGGTAGTCGACCACCGAGCGCGCGATCTCCGGGTGCTGGGCCAGCAGGTTCGGATAGATCCACAGCTCGGTGTCCCAGAAGATCGTGCCCGCGTAGTTGTCGCTGCTGAGCCCGGACGGCGGGATCCCGTTGTTCTGGCCGTCCCGGATGCTCGACAGGATCTGGTAGTTCGACGAGCGCAGCCAGCGCTGCAGGTCCGCCCGACCGGGCACGCGGATGTCGCTGCGCCAGAGCTTGAGCCACTCCGCGACGTGCCGGCGGAACAGCTCGTCCCAGCCCCGGCGCGCGGCCTCCGCCGACGCCCGCTGCGCGGCAGCCGCGTAGTCCGGAGTGGTCAGCGCGGTGTTCACGCCGACGTACTTGCTGAACTCGTAGGTCCGCCCGGAGCGCACCGGAACACCGACCGCGTGGCTCGCGCTGAGCCCCGCGGCCGAGCCCGCCACCGCCGGATCCGCCCGCGGGTCGGGGCGCAGCGTGGAGACCATCTCGCCGCGGGCCCGCACCCCGTCGGTCTCGAAGCCGACGTGCAGCTGCCGCCCGTCCGCCCTGCTGCCGGTCGCGTGCATGCGGCGCGCGCCCGCACCGTCGATCTGGTCCACGACCCGCGCGTCACCGCTCCAGTGCGGGGTCATCCGCACCCGCACGGCGCCGACGTTCGGGTTCGCCCGGTCCGCGAGCACGTCGTAGACCAGGTCCGTGGCCCGACCGTCCGGAGCCGTCCAGGTCAGCGAGGTCCGCACCAGCCCGCAGTGCACGTTCAGCGTCTGGCGGTAGTGCGAGATCTGCGCGCGCGGCGTGGCCGGGCCGAACTGCTGGTCGCCGACCGCGACCGCCAGCGTCGACCACGTGGGGATCGCCGCGATCGCGTGCTTCGGCTGGTCCGACTGCGCCGTGGGGCCCTGGCCGTACAGCCCGGAGACGTAGGCGCCGTCGTAGCGCGGGGTGTTCAGCGGGAAACCGGTCTTGCCGCCGGTGGCGTCGTAGCCCGTGCCGGCCGGCGGAACCCGCTGCGACAAGTAGCCGTTCCCGACGAACGGGTGGCTGGTGTAGTTCTCCTGCAGGTCGTTCGCGGTCATCTCCCAGCCGGGACCACCGCTGCAGCCCTCGGCCGGAGCGGGCGGCGCGACCGGTGCGGGCCGGGCGGCCCGATCACGACCGGCGTTGACCGGCGCGGGCGCCACCGTCGCGGCCAGCACCACCAAGGTCCCGCCGATCACCGCCACACCGCGCAACAGCCGCATCAGCCCCACCCCTTGCTCGGTTCAGAGGGCAACGACGGGGGCACTAAACCGGCCCGCCACGGGGGCGTCAACAGGTGTTCACGGCGCTGTGCCCGGACTCCGCCGAATCCCGTCCGAGGATCCGCCCGATCGCGAGTTGCCGCTCGCCCGATCACCGCAACGCGCGCGCGACCGCCTGCGCGGTCTCCACGACGCGGGGCCCAACCTCGTGCGGCGACAGCGGTTCCAGGGCGAGCAGCCCGACGCTCGCGCGCAGCCCCGGAACGCCCCGCACCGGAGCCGCCACCCCGTACGCCCCCGAATGGCCCTCACCGCTGCTGCCCACCCAGCGCGGGCCGCCCGGCGGCAGGTCCACGGCGCGGCCGGCGGCTCCGCGCTGCACCGGATGACGCGTCCCCACCCGGTAGGCGACGTGGTAGTGCGTCCACGACGGTTCGACGACC
>Ga0164243_10011210_pt1 | contig 12812 bp, 14 predicted proteins | sample OricompcompostOP_FD_108781 | JGI IMG/M metagenome (GOLD analysis project Ga0164243, IMG submission 108781) | Organic Plus compost microbial communities from Emeryville, California, USA - Original compost - Organic plus compost (OP) | ecosystem: Engineered > Solid waste > Mixed feedstock >...
ATCCCATTCCGAACTCGGTCGTTAAGCCCTCCAGGGCCGATGGTACTTCGTCTCAAGGCGCGGGAGAGTAGGTCGCCGCCAGGTCTACCAGAAGGACGCCAGATCCAACCCTTCCATCACAACTCCCACCAACGCGGGGTGGAGCAGCCCGGTAGCTCGTCAGGCTCATAACCTGAAGGTCACAGGTTCAAATCCTGTCCCCGCACCCAAGACCACTCGAGGCCCCCGCGATAACCCGCGGGGGCCTCTGCGTTTCAGGGCCATCCTGCACACCGCGCGGAGCAGCCCGTTCGCGGCGGCGCGCGCGCCGCAGGCGATGCTCGCGACGATCGCCGTCGCCGTGGCGGCGACTGCTGCGGGGGCGCGGCCGCAGGAACTGGACGGGCTGCCGAACGCTACCCTGAACCCGGCCCGACCAACGTCCCGGCGTCCTCCCCGTCCGCCGGCGTGGCCGCCGGCGCGAGCGGAGGCAGACATGAGCAGCACGGAATTGGGACAGGGCGCGGGCGGAGCCGCCGAACGCGCCGGGTCCTCGGGCGACGGCGCCGGCGCCGCCAAGGACTTCGCCGGCGAGGCCGTGGACCGGGTCAAGCAGGAGACGGCCCAGTTCGCCGCCTCCGCCCAGGAGCGGCTGGCCGGCCAGGCCGAGCAGGGCAAGCAGGACGCCAGCCAGGCGATCGGCGATTTCGCCGCCGCGATCCGCCATGCCGCCGACGAGCTCGCGCAGAAGGACCAGTCCACGGCGGCCCGTGTCATCGCCGAGGCGGCGGACGGGCTGGAAGGCCTGTCGCGGAGCCTGGCCCAGAAGGGGCCGGACCAGCTGATGCACGACCTGCGCGAATTCGGCCGCGCCAACCCCGCCGGCCTGGCCGCCGGCGCGGCCCTGGCGGGCCTGGCGCTCAGCCGCTTCTTCAAGAGCTCGGCCGTACGCCGGACCGGCGCCTCCGGCTCCGCGCCCGGTCCCGCCCTGACCTCGCCCGAGGAGATCGGCGCCCGTGCGGACGCGGGCGGCCCCCTGCCGGACCGCATCGAGCCCGGCGACGACGCCCGCCTGACCGTCTCGCCCGCCACCCTCGGACACGATCGCCCTGCCGCCGACCGCTCCGCCGGAGGTCCGGTTTCCGGCGCGGCCAACACGGAGATCTGAGATGAACGGATCGGACACCCGTTCCCTGCCGGAGCTGCTGACAGCGGTTGTGGGCGACCTCAGCGATCTCGTGCGCAAGGAGGGCGAGCTCGTCCGCGCCGAGATCAACGACAAGCTGAAGTCGGCCGCGCGCGCCGGCGGCGTGCTCGGCATCGGCGCGGCCCTGATGCTCGGCGCGCTGCTGGCCCTGCTGCAGGCCATCGTCCTGGGCCTGAGCCGCATCATGCCTCCGGCCTGGGCCTCGGTGATCGTCGCCGTCCTGGCGGCGCTCGTCGGCTTCACCTGCATCAAGGCCGCCATGCGGATGATGAAGCCGTCCGAGATGACCCCCGACCGCTCCGCGCGCCAGATCCGCAAGGACGTCAGCCTCGTGAAGGAACAGGCAAGACCATGACCAAGTCCGCACAAGAAGCCGAGCGCGAGGTGGAGGCCTCCCGCAGCGAACTCAACCGCACCATGGACGAGCTGAAGCAGCGGATGAGCCCCGGCCAGCTTCTGGACGAGGCCATGCGCGCCCTCGGCGGATCCGGCGGTGAGATCGCCTCCAGGTTCGCCGAGCAGGCGAAGGCCAATCCGATGCCGCTGGCGGTGATCGGCCTCGGCCTGGCGTGGCTGATGACGAGCAGCAACCGTTCCGCCGGCGCTTACGGCCCGTCGGAGCCGCGCAGCTTCGCGCCGGCCGAGGGCGGCGGCCACGCCGGCATGGGCGGGAAGCTCGCCGACGCCCTAGGAGACGCTGCAGGCAGGGCGTCGACGGCCGCGTCGTCGGCCGCGGACGCGGTGACCGGCGCAGCGGCCTCGGCGGGCCATGGCGCAAGCCATGCCGCGGCCGGCGCGGCGCGGCAGGCGGGCAGCATGGGCCGCTACGCCACCGACACCGTTTCGGACCTGATGGCGCGCGAGCCACTGCTGCTCGGCGGTATCGGCCTTCTGCTCGGCCTCGCGGCCGGCGCGGCCCTGCCGCCCACCGAGACGGAAGACCGGCTTCTCGGGGAGACCCGCGACCGCATGGTCGAGAAGGGCCGGGCCGCGGCCCAGGCCAAGGTCGGGGAGGTCAAGGAGGCCGCCCGCGCCACGGTCGGCAGCGTCGAGCACGAACTCGAGGGCGGGGACGGCCAGAGCCTGGCGGAGCGGGCCGGGAACGCCGTGCGCGCGGGCCTGGAGACCGCCCAGGAACAGGCGCAGACCCTCACCCATTAGGGTCCGGACCCTGGAGCGCGTCAGGCGAAAGTGTGTGCGGTTTCGCCGCCCCGTCGTGCTCCAGGGGAACCGCGCCCGGACGGGCTCATCCGGGCGCGGCCCCACAAGCTTGCAGTCTCAGGACTGCCCTCGGCGGAGCCGGAAGGCAGGTCCGGCGCCGCCCTCGGCGAGGCCGCAAGACGTCCGGACATCTGCACCCTAGCGGCCGACCTCCCGGGCTGCCTTGAGCTGGCTCAACGGGACCCGCTTGGCCGGCGTGCGCGGACGTGCTGTCGTCCGGCATGACCGACGATCGCCACCTGCAGACGCCCCGCCTGGTCATGTCCCCTCCCGGCCTCGAGGACTTCGCGGGCATCGCGCGCCTGTGGGCGGACGCGCAGGTGACGCGCTTCATCGGAGGCAAGCCCCTGAGCCGCGAGGACTGCTGGTCCAGGCTGCTGCGCGCGCGGGGACACTGGGATCTGTTCGGCTACGGCTATTGGACGGTGCGGCTCAAGCCCGGCGGCCGGTTCGTGGGCGAGGTCGGCTTCGGCGATTTCCAGCGTATGATCGAGCCCCCGTTCGCGGGCGCCCCCGAGATGGGCTGGGCGTTCGATCCCGGGGTGCACGGCCAGGGGCTGGCGCGGGAAGCCGCGCAGGCGGCGATCGACTGGGCCGCGGCCCGGCTGGGCGCGCGGCTGGTCTGCCTGATCGATCCGGCCAACATCCCGTCCCTGAGGCTCGCGGCCAAGCTCGGCTTCGCCGAATACGCCAGGACCAGCTATCGAGGCGATCCGGTGGTGCTGCTGGAGCGGATCACACCACCCGATCCAGCACCTTGATCTCGGGCGGCCCCACCGCGAGGTCCGGTCCGGCCTGCCGCGCCTGGAAATTCGCCATGTGGGCCTGGACCGCGGCCTCGTCCTGGTAGAACTCGATGGCGTAGTACAGGTCCGGGTCGTCCTTGCTGCGGTTCAGCGTGTACTGCAGGGTCCCAGGCTCCTTCTGCTTGACCACTTCGGCCCAGGCCCGGAAGTCCGCCTCGAGCTCGGGCCCCTTGCCCGGCTTGGCCCTCACGGTGGCGATCACGGCGATCATGCTGTCTCTCCCCTCGTCTCATGGACGGGGCAGGCAATCAGGCCGGGGCGTTCCGATCAAGCCGATTGCGCCGTCTCCCAGCCTGACCGAAGCTTGTGCGGCGCGCGCGGAGGGCCGCATGGATCTGAAGCTGTCGGGCAAACGGGCCCTGATCACCGGGGCGTCCCAGGGAATCGGACGGGCGATCGCGTCAAGGCTGGCGGAGGAGGGGTGCGAACTCGTGCTGGTCGCGCGGACGGCCGCCGCGCTGGAGGACGTCGCCGCGGAGGTCCGCTCCAGGTTCCAGTCGGCGGCGGCGGCCATTGCGGCGGACCTGTCCCTTCAGGCGGAGGTGGAGCGTGTGGCCGCCGCCGCGGGCGACATCGATATCCTGGTGAACAATGCGGGCGCCATCCCGGCCGGCGATCTGCAGGCGATCGACGACGCGGCCCTGCGCCGCGCCTGGGACCTGAAGCTGTTCGGCTATGTGAACATGAGCCGGGCCCTCTACCCGGCGCTGAAGGCGCGCAGCGGCGTGATCGTCAACGTCATCGGCGCGGCCGGCGAGTGGCTCGACCCGGCCTACATCGCCGGCAGCACCGCGAACGCGGCGCTGATGGCCTTCACCCGGGCGCTCGGAAAGGGCGCGCCCAGGGACGGCATGCGGGTGGTCGGCGTCAACCCCGGCCCGGTGGGCACCGCGCGCATGGAGAGCCGCATGCGCGAGCGGGCGCGGGAGCAGCTCGGCGACGAGGGGCGCTGGCGCGAGCTGACCCGGGCGTTCCCGTTCGGCCGCCCCGCCATGCCCGAGGAGATCGCCGCCGCTGTCGCGTTCCTGGCCTCGCCCTGGTCGGGCTACACGAGCGGCGCGATCCTCACCATCGACGGCGGAATCCGATGAGCGCCGGCGGGGCCCCTTGACGGACGATTACAGATGTAGTCATTAGCGGGTTACAAACGTAATCCGGAGGCGGCCATGTCTGCTCGAGCGCGTACAGCGTCCATCCTCGCCCTGATCACGGCCCCGGCGGCCGCGTCGGCCGCGCCCCTCACGCCGGTCGGCGTCGTCGCCGGAGCTCCGCCCCTGGCGAAACTGATCATCTTCGCCCTGCTGGCCTGCACCCTGGCGGCGGTTGTCGTTTCGGCGCGCAAGCTGGCGTCCGGGCCGCGCCTGGACGGCGGCTCGGCCTTCGTCTCGGGGCTCCGGCTCGGCGGCCCGCTGGCCGGACTGCTCGGCGCCGCCTGGACGGGACTCGGCATGGCCATCGGCGTGGCGAACCTGACGCAACCCGTCCCCGGGAGCGTGCTGGCGCGCGGCGTGGCCGAGATCCTGATGCTGATCGTCCTCGGCCTGCTCGCCGGCGCGGCCGGCGTCGTCGGCGCCTGGGCGCTCGAGGCGCGGATCGACCGCACCGTACTGAAGGGGTGAGCGGAATCCACGTCACCGAGGCGGAGGGCGTCCTGCTGGACGTCCTCTGGCGGCTGGGGCCCCTGCCCCCCTCGCGCCTGATCGCAGAAGTGAAGGCCGAACGGCGGTGGCGCGACACCACCGTCAAGACGTTGCTCGGGCGACTGAGGCGCAAGCGTCTGGTGGTCGCCGAACGGGTTCAGGGCGCGCTGACCTATCGGCCGACGATCGATCGGGACGCCCATGTCCGCAGCGAGGTCCAGGCCCTGGCGGACCGGCTGTTCGGGGGGGAGCGGACCGGAATCCTGCAGTGGCTCGAGCTTGACCTTCGGCAAGGACCGTGACTCTGGAGCTGCGGCGTGCGCTTCCCGGGGCGCGACCGCATGGGGCGGGCTTCCGACGCTGCGCTTCCGATCCCACGCCGGCGAGCAGGAAGAACCGATTGCCTGAATCGAAGGGATCCTCCCGGATCGAGCGCTTCCTGCAGCGGCGGATCAAGCGCGGCCGCCTCACCCTGCGGCTCGGATCGGGCGCCCCGATGAGCTTCGGCGACGGCTCCGGACCGGAAATCGCCGTGACCATCGAACGCGCGGGCATGCTGCGGCTGCTGCGCGACCGGTCCTCCCTGGGCGTGGGGGAGTGCTACATGGAGGGGATGCTGCGGATGGACCGCGGCGAGATCTACGACCTGGTGGACCTGGTCGGCCGCAATTCCCGCTTCGGCCCGGTGAAGGAGACGTGGCTGCGGCGGATCCTGCGCGACATCCGCCAGCGGAACGCCGCCCTCGCCGCCCGCCGCAACGCCGCGCACCATTATGACCTGTCGGTCGACCTCTACCGACGCTTCCTGGACGCCGACCTGCAGTATTCGTGCGCCTACTTCGCCCGCCCGGACATGACGCTCGAGGAGGCCCAGGCCGCCAAGCGCGACCGGATCGCCCGCAAGCTTCTGCTGCGGCCCGGCGACCGGGTGCTGGACATCGGCTGCGGCTGGGGAGGCCTGGCGCTGGAGCTCGCCGGCCGCGAGCAGGTGCAGGTGACGGGCGTCACCCTGGCGGTCGAGCAGCAGGCGCTGGCGCGCCAGCGGGCGTCCGCGGCCGGACTGGAGGACCGGGTCTCCTTCGAGCTGCGGGACTACAGGGCCGTGGAGGGCCAGTTCCAGCGCATCGTCTCGGTCGGCATGCTGGAGCACGTGGGCCGCCCGAACTTCGACGCCTATTTCCAGAAGATCGCGGACCTGCTGCCCCGGGACGGCGTGGCCCTGGTGCATTCGATAGGCCGCAAGCACGGGCCGGGGATCACCAACCCCTTCCTGGACAAGTACATCTTCCCCGGCGGCTACATCCCCCTGCTGTCGGAGGTGCTGCCCTCGGTCGAGCGGGCCGGGCTGCAGGTCGCGGACATAGAGCTCTGGCGCATGCACTATGCAGAGACGCTCCGGCACTGGCGCGAGCGCTTCCGCGCGGCGAGGCCGCTGATCGTGGCGCTGTACGACGAGCGCTTCTGCCGGATGTGGGAATACTATCTGGCGATCAGCGAGGTCGCCTTCCGCTGGGCGGGCTTTGCGGTGTTCCAGCTCCAGCTGGTCAAGACGGCCGACGCGGCGCCCATCACGCGGAGCTATCTGGACGCGGCCTGAGCGACCGGGGCCGCCGGGCGCCCACGAATGCCTTGGGCTTTGGGGGCCGAGGCACTAGAAGGCCAGCCCGAGGGCCCGTGACGTCGAGGGAGGAAGCCGTCGTGAAAGCCTATGTGATGCCGCCCGGGTGCAAGTCGGTGGACGAGCTCAAGGTGGTCGAGCGTCCCGATCCGGTCGCCAAGCCGGGGCAGGTTGTGGTCCGCGTGCGCGCCGCCTCGCTGAACTACCGCGACCAGGCCGCCGTGACCGGCCACTATTTCCAGCAGGTCGAGCGAGACACCGTTCCGCTGTCGGATGGCGCAGGCGAGGTGGTCGCCGTCGGCGAGGGCGTGACGAGCCTGAAGGTCGGGGACAAGGTGGCCGGGACCTTCTCCCAGCCCGACCCGAACGGACCGCCCAACGGCCCCGCGCTGCCGATGGGCCTGCCGCTCGACGGCATGCTGGCCGAGCAGGTGGCCATGTACGAGGTCGGGGCGATCAAGCTGCCGGACGGCTATTCCTTCGAGGAGGGCGCCTGCCTGCCCTGCGCGGGCGTGACCGCCTGGAACTGCCTCTATGGCGTCGGCAATCCGATCCGCCCGGGCCAGACGGTGCTGGTGCTCGGCACCGGCGGGGTCTCGATCTGGGCGCTGCAGATCGCCAAGGCGTCGGGCTGCCGGGTGATCGCCACCACCTCCAAGGAGCCCAAGGCGCAGCGGCTGAAGGCCATGGGTGCTTCGGACGTGATCAACTACCGGACCCACGAGGCCTGGGACGAAGAGGTGCTGCGCATCACAGGCGGCAAGGGCGTGGACTGCGTCGTCGAGGTCGGCGGCGCCGGCACCCTGCAGCGGTCGATGAACGCCCTCGGCCGGGGCGGCAAGATCGGCCTCATCGGCGTGCTGAGCCAGGGCTCCTCGAATCCGCATACCCTGATGCTGAAGGGCGGCCACCTGCACGGGATCTTCGTGGGCGACCGCAGCCTGTTCGAGCAGCTGAACGCGGCGATCAACGCCAACGGGATCAAGCCCGTGATCGACAAGGTCTTCGCCTTCGATCAGGTCAAGGAGGCGTTCCGGCACGCCCAGTCCGGCGATTTCATGGGCAAGGTGGTGATCTCGGTCTGAGGGGACCGGGGCCGAGGCCGTCGCGGCCAGGCGCCCGCCCGGGCGGGCGCCTGAAGGCGTGCAGTTACTCACGGAACCCCGACGTTACTCACCGCTGTCGCGACCCGGACCGATTGTCCGGATGTGACATCGCGGGATAGACTTTCGGCCATTCCGAGAAGCTGCGCCCCGCCGCCGGGACGCCTCAGCGCCAGACGTAGTCGTCCAGCACTTCCAGGACCTGGACCGCCTGAAGGCGGCCGGCAGCGTCGCGCCAGCGGAAGACCTGGTCCTGGGGCACGCCGATAAGGGCGGCGCCGGGCTCGCCCAGAACGGAAATGCGGCCCTGGGCCGGATCGGCGTCGGCCGGCAGGACGAGGCGCGCCAGATGCTCGGCGCCGGTGACGAGGTCCCGGTATCGCACGCGGGAGCCCAGGCGCACCACGCGCGCGGGCATCTCGGCGGGATCGCACAGCTGAGCCCGGGCGAGCTCCTCGGCCAGGAGCCTGCGAACAGGGTCGGTCCTCGAGCCTTGCGGACGGGTCAGGGGATGCAGGCGACGGGCGTCCTCGACCGTGAGAAAGATGCAGGGGCGCGCGGGACTCATCAGGGACGCAGCCTGCAGTGGGAATTGGGCGAGCTCATGGTCGGCCGTCCTGACGGAGCACCGGTCCTTCCACCCAAGCACGGCGGCGGTTGAGCAATCGCAAACGGCCGGACGGCGCTGCGGTCGACCCCGGGCGGCGATCCGTCCCGGCGGCGCCTCGCAAACGTCGCCTTGTGTTGCGCCGTATTGGTGTGGATCTAAAACATCCAATTCAATCAGACGACTAGGAACCTTCGCCGAGGCGCCTTCGATATTCAGTAAATGCCCCCGGAACACTGGCTCGCGGGCGGCGTTGATACGCCCGTGGCGATGCGCCGCCGCACAGGGACCGGCGGCAGACAAGACATCCATCACTCAACGAGTGGCGCACGCAGGGAGCCGTGGGCGATGATCAAGGACAGCCAAGCGCTCGACAAAATCCGGGAGGCCGTGGGGCACTATCTGCGGCGGGAGATCAGCCATGGCGAGGCGATGGAAGACGTCGTCACCGCCCTGGAGGCCTCCGGCCGGGACCCGTTCGAGTCCGTCGCAGCATCGCGGATCGGCCGGGAGTCCCGCAGCTGGGCGCCCCGGCGGCGGGCCTCCGAAGGCGGCTGCCTGGATGACGCGGGAGTGCGCAGGCCGGAGCTGGCCCTGCGCGCCTAGTCCGCGCTGGTTGACGCCAACCCCCCAGATCAGCGGCGGCTGAGAGCGTCGGCGGCCCGCTTCCGCAACCGCATCCAGGTGCGGGATTTCGTGGCCGAGGTGGACGCCGGGCCCCTGAATCCGGGGCTGAAGTCGGAGCCGCCGGAGCTCCAGGATCCGGCCGACTGCGCCTGCTCAGGCCTTCGCCGCGGCGGCGGGACCAACTTGCGGCCGCGGCGGCCCATACGTCTCGCCCCAGCAAAGCAGAACTCCCGTTCCACGAGCGGCGGGCCCGTCAGAGCCGCCGAAGGAGGCCCCATGTCCGAAGACGTCCTGAAGGAGGCCAAGGAGGCCTTCCGCCTGTGCGAGGAGCGCGAGTCGGAGAACCGCAGGGAGGCGCTGGACGACCTGAGGTTCGCGCGGCTGGGCGAGCAGTGGGACGAGCGCATCCGCAAGCAGCGCGACCGTGACGGGCGGCCCTATCTGACGGTCAACCGGCTCCCGGCCTTCATCCGCCAGGTGGTCAACGACGCGCGCCAGAACAAGCCGCAGATCGTCTGCCATCCCGCCGACAGCGCGGCGGACCCGCAGACCGCGGACATCCTGAACGGCCTGATCCGGCAGATCGAGGCCAGCTCCAAGGCCGACCACGCCTATGACACCGCGCTGGAATGCGCCGTCACCCTGGGTTTCGGCTGGTTCCGGATCAATACGGCCTACGCCGAGGACGACGCCTTCGACCTCGACCTGACGATCGAGCGGATCGCCAACCCGTTCAGCGTCTGGGGAGATCCGCATTCGACGGCGGCGGACTCCTCGGACTGGAACCTCGGCTTCGTCACCGAGCTGATGACGAAGGCGGCCTTCGAGGCCCGCTACAAGGGCGCCGAAGCGGTGGACTGGTCGTCGGGCGCCTACGCCGGCCTGAGCTCCTCCTGGCTGGACGGCGACGGCGTGCGCGTCGCCGAGTACTGGACCCGCGCCGAGAGCCGCCGGCGCGTCCTGATGCTGTCGAACCAGCAGGTGGTCGGGGCGGACGTCTACGCCCTCCGGAAGGACGAGCTGGACGCCCTTGGCCTGGAGGTGGTCGGCGAGCGGGAGGTGCGCAGCCACGCCGTGCGCCAGCGCGTCCTGACCGGCGCGGAGGTGCTGGAGGAGCGCGACTGGCCCGGCCGCTACATCCCCATCGTGCCCGTCTACGGCGAGGAAGTGAACGTCGAGGGCCGTCGCCGCCTGCGGTCGCTGGTGCGCGACGCCAAGGACCCGCAGCGGATGCTGAACTACTGGCGCACGGCCTCCACCGAGCTGGTGGCGCTGGCGCCCAGGACCCCGTTCATCGGCCCGAGGGGCGCCTTCAGCTCCGACGTGGAGAAGTGGTCGAGCGCGAACAGCGAGAGCCACGCCTTCATCGAATACGACGGACCGACCCCGCCCGAGCGCCAGCCGTTCGCCGGACCACCCGCCGGGGCGCTGCAGGAGGCGATCAACGCCTCGGACGACATGAAGGCGGTGATCGGGCTGTTCGACGCCTCGCTGGGGGCGCAGGGCAACGAAACCTCCGGCCGCGCGATCCTGGCGCGGGCGCGCGAGGGAGACGTGTCCACCTTCCACTTTGTCGACAACCTGAGCCGGGCGATCGCGCACGGCGGACGAATCCTGCTCGACCTGATCCCCAAGGTCTATTCGGGCCCGCGGATGGTGCGGGTGCTGGGCCCGGGGGGCCAGCGGCTGCCGCCGGTGAAGATCGCCCCCGCATCGGCGGCGGTCCAGGCGCCGCAGGGCGGACCCGCCGGCGCGGAGCGGGTCTACGACCTGGGTCTCGGCAAGTACGATCTCACGGTGGAGACCGGTCCGAGCTTCACCACCCGCCGCGAAGAGGCGGCGAACCAGATGATCGAGCTGATGCGGGCCAACCCGGCGGTGGCGCCGCTGATCGGGGACCTGCTCGCCAAGAACCTCGATTGGCCCGGGGCGGAGGAGATCGCACGGCGGCTGCAGGCGCTGCTCCCGCCGGAGGCCCGCGGGATCGATCCGCAGCTCGCGCAGCTGCAGGCCCAGATGGAGCAGATGAAGCAGGCCGGGCTGCAGCAGATCCAGGCGCTCCGCGACGAGCTCACCCAGGCCCTGGCCAGCGCGGCGGACCTGCAGGTGCGGCTCGATGCGGAACGCGGCCGCACGGCGCTGGAGGCCCGCAAGGTGGAGATCCAGGCCTTCGAGGCCCAGACCGAGCGGATGAAGGCGCTGAAGGACCTCGGCGCCGGCGCGCCGGGCCTCGGGCCGGCGCTCGTCTGAGCGGGACGGACCGCCTTACGTCGAGCTTCCGCTCTCGTCGGAAATTTATCCAGGCAGGATATAGTGTTGGCAAGGGAGCGCGAGGGTGGCAGTATCCGCCTGCCGTTCCCCAAGAGACGGCGCGCGCCCCCCGGTCCCGCAGCCCGGGGGGCGTTCTCGTTTGCGGACCGGCCGCCCACCGGAGCTGGCGACGCTCGTCCGTGGCCGTCCTTTTTTCGCTCCGCGATCACGGCCAAGCTCGCAGCCTTCGCCAAAGTGTCACAGAACTGGGGCAGACAGCGGCCATCCCTGCTGGAGGAGCCTCTGATGAGACCTGTCCGTCCGCTCGCGCTCTGCGCCTTCGCCGCCGTCATCGCCCTCGCGGCCTGCGGCAAGTCCACCACCGGAGGGGCGGGCGCGCCGGCGTCCGGCGGTCCCGGAGCCTCGGCCAGCGGCGCCATCTCCGGCGCGGGCGCGACCTTCCCGGCGCCCGTCTACACCAAGTGGGCGGAGACCTATAAGGCCCAGACCGGCATGGCCCTGAACTACCAGGCGATCGGCTCGGGCGGCGGCATCAAGCAGATCACCGCCAAGACGGTGGACTTCGGCGCCTCGGACAAGCCGTTGAAGCCGGAAGAGCTCGAGAAGGACGGCCTGTATCAGTTCCCGACCGTCATGGGCGGGGTGACGCCCATCATCAACGCGCCGGGCGTGGCGCCGGGGCAGGTGAAGCTAACCGGGCCGCTGCTGGCCGACATCTATCTGGGCAAGGTGACCAGGTGGAACGACCCGGCGATCGCCGCCCTGAACGCCGGGGTGACGCTGCCGAACCTGCCCATCACGGTGGTGCACCGGTCCGACGGTTCGGGCACGACCTTCCTGTTCACCTCCTACCTCTCGACGGTCAGCCCCGACTGGCAGTCCAAGGTCGGGGCCAGCGACTCCGTGCAATGGCCCACGGGCCTTGGCGGCAAGGGCAATGACGGCGTCTCGGCGGTGGTGAAGCAGACCTCCGGCTCGATCGGCTACGTCGAGTACGCCTATGCGAAGCAGAACAACATGGCCTACGCAGACCTGAAGAACCACGACGGCCAGTTCGTCGCCCCGACCGCCGAGAACTTCGCGGCCGCGGCGGCGGGCGCGGACTGGACCAAGGCGCCGGGCAACTACCTGCTGCTGCTGAACCAGCCCGGCGCGAACTCCTGGCCGATCACCGGCGCCACCTTCATCCTGGTCCACAAGGCCCAGACCGACGCGGCGAAGGCCAAGGCGGTGCTCTCGTTCTTCGACTGGGCCTACAAGAACGGCGACGACGCGGCGAACCAGCTCGACTACGTGCCGCTGCCGCAGACCGTGAAGGACATGGTCCGCGGCCAGTGGGTCCAGATCAAGGGCCCGGACGGCCAACCGGTCTATACGCCCTGACGATCCGGCGGCCGGCGCTTCGAGGCGCCGGCGATCACTGTTCGTCTCTTCCGACCTGCCGGGGCCGGCCGCCGCAGAGGGCGCGCCGGCCTTCGTGCTTCAGCCCCGGAGCAGGCGTCCGAGGCGTCCGGCGAGGCCGCCGGCGCGAGCGGGCCGCTCGCCCTCCTCCCCGAGCAGGAACCCGGCCTGGAGCCGCACGGCCGCCAGGTGATTGCGCAGGATACGCCGCTGGCGCTCGTCCAGGTGCTCGGGCGCGATGCGCGCCATGGTCTGCTCGAGCTTGGCGGCGAGGGTGAGCAGGCGCAGCGGCGTGTGCTGCTCCAGGAACTCGGAGCGAACCCGCTCGATCA
>Ga0164243_10011211_pt1 | contig 12811 bp, 7 predicted proteins | sample OricompcompostOP_FD_108781 | JGI IMG/M metagenome (GOLD analysis project Ga0164243, IMG submission 108781) | Organic Plus compost microbial communities from Emeryville, California, USA - Original compost - Organic plus compost (OP) | ecosystem: Engineered > Solid waste > Mixed feedstock >...
CGCCGCCGGTCGCCGCCTCGAAGAGACGGCCGGCCTCGCCGGTCAAGGTCGTGAGGCGCGAGTGCGCCCCGATCCGGGCAGTCGTTCGTGAGCCCGGCGGCATACCCACCCATACTCACCACCTCTAGAGCATCGCCGCCAAGCACCATACATGTCAACGTATTCACGAAACAAATTTCGCCATATGGTCTTCGTGAACGGTTCTTTCACCCGCCCGCACGCCCGGACGCCGACGTACGAAGAACACATCGTATATTGGTGGCATGGCGAGCCCAGGTGACAACCGAACGACAGGTCGCTGGACGTTCCTGACCAACCACGCACGCGTGCTGCTGGAGATCGCCCGTGACCCCGAGGTCCGGTTGCGAGACGTGGCCGCCGTCGCGGGCATCACGGAACGGGCGGCGCAGGCGATCGTCGCCGACCTCGAGGCCGCGGGGTACGTCACCCGCACCCGGGTCGGCCGGCGCAATCGCTACACCGTCGACCCCAAGCGACGCTTCCGCCACCCGGCCGAGTCCGACCTGCGCATCGACGGCCTGCTGGCCCTGTTCACCCACCGGGAGCACGCCGAGAAGCGGGCGGCGGACTCCCCCGCCGAGTCCGAGGGCCCGGTCGCCGAAGGCCCGGCCTCCGAAGGTACGGTGTCGGCGGTCGCCGCGTCCGGCGACACCACCCCGGTGACGTCCCGGGTGTCCGCCCCCGTGGCCGGCTCGCCGGACGCCCCGGTGGACGTCTCGGCGGGCGAACCCCCGAGCCCGCCGGCCGAGCCGGCCGCCGCCGCCACCTGACACCGCCCCTGGCGCCCAAGGACACGGCGTCGCAGCCCCGGCCCCCGGCCACGGCGCAGGTCCTCGGGCCCCGCACGTCGAGACAGGTGGGCTCGCGGCGTCCAGGTACGGCATCGCAGCCCTGGAAGCCACAGGCACGGCATCGCGCGTCAATGCGGCCGACCGGGTCCCGGGCACGAGTGCCGCGCGCCGCGGCCCGGCCCCGCGTCACCGGGCCGGGCCGCGAACCGTGTGCCGCGGGGCCGATGATCTCCGCGTACCGGCTAGGCGTCCTCGGCGACGCCGCGTCGCCGGGGTTCGCGGCCGGGGGGCTGCCGTGGCCGCGGGTAGGACGGCGCGGGCGGGATCGGCCGCCGGGCGCCGCGCTTGTCGAGCACGAGGCGCTCCCCGTGGTGCCCGATCTCGTACGGCTCGCCCTCGACCAGCTCGTAACGGGCCTCCTCCTTGGTGACCGTGACCCGGATGAGCCGCCCCCGGTAGCGGACCCGGAACACCAGCCGGTCGATGCGCTTGGGCAGCCGGGGCGCGAAGCCGATCCGCCCCTGCCGGACGCGCATCCCGCCCAGCCCCTCCACGACCGCGATCCAGCCGCCCGCCAGCGAGGCCATGTGCAGCCCGTCGCGGGTGTTGTGGTGCAGGTTGTGCAGGTCCATCAGCGCGGCCTCGCCCAGGTAGTCGTGGGCGAGTTCGAGGTGCCCCACCTCGGCGGCGATCACCGACTGGGTGCACGCCGACAGGGAGGAGTCGCGGACCGTCAGCGGCTCGTAGTAGGCGAAGTTGCGGACCTTCTGGTCGAAGGTGAAGTTCTCCCCGCACACGTGCATGGCGAGCACGAGGTCGGCCTGCTTCACCACCTGCTTGCGGTACAGGTCGAAGTACGGGAAGTGCAGCAGCAGCGGGTACTGGTCGGGTCTGGTGCCCTCGAAGTCCCAGGCCGCGTGCTCGGTGAACGACTCGCTCTGCGGGTGCACCCGGCGCAGCTCGTCGAACGGGATGAAGATCGAGTCGGCGGCGTCCCGCCACGAGCCGATCTCCTGCTCGGTGACGTCGAGTTCCTCGGCCAGGTCGGGGTGCCGTTCGGCGGCGTCGGCCGCGCCGCGCAGGTTCCGCTGGGCCATGAGGTTCGTGTAGACGTTGTTGTCCACCAGCGCGCTGTACTCGTCGGGGCCGGTGACGCCGTCGATGCGGAAGCGGCCCTGGGCGTCGTGGTGGCCGAGGCTGCGCCACAGCCTGGCGGTCTGCACCAGGATCTCCAGGCCGGTCTCCCGCTCGAAGGCGACGTCCTCGGTGGCGTCCACGTACCGGATCACCGCGTCGGCGATGTCGGCGCTGATGTGGAAGCCCGCGGTGCCGGCCGGCCAGTACGCCGAGCACTCCTGGCCGCGGATGGTGCGCCACGGGAACGCCGCGCCGCCGAGGCCGAGCTGCCGGGCGCGCTCGACGGCGAGCGGGAGCGTCATCTGCCGCCAGCGCAGCACGTCGGCGGCGGCGTCCGGCCGGGTGTAGGTGAGCACGGGCAGCACGAACGACTCGGTGTCCCAGAAGGTGTGGCCGTCGTAGCCGGTGCCGGTGAGTCCCTTGGCCGCGATCGGCCGCCGTTCCGCCCGCGCGCCGGCCTGCAGGATGTGGAACAGGCCGAAGCGGACCGCCTGCTGCACCTCGTCGTCGCCGTCGATCTCGACGTCCGCGCCCGCCCAGAAGTCGTCGAGGAAGGCGCGCTGCTCGGCGAGCAGGCCCTCCCAGCCGGTGCGCTTGGCCCCGGCGAGGGCCGCCACCACCTGGTCGTGCAGCGCGGGCCGGGAGCGCTGGCTGGACCAGCCGTACGCGATGAACTTCACCACGCGCAGCCGCTCGCCGGGCCGCAGCACGCACGGCACGGTGACCCGGCCCACGTCCTCGAAGCTCTCCACCTCGACCGCGGTGCCGTCCGGGCCCTCGATCACGTGCTCCATGCCGGCGGCGACGCGCAGGCCGCTGACCTTGGTGCGGTGCACCATGATGACGCCGGTGCGCCGCACCACGTGCTCCTCGCCCACCAGCGGCGACTCCAGCGCGGCGGCGACGCGCGGGTCCTTGCCGAGGTGCGGCACCGACTCGTTGGCGACGAGCTCGGACTGCAGCACCACGCGCAGCGCCCGGTCCACCGGCTCGACCTCGTAGCAGATCGCGGCGACGGCGCGCTGGGTGAGCGAGACCAGCCGGGTGGAGCGCACCCGCACGCTGTCGTCGGCGGGCGACGTCCACACCATCTCCCTGGTCAGCGTGCCCGCGCGCATGTCGAGCACGCGTTCGTGGGAGTGCAGCGTGCCGTACCGGACGTCGAGCGGCTCGTCGTCGACGAGCAGCCGGATCAGTTTGCCGTTGGTGACGTTGATCGCGGTCTGCCCGGATTCGGGGTAGCCGTAGCCGGCCTCCGCGTACGGCAGCGGCCGGATCTCGTACACCGAGTTCAGATAGGTGCCGGGCAGGCCGTGCGGGTCGCCCTCGTCGAGGTTGCCGCGCAGGCCGACGTGCCCGTTGGAGAGCGCGAACACCGACTCGCTCTGCGCGAGGGCGCCGAGGTCGAGGGAGAGTTCCCGCACCCGCCAGGGTTCGACCGTGTACGCCGAGCCGGGATGGGTGGCGTTCACCGGACCGGCCAGGCCGGGGGTGCCCATCACCTGGTCGCCCGCGAACAGCGCCCGGGAGCCGTCCTCCGCCCCGGGCTCGTGCGCGGAATGCTGACGCGCCGCCTCTTGTGGCGCCGAATCGTCGCTCACCGATCCTCCATCGGTCCCGCCGGAACGCCGGCGGGCAGGGGCCGTCCGCCGGGCCGTCGTCCCGCCGCGGCGCGCGCGACGGCACGCCCCCGGCATGCCCGAACGTGTTTCGTCATGTTCAGCCCTACTCTGCCAGGACGGCGCCCCGCCCGCCGCACGATCCCGCGCGCCCGCCCGGGCCCCGCACGGCCCCCGCACGGCCCTCTGCCCCGGCGCGGCCGGGAAACGCGTGGAGGGTCCCCGCCGACCGGCGAAGACCCTCCGTGTCCACTGGCGGGAACGTTCCCCGGTGGATCAGTGCTCGTGGATGATCATTCCGCGGATGTTCTTGCCGGCGATCATGTCGTCGTAGCCCTGGTTGACCTCCTCCAGCTTGTACGTGGAGGTGATCATCTCGTCGAGCAGGAGCTGGCCGCCGCGGTACAGGTCGAGCAGCTTGGGGATGTCCGCGCGCGGGTTCGCGCCGCCGAACAGGCCGCCGCGCAGCTGCTTCTGCATGAACGTGAGGTCGGCGAGCGAGAGGGTGACCTGCGTCTGCATGGCGGGGGCCACGGCGGTCGCCACGGCCCGGCCGTTCTTGCCGGTGAGCGCGAGCAGGGGGCCGATCAGCTCGCCGAGGGCGACGCCGACGGTGAGGATGGTGACGTCGGCCATCCGGCCGCGGGTCAGCTCGGTGAGCGGGCCGTGCGCGGCCTCCATGCTCTCGGCGACGTGGGTGGCGCCGAGCTTGAGGGCCATCTCCCGCTTCCATGGCACCGGGTCGACGGCCATGATGTTCTTCGCCCCGGCCATGCGGGCGCCCTGCAGCGCGGCGGCGCCGATGCCGCCGATGCCCACCACGACCACGGTGTCCCCGGGCCTGGTCTCGCCCAGGTAGACGGCGGACCCCCAGCCGGTGGTGACGCCGCAGCCGACCAGGGCCGCCTTGTCCAGCGGGATGTCGTCGTCGATCTTCACGACGGACGCCTCGTGCACCGTCGTATACGGGCTGAAGGTGCCGAGCAGGCACATGGTGCCGACGTCCGCGCCCTTGGCGTGCACCCGGTGGCCGCCGCCGATCTCCTCGCCCATCATCAGGTACATACCGAGGTCGCAGAGGTTGGAGTGGCCACTGGCGCAGTACTTGCAGCGGCCGCAGGCGGGCACGAACGCGAGCACCACGTGGTCGCCCGGCTTGACGCTGGTGACCTCGGGGCCGACCTCCTCCACCACGCCCGCGCCCTCGTGACCCCCGACCATCGGGAGCTGCACGGGCAGGTCGCCGGTGCGTACGTGGTCGTCGCTGTGGCACAGGCCGCTCGCCGTCAGTCTGACCAGGACCTCGTGTTCCCGTGGGGCGTCGAGCTCGACCTCCTCCACACTCCACTGCTTGCCGTACTCCCACAGGACCGCTGCCTTGGTCTTCATGGTCGTCCTCTCGGTCTTCGAGGCGGGGGAGCCTCGAATGGGCACGTGAACCGATGAGCTCCGACGTCCCTCACCGGCCGGCGGGGGCGCCGTCCGGGCAGGCCGGACGGGGTGCCGGCCTGCGCGAAGAACCTTGTTCGGTTTTGTGCTCGCCATCATCGTCTTTCCGCCGACGTGCGGCAAGACTTGCATCGCAACGTGGAAGAAACCGGGCGGAAACCTGCGCTGGGGCGGATGATGCCGGTCCGAGCGGGGCGGGTCAGGCGTCGGCGGCGACCGGTTCGGCGGCGGCCCGGCGCAGCGGGCGGCCGACCAGGTACGCGAAGACCGGGGCGATGATCAGGATCTCCAGGGCGTAGATCCCCGGGCCGAGGGCCATGCGGGGGCTGTTGAGCATGGCCGGGCTGAGCGCGACGGTGACGGCGACGGTGGCGTTGTGCACGCCGATCTCCATCGCGGCCGAGATCGCCTGGCGCGGGCCCACGCGCAGCAGCCGCGGCACGAGGTAGCCGATGGTGAGGTTGACGACGCCCATCAGGAGCGCGACCGCGCCGATCTCGCCGAGGTGGGTGAACGCCTCGCCGCGGTCCCCGATGAGCGCCAGGGCGACCACGATCACCAGGATGACCGCGGACGCGATCTTCACCGGCCGCCGCATGCGCGCGGCGAACGAGGGCCGCCACCGCCTGATCGTCATGCCGATCGCGACCGGGATGAGGAGGACCGCCGTCACCTGCAGCACCTTGTCGAAGCCGAGGCCGACCTCCGGGCCGCCGCCGAGGAAGTGCCGCAGCGACAGGTTGGCGATGATCGGGAAGGCCGCCACCGACAGCGCCGAGGCGATCGCGGTCAGGGTGATGTTGAACGCGACGTCGCCGCCGGCCAGGTGGCTGAGCAGGTTCGCGGCGGTGCCGCCCGGCGTCGCCATCAGCAGCATCATGCCCGCGGCGAGCACCGGTTCGGTGCCGAACACGGTGAGCAGGCCGAGGCAGACCAGCGGCAGCACGAGGAACTGGCAGATCAGCACGACGATCACCGCCTTCGGCCGCCTGCCCACGCGGACGAAGTCGGCGACGGTGAGCGACAGCCCCAGGCCGAGCATCACGATGCCCAGGGCGATCGGCAGGAACACGGCGATGACGACCGGCATGGCGTACTCCCGGGGGCGCGCGGGGTGGTGCGGAGGCAGCCCGAGACGCGGCTGCCGGTGCTGTCGGGCGGCGGGCCACGAGGAGCCCGTGGTGCCGTGGTGCCATGGAGCGGGCGATGTCCGCAGCCCTCGAAACGCACCGGACGCGGACCCGCTTGGTCCGCATATTAACTGGTTAGGTCCCTTCCAGTACGCCCCTGCGGGGTGTCCGGATGCGGCCGAACGGCTCACATCCGGCCGACCGGGCCGGTGCGGAGTTTCGACGCCCGCCGGTACGGCCGGGTCCCGGCGGGGGCGTCGGCACGCGACGAATCAGGTGGACACGATCGCGGGAACCCCCGGCGGGGACGCCTCACATCAGGACCCGCCGCGGGCGATGCCGGGCATGCCACGGTGGAGGCGGGTGAACGGGACGCATTCCCCGCGTCGCCGCCGACCGGCGTAGGCCTCAGGGGCGGGCGGGCAGCAGGCGGGCCGGGATGGGGACGTGGCGGGCGCGCAGCCACTCCCCCAGGGCCTTGGCCTGGCCGTCCAGCCGCCGCGCCTCGGTCGCGCCGCCGTCGAGCAGGCCGTGCACGACGAAGTTCAGCGCCCGCAGGTTCGGCAGTTCGTAACGGTCCACCGTGAGCCGCGCGGTTTCCGGCAGCAGCGCCTTGAACCGCTCCACGGTCAGGGTGGCGGCGAGCCACGGCCACGCGGCGGGGTCGCTCACCCACACGCCGACGTTCGCGTTTCCGCCCTTGTCCCCCGACCGGGCGTGCGCGATCAGGCCCAGCGGCCCGTCCACCCACTCCTCCCCGGCCGTGGCGTCCAGGGTCGCGGAGGCGGGCGGCTCGCCTGTGCGGGCCGCGGGCGGCGTCGCGGAAGGGCCGGGCGCGGCGGAGACGGCGGGCGAGGCCGCGGCCGAGGCGAGCGGGGAATCGGGCGGAGCGGCGTTCCAGGCGGGGACACCGGCGGCGGCCAGGGGGCCGGGGGGCGGCGGCGGGACGGGTTCGCGGCGGCCGTCCGGGTGGACGACGGTGTGCTCCAGGATCGATTGGGGGACGAGGGCGGGCCAGTAGGCGCCGTACGCGGAGCCGGGGCCGGGGGGCTGCATGCCGTACAGGCCCGGGTAGCTGGCGAGGGCGAGTTCCACGAGCAGGGAGGAGAAGGCGCGGCCGACCGCCTCCTGGTCGCCCTCGGCGGCCACGTGCAGCAGGCACGATCCGGCCATCTGGTCGGCCGGGTCGGCGGCGGGCACGCCGACGCGGGTGAAGCGCAGGTCCGCGATGCCGGGGCGGCCGGCGAGGCGGGCGCGTACGGCGTGCTCGAACGCGGCGGCCTTCGCGTCGGCGTCGAGCCCGGTGAGCACGAACGCGGAGGCGTTGCGCCAGCCGCCGAGGCCGGTGATCGCGACCTTGGTGTGCGCCGGGGCGGGCAGGCCGCGCACGCCGGTGACGCGCACCCGGTCGGGGCCGTCCTGCTCCAGGCGCACGGTGCCGAGGCGGGCGACCACGTCGGGGTTGAGGTAGTCCGGCGGGCCGATCTCGTACACGAGCTGCGCGGTGACGGTGTCGACGGTGACCGCGCCGCCGGTGCCCGGATGCTTGGTGATCACCGAGGTGCCGTCGCGGGAGACCTCGGCGAGCGGGAAGCCCGGGTGGGTCAGGTCGGCGACGTCGCGGAAGCCGGAGAAGTTGCCGCCGGTGGCCTGCGTGCCGCATTCGATGACGTGCCCGGCGACGACGGCCCCGGCGAGGGCGTCGTGGTCGCCGGGCGTCCAGTCCCACCACCAGGCGGCGGCCCCGGCGACGAGGGAGGCGTCGGCGACGCGCCCGGTGACGACGATGCCCGCCCCGGCGGCGAGGGCCGCCTTGACGCCGAAGCCGCCGAGGTAGGCGTTGGCGGTGAGCGCCGCGCGCCCCCAGGAGGCGAACGGCTCGCCGGTGTCGAGATGCCGCAGCTCGTGGCCGTCGGCGAGCAGCTTGGGCACGTCCAGCGCGTCGCCCTCGACGTACGCGACGGGCAGCGCCACGCCGAGCCGGTCGAGCAGCTCCCGCACGGCGGCGGCGAGCCCGGCGGGGTCGAGGCCGCCCGCGTTGACGACGACCCGCACCCCGCGCTCGGCGATCAGCGCGGCGACGGGTTCGAGCTGGCGCAGGAACGTCCCGGCGTAGCCGCCGCCGGGCCGTTTCGCCCGGTTCTTCGCGAGCACCAGCATGGTGACCTCGGCCAGGTAGTCGCCGGTGACCACGTCGACCGGGCCGCCCTCGACCACCTCGGCGAGCGCCGAGAGCCGGTCCCCGTAGAAGCCCGAGCAGTTGGCGATCCGCACCGGCCGCCTGCCCCTGTCGACGCTCACGCGGGCCTCCCTCCGCTCCCCGGCGGCGCCGGGGCGTCCTCAGCCGATCAGGTGCATCCTGCCACCTGGATGTCGCGGGCGCTCATCGCGCCGCCGCAGCCGCCGCAGGCCAGCCGCGGCCGGAACTCGTGCCCGCCGGCCGGATGCCGCATCACGATCGCGGGCCCTTCGGGGGCGTGGAACCAGCGCTGCGCCCAGTCGCAAGACAGGATGATCACCGGGAAGAAGGCGTGCCCCTTCTCGGTGAGCCGGTACGTCGGCCGGTCGGCCCGTCCCTCGTCCGGCACCTGGCGGAACACGCCGATGTCGCAGAAGGAGCGCAGCCGGTCGGCGACGATCGTGGGCGGCGCGCCGAGCCGGACCTCGAACTCGCGGAACCGGCGCAGCCCCTGGAACGCCCCGCCGAGGATCACCGCCGACCAGCGGTTCCCGATGAGCGCGGTGGTCTGCGGATACATCAGCGGCGGGCGCTCGTCCGGCGGCGCGGCCCGTCGCCGGGTGGTCGACTCGGGCGCCCAGCGCGACCAGGCGCCGCTCGGGCCGAGCCGGGCGTCCATGTCGCGCGGCCCCACCTGCTCGCCGCACTCGTGGCACACGACGGCGAGGGACAGCTCCCTGCCGCAGCCGCGGTGCGCCACCTGCGGGAGCGCGTTCAGCCGCTCGGGCACCCACTTCGCCTCCCACCACCAGATGGCGAGCAGGATCGGCCAGATGCCGCGCCCGCGCCGGGTCAGCCGGTACTCGTACCGGCGGCTGCGGTACTCGACCCGCTCGAAGACGCCGATCTCGGTGAGACGCAGCAGCCGCCGGGTCAGCACGGCGTCCGAGATGGGCAGCTCGTGCTTCCACTGGCAGTAGCGGGTGACGCCGAACATCGCCGCCCGGATGATCAGCAGGTTCCACTCGTCGCCGACGACCCCGATCATCTGCCCGATGGCGTTGGTGCGGCCCGCCGGCAGCAGCGTCGGCTCGTCCGGCGACCGCGTCACCGGCCGCGCCGCTCCCGCCGTCGCCCGGCCGCCCGCCGCTCCCGCCGTCCCCGCCGTCGCCCGGCCGTCGACGGTGCCCGGGCGCGCCCCGGCGGTCGAGGGCATGATGTGGTAGCCGTAACTCATCTCCCCACCCCTCTTCTCCCGTCAGGCGGGCCAAGCCGCCACCGGCGACTCCTCGCCGGCCCGCTGACGGTTCGTCAACCCCCGCTGCGTCATCGCCCGGCCCCGCCCCGCGAACGGTCCGTCCGCGTGTGGCCGCGCTCGTCCTCTCGCCCGGGCTCCCTCCCGCGCTCCTCCGCCAGAGGCACGCGCCCGGCCGTATCCCCACACGCGCCGGTCGCCTCCTCCTCCACACCCGTAGGCGGCCGTACGCCCGCCAGGGCACCAATCGGAAAAACCCGCCGCCGGATCGCGCGGCTCGTCGCCCGGAATGCCGTGCTTCGGGGGACGCGCCCGGATGATCCGTCGCCGGGTCTTCTTCCTACGGCAGCGGCGGCGTGCCGTCAATGTCACCGTCGGCACACACCGGCCGCCGCGCGCGGGCGAATGCCGCGCCGCCGCGGCCCCGTGCAGGTGAACGCGACCGGAACCGCGGGAATGCGTGCCCGGCGTCACGCTCAAGACACGAAATTCCACGCAATTCCATGCAATACCGTCACGTAATCCGGGCATGCGCCCCGGCCCGGCGGAGGAATGGCGCCGGGCCGGGTCACGCCCGAGAGATGCGCAGGGACCGCCCGCGAGGCTGACTGCGGGGGCTGCCCGCCGAGCTGACTGCGTGGGCCACCCACGGGGCCCATGGCGAGGGCTGCGGGACCCCGGAGGCCGAACGCAGGAACCACTCCTGGGAGCCGACTGGGAAACCACCCAAAGCCCGCCCGCGAGGACGACCGTGAAGGCCGCCCGGGGCCGACTGGGAAAGTCGGCCGCAGGGGACCGCTCCGCGAGGACCGAATGCGGGACCCCCGGGGCCGACTGGGAAACCGCCCACAGACCGCTCGCGAGGGCGGCCGTGCAGGCCACCCGGGGGCCGGCTGCGGAGTGGATTACAGGGACGCCGACACCACGGCGCGGGCCTCCTGCTGTACCTCGGCGAGGTGCTCGGGGCCGCGGAACGACTCGGCGTAGATCTTGTAGACGTCCTCGGTGCCGGAGGGGCGGGCGGCGAACCAGGCGTTCTCGGTGCAGACCTTGATGCCGCCGATCGGGGCGCCGTTGCCGGGGGCGGTGGTGAGCACGGCGGTGATCGGCTCCCCGGCGAGGGTGCCGGCCTTGACGTCGTCGGCCGACAGCTTGGCGAGCCGCGCCTTCTCCTCGCGGGTGGCGGGGGCGTCGACGCGGGCGTACGCGGGCTCGCCGAAGCGGGCGGCGAGCTCGCGGTAGCGGGCGCTCGGCGACTCGCCGGTCACGGCGGTGATCTCGGCGGCGAGCAGGGCGAGGATGATGCCGTCCTTGTCGGTGGTCCACACCGAGCCGTCGCGGCGCAGGAACGAGGCCCCGGCGCTCTCCTCCCCGCCGAACCCGAGCGAGCCGTCGAGCAGCCCGCCGACGAACCACTTGAACCCGACCGGCACCTCGACGAGGCGGCGGCCGAGGTCGGCCGCGACCCGGTCGATCATGCCGCTGCTCACCAGCGTCTTGCCCACGCCCGCGTCGGCGGGCCAGCCGGGCCGGCGGCCGTACAGGTAGGCGATCGCGACGGCGAGGAAGTGGTTGGGGTTCATCAGACCGCCGTCGGGGGTGACGATGCCGTGCCGGTCGGAGTCGGCGTCGTTGCCCGTCGCCACCTGGTACGCCTCCCGGTTGGCGATCAGCGACGCCATCGCGTACGGCGAGGAGCAGTCCATGCGGATCTTGCCGTCCCAGTCGAGGGTCATGAACCGCCAGGTCGGGTCCACCTCGGGGTTGACCACGGTGAGGTCGAGCCGGTGCCGCTCGGCGATCTCGCCCCAGTAGTGCACGCTGGCCCCGCCCATCGGGTCGGCGCCGATGCGCACCCCGGCCGAGCGGATCGCGTCCAGGTCGAGCACCGCGGGCAGGTCGTCCACGTACGCGCCGAGGAAGTCGTACCGGCCGGTGCCCTCCGCGCGCACCGCCCGCGCGTACGGCATGCGCCGCACGTCCTTCATGCCGCCGGCGATGATCTCGTTGGCCCGGTCCTGGATCCAGGAGGTGGCGTCGGTGTCGGCGGGGCCGCCGTTCGGCGGGTTGTACTTGAACCCGCCGTCGGTGGGCGGGTTGTGCGACGGGGTGATCACCACGCCGTCGGCGAGCCCGGCGGTGCGGCCCCGGTTGTGGGTGAGGATCGCGTGCGACACCGCCGGGGTCGGCGTGTAGCCGTCGCGGGAGTCGAGCAGCACGGTCACGTCGTTGGCGGCGAACACCTCCAGCGCGGACACCCGGGCCGGCTCGGACAGCGCGTGCGTGTCCACGCCGAGGAACAGCGGCCCGGTCACGCCCTGCCGCGCCCGGTATTCGCAGATCGCCTGGCTGGTGGCGAGGATGTGGTCCTCGTTGAAGCCGACCGCGAGCGAGGACCCGCGGTGCCCGGAGGTGCCGAACGCCACCCGCTGCCCCGGCCGCTCGGGATCGGGGCGCAGCGCGTAATAGGCGGTGACGAGTCGGGCCACGTCCACCAGGTCGGAGGTCTTGGCAGGCTGTCCGGCACGCTCGTGCACCATGAATTCTCCTCACTCCGTCAGGACGCCCCGGAGGGGCCGCAGCAGCACGGTAGCGGTTCGCCCCCGGTCCGTTCCGGTGGCCCGCGCTCTCGGCATGGTTCCCCGGCGGCGGCCCGGTCAGACGCCCCGGGCCGTGCGGTTCCGATCACATGCCGCGGATTGCGTAAACTCCTGACTTAAGATCATTTACGCATCGGGGGAAAATTTCATGGACGATCTCGAACCACGCCTGCGCGCCGTCTGCGAGCTCATGATGCCCAGCGTGCGCGAGTACGCGGGGCGGCACGAGTTCGACGGGCTCGTCCAGGACCTGTCGCCGGAGGGCGTGCGCGCGGGGCTGGCCCGGCTGGGGGCGGGCGACCGGCTGCCGGACCCGCACGACGAGGCGCACCTGGCGGCCTTCGAGGAGGGGCTGCGGGTGACGTTCGGCGAGCTCGAACTGCATCGCCGCAACCCGCTGTACCACCTGGCCAACCTGGACCTGTCCGGCTACGACCGCGACTACGCCCCGGCCGCCGAGCGCGCGGCGGCGCGGCTCGCCCAGCTCCGGCTCTGGCCGGAGGCCGTGGACAACGCGATCGCCGCCCTCGACCGGATGGCCGCGCCGGTCGCCGAGGCGCTGGTGCCCGCGGTGCGCGGGCTCGCCGCGGGCGTGCCCGCCGACGCCCCGGAGGACGTGCGGCGGCGCGC
>Ga0164243_10011214_pt1 | contig 12809 bp, 13 predicted proteins | sample OricompcompostOP_FD_108781 | JGI IMG/M metagenome (GOLD analysis project Ga0164243, IMG submission 108781) | Organic Plus compost microbial communities from Emeryville, California, USA - Original compost - Organic plus compost (OP) | ecosystem: Engineered > Solid waste > Mixed feedstock >...
AAGCCGGCGCGCATTGCCGGGGCCGGTTGGGCTTGCGCCGGACCCGGGACCGGCGCCATCATGGCCGCCCGTCGCCTTTCGGCACCGGGGACGCGGGCGGATGGGGCATGGCAGGGATGGCCGATCATGGCGATGATCACGGATGCGGATGATTTCTTTACCAAGGGCTGCGGCCGCTGCGCCCGGTTCGCGACGCCGGACTGCGCGACGCGGCCATGGATCGAGGGGCTGCACCAGCTGCGCCGCATCTGCCGCGACATGGATCTGGCAGAGGTGGTGAAATGGGCGCATCCCACCTATATGCATGCCGGCCGCAATATCGCGATCCTGGGCGCCTTTCGCGGCGATTTCCGCCTGAGCTTCATGAATCCGGGCCTGCTGACGGATAATTGGGGCGTGCTTGAGCCGCAGGGGCCGAACAGCCGGACGCCGGGCATGATCCGCTTTACCGATCCCGGCCAGGTTCGCGCGCTGGAGCCGGCGATCCGGGACTGTCTGCGGCAATTGATGGACCACGCCGAGGCGGGCAGGAAACCGCCCCGGACCCAGCGCCGGCTGGACATGCCCGATGAGCTGGCCGAGGCGCTGGACGCCGACCCGGAACTGGCGCGGGCCTTTCGCGCCCTGACGCCGGGGCGGCAGAACAGCTATATGTTCAACCTCGGCCAGGCCAGGCGATCCGCGACCCGCATCGCCCGGATCGAAAGGTTCCGCGACCGGATCATCGCCGGCAAGGGCGCGACCGAGCGTTAGCGCCGCACAGCGTCCGGGCGGGGCGCGCGGCCATCGGGCTGGAAACGGCCCGCATCGCCGGCGCCGCCGCGGTTGCGGCTGCGGCGGGTCAGATCCTTCAGGAACGCGCGCCGGTCGAAATCCGTGCCGGCCGTCGACCCGAACAGCACATCGTCCAGCCGCGCCAATGCGGCGGCGGCCGCGGCGGTGCTGCGGCCCATGGCCGCTTCGTGGCGGGCATAATCCCGCGCCGCCCGGCGCAGGGCGAACAGATCGTCCCGCCGCGCCGTCGCCCGCAGGGCCGGCCGGGCGGGATTGGGCAGCATGCGCCGCCAGAACAGGGCCATTGACCGCCGCGTCGCCGGTCCCTGCCCCGAGACCAGCGCCAGCAGCCCGGCGACCGACCCGCCCGCAAGCGCGGCCAGCAGCAGCCAGCGGCTGGCCCGGGGCAGCCGCGCGGCGCCGCCGATATTCTCGGCCAGCTTGCCATAGCCAAAGGGGATGGGCTGGGTGACGGCGCCGCGCATCTCGCGCTTGCCGGTGTCGAACCATGAAAAGCGTATCGGCGGCAGCGTGCCCTGTTCGCCGGTGATCGGCCGCAGGTTCCATTCCCACTGCACGAAGGCCGTCGGCCCCTGTTCGGTCAGGATCGTCTCGCGCTTTTCCGGCACGGTAAAGCTGATCAGCCAGGCCTCGTGCAGCTCGGGGCGGGCCGGCAGCAGATGTCCCATGCTGCCCTGGGCCGTCAAGGTGATGCGGCGCCGGATGGTCTGGTCGCTGCGGATATGCGCCGGATCGCCGGACAGTTCGTCGGTGACGGTCAGGCTGCGCGCCGCCAGCGGCCGGCCGGGTGCCGGAAAGGGCTGGACATCGACCGAGACCGGGCTGGCCGTCACCCTGGTCTCGATGCGGGCATTGCCCTCGGCCTTGGTCAGCACATGGGTCACGGGACCGATGGTCAGGCGGCCGGGCTTGCTGGGAAAGATCGCGACATGGCGCTGGAATATGCGGCGCTGCCGGCCGTTCACGCGCTCGTCGCCCCATTCGTCGGGACCCGTCTGGATCCAGTCATAGCCGGGGGAATCGGGAAAGCTCATCTCTTCCAGCGCGATCCAGCCGGTATATTCCCCGCGGATGGTCAGCGGGATCATCTCGCCCGCCACCGGGCGGGCCTGGGGCAGGATCAGGCGCAGGCTGTCCCGGTCCTGCGCCTGTGTCTGGTCCTGTGCCTGCCTCTGGTCCTGCGCCGCGGCGGGCAGGCCCAGGCACAGGGCCAGGACCAGCGCCAGGATCGGGGCCAGAACCGGGGCCAGAACCGGGGCCGGCAACAGGGCGATGAAACGCGGCAGGGTCCTGGTCACCACGGCTCGCCCTCCTGCGGGCGGATCAGGCCCAGGGCGGCGCGGCGATCGTATTCGGCCTTGAGCCGCAGCTTGAGGAATTCGCCCGGATCGTCGGCCAGGGTCGCCAGCCAGTCGTCGCTGGCGACGATGCCGCGGGCATTCGCATCCCGTTTCCAGTGGATCGCCAGCATTCCGGCGGTGGTCGTCGCCGTGGGCTTGCCCGGCCCCAGCCCGCCGGCCCCGGCGATGCGGCCCGGCACGATGCTGTCGCCGGTCTCGGGCGGGACCATGGACGCGACCAGGTCGCGGTTGCGCCGCGCCTCGGCATCGGCGGGGTTGGAAAACAGGACTGCGTCGAAATAGGCGACGGACAGCAGGTAATCCCCGGTCGCGGCCAGGCTGAGGCCGCGATTATAGGTCTGGGTCCGGCCGGCGGCGGCAAAGGCCGCATCCGCCCCGGCATGGTCCCCGGCACGGTACAGGGCCACGCCCCGCTCGGCCGGGTCGGACAGCAGATGCGCGGCCAGGCCCGGCAGCCCGGCGACGAGCGCCAGCCGCCCCAACGCCTGAGGCCCGGCGACGGCAAGGCAGATCAGCGCCAGGGCAAGGATCGGCCAGCGTCTCATGCCTGTCTCCGGAACCGGGCCAGCAGCGGGATCAGGGCCAGCATGGCAAGCCATGGACCCAGGTCGCGATATTGCAATGCCGCCATCGCCGGGTCCGAGCCCAGGCCGGAGCGGCGCAGCCCGCCGATCACCGGCCCGGGCGCGGTGGCCGGCGCCGATCCCGCATCCGCCAAGGCTCTGAGCGCGGCGGGATCGGATGCGGGCTGGCCGGCGACCGTCAGCGCCCAGATCCGGGCCCCCGCCTGCCGCAGGCGCATCGCCTCGGTCCGCGCGGCCGCATCCATGCCGCCGCCGTCGGAAACCAGGACCAGATCGGCGCGCGGCAGTCCGGCCAGCATTTCATGCGCCAGGGCCAGCGCCGCGGCGGGGTTGCTGCCCCTGTCGGGCAGGGTGTCGGCCTCCAACACCGCGATCAGGCTTTCCAATACCTGCGGATCGGTCGTGGGGGCGGCGGCCAGATATGCCTCGCGCGCATAAAGCAGCAGCCCGACCGGCCGGCCGGCCAACTGCGCGATGACCTGCGCCGCGGCGGCCTGCGCGTCCGCCAGCCCCTGCGCCTGCGCCCCCCCGGTGACCGAGGCCGACATGTCCAGCGCCAGCAGGACCGCATCGCTCTGGGCAAAGACCGGCGCATCGTCGCGCGGCAGGGCCGGCCCGGCCAGGCCCAGCACCAGTGCAGCGCAACCCGCCAGCAGCCCCATCCGGCGCAACCGCCCGCCCGGGTCGAGCCAGCCGAGCGCGCCGAGCCCCGCCAGCATCTGCGGTGACAGGACCTGCTGCCAGCCCCCGGCATCCGGTCCGCGTTTCCAGATCGCCAGCGCCGCCAGCGCCAGGGGCGGCAGGGCCAGCAACCACCAGGGGCGCAACAGGATCATCCGCGCCTCCGGGCCAAAAGCAGCATGGCGACCAGCGCGGCCGCGCCGGGCCAGATCCAGAGCGACTGCCAGAAGCGCAGCGGCGGGCGGGCGGAAGGGTTCGGTTCGAGCCGGTCGAGCGTCTGCGCCATGCCGATCAGGTCCTGCATCCCGCGCACGCGGAAACTGGTGCCGCCCGCGGCCTGGGCAACCTCGCGCAGGGTCTTTACGTCCACCGCGTCGCGCGCCTTGGGCCGGGCCTCCAGATCGTCGGGACCCAGGGCGATGGTATGGACCCGGATGCCGTGCCGCGCCGCCAGCCGGGCGGCATCCACCGCCCCGACCTGGCCCGAGGTATCTATCCCGTCCGAAAGCAGCACCACGATCCGGGTCGGCGCCGGGCTTTGCGCAAGGCGCCGGGTGGCCAGCCCCAGCCCGTCGGATATCGCGGTGGCCTTGCCGGAAATCCCGATCTGCAATTCCTCGATCGCATGGGCCACCGCATCGACATCGAAGGTCACCGGCTGGGCGAAATAGGCCCGCTCGCCAAAGACCACCAGCCCGATCCGGTCGCCCTTGCGCGCCGCCACGAAGCCCGAGGCGACCCGCCTGACGGCGTCGATGCGGGAAATCGGCGTCCCGTCCAGCTCGAAATCCTCTTTCGTCATGCTGCCCGACAGATCCAGGACCAGCACGATATCGCGCCCCGAGGCCGGCAGGGCGGTGCTTTGACGGCTGATGCTCGGCCCGGCCAGGGCGACGACCAGCGCGATCCAGGCCAGCGCCGCCAATGCGGTCCCGGCATGGTCGGCGGCCTTGCCGTCCGCCCGGCCGGAAATGGCGGCAAAGACATGGGCGGGCACGCGCAGCCCGCCGCGCGCGGCCGAGGGCGGCAGCAGCCGGGCCAGCAGCGGCAGGGGCAAGAGCAGCAGGGCAAGGGGAAAGACAAGCGTCATGGCGGCCTATCTGCGCCTGCCGGCGATGCGTTCGATTCGGTCCTGGTCGGGCATGGGGGCGCCGCCATAGGCCGCCGGCCTGAGGGCTTCGGGCAGATAGCCCAGGATGCGGGCGATGGCCAGCAGCCGCTCGGCCGGCGGCAGCGGGCGCGTCGCGCGGATCCTTGCGCGCCGCGACATGCGCCGCGTCATCAGCGGCGACAGCGCCAGGGCCAGCAAAAGCCCCGACAGCAAGCCGATTGCGAACAGCGCCAGCAATTCGTGCCAGCCGGGCTCCAGCATGGATTGGGGCAGCCGGCTGGGTGCGAGCCCCGCGATCAGCTCAGCCCGGGTCATCGGATGCAACCAGATGCGACGTCGCGCCAAGCTTGCGCAAATGCGCAAGCAGCGGCTGCGGATCATAGGCGGACAGCCGGCCATGGCGGCCAGCCGCGCCGTCGCTGACCGCCACGGGATGGCGGGGCGGCGCGATCTCGACCGGGTCGAGCAGCAGGTGAATCTCGATCCGCCGGCCGCGGGCCAGGCGCGACAAGGCCGCCTCGGCCCCCTCCAGCCCCTCGGGCGCCGTGGCCAGGTGCACCCGCCCGCCCGGGGGCAGCAGGCGCAGCGCCTGTCCCAGCACCGGGGCCAGGGTCGTGGGTGCCAGGGCAGCGGCGGCGCCGCCGCGCCTGCCGGCGCGCGAAAGCAGCGCGGCCTCGTGGCTTTGCACCAGCAAGCCGGCGACGGCGCGCATCTGCTCGGCGCCGGCGGCGGGGGCAAGCGATGCGGGCGCCCCTGCGCCGGCGACCAGGACCCCGACCGAACCGCCGCGCCCGACCGCGCGCCAGCCCAGCAGGGCCAGCCGCCGCGCGGTGCGGACCGAGCGCAATGCCGTGCCGGTGCCCCAAAGCATCGGATCGCGGAAATCGGCGATCAGCAAGGTGCTGTCGTCGCGGTCCTCGTGAAAGCTGCGGACATGCAGGTGGCCGGTGCGGGCGCTGGCGGCGGGATCTATCCGGCGCGGATCGTCGCCATCGGCAAAGGCACGGATTTCGCGCAAATCCATGCCCTGCCCGGCCACCCGCGCGGCAATGGCGCCGGGGCGGCGGCTGGCGGGGCGCTGGCGGGCCGACCGGGCCGGCGGGCGCAGCGCCATCAGCTCGGCTACCGTCAGCCGCAGGCCGGGCCGGTCCAGCGCCGCCGGCGGGCCTGGCACGGCCGGAGCTACCACGGCCTGACCTCGCGCAGCGCGTCGGCGATCAGGCTGCGGCCGCTGCGCCCTTCGCCGATGGCCTGCCAGTTCGGCACCAGCCGGTGGGCCAGCGCATCCTCGGCCAGTTCCTCGGCATCCTCGGGCAGGCCGTGGTCGCGGCCCATCAGCCAGGCCCTGGCCCGCACCGCCGCCGCAAGCGCCAGCGTCCCGCGCGGAGAGACCGGGTGTTCGACCCATTCCGCCACCGGCCCGCCCGCCCGGGTGGCCATGACCAGCCGGACGATGAAATCCTTGAGCGCCGGGGCCAGATATACCCGCGCCACCGCATCGCGGGCGGCATGGACCTCGGCCGTCGAGACCGGCAGCACGGCGGCGGCGGCGGGCGACAGGGCCTCGGCCTCGACAAGGTCCAGGATGCCGCGCTCGGTCCCGGCATCGGGCAGGTCGAGGCTCAGATGCAGCAAAAAGCGGTCCATCTGCGCCTCGGGCAGCGGAAAGGTGCCCTCATGCTCGATCGGGTTCTGGGTGGCGACCACCATGAAGGGATCGGGCAAGGGCCGCGTCACCCCCGCCGAGGTGACCTGGTTTTCCGCCATCGCCTCAAGCAAGGCGGATTGCACCTTGGGCGGGGCGCGGTTGATTTCATCGACCAGCACCAGCGAATGAAAGATCGGACCGGGCACGAAATCGAACCGGCCGCTGTCGGCGCGAAAGACCTGGGTGCCGGTCAGGTCCGACGGCAGCAGGTCGGGCGTGCATTGAATGCGGGCGTGGCTGCCGGGCAGATGCGCGGCCAGCCGCTTGACGGCGCGGGTCTTGGCGATGCCGGGCGGCCCCTCCAGCAGCACATGCCCCCCGGCCAGCAAGGCGATGACCAGCCGCTCGGCCATGCGCTGATGGCCGACCAACCCTTGTGCGACTTCTGTGGCAAGGCGGACCACGGGCCCGCTGCCGATCGGATCGTGCTGGGACATTTTTCCTCTCCCCCCAGGGGGGATTCACCCGAGGATGGCGGCCGGTTCCAAGCGCAATGCGCAGCAGCTAAGACCATTGGACGATGGGCCGCGGCCAGCCCGGGCGCGGCCGGGCCGACGCCGCGCACAACCCCCGCGGGTTGTCCATCCGTCGCGATACGGTGTAACAGATGCGGTGTAACAGGTGGAAGGGGTGCCCCGGATTGCGCCTGCGCGGCGCGCGGTCCGGCCCTGGCCGGGGCCGTCCGGCCTTTCGCCTACGGGCTTGCGGCGGGCAGTCTTTGCAAACGCGAACGCAAACGGAACAATGGGACAGGAGGCCGATTCGATGGATGGAACCTCGAACGACATCGTGACGATGGGCGAAACCGCATTGAGGCAGATCAGCACGCATGCGGTCTCTTATGCGCTTGCGCTGGCCGGGGCCGTCGTCCTGATCGCCGCCGGGATCATGCTGGCGGGCCTGGCGGAACGCGGCGTCGCCCGGGCATTGGGCAAGGTCCGCAATGCCGACCCGATGCTGGTGGTCTTTCTGTCCAAGGCGGCGCGATACGGCATCCTGATCTTTGCCGGGATCATCGTGCTGGCCCAGTTCGGCGTCCAGACGACCAGCATCATCGCCGCCCTGGGCGCGGCGGGGCTGGCCATCGGCCTGGCGCTGCAAGGCACGCTGCAGAATATCGCGGCGGGGATCATGCTGCTGGTCCTGCGCCCCTTTCGCGTCGGGGATTACATCACCGCCGGCAGCATCTCGGGCACGATCCAGACCATGGGCCTGTTCACCACCGAGATGAAGACCGCCGACGGGCTGTTCCTGATGGCGCCCAACAGTTCGCTGTGGAACACCCCGGTCACCAATTTCTCGCGCAATGGCCAGCGCCGCTTCGACCTGACCATCGGGATCGGCTATGAGGACGATGTCGAGCTGGCGCAAAAGCTGCTGGCGGAAATCGCCGCCATGGACGGCCGGGTGCTGGACGAGCCGGCGCCGATGACCTTCATCTCCTCGCTGGGCGACAGCGCCGTCAACGTGACCCTGCGCTATTGGAGCAATACCGCCGACTGGTTCCAGACCCAGATCGACCTGACCAAGGGCGCCAAGGGCGCGTTCGATGCCAACGGGATATCCATTCCCTTCCCGCAGCGGGATGTCCATTACGTCCCGGCAAAACCGGAGGCCAAGCCCGAGACCAAGCCGAAAAAGGCGGCCCGGCAATCTCTGGCCAAGGGCTAGGGCATGGCGGGGACAGGGCCCGCGGGGACGCGGCTGCGCAGTCTTTCGGACTATTTCAAGGTTTACGGCAGCGCCGTGGCGATTTCCCTGGCCGGCCTTGCCGCCGCCATCTGGTGGATGGAGCCGGCCCCGCCCTCGACCCTGCGGCTGGCAGCGGGGGCGCCCGGCGGCGTCTATCATCGCTGGGGCGAGGAATATCGCCGCCTGCTGGCCCGGCAGCATATCCGGGTCGAGTTGGTCGAGACGGCCGGGGCCGCCGACAACCTGGCCCGGCTGGCAAGGGGCGAGGTCGATGCCGCCTTCATCCAGGCGGGCCTGCGGCATGACGAGGCGGCCGGCAGCGTCGAGGCCCTGGCCTCGATCGGCGCCGAGCCGGCCTGGATCTTTGCCGATCGCGACATCCGGTCGCTGCGCGACCTGGAAGGGACGGCCATCGCCGGCGGCATCGAGAACAGCGGCACCCTGGCCCTTGCCGGGCGGCTGCTCGACCTTGCGGGTCTTGCCGGGGGAACCGCGGTCCTGCCGGTCGGAGGAGATGAGGCGGTCGCCGCCCTGAGAGACGGGCAGGCGCGGGCGGCGGTATTCGTGTCCAACGACGTCACCGGCCCCATTGCCGCACTGCTGCGCGACCCGGATGTGCAGCTGCTTTCGGTCGATCAGGCCGAGGGGCTGGCGCGGCGCCATCCCTGGCTTTCGGTGAACAGGCTCTTTGCCGGATCGCTGGATTACCGCAACCGGCTGCCCGCGGCCGATATCGACCTGGTTTCGACGACCGCGCTGCTTGCCTCCAGCGAACGGATGCATCCCGCCTTTGTCGACGTCCTGTTGTCGGCGGCACAGGATGTCCATGGCCAGGCTTCGCTTTTTTCCGATCTCGGCCAATATCCGCAGGAACCGCAGACCGAAATGGCCATCGACCAGGGCGCGATCCGGTATTTCCGGGACGGGCCGACGCTGCTGCGGCGCTATCTGCCGTTCTGGGCCGCCAGTTTCGTCGAGCGCGCCTGGATTCTGGTCTTGCCCCTGCTGACGGTGATGTTCCCACTGTTCAAGATCGCGCCGCCGACCTATCACTGGCGCATCAAGCGGCGGATCAACCGCTATTACCTGAGCCTGCGCGAGGTCGAGCGGCAACTGGCCGGGCATCGCTCCGATGCCGAGCTGGAGGAATTGTCCGGCGCCGTGCGCAGCCTGGACGCGGCCGCGGCAAGAACCACCGTTCCGATCACCTATATGAACGACCTCTATCACCTGAGGCGCCATATCGCGATGGTCCAGCAACGGATCCGCCAGCAGATGGCGGGGCGCTGACCCCCGCCTGCCCGGACCGGGACCGGGCGGGACCGGAGGAAATGCGGCCGGCCTCAGCGCCCGGGGAGACGGCGGGCCCCGATACGACAGAGGGCCATGGCCGCGTTGTGGAAGGACCGTTCAGCCCATGGTTTCGCGCGCCCGCCGCACCATCCCGCGCAGGTCTTCGAGGCTGTATTGGCCAAAGGCGCCCTCGTCCCCGGCAATGAAGCTGGGCGTGCCCATCAGGCCCATATGTTCGGCGCCCATGTCGCGTTCCAGCCGCGGCCCGTCCAGCCCCAGTTCGCGCGCGACGCGCATCGTCGCCCCGGCCGTCACCCGGCCGGGGATGCGGAACAGCGCGACATGCATCTGCCAGTATTTTCCCTGTTGCAGCGAGGCGAGCGAGGCCCGCGCCGCGAAATCCGAATCCTCGCCAAAGACAGGCCATTCGCGAAACACCACCCGCAGGTCCTTGTCCGAGGCGATCAGCCGGTGCATCGGCTCGACCATCTTGCGGCAAAAGGGGCAGTTATAGTCGAAGAACTCGGTCAGGGTGATGTCGCCCTGCGGATTGCCCAGCACCGGCGCGGTCGGATCGCGTTCCAGCGATTGGCGCAGGTCCTCGGGCATGGGGTTGTCCCGCTGCTGCGCCAGGCTTTTCCGCGGCGGAATCGGCATTGCCAGCAGGCTGGCGCCCGCAAGGACAAGGGTGCGACGTCGCATGATGTCTCCTCCATCTTCGGGCCGGCGGGGGCGCCGGGTCCCGCTGGCGGCGGGATGGCCCCGCCGCGGCTGTTTCAGATGATCCGCACCTGCGTCCCGACCGGGCAAAGCGCGAAGAGTTCGGCGATCTTCTCGTTATAAAGCCCGATGCAGCCATCCGATGACAACCGCCCGATCTTGCGCGTGTCATGGGTGCCGTGGATCAGATAGGCCGGCCAGGACAGATACAAGGCATGGCTGCCCAGCGGATTGGCCGGATCGCCGCCGGCGACCGGCTTCCAGTCGGGGAAACGCTCGACCTGCGAAGGGGTGGGCGTCCAGCTTGGCCCCACCTTCTTGCGCACGATCTCGGTATGGCCGCGCTTGGTCAATTCGTCCGAGATCGGGACCGAGGTGGGATAGACCCGATAGGTGCTTTCATCCGCGCCCCAGAAATGCAGGGCCCGCGACCTGGTGTCGGCCACGATGGCGCCCTTGCCCAGGCTGTCGAAATGGTCCTGCCAGTGCTGCATGGTGAAACTGCTGATATTGCGGCGCGGCGCCTCTTGCGCGCGCAGGATTGCCGGCATGGCCAGCCCGCCCGCGGCGGCGATGCCCAGTCCCAATGCGCGGCGACGGTTGATGTCGCTCATCTTGCTGCTCCTTGCTGTCACGCGGGCCATATCCCGCAAGGGGCGACTCGCATGGCCGGCTTAAGGCAGACTTAAGACCTCCCTGCCGCCGGGGGTGGGGAAGGCTGTCGATGGCGCCGGCGCCTTGCCCGCGCGTCTCGCCGTCCCCGTCCCTGTCCCCCCGCCTCTGCCCCCGTGTCGATGCCACCGCGCCGCATGCCGCGCCCGGACGGTCCCGTGGCGCCAGGGGTAAAAAACTTCTTGACCGAATCTTGTATTATTACATTATACATTCGTAACGCATTAAATACACAATGCCGACCTGCTGGCTGATGGTCGGCGCTGCAGGCAGGCCCGGAAGGAGCAGTTCATGTCAATCAACAGGCGAATCGGCATCGTCGGCGGGAACGGATGGCTGGGGAATGCGATTGCCAGCGCCGCCGTGGCGAAGGGCGTGATCGCCGGAGAGCGGCTGCTGCTGTCGGGGCGCAGCGACAAGCGGGGGGCGCTGCCCGTGCCCGGCGCCGCCTATCTGAAGGACAATGCCGAACTGGCGGCACGTTCGGATGTCATCGTGCTGTCCGTGCGTCCCGAGGATTTCGGCTCGGTCCAGATCGACGCGGCCGGCAAGCTGGTGATCTCGGTCATGGCCGGGGTGAGCGCGGCGCAGATCGCCGAGCGGACCGGCGCCTCCGAGGTGGTCAGGTCCATCCCGAATGCCGCCGCTGCCATCGGGCGGTCGTTCACGCCATGGTATGCGCTGCCCGCGGTCTCGGCCGAGAACCGCGGGATCGTCCAGGCCCTGTTCGACGCCTGCGGCGAGGCCGCCGAGGTCCCGCAAGAGGCGCATATCGACTATTGCGTCGGCATGACCGGCTCGGGCGCCGCATTTCCGGCGCTGCTGGCGCAGGCGCTGGCCGAACATGCCGTCGCGCAGGGCCTGCCCAGGGATTTCGCGGCGCGCGCCGCCAAGGGCGTCGTCGCCGACGGCAGCCAGCTGTTCAGGGGGCCGGACAGCGACACGGGCTTGATCGTGAAGGAGATGATCGACTATCGCGGCACCACGGCCGCCGCCTTGCAGACCATGCTGGACCGCGGTTTCAATCAGGCGGTTGCATCGGGCCTTGACGCCGCTGCCGCGAAGGCGGCCGCGCTTGCGCAGGGCGCCTGATGCGGCGCCTGCGCAAGGTCAGGTCATCCGGCATCGGCGGCATGGGCCGCGGCAGATGCCGCATCAGGTGAGGAATACGGATGAGAACCGGCAAATCCGCGCTTTACGAGGATCTCAAGCATCAGATCCTGATGCTTGAGCGGGAACCCGACGAGGATATCGACGAAATCAGCCTCAGCGAAAGCTATGGCATTTCGCGCACCCCGGTTCGGGACGTGCTGCGCCAGCTTGCCGGCGAGGGCTATGTCATCATCCGCGAAAACCGGGGCGCGCGCGTCATTCCGATGAACCACGCCACCATGCGGGACTTCTTTTCGGTCGCGCCGGTGATCTACGAGGCCGTCGGCCGGCTGGCCGTCCAGAATTTCAAGCCGCGCCAGCTGCTTGAGTTGAAATCCTGTCAGATGGAATTCAGGGCTGCGAAGGATGCGCGCGAAAGCGCGGCGATGGCGGTCGGCAACAACAGGTTCCACACCATCATCGGCGAGATGTCCGGAAGCCAGTTCCTGATGCCCAGCTACAGCAAACTGCTGATCGACCATGCGCGGATCGGGCAGACCTTCTTTCGCCCGGAAACGCCGCAGATGGACAGCGACCTGGCAGAATCCTGCGACCAGCACGACCAGATGATCGACGCCATCGCCAACCGCAACGAGGCGGCGATGGTCGCGCTGATCCACCAGCATTGGGGGATCTGCCGCTGCAACATGGAAATGTTCATCGCGCCGCGCGCCCTGCGCTCGGCCGCGCTCGAAGGCGGCGGGCTGGGCTGACCGCGCCCGCCGCGAGACGCGGCTTCCCGAGGATTCGGGTGGCCGGAACCACAAGCAGAAGACGCAATGACGTCCTCATTGTCCCTTGCGTTCCGCAGGGACGGCAACCGGGAGAAAAATCATGACATTCATCCATCGAACGCTGCGCCGTGTCGGGGTTCTTGCCGTCACCACGGCGCTGGCCCTGACGCCGATGGCCGCCGCGGCGCAGACCGTCATCAAGCTGGCCCATGCCGAGGCCGAGGGCGATCTGCTGGAAAACCCCTATTGGGCCTTTACCCAGGTGCTGGGCTCCGAGCTGGAAACCGGGACCAATGGCCGCCTTTC
>Ga0164243_10011215_pt1 | contig 12809 bp, 13 predicted proteins | sample OricompcompostOP_FD_108781 | JGI IMG/M metagenome (GOLD analysis project Ga0164243, IMG submission 108781) | Organic Plus compost microbial communities from Emeryville, California, USA - Original compost - Organic plus compost (OP) | ecosystem: Engineered > Solid waste > Mixed feedstock >...
CGGTGGGGGCTGTTCGCCGGCAAGGTCACCGAGTTCCGCGGCAAGCGCCAGCTGAACGGTCCGGACTTCCAGCTGCTCGCCGACCCGGGCGAGGCGGGCGAGATCGAGGAGTTCCTGGACGCGCTGATCCCGGTGTACCCGGCCGCGGCGACGATGCCCAGCTGGACGATCGCGCGCTGCGTCCGGGTGGCGCTGGACACCCTGGAGACGCCGCCGGAGCCGCTGCCCGAGTCGGTACGGGCCGGGCGCGACCTGGTCGGCCTCGGCGCGGCGCTGCACGACATCCACCGGCCGCGCAGCAGGTCCGCGCTGGCCGCCGCCCGGCGCCGGCTCACCTTCGACGAGGCGTTCGCGTTGCAGTTGACGCTGGTGCAGCGCAAGGCGCGGGCGGCGGACTGGCCGGCGGTGCGGCGCCCCCGTCGCGACGACGGGCTGCTGGCCGCGTTCGACGCCCGGCTGCCGTACCAGCTGACCGACGGGCAGCGCGCGGTCGGGGAGGAGGTGGCCGACGACCTGGCCCGCGCGCACCCGATGCACCGGCTGCTGCAGGGCGAGGTCGGTTCCGGCAAGACCGTGTGCGCGTTGCGGGCCATGCTGCAGGTGGTGGACGCCGGCGGGCAGGCGGTCCTGCTCGCCCCCACCGAGGTACTGGCCGCGCAGCATCACCGCGGCCTCGCCGACCTGCTCGGCCCGCTCGCCCGGACCGGGCCGGCACCCGCCGACGGCGAGCTGCCGTTGGGCGACGACGGTACCGGTACCACCGGGTTGGCGCTGCTGACCGGCTCGCTGGGCGCCGCGGCCCGGCGCCGGGTGCTCGCCGACGTCGCCTCGGGCGCCGCCGGGATCGTGGTCGGTACGCACGCCCTGCTGTACGAGGGGGTCGAGTTCGCCGATCTCGGCCTGATCGTCGTCGACGAGCAGCACCGGTTCGGGGTGGAGCAGCGGGATGCGTTGCGGGACAAGGCGACGCAGCCGCCGCACGTGCTCGTGATGACCGCGACGCCGATCCCGCGTACGGTCGCGATGACGGTGTTCGGTGACCTGTCCGTGTCGTCGCTGACCGAGCTGCCGCGGGGCCGCTCGCCGATCGCGTCGCACGTGGTGCCGGGGGACCGGGAGCGGTGGATGGACCGTACCTGGGCGCGGGTGCGGGAGGAGGTCGCCGCCGGCCACCAGGCGTACGTGGTGTGTCCCCGGATCGGCGCCGACCCGACCGACGAGGACGCGGACGCCGCCGCGGCGGACGACGGGCGCCGGCCGCCGCTCGGGGTGGCGGAGGTGACGCCGCAGCTCGCCGACGGCCCGCTCGCCGGGCTGCGGGTGGGTCAGCTGACCGGCCGGCTGCCGGGCGAGCAGAAGGACGCCGTGATGCGCGCGTTCGCGGCCGGCGAGCTGGACGTCCTGGTCGCCACCACGGTGATCGAGGTCGGTGTCGACGTGCCGAACGCCACCATGATGGTCGTCCTGGACGCCGACCGGTTCGGTGTGTCGCAGCTGCACCAGCTGCGCGGCCGGGTCGGCCGCGGGTCGGCGCCCGGGCTGTGCCTGCTGGTCACCGAGGCCGAGCCGGGCTCACCGACGCACGAGCGGCTGACCGCGGTGGCGAGCACCTCGGACGGGTTCCGGCTGGCCGAGCTCGACCTCGAACAGCGCCGTGAGGGCGATGTGCTGGGCGCCGCGCAGTCCGGTCGGCGTACCCACCTGCGGCTGCTGTCGCTGCTGCGGGACGCGAAGCTGATCGCCGAGGCGCGGGACGAGGCGGCGGCGATCATCGACGCCGACCGTGACCTGGCGCGGCACCCGCTGCTGGCCGACGCGGTGGCCGCGCTGGTGGACGAGGACCGGGCGGAGTACCTGGAGAAGGGGTGACGCCCCGGCGGGTTCAGGCGTGTACGAGGGCGGGATGCTCGGCGTCGTCGTACCGGACCACGAGGTCGGCGGTGCGCCGGGGCTCGACCTCGTCCGCGTACCGGCGGTACGCGTCGAGCGTCCACGCGTCCTCCGGCGGGGTGCGGCGGTGCAGCACCGTCGGCGACATGTCCAGGTGCACCGCCAGCTCGGCGGGCAGGCCGCGGCCGAGCAGCAGGTCGCCGTCGAGCAGCAGGACGGCACCGTCCGGCGCCTGCCGGTAGCGCGCCCGGGTGGCCCGGTCGGTCGCCGGGTCCCACAGCGTCGGCAGGTACCGGCCGGAGCCGTCCGGGCCGAGCGGCGCGAGCACCTCCCGGGTCAGCCCGGCCGCGTCCAGCCAGTCGTCGTAGAAGCTGTCCGGGTCGTACCGGCCGCGTTCGTACCGCAGCGACGCCGGGCGCAGGAAGTCGCCGGCGCTGGCCCGTACCACCGGGCGGCCCAGTGCGCGCAGCGGATCGGCCAGCGCGTCGGCGAGCCTGGCCGGATCGGCCGGCGGCGGGCCGTCCAGCAGCACCCGGGTGCGCCCGCCGACCGCGTCGATGCGCGCGACCAGCCGCTCGACCAGCAGTACCGGCGTGACCGGCTCGACCCGCACCCGGCTCAGCGTACGGCGCGGTGCCGCCGGGACAGCACGAACAGCCCGAGCCCGCCGCCGAGCAGGATCACCACCACGACCACGACCGCGGCCAGCGACCCACCGGTCACCGGCAGCCCGCTCGCGCTGCCGCTGGCCGCCGGGCTGCTCGGATCGGCGGAGTGCGTCGCGCTGGCGCTCGGCGACGGGGACGGGGAGGCGGAGTCGGTGACGGTCGCGACGCAGGCGGTACGGCCGCCGTGGTAGCTGCCGAGCGGCCCGATGGAGCGGTCACCCGGCGCCTTGTCCCGGCCGAGCACCTTGGCCCCGTACCCGGGGGTGTCCCTGCGGAACTCGGTCAGCACCTCGTCCTGCCCGCCCCAGATCAGGTCCACCTGGGTGTAGCAGTCGGGTACCGCCACCTGCAGCGTCACCGACCGGTGCCCGGCGCCGAGGGTACGGGTCTGCTGCTTGTACAGCTGCCGCGGCAGCGAGGAGGAGAACCCGCCGCCGGCGCTCGCCGCGGTGTAGCTGGCCAGCGAGAAGTCCTGGGTGGAGCCCTTGCACAGCCGCTGGCCGGGCAGCAGCGAGACGGTGGCCGTACCGGCGAGACCGTCGAAGCTGTGCTGGTAGCTGGCGTCCGCGGCGTCGATGCAGTCCGGCGGCGGCTCGCTGCAGGTACCGGCCGGGATGGCCTTGGTGACGTCCTGCGTGGTGCTGACCCGGTCCGCCCAGCGCACCGTGTACCGCAGCCGGGCGGTGTCGGTGTCGGCCGGGACGAGCTGCTTGCCGGCGATCCGGGAGCCCTTGCCGTCCAGTTCGGTGTCGCTGAGGGCGATGTCGGTCGGCGAGCCGGACACGTCGCTGACGTCGGCGACGTCGGCCCACCCGTTCCGGATCGACCAGTGCACCGCGACCTGGCCGTTTTCGCAGCTCACGGTCGCTGTTGCGGGCGCTTCGTGGTCCGCGGCGGCGGCCGGTGTGGTGAGCGTGAGCGCGCCGACGAGCCCTACCGCCAGGGCGGCGAGCAGGGCCGGCATCCGGCGCACCAGGTCTGTGCCAGGCAAGGCGTACTCCGCGACGGGGGTGATCGGGTCGCTCGCCTGCGCCGGTCCGTTCGCACCGTGGGGGTGACCGTACGCAGACGCCCGACCTTAACCATCCGGGGCCAGCGGGGGAAAGGCGGCGTGCCGTCGACACGGTGCGTACCGGTACCTGCACGCCCCGCCGCCAGGTACCGTCACCGCCGTGCGAGGCAGAGTGCGGGGAGCGCCGCGGTGACCCGGATCGTGGCCGGTGCGCTCGGTGGCCGCCGCCTGGCGGTACCGGCCGGGCAGGGCACCCGCCCCACCTCCGACCGGGTCCGGGAGGCGCTGTTCAACGCGCTCGGCGCGCTGCTGGAGCTGCCCGGCGCCCGGATGCTCGACCTGTACGCCGGGTCCGGTGCGGTCGGCTTCGAGGCGCTGTCCCGCGGCTGCGCGCACGCGATGTTCGTCGAGTCGGACGCCCGCGCGGTGGCCGTACTGCGCCGCAACGCCGCGGCGCTGCGGCTCGGCGGCGCCGCCCGGATCGTCGCCGGCCCGGTGCCGCGGGTACTGGCCCGGCCGCCCGCCGACCGCTACGACCTGGCGTTCGCGGACCCGCCGTACGCGCTGGCCGACGACGCCCTCGCCGACGTGCTCGCGGCGCTGGCGGCGGACTGGCTCGCGCCCGACGCGGTACTGGTGGTGGAACGCTCCACCCGCTCCCCGGAACCGTCCTGGCCGGCGCGGGTCACGCCGCTGCGCGCGCGCCGGTACGGGGAGACGACGCTTTGGTACGGTCGCCGATCATGAGGCGTGCGATCTGTCCCGGCTCGTTCGATCCCGTCACGAACGGGCACCTGGACATCATCGGCCGGGTGGCCAACCTGTACGACGAGGTCGTGGTGGCGGTGTTCGTCAACCAGTCCAAGGTCGGCCTGTTCAGCATCGACGAGCGGATCGAGATGCTCACCGAGGTCACCGCCGAGTACCCGAACGTGACGGTCGACTCGTTCCAGGGCCTGACCGTCGACTACTGCACCGAGCACGGCATCTCGGTCATCGTGAAGGGGCTGCGCGCGGTCAGCGATTTCGACTACGAGTTGCAACAGTCTCAGATGAACCTGGGTCTGGCCGGCGTGGAAACCCTCTTCATGGCCACCAACCCGCTTTACTCTTTCCTGTCGTCAAGTTTGGTCAAGGACGTCGCGAAGTGGGGCGGTGACGTGTCACGGCACGTTCCGGACGTGGTGGCGCAGCGGCTCGCCGCCCGGCTCCGCCCCGGTACGGCCTGACCGGACGGCCCGGCCGCGCCGAGCCCGCGGCGTGGCCGGTACCAGCGAAAGGCAGGCGGTCCGCGCCTGGCAGGAGGGGAAGTGACCGGGTTGGATCCGCTGGAGCGCATCGACGAGATCATGAACTACGTCGAGTCCGCCCGCTCGGTACCGATGTCGTCGCGCAACTGCATGGTCGACCGGGGCGAGATGATGGCGATGCTCGACGAGCTGCGGGCCGAGCTGCCCGGCGAGCTGCGCCGGGCGCAGGCGCTGCTGGAGGAGCGGGACAAGATCATCGCGGCCGGTACCCGGGAGGCCGAGCGCATCATCAGCGAGGGCGAGGCCGAGCACACCCGGCTGGTGTCGGCGAACGAGGTCGCCGTGTCCGCCGAGCACGAGGCGAACCGGATCGTGGGGGAGGCCCGCGAGGAGGCGCAGCGGCTGCGCGAGGAGTGCGAGGAGTACGTCGACACCACCCTCGGCAACTTCGAGCGCCTGCTGACCAAGTCACTCGCCACCATCGAACGCGGCCGGGACAAGATGCACGCGTTGCGCGAGATCGGCTCGTACGCCCCGGACGAGGAGGAGCTGCCCGAGGCGCCGGTGTCCTGACGGTACGGCGCGGGTTCGACGCTGCCGGCCGCACGCGGGTAGCCTTCCACGGTGCCGGCCGTCCCGCGGGTCGCCGCCGGTGTCGTACCCGCCAGGGCGGTGGGCCCTCGCACGATCCAGACCGGGAAAGAGCATGGCTGAGAGCACCCCGCGTCCGCTGGACGCCACCTCGCCGCTGGTGCTGTCCACCCGCGAGCTGCCCCGCGGCGCCGGGCAGATGCGCGAGGTGCGGCGGATCGCGCCGGCGCCGGCCGAGCTCGGGCTGCCGCTGATCGGGGTGCCGGAGGGCGCCGAGCTCGACCTGGACCTGCGGATGGAGTCCGCGTCCGAGGGCGTGTTCGTCTCCGGGTCGGTGACCGCTCCGGTGCGCGGCGAGTGCGGCCGGTGCCTGCGGGAGATCTCCGACACGCTCACCGTGCCGATCGGGGAGCTGTTCGCCTATCCGGGGAGTACGACGGACGAGACCGCGGACGCCGACGAGGTCCGCCGGCTGCAGGACGAGCTGGCCGATCTGGAGCCGGTGATCCGGGACGCGGTGGTGCTGGAGCTGCCGACCACGCCGCTCTGCCGTCCCGATTGCCCCGGTCTGTGCGCGGACTGCGGGCGCCCGCTGGCCGAGCTGCCGCCGGACCACGCGCACGAGCAGACCGATCCACGCTGGTCCGCGCTGGCCGGTCTGAAGGACAAGCTGGGCGGTTCCTGACCCGTCCGAGCGGTTGCGCCCGGCCCGCCGCCGGGCCCGGCGGCCGGATGGGCGACAATAGCGGGGCGGCTCGGTGACCCGAGCGATTCCGTGTGCCCCGGCGCACGGTGCCCGATCCAACGAGTAGATCATCAGGAGTGAGTGACGTGGCCGTTCCGAAGCGCCGGATGTCGCGGAGCAACACGCGGTCCCGCCGCAGCCAGTGGAAGACGAACGCGGTGGCGACGCAGCCGTGCCCGCAGTGCCGGTCGCCGAAGCTGCCGCACGCCGCCTGCGGCGTGTGCGGCACGTACAACGGCCGCCAGGTCGTGGAGGTCTGATCCTCCGGCGTCATGACGCGATCCGAGCGGCGTGCCGCGCGGATCGCCGTCGACCTCCTCGGCGGGGACGACGCTCCCGCCGTCGTGGTTGACGGCGCTCTGCTGGCTCTGGACGCCGATACCCAACTCCGGCTGCTGCCGGTCGGTCCGCCGGCCGTCCTGGACGACCTGCTGGCCCAGGTACCCGCTGCCCACCGGGAGCGGGTCGACCCGGTGCCGGTGCACACCGACGGCGCTCCGCCGGTGCATGCCGCGGTCCACCTGATCTCCGTCGACCGCGCCGACGCGGTGGTGTCCGCGGGCGCGACCGGCTCGGCGGTACGGTCGGCCGTCGCGCACTGCGGCCGGTACCCGGGGCTGCGCCGGCCGGCGCTCGCCGTGACCGTACCGGCGGCGCGCGGCCCGGTGATCCTGCTCGACGTCGGTGCGGTACCCGATCCGACCGCCGACGACCTGATCCGGCACGCGGTGCTGGGCGCCGGGTACGCCACCGCGACCCTCGACGTGACCCGCCCGCGGGTCGGGTTGCTGTCCATCGGTACCGAGCCGGGCATCGGCGACCAGCTGCGTCGGGACGCCGACCGGCGGCTGGCCGCCGGGGTGCTGCCGCCGGACGCCGACTACGTCGGCCTGGTCGAGGGGTACGACGTACCGGTCGGCGGGATGGTCGACGTGGTGGTCACCGACGGGTTCACCGGCAACGTCCTGCTCAAGGGGATCGAGGGCGCGCTGCGGCTGGGCGGTGGCGACCTGCTCGGCGGCGACCGGGTGCCCCGCGCCGCGGCGCTGCTCGGCGTCGCCGCACCGGTGGTGGTCTGCCACGGCGCGGCGAGTGGTCCCGATCTCGCCTCCGGTATCGCGTACGCGGCGCGCATGGTCGACGGCCGCACGGTCGAGGCGGTGGCGCGGTCCGATCAGATGTTCCGGGAGCTGACCCGGGCACCAGGAGGTGCGCGAGGCGATGAGGCGACGACTGGGCACACCGAGCGCGAGCGGAGGCCGCGATGAGTAGCGCGACACCCACCGAGCTGACCGCGGCGCTGGGCGTCGAGCTGTCGGCACCGCTGCTGGAGCGGGCGTTGACGCACCGCTCGTACGCGTACGAGCACGGCGGCCTGCCCACCAACGAGCGGCTGGAGTTCCTCGGCGACGCGGTGCTCGGGCTGGTCGTCACCGACGCGCTGTTTCGTACCCACCCGGACCTGCCGGAGGGGCAGCTGGCGAAGCTGCGCGCCTCGGTGGTGAACATGCGCGCGCTGGCCGAGGTGGCGCGCGGGCTCGGCCCGGGCGGGCTGGGCGCGTACGTGCGGCTCGGCAAGGGCGAGGAGACCACCGGCGGCCGGGACAAGGCGAGCATCCTCGCCGACACCACCGAGGCGCTGCTCGGCGCCGTGTACCTGGAGCACGGCATCGAGGTCGCCTCGGTGCTGGTGCACAAGCTGTTCGATCCGCTGATGGCGGACGCCTCGCACCGCGGTGCCGGCCTGGACTGGAAGACCAGCCTGCAGGAGCTGACCGCGAACCAGACCCTCGGCGTGCCCGAGTACGAGGTGGCCGAGGAGGGGCCGGACCACGCGAAGACGTTCACCGCCTGGGCGGTGGTGGCGGACGAACGGTTCGGCTCCGGTACCGGTCGGAGCAAGAAGGAGGCCGAGCAGCGGGCCGCCGAGCAGGCGTGGCGGGAGCTGTCCGACCGGGCCGGCCAGGGCGACGGTACGGCACCGACCGGGTCGGCGTGACCGGACAGCTGGACGTCGGTACGGAGGTACCGGCGTCGGCGGCGCCGCGCCGCTCGGACATCGCCGTTCGGGCGATCCTCGCCCCGGTGGCGATCTTCGCGGCGAACCGGGTCGTGCAGTTCCTGCTGGTGATGCTGCTGCTGCGGCCCGGCCAGACGGTGTACTCGCGGCTGGCGATCTGGGACGCGGACTTCTTCCTGCGCATCGCGGCGCACGGCTACGACCACGGCCTGCAGTACGACGGGTCCGGCCAGCTGATCGGCAACACCCTGGCGTTCTTCCCCGGGTACCCGCTGTGCGTGCGGTTCGTGGCGCTGTTCGGGCTGCCGTACGCGACGGCCGGTGTGCTGGTGTCACTGCTGGCCGGCGCCGCCGGTACGGTCCTGATCCACCTGCTCGGCCGCCGGCTGCGCGGCGAGCGGTTCGGTTACGTGCTGGCGGTGCTGTTCTGCGCGCAGCCGATGTCGGTGGTGTTCTCCATGGCGTACTCCGAGGCGCTGTTCTGCGCCCTCGTGCTGGCCATGCTGTACGCGCTGCACCGGGACACGTGGCTGGTCGCCGGCGGGTTCGCGGTGGCGGCGGGGCTCACCCGTACCACCGGGTTCGCCGCGGCGGTCGCGCTCGCCTGCTACGCCGGGTACCGGCTGTGGAGCGACCGCGGTCGGCCGGACGCGCCGCGGTGGCGGCCGGTGCTCGCGGCGCTGGCCGGGCTGGCGGCGGTACCGGCGTTCTGGCTGTGGGTCGGTTGGCGGCTGGGCCGCGCCGACGGCTGGTTCCTGGAGCAGTCGCAGGGCTGGGGGACCGGTATCGACCTGGGCGCGGCGAGCCTGCGGTTCGTCGGCGAGACGTTCCGCAACGCCGACGGGTTCGTGCCGATCGCGACCGCGTTCCTGCTGGTCGGTACCGGCGCGCTGGTGTTGTGGGCGCTGCTGGACCGCGGCGCCCGCGGCTGGTGGCCGTTCGCCCTGTACGGGTTGCTGTCGTACGGCACCGTCGCCGGCGCCTCCGGCTACTTCAACTCCCGCCCCCGCCTGCTGGTGCCGGTGCTGTCCGCGCTGCTGCCGGTCGGTGCGGCGCTGCTGCACGCCCGTACCCGGGTGCTGGTGCCCTGCCTGGTGGCGATCAGCGTCACCGGCTGCTGGTTCGGCGCGTACATGATCACCGTCTGGCCGTACACGATCTAGCGAGGTCCGGTGCCCGAACTGCCCGAGGTGGAGACCGTACGCGCGGGCCTGGCGACGTGGGTCGCCGGGCGCCGGGTCGCGCGGGTCGAGGTGCACCATCCCCGGGCGGTACGCCGGCACGCACCGGGCGGGGCGCACTTCGCCGCGGCGTTGACCGGCCGTACCCTGGTGGCCGCCTGCCGGCGCGGCAAGTACCTGTGGCTGCCGCTGGACGGCGGCGACGAGGCGGTCCTCGCGCACCTGGGCATGTCCGGCCAGCTGCTGGTACAGCCGCCGGACGCGCCGGCCGAGAGGCACCTGCGGGTCCGCGTCACGTTCGCCGACGGCGGCACCGACCTGCGGTTCGTCGACCAGCGCACGTTCGGCGGGCTGTCCCTGGCCCGGCTGGTGTGTGCCGCGGTGGGTGGCGATCCGGTACCGGCCGAGATCGCGCACATCGCCCGGGACCCGGTCGATCCGGCGTTCGACGACGAGGCGTTCGTGGCCGCGCTGCGTCGCCGCCGTACCGGGATCAAACGGGCGTTGCTGGATCAGAGCCTGATCTCCGGCGTCGGCAACATCTACGCGGACGAGGCGTTGTGGCGGGCGAAGCTGCACTGGGCGCGGGCCACCGAGACGATGACCCGGCCGACCGCCCGCGCCCTGCTCGGCCACGTCCGGGACGTGCTCGGCGACGCCCTGGCCGCCGGCGGTACCAGCTTCGACGCGCTGTATGTGAACGTCAACGGCGAGTCGGGCTACTTCGACCGGTCCCTGTCCGTGTACGGCCGGGCCGGCGAGCGGTGCCGGCGGTGCGGCACGCCGATCCGGCGCGAACCGTTCATGAACCGCTCCTCGTACCGCTGCCCGCGGTGCCAGCCGCGCCCCCGCCATGCCCGTACCTAGCGAGTGACGCCGTCGCCAAGCGTCGCCGAATCGGGGACACAGGACTACGCTATGTGTACGGACGGACGACGCTCGGCTCTGCTGCGGGTGGACGGATGAGCACAGGAAGGTCGAACGGTGAGCCGGTTCGGATGGTGGCGCTGGTGCGCGGGTTCGTGCAGGGCGTCGGATTCCGGTACCAGACCCGGTGGCGGGCGCAGGCGCTCGGTCTGTCCGGTTGGGCGGTGAACCGCCCGGATGGTGCGGTCGAGATCGTCGCCGAGGGTGACCGTGCCGCATGTCACGATCTGGCCGAGTGGCTGGAGAGCCCGCGGGCTCCGGGGCGCGTGGAATCCGTGCTGGTACGCCAGGAGCGGGCTCGCGGCGACCTCACCGGCTTTGCGACGGGGTGATGAAGTTGAGCCAACCAGACTCATGACATCCTTGACGATGTCGGCCGTGCTGGCACACCATATGGGCGTCGCCACTGCACCCGTTCGTCTTGCCGATCCGGTGGCGGGTGTTGCATCTACGGCCATCCGGCGACGCATTCGCAAGGAGACACCATGGCGAAGGCCCTCTACGGCCACGTCGGTCATGCGCCGGATCGGCGCCTGATCGACGAGGTCACCCGACTGCGCGCCCGGGTACGGGCGCTGGAGTTCGAGACCGCGCGGTTGCAGGCGGAAAACGACCGGCTGACCGCGGCGAGTCAGGAGTCCGACGAGCTGTTCCGGATCTCCGAGCCAGCGCTGACCTGATCTCACACCCGGGCACCTCGCGCGCCGATGCTTGATCCTGAGCGTCGGCGCGCCGTTCTGTGTTCTCCCGCCGGGTACCTCGTCCGGCTGTCTGCCTGCTCACCCGGGCGCGCCGGTGGCGCGCTGGTCCGGGTTGAGTGCGGTGCGGCACGGTAACCTGCGACGCGGGCCTTTTCGCCCCGGCAGGCGCCGCGCGTGCCGCGTGCGGGTGGAGTACCCGCCTGGATGGAGGATCGACAGCCCCGTGCATCTCAAGAGCCTCACGTTGAAGGGCTTCAAGTCGTTCGCGGCCGCGACGACGTTGAAGCTGGAGCCCGGCGTCACCTGCGTGGTGGGCCCGAACGGCTCCGGCAAGTCCAACGTCGTGGACGCCATCGCCTGGGTGCTGGGCGAGCAGGGGGCGAAGGCGCTGCGCGGCGGCAAGATGGACGACGTGATCTTCGCCGGTACGTCGGGGCGCGCCCCGCTCGGCCGGGCCGAGGTGACGCTCACCATCGACAACGCCGACGGTGCGCTGCCGATCGACTACACCGAGGTGTCCATCACCCGGCGGCTGTTCCGCACCGGCGACGGCGAGTACGAGATCAACGGCGACCGCTGCCGGCTGCTGGACATCCAGGAGCTGCTGTCCGACTCCGGTATCGGCCGGGAGATGCACGTCATCGTCGGGCAGGGCCAGCTCGACCAGGTGCTGCACGCGAAGCCGGAGGACCGGCGCGGCTTCATCGAGGAGGCCGCCGGGGTCCTGAAACACCGCAAGCGCAAGGAGAAGGCGCTGCGCAAGCTGGACGCGATGCAGGCCAACCTGAACCGCGTCCAGGACCTCACCGGCGAGCTGCGCCGCCAGCTCAAGCCGCTCGGCAAGCAGGCCGAGATCGCCCGCCGCGCCGCCGGTATCCAGGCCGACCTGCGTGACGCCCGGCTGCGGCTGCTCGCCGACGACCTCGCCGCGGTACGCGGCGCGCTGCGCAAGGACGTCTCGGACGAGGAGTCGATCCGTACCAGTCGGGAGCGGATCGAGGCCGAGCACGGTGCCGCGGAACGCCGGCTGGCCGAGCTGGAGGAGGCGCTCGCCGCCGACGCACCGGTGCTGGCCCGCGCGCAGGAGACCTGGTACAAGCTGTCCGCGCTGCAGGAGCGCTTCCGTTCGACGGGGCAGCTCGCCGCGGAGCGGGTCCGGTTCCTGTCCTCGGCCGGCGAGGAGGAACGGACCGGCCGGGACCCGGACGCGCTGGAACGCGAGGCGGACCGGGTACGCGAGCAGGAGGCGGAGCTGCGCCTCGCACTCGAGGAGGACAAGGCGCGGCTGGCGGAGACCGTCGAGTACCGGCAGCAGGTCGAGGCGGACCTGGCCGAGGCGGAGCGCGCACTGGTCGCGGCGGCCAAGGCGGTCGCGGACCGGCGGGAGGGCCTGGCGAAGCTGACCGGCCAGGTCAACGCGTTGCGTACCCGGTCGCGGGCGGCCGAGGACGAGATCGCCCGGCTGTCGGTCGGGCTGGAGGAGGCGCAGGCCCGGTACGAGACGGCGGCGGAGGAGCTGGCCGTCGCGCAGGAGAGCGCCGACGGGATCGACGGCGACGACGCGGCGCTGCAGCAGCGGGTGGCCGAGTCGCGGCAGGCCCGGCAGGACGCCGAGGCCACCGTCAAGCGGCTCACCGACGCCGAACGCGCCGCCGAGCGCGACGCCACCCAGTGGAAGGCGCGGGAAGAGGCGCTCGCCATGGGGCTGCGCCGCAAGGACGGCGCGGGCGCCCTGCTGGCCGCCGGCGACGACCGGCTCCCGGGCGTACTGGGCAGCGTGTCGGCACTGCTGAGCGTCGAGTCCGGGTACGAGGCGGCGGTCGC
>Ga0164243_10011217_pt1 | contig 12808 bp, 10 predicted proteins | sample OricompcompostOP_FD_108781 | JGI IMG/M metagenome (GOLD analysis project Ga0164243, IMG submission 108781) | Organic Plus compost microbial communities from Emeryville, California, USA - Original compost - Organic plus compost (OP) | ecosystem: Engineered > Solid waste > Mixed feedstock >...
CCTGCTCCAGGGCGTTCCGTTCCTCTGGTGAGTGCAGGACAAAGCTCGGGAAACCAAGCGCCCTGGTCGTCGTGTTGATCGCCACGTGACCGCCGAGATGGTCGAGCAGGAGGCGGGTCGCGGAGTTGTCGCTGACGATCGTCATCAGCATCGCCAGGTCGTGGAGCGTGAACGCCTGCCCCACGGTCATGTCGCGCAGGACTCCGGAGCCGAGCCGCAGCGCTTCCTCACGAAAGGGCAGGGTGTCGGAGAGGGCCATATCGCCCGCGTCGATCCGCCGGAAGAGCTCGATCAGGACCGGCACCTTGTAGGTGCTGGCCGTGGGGTATGGGACATGGGCATCGACGAGGATCTCCTCGCCGGTCGCCAGGTTCCGCGCGGCGAGCGCAACGGTGCCGGGAAACCACGTCCGGGCGGCGTCGATGCGCCGGTCGAGTAAGGCGCGGCGGCCAGTCTTGTCGGGATCGTTCATGCGGCGGGCATGTCCTTTCGAGCGGAGGCGAACCGGGGACGCAGCTGGCCGCGATTGTAGCGCGGGAACTGCGTCCGCACGCGCTCCCGTACAATGCGCCCACGTCTTTCATTGCATTTCCAAGCGAAAGGAAGCGCTCGTGTCCGATCGACCTGCGTCCGCGCCCATGTCCACCCGTGGCATCCTCTCGTTCGATGCGCTGGCGGAGTGTGTGCGCTCCGGCGAGATCGACACCGTCATCACCGCCGTCTGCGACATGCAGGGGCGGCTGGTCGGCAAGCGGGTGACCGGCGACTTCTTCATCGAGCACGCGGCGGCGCACGGCACCCATTTCTGCACCTACCTGCTCGGTACCGACATGGAGATGAACACGCCCGACGGCTATGCGGCGATGGACTGGGCGAGCGGCTACGGTGACTACCTCGCCCGGCCCGACTGGTCGACGCTGCGGGCACTTCCCTGGCTGGCGGGCACTGCGTTGGTGCTCTGCGATGCCGTCGACGAGGCGACCGGAGAGGCCGTGCCGTTCGCGCCGCGAAGCATCCTGAAGCGGCAGGTTCAGCGGCTTGAGGCGCTGGGATTCGACCCGCTGATGGCCACCGAGCTGGAGTTCTACGTCCTGCGCGAATCCTACGCCGAGGCGGTGGGCAAGCAGTTCGTCGATCTGGCGCCGGCCGGCCGGTACAACGAGGATTATCAGTTGCTGCAGGGGACGAAGCTCGAATCGCTCTACCACCGATTGCGCAGTGAGCTGAGCGCGGCGGGCGTGCCGATCGAGTTCTCGAAGGGCGAGGCGTTCGCGGGCCAGCACGAGATCAACATTCACTACGCCGGGGCGCTGGAATCGGCGGACCGTGCGGCGCTCTTCAAGCATGGCGCCAAGGAGATCGCCTGGCAGGAAGGGCGCGCGATCACCTTCATGGCGAAGCCGTATCAGGGCTGGACGGGTTCCAGTGGGCATATCCACATCTCGCTGCGCGACCGCGAGACCGGCCGCAACGCCTTCCCCGCCACGGACGATCCGCAGTGCCGGGAGATGTCGGACACGATGCGCTGGTTCCTTGGCGGGTTGATCGCCGTTTCGCGGGAGTTCTCGCTCTTCGTCGCTTCGACGGTGAATGCCTACAAGCGGTTCGCCCTTGGCTCATGGGCGCCGGTCCATCTCGCCTGGGGCCGCGATAACCGGACCTGCGCCTTCCGGGTCGTCGGCAGCGGACCGGCGTTGCGCATCGAGAACCGCCTGCCCGGCGCGGATGCGAATCCATATCTCAGCTTCGCGGCGGTGCTGGCGGCGGGCATTCACGGTATCGAGCAGCGGATCGAGCCGCTGGACGAGTTCAGGGGGAACGGCTATACGGCGACTGGCCTTCCCCGCGTGCCGCATACGCTCTATCGCGCGATCGATGCCTGGGAGAGCAGCAGCCTGGCGCGGGATGCCTTCGGGGCGGACGTTCACGCGCACTACCTGAACATGGCGCGCGTCGAGCAGAATGCCTTCGATGCTGCCGTCACCGACTGGGAGCGCGAACGCTACCTCGAACGTGGATGACCGTCTTGTGGCGGCTTCTGCTGCCGGGGCCGGCCACATCGATGCGGCGTTCGTGGCCGCTCTGGAGGCACGCCTGCCGGCAAGCGGTCGTCTGTCACCGCTCGAGCTGTCGGTGCTGGGCGATCGTCGTTCCGGCGCCAATCGCCACCGCCGCGATGACCAGGGAGGCGACGATCGCCGTGCGCAGCCCGGTGGTCCCGGCATAGATGCCCGCGTAATCCGTGAGACCGACAGGCGACCATCGCGCGACCGAGGGCCAGGTGGTCAGGACCGAGGAAACGAGCACCAGCACGATGGCAATCGCTGTGGTTGTGCCGACGCTGCGCAGGATCGCCGTGAGCAGGAAGGCCACTCCTCCGAAGGCAAGCTGGTAACAGAACCCGGCGGCCAGCAACCGCAGGACGCCCGCTCCCGACGGGGTGCCGATCAGGATGGCCGTCTCGTACCAGGCGGCGGCCAAGCCGAGTGCGAATCCGAGGGTCATCGTGGCGAGGGAGACCGTTACACGCGGGACCAGCAGCGTCCACAGGTCCCGCCGTCGTGTGCGGTAGAAGATTGCGAGCGGGTAGGAGGCATCAATCGCGCAGGCGGAGACGAGCATCGCCAGCCCGACCAGGAGGCCGATCTGCATGGCGCTACCCATGTAGCCCACCATGCCATCGGCAGGTACCGGCTCGGCGACCGTGATCCGGATTTGCGAACTGTTGGTCGCCGATCCGATGATCTTCGCCATGTAGCGGGCGAGCAGCGGGTCCGCGAACCCGAAGAAGGCGTAGACGAACAGGAGGCCAACAAGCCGCTTCGTACGCCAGACCCGCAGCCACTCGACGCGCCAGGGTGACAGACTTCCTGCATGGATTGTGGATGCGCTCATCGGGAATGATCCTCGCTGACGATCGCCGCGAAGGCGTCGTCCAGATCCGGCCGGTCCAGCACCATCTCCACGATCGGCATGCCACTCTCCGCCAGCAGGCGAGGCAACGTGCGTTCGCCATCCCTCATCGATTGCATCCGGACCCGAACCTGGGTGGGTGAAATGGCTTCGGCCATGGCAACTCCCGGGGCTTTGGCAAGCGCGAGGGCGAGGGTGGCGGCATCATCGTGGGTGCGAATGCGCCAGACCGGCCGTTCCTGCTGCCGCAGCAGGGCATCGAGGGCGCCCTGAAAGACCACGCGCCCCTTCGCCAGAATGATGACGGTGTCCGCGACCTTCTCGACGTCGGCCAGGGAGTGACTGGACAGGATCACGCCCCGCTCCGCCCCTAACTCCGCCAGCAGGGCGAGGACCTCGCGTCGGCCCACCGGGTCGAGTGCGCTGGTTGGCTCGTCGAGGATCATCAGGCGGGGATCGGTGACGAGCGTGCTGGCGATTCCCAGCCGCTGGGTCATCCCGCGCGAGAAGCCCCCGACGTGGCGCGATCCCACCTCGCCAAGCCCGCAGCGGGCGAGCAGCTCGGCGTTCGATGCGCTGCTCCGGCGGCGGGCGAGTGATGCGGATTGATCGAGGACCTCGCTCGCCGTGAGCCAGCGCTCGAAGACCGGCGTGTCCGGGCAGTACGCGAGAGTGCCCGCCGCCGGCGCAATCGCCACGGTCCCGGAGTCCGGACGCACCAGCCCGGTCACGATGGTGAAGAGGGTGGTCTTCCCGGCGCCGTTCGGCCCGATGATTGCGGTCACGCCGCGATCCGGGATCGTGAGTGACGCCCCAAGCAGGCCGGTGCCGCCAAAGTCCTTCACGAGGTCTGAGACGACGATCGCCGCATCACCCTGCATCGGCGCGCTCATCCCTTGCGCCCGGCTAGCAGGTAGACAATACCGCCGAGCGGGATCGAAACCAGGCAGACGATCGCCCACGCCCATTTCGGCATGAACTTCACCGATTCCTGGTGCCAGATGTCCCACCAGCAGTAGACGACGAAGCCGGCCAGCACGATGAACACCGGCAGCAGCGCCGCGACGGGAATCCCCTTGATCTCACCCATGGATGGGTGCTCCTTTCGATGAACGAACTGGTTCGATCCACAAGCCCAGCACCGCCGATTCGGGCGTGAAGGAGATGCGGCCGTGCGCCAATCCCCGTTGGAAGCGCAGGGGAGCGGTTACGACGGTGAGATCCCCGAGCATCGTGATAGCCGCGGCATCCACCACGGTCGATTCCAGGTTTCCCAGTTCTCCTATGAGCTGCTGGCGGAGCTCCGCAAGGCGCCGCGGAGTGAGGGCGGCAGCCATCGATTTGGTCATGTGCGGGAGGATGGTGGCACGGTCGTCCGCCATGAACGCGGCGAACATGGATGCCGCAAGGGGGACTGCGTCTGGCAGCGGCTCGATCCTCAGCAGGTCCGGAGCCTTCCCGGGTTCGGAGCCGAATCGCTGAAACGCCCCCTGACGCGAGGTTCCGGTGATATCCCCGATCTGCTGCCAGGTGAACCCCGCCGTCCGCGCATCCTGCACGATGGCGTGGAGCGCGCGGTCGGTGAGGCGGTTGAGCGCGAGGATGATGGAGATCGCGCCAATCCGCGCCTCGGTGTCCTGCGCGTCGAGGCGCTCCGCCAGGTGCCCGGCAAGGTCGACGATGGCATGGGAGAGGGAGCGATGCTCCGGATCGTGACTCATGGATGTAAACGTATCATTGACAAGACGAGAGATCAAGGAAGGATCCATGCGCAGCGCGCACCGGCATGAGGCGGGGCGTGGCTGGCCTTCGAGGATCGCTGGCCGCAGAATACGCACGCAATGACCGGAATCCTGGACCGGCCGGTTGGGGCTTGGATTGTGCTGGGCGAAGACGCGCCCGACCGGATACCGAGGTCGTGCCATGCAGGACGTTATCGGAAGCCTATTGCCCCTCGCGATGGCGATTGCGCTCGGGCCGATTCCCATCATCGCGATTGCGCTGATGTTTCAGACAGCCACGCCAGGACGGACAACCGTCGGGTTTGCCGTTGGGTGGGTCGTGGGGATCGCGGCTCTGGCCGCCGTGTTGACGGCGCTGGCGGAAGTCGTCCCGGAAGGGGACGCCGAGCATCCCCGGCACTGGCTCGGCGTCGTGCAGATCGTTCTTGGGGTGCTCCTGATCCTGCTCGCCGCACAGAAGCTGCGGTCCCGGTCCAAGGGGGATGCCGAAGCAGACATGCCGACGTTCCTCGGATCGCTGACCAGCACAACGCCGGAGCGATCAGTGGTGGCCGGCTTCGCGGCGGCGGCGGTCAATCCGAAGCATGTCGCCTTCGTCCTGCCAGTTGGCACGATGATCGTCGACCATGGGCTTACGGGCGCAGAGATCGGCGCGGCCATTGGCATCTTCACGCTGCTTGCTTCGGTAACGGTCATCGGGCCGACGGTTGCCTGGCGGCTTGCGCCGGAGCGCGTCGGGGCGGCTGTGGACGCCGTCTTCGCATGGATGGTGCGCAACATGAGCGTGGTGTCGGCCCTCATCCTGGTGCTGATCGGCGCCAACGTGATCGGCAAGGGAATCGCGAACTTCTGACGCGGCATCCACGAAGCGGCGATGGATGCCTTCCGTCGATGCGGTCCTTGCTGGCCGTATCGATGGAGACGCCGGTCGTGCATCCAGCGCCAGCCTGGATATTGCCCTAATACGAGTGGGTGAAGAGGCTGCTGACGGACTCGCCGCAGTGGATCCGGCGGATCGTCTCCGCCATCAGCGGCGCGATCGAGAGGATCGTCATGTTCGGCAGCCGCTTCTCCGGCGGGATCGGCACCGTGTTCGTCGTCACGATCTCGTCGATCCCGGTATCCGCGCCCAGCCGCTCGATCGCCTTCCCGGTGAACAGGCCGTGCGTGCAGGCCACGGAGACCCGTTCGACGCCGCGCTCCCGCAGCGCCTCCAGGAGCTGGATGATCGAACCTCCGGTGGCGATCTCGTCGTCCAGCACGATCGCGTGTTTGCCCTCCACGCTGCCCACGATCGTGTCGATCACGACCTTGTCATCTGCCAGCCGGCGCTTGCTGCCCGCCGCAACCGGGATACCGAGCGACCGCGCGAACGTTGTTGCCGCCTTCGCGTTGCCGAGGTCCGGCGACACAATGATCGAATTGGAGAGATCGGTCGCCCGGAAATGCTCGGCCAGTACGCCCAGTGCGTTCAGGTGGTCGACTGGCACGCTGAAGAAGCCGTGGACCTGCGGGGCGTGAAGGGCCATCGTCAGCACCCGGTCCGCGCCGCTCGTCACCAGCAGATCGGCGACGAGGCGCCCGCCGATCGAGATACGCGGTTGGTCCTTCTTGTCGGAGCGGGCATAGGCGTAGTGCGGGATCACGGCGGTGATCCGCGCCGCCGAGGCCCCCCGGGCCGCATCGAGCATCAGCAGCAGCTCCATCAGGTGCTCCTGCACAGGGGGAACCAGCGGCTGCACGATGAAGATGTCCTTCTCGCGGCAGTTGGCCTGGAGCTGGATCTGGAGGCAGTCGTTGCTGAACCGGTCGATGGAGGCTGGTGCCAGGGTGGTCCCGAGGTGGCCGCAGATCTCGTGGGCCAATTCGAGGTGGGCGCTGCCGCTGAAGATGCCGATATCGTTCGAGGGAGACATGGGCGAGGGGGGACTCCACAAGAGAGGTCGCGTGGGCATATGGCGACGTTGCCGTAGGGATCGTAGCCGCTTCGCCAGTTCGGGGCAATCTCGGCCCGCGATCGGGCCGCACGGCGCGAGCCGGCCACCTGCTGCGCGGAGCGGGGCGATCAGACGATGCGGGGGGCGTCGGCCTGCGTCGCCACTCCCCGCATCGTCTCAGAATCGGCTATGCCGTCTCGGGTGCCTCAGACCGTCTCGCGTGTGGCGGGGACGATCGCCTCCGCCGGGGCGATGGTGGGCTGCGGCGATTCGGACGCGGGCTGGCCGGTGCTGGCCCCCGATGTGACGGGAGCCCCGCAACTCGCCCACAGCCCGAGTCCCTGCGCCTTGGCCGCGGCTTCACCGCCCATCAGCCAGCCGCTGAAACGGGTGTTCGGCTCGGAGATGCGGGCCTTGGCCGCACCCTCGGCCACCAGGTTGGCGGAGACCAGCTGGTAGCGACCATCCTGCGTGGGAGCCCAGACATCGCGCACCCAGTTGCCACGCGGATCGACATTCGTTGCCTGCCGTTCGATGCGCACGGTCTTGCCCTCGACCAACGAGGCATTGGCGGCGGTCGCCTCGCTGGCGAAGCAATCATCGCCGGTGGGTGCCTCGATCCCGAGGTAGCGGACGCTCTGCCGCACGCCGTCGATCTCCACGACGATTGTCTCCCCGTCGATCACATCCACAACGGGCGCGTCGATCGCATCGGGCACCGAGCTGGCGGCGGAATCCTGCGTGAAGAGCGATCCCGGGTTGGCCAGCGCGCTGGTCAGATCCACCGACTGGCTGCCGATCTGCAGCGTGAGGGATTGCGCGTCCAGCGGCGCCAGGAACGTGAGGGCGATGTCGTGCGCTTCGCCCGGCGCCCAGAGGATGGCATCCGTCGGGCCATAGGCAGGCGTCATCCCGAGCAGCCCCGCCACCCAGGCGTTGCCCTCGTCGAGCTGCACTTCCTGCCCGTCCGCGAAGACGCGGAACTGGGACATGTCGAAGACCTGGTTGCCCGTGCTCGTATTCTCCGCCCGGACGCGCAGCACCAGCCAGTTCCCATAACCGGTCGCGGCGTTGATCTGCGGCAGGTCCGGCACGGATTCTCCGAACGACGCCCCCTCGATGCTGAACCGGAATCCGTCGGACGCTACCTGCTGCTCGGGCGTGCTGTCCGGCAAGACGCTCGCCGGCTGCGGCTCGAGGGTCGGCGTGGGCGATGGGCCAGCCGTCGGCTCGGTCGTGGGCGTCTGTGTTGGCTCGACGGAGGTCGTTGCGGTCGCAGAGGGCGAAGCCGTCGCCTCCTCGGTGGGTGCGATGGTCGCGGTCGGTTCACTCGTGGCTGGCTCGTCAGTCGGCTCGCTCGTCGCGGGGGCGGTTACCTCCTCAGTGGGCTCCAGCGTCGGCGCGACGATCTCCGTGACGGCATCGGTGGGCTCCAGCGTCGGCTCCTCGGTGGGAACCTCGGCCGGCGGTGCCACCGTCTCGTCCATCGCTGGCTCGGTGACAGCGGGCTGGTCGACCGTCGAATCCTGTGTTGGCAGCGACGCCGATACCGATGCGGTGGGGACCGGTCCGGTGGTGCCGCCGCGGTCGTCCTTCACGTTGTCGCCGCTCACCTGCGTCGGCGTCACCGTGGGAACGATGGCCGCCGTCTCGGGCGCATCGACTTGCCCGACATCGGTGCCGTTCGGGTTGTCATCGCCCTGATCCCCGGCGATTCCGAGTCCGGATTCGATCCGGGCTGGGAGCGGGATGTCGTGCTGCTCGATCTGGGAACGGAGATAGTCTCGGCCAAGGAAAGTCGCACCGCCAAGGAAGAGCAGAATCACCGCGGCGCGCAGCGTCCAGACGGCGGCGCGGTGTCCGATACCTGGCCTGGGCGGCATCGATGCGATCGGGGCGACGGCATCATCCCGTACCGTTCGGCCATCGGTGCTCGTGCCCTGCTCGCGCGCGGCCCGGCTGACCGATGTCGGAACCGGAGCCGGTGCGGTGTAGGGACGAGCGGGCCGTCCATCGAGATGCTGGGCCGTCCATGCGGAGATCGACCCGGAGTCGGCGCCGGTCTGGGTGCGGGTGGTGATCGGCTGGCGCTCGTCCTTCCGCGAGCGCTGCCCGCCCGCTGTGGCCCAATGCGGCGTCACGCGGGTCGCCAGCGGCTGCTCTTCGGCCGGCTGGGCCATGATGGCCGCCTCGGGGCCGGGCGTGGCGGGGGAGGAGGGCGGCACGGAGGTCGCCCCTGCCGTGCCGTGGGCGGATGTCGATGACCGCCAGCTCGGGATCTCCAACGGCAAGGGCGCGGCCGTCCGTTGCGGAGGACGAGCAGTCTCCGCTGCCGGCTTCTCCTCGGGGGGCGTCACGGGTGTGACACTTGCCGCCGGGGGCAGCGACGGGCGCGGATTGCCGGAAACCACCGGTGCGACTGGCCGGCCCGTCATCAGGCTGACGAGCGAAGCGGCGGCCCCGCGGCCATCGCGAGCCCGCAGCGTGATGCGCTCGGCGCCCTCGCCGTCGTGGCCTTCGACATCCGCGCCCTCCGGCGTGATGAAGATGCGCACGCCATTCTCCGCCAGGAGCCTCGCCTGGGGGCGGAGCCAGCTGCGGGGGAACTCGACGATGATCTGGCCGCCTGCGACAAGGACGAGGCGCTTGCTGGTCAGGATGAGGCGAGCGGCCAGATCGTTCTCGTCGCCGATGATCTGGACCTGGCTCTCGACCTCGATCCCCTCCTGCTGGAGGGCTTTCCACGCGCCGCCGCGTGGTCGCCCAACCTCGGGCGGCACGAACCCGCCTGGCGTTGCCGATGGGGACGAATGCGAATCTTCGGTGCGAGCCACTGCGTAGTCCCTCCTCGCTGTGGTGGCGGTGGCACGCCACAGGTGGCGGCCGGCATTCATGGGCTATCCGCGGCCAGCGATGGCCTCGGGTGGCCCTCCAACCGGCGTGCCGGTCGTGGGCGAGATGAACCGGTGCGCGGTCGGGCGCTCCGATGGACGGGTGCAGGCCCGCAGCATCGGGCCGCGGCCATGGAGCGCCACGAGGGCGCCCGCACGCGGGGAACGATGAGTATCCCGCCGGGTTATGGACGCCAGCATTCTGGCCGGCGGCCACGTCCCGGCTCCTCTCCGCCCGTCGTCCCGGTCAACGCCGGCACGACCAGCCAGGGCGGTAGGTGTACGTACACTGTAGCATACGGTTGCCCGAATGGAAATATCAGGAGCTTTCGGGGTTTTTGGTGCCTCGGGCAGGCCCACGGGAGCGGCCCGAAGGGCGCCTCGGACGAGGTTATCCACAATCACCGTGCAGGCGATCGGCCCAGCTTGCGCCTGCCGTCACTGGCGCGAAGCCCTCTCGGCGCGCGACCCGGACCGCGGTGTGACGTCGGCCCCGTGGGTGACGTCCGCTTCTGCCGTGGCTCTAGGAGAGATCCGGCGGGGTTGGCGGCAGGTCTGCTGCCAAGATTGCGAGGTGCAGCCCGAGGCGCGCATCCGGATCGTCTGGGTCGAGGCGGAGCACATTCCGGATCTGGCGCAACCGGTAGGTGAGCGTGTTGCGGTGGATCGCCAGGCGCTCGGCGGTTGGCCGCTGGGCGCCGCCGTGTTCCAGGTAGGCGCGCAGTGTCTCGCGCAGCAATCCCCGGCGGTCCTCGCGGATCAGGTCCCCGAGGAGCTGATCGACGTACCTGCCCAGCGTGGGCGATCCCCAGTGGACGAAGAGCAGCCCCCAGGCTCCAAGGGCCGTGGCGTCGTCGAACCGGAGGTCCGCTCCCCGAATCAGCCCCTTGTCCGCGAGCGCGGCGACGAATCGTGCCTGACGGGTCGCCTGGGGCAGGTGCCGGGCCGTAAGGATGGGGGCCGATATGGCGATCCAGCCGGCGCTGGCTTGGCCAGGGGAGGCAAGAGGCGCTGCAGGCCGGGCGTGCGGGCTGGCAATGACCCGTGCCGTGAACCCGTCGATGACCCCGGCATCGTGGACGCCTCCGAGGGGGGTGAGCCGACGATGCGCTGCGTCTTCGGCCAGGTCGCGGGGATGCAGGGCGATCCGCATCTCGGTGCCTGTCGGCAGGTGCGCGCGGTGCGCCGCCGTGTCGATCGCGGCCGGGTCGGCGGGCGGTCGCAGGAGCAGGTCATTCAGGGCGCGCGCTCGGGCGGCTCCGCGCGGCGCGGTCGCATCTTCCTGGTCGAAGGCGCGCTGGATTCCCTCCATCGCGTGGCGCTCCACCAGCCTGGCCAGCGCGCGCTGGGCTGGCTGGATCGGGCCGAGCCAGAGGACGCGATCGCCCCGGAGCGGATGACGGGTCCAGGCTGGGGCGCCCATATGGTCATGGATCGGCCTGCCATTCTGGACCTGCTCTCCACCGCTGGTGGGGAATGAGCGCGGGTCGAGGTCCAGCGTGGAGAAGAGCGGGGAGCCATTCTCCGTCGCAATGGTCATCCCCAGTCCGACACGGCGCGAGATCGCATCGATCAGGTCGACCGGACGGGCGTTGCGCGCACTGTGTTCGGAGATCATGTGCTCCAGATCGGCTCCGGTGCGCAGCAGATCGCCGCGCCGGGAGGTGAGCAGACGGTTGATCTCGCTTTCCAGATCGCTGGTAATCGTGCTGACGGTCAGCACCGGCAAGGGGGTATCGACCGTCGGCGCCACGTCGAGGTCGGTCAGCACGCCGGCGACGGGGCGATCGGCCAACTCCTGAAGCAGCATGGCGAAGGGAACGCCAGACTCGATCACGACACGCCGGGGCAGGAGGATCAGCTCACCGCCGCGAAGCACGGGCAACATCGGTGCGCTGGCGCGGGTGCTCACGACCCAATCGACATCGTTGTCGAGGGGATCCTCGCCCGCCGCGCCGGCGGGGTGGCGGTGCCGAAGGCGCAACTGCGGCGCCCAGGCCAGGAGGTCCCGCAGCGTGATCTCACCACTCCCCGATGCCATCGTCGCGCGTATCCTTCAATGAGCAAGCCCGGCGTCCGGCGTCCGGCGACCCGGATCCAACGCCGTTGCGGGCGTATCGGCTTCTCGCGATTTCATGCAGATTGCCCAAGCATACGGCGGATGGCCGCGTCTTCAGGGCAGCTGGCCTGATGCTAGCAGACTGCCGGCGCGCGTTCATCCCGGCGGGATGGGTATTCTGCACAAGGATTTCGGCTCCGGGTTGGGCGGGTTGGGCGGATCGCGCCGTTCGAGCGGCTGATCTGCTCGCAGCAGCGGAGTCATCCGGCGTTCAGCAAGGGGACGCGCGTGGCAATTGAGGCGAATGCGGCAATGGGCACAACACGAGGCCGGTGGCGACTCGTCTCGCCGGCCAGCCTGGTCGTGCTGGTGGCCAGCGCCATTGGCTTGCTGGGGTTCTTCTCGCCCTTTCTGTTGCCTCTGGTCCAGCGAGACGATGCGGACTCCGCTGCCCACGCGGGAGACGCCCCCCTGCTCTTCGCGGTGCTGACCTGCCTGAGCCTCGCCGCCATGCTGGTGGCAGTTTCCGAGGAGTCGGGCGGCGTTGGCCGTGCGAAAACCGTGGCCTTGCTTGGCGTGCTGGTGGCGATCGACGCCAGCCTCCGCCTGCTTCCCAGCGTGCTCGGGGCCTCGCCCATCTTCCTGCTCATCATCCTTGTGGGCGCGACGTTTGGCGCGACGCTGGGATTTCAGATGGGAACGATGACCCTCCTGCTCTCGGCGCTGCTGACGGGCGGGATCGGGCCGTGGCTGCCCTTCCAGATGATCGTTGCCGGGTGGGTGGGGCTGAGTGCGGGCTGGCTTCCACACGGCCGGTCCGCGCGGGGACGGGTCGTTGCCCTCGCGCTCTTTGGAGCGGCCTGGGGGCTGGTCTTCGGCGTCCTGATGAATCTCTGGTTCTGGCCCTACACGGCCCCCGGCGTGGAGGCCGATATCGGCCTCTACTGGACGCCCGGACTCTCCTTCGCCGCGACGGTCGAGCGTTACGCCCGGTTCTACCTCGTCACCTCGCTGCCGTTCGATGCGTTCCGCGCGGTGGGCAACGTTGTGCTGATGCTGGCACTTGGGCCGGCGGTGCTGCGCCTGCTGGAACGCTATCGCCAGCGCTTCTCGTGGGAACCGTGGCAGGCGATCGACCAGGAGTCCGGCGCGTCCTCGTGAGCCCGCACGTCAGGGGCGTGGCGGCCCTTGGCGGATACGTTGGCGAAGCGTTTCGATATCGTTCGGGGCCTCCCAACGCGACTCGATCCACCAGGTCACCCCAGC
>Ga0164243_10011218_pt1 | contig 12807 bp, 12 predicted proteins | sample OricompcompostOP_FD_108781 | JGI IMG/M metagenome (GOLD analysis project Ga0164243, IMG submission 108781) | Organic Plus compost microbial communities from Emeryville, California, USA - Original compost - Organic plus compost (OP) | ecosystem: Engineered > Solid waste > Mixed feedstock >...
GATCCTCGTCATCTCGCTGGTCGGGGCCTATGCGACCACGCTCGACCTCTTCACAGTGTGGACGACGATCTTCTTCGGCATCCTCGGCTACTTCATGATGAAGGCCGATCTTCCGCGCGCGCCGATGGTGCTGGCGATCGTGCTGGCGCCGCTTCTGGAAAGCTCGCTCCGGCAGTCCCTGATGTTCTCGCAGGGATCGCTGTCGATCTTCGTCCAGCGCCCGATCGCGCTGATCCTGCTCCTCGTCGTCCTCGCAACCCTCCTCTGGCCGCTCGGCCGCACGCTCTACCGGATGCAGTCGGGGCAACGCGGCGGCGGCGTCACCGCCTGACGGCCATGTAGGTCGGAAGCTTCAGCTACACCGGCTTGAACCGCTGGACGCGGCGGCCGGTATGGGTCTCACCGACATAGATGTTGTTGCGGGAATCGATCGCGATGGTGTGGCCGTGAGTGAAGGCGCCGAGCTGGTGCCCCGGCCGGCCATAGGTGTAGAGGATCTCGCCGCTCGCGTGGTCGATGATGTGGAACTGCTCGCGCCGGCCGTTCATCAGATAGATGAGCGACTGCTCGGGATCGTTGGAGAAGACCATCGTCCATGCCGTCCCGCGCGGATCGGGCAGGGTCGGCGTCCCGTTGCGGACCCAGATGTTGCGGATGAAGGTGCCGTCCTTCTCATAGACATGGATGCGGTTTCCCCAGCGGTCGCAGATGTAGAGAAGACCCTTTTTGCTGATGACGACGTCATGGACGACATTGGCGAAGACATGCGGAGCACCGGCCTCGGCTTCCTCCGGCGTCGCCTGCCTGCCGAACTGGCGAAGATAGTTGCCCTTCTTGTCGAAGACGACGACGCGGCGGTTGCCATAGCCGTCCGTGACGTAGAAATCGAGATTGTCGGGATCGACCGCGACGGCAGTCGGCTGGAAGAAGCGGTCCTTGGCGCTGTTCAGCGCCTTTCCCTTGATGGTGCCGTCATCGGAATCGAAGACGCCGCGCTCGCCGATCTGGAGAAGGAGATTCCCCTCCCAGTCATATTTCTGGAGCATGCCGTCGCGCTGGCCAGGCACCCAGATATTGCCCTGGAAATCGACATTCAGCCGCTCGGGCTTGATCGGCATCTTTTCCTTGTCGCCCCAGTGTTTGAGCACATTGCCCTCTATGTCGAAGACGATGACCATCGGCGCGTTCTCGCCCGACTCGGCTTCCTCCTCGGTGATGTCCTGCCGGTTGCAGACGACGATCCGGTCGTGGGCGTCAATCGAGACGCCCGGGCACTGGCCGAGGATCCAGTTCGGCGGCAGCTCCTTGGGCCAGCTCGGGTCGACCTCGTAGCGGAGAGGAAGCCTGCTTGCGGCTTTGGCACTCCGGGGCATGTCGATCTGTGTCATGGCGTCCCTCCCGATGGTGGCCGTTCAGGCGACGGCCGTTTCTTGTGCTTGCAGAATGGGGAACGCAGGGTCCCCGTTCAACCACGCGATATAAATTATAAAATTCGATGAGGCGAAGCCAACCCTTTTCGGATTGGCCGTTCGTTCCTGAGGGAAAATCAGTTCAGACGAAGGTCGGTCCGGCCCGTGTCGAACCAGTCGAACCTCTCGCCGCTCTTGTTCACCATCACCGCCTTGGTGTGGAAATAGGCGTTGAAGGATTCCTCGCCGAATTCGCGTCCGATGCCGGATTCCTTGACGCCGCCCCAGGGCGAGGCCGCGTCGACCCGGTGGTGGTCGTTGATCCAGATGATGCCGGCTTCGAGCTGTTCGGCCAGCCGAAGGGCGCGGGCGATGTTCTGTGTCCTGACCGCCGCGGCGAGCCCGTAGCGGGAATCGTTGGCGACATGCAGCGCCTCCTCTTCGGTGTCGAAGGGGAGGACCACCGTCACCGGCCCGAAGACCTCCTCGCGCGCGATCCGCATGTCCGGCGTGACATCGGAGAAGACGGTGGGCTCGACATAGAAGCCGCCGCTATTGCCGAGATGGGAGGGCACCGCGCCGCCGGCGACGAGCCGCGCGCCTTCGTCCTTGGCGATTTTCACGAAGTCGAGCACGCGCTGGCGCTGCCGCTCCGAAATCAGCGGCCCCATCTGCGTGGCGCCGTCGAAGGGATCGCCGACGCGGATCGCCTTCGCCTTGGCGGCGAGCTTCTCGACGAACTCGTCATAGACCGTGCGCTGGACGAGGTGGCGCGAGGAGCAGATGCAGGTCTGGCCGGCGCCGATGAAGGTGCCGAAGGCGGCATAATCCACCGCCTGGTCGACATCGAAATCGTCGAAGACGAGGACCGGCGCCTTGCCGCCGAGCTCCAGCGTCTGGTGGGCGAAGTGCTGCGCCGCCGCGGCACCGGCAAGCCGGCCGGACTCCGTGCCGCCGGTGAGCACCAGCTTGTTGATGTCGGGATGGCCCGACAGCGCCTTGCCGGTCGTCGCGCCATGGCCGGTCACGACATTGAAGACGCCCGGCGGCAGGCCGGCGGCGGCGAAGATCTCGGCGACGCGCAGCGTCGTCAGCGGCGTGTATTCGGAGGGTTTCACCACGGTCGTGCAGCCCGAGGCGAAGGTCGGGGCGAGATTGCGCGCCGCGATGAGGAGCGGGTGGTTGAAGGGCGTGATATTGGCGACGACACCGACCGGCCGGCGGAGCGTATAGCCGAGATAGGGGCCGTCCACCGGGATCACCGCGTCGCGCCGCGACAGGGCAAGGCCGGCATTATAGCGGAAGAGGTCGGGCACCCGGCCAAGCTGCGCCCGCGTCTCGCGGGTCGGACGGCCATTGTTCAGCGTCTCCAGCTCGTAGAGCTCGTCGAGATGCTTCTCCAGCGCGTCACCCAGCGCATAGACGAGCTTGGCGCGGCTCCGCTCGGAGAGGCCCTTCCACTCCTTCGATCCGAACGCGCGTCGGGCGCTCGCCACGGCGCGGTCGACATCCGCCTCGCTCGCCTCGACCGTATGGGCGATGACCTTGCCATTGGCGGGCGAGACGATCGGGAAGGTCTCGCCTGTCGCCGTCTCCTCGATGCCGTCGATGAAGAGCCCGCGAACCGGCACCGATCCGTTCCCGCCATTGGTTACCCTGCGCGCCTGTTCCGTCATTTCCTCGCTCCCATCCTGTGCTTCGCCATCAGCTAATAGCGTCTTATCGCGGCGAAGGTACAGATGGTCGGTCCTCAGCTCGTGCCGACGACCAGTCTCAGCGAGCCGTCGAATTCGGGAAGGGAGCGGAGATGGCCGTGCCTCTCGTCCCATCTTCCGCTTTCGAGGTCATGGCCCAATGTCCGGCTGAAACGTTCGACGGTCTCGGGCGGAACGAAGCTCCAGGCCGAGCAGGCCACCCTCGCGCCCTCTTCGAGGAGGCGTTCCGGGCGGCCGTAATAAGCCTCGTTGAAGCCGTCGCGGCAATCGAGCGGAATGGGGACGGGAAGGATTGTCGATGCCGCGCCGAGGACGGCGGCGATCGCCCGGAGCCCCGGATAGCGCCGGGCCTCGGTCTGGATGACCTCGGGGGCGTATTCGTTCAGCCAGAAGCCGTCCAGTCGTTCCGGGTCACAGCTCAGGACCAGGACCGGGCCACGCGTGACGCGCCGCATTTCGCCAAGGCCGGCGGCAAGGTCCTTCCACTGATGGACGGAGAAGGTCGTCATGCTGGCGTCGAAATGACCGTCCGGGAAGGGCAGCGTCTCGGCCACGGCGTCGATCGCGACCGGCAGATGGGCCGGGCGCTGCCGCCGCATCTCGGCCGAAGGCTCGACGGCGGTGACCATGCGATCCGTCGGCTCGTAGGAGCCCGCGCCCGCTCCGACATTGAGCACGGTCTCCGCATCGCCGAGGGCGTCGTTGATGAAGGCGGCGATCCGCGGTTCGGGCTGGCGGTAGGTCGCATAGACCCGCCCGATGACGCCATAATCCGCGTCCCCCGCGCTGCCGTCCTGCCGTCTTGCGTCCGTCATGCTCGCCTCCGTCCGGTTCCGGTCGGGATAGGGAGCCAAGATGACAGTTTTGTTTCAGGCGACTGGAGAAGCCGTCTCAAGCTCCCGCAGCCATTTCGTGAAGATGCGGACGGCCTGCGCTTCGGCGCGGGCGGCAAGCGCCTTGGTCCGCGCCCTTAATTCCGACACCGAAATTCCGACGGCGGCAAGCTCGACCGTGTGCCCGACATACCATTCCTCCAGCCGGCGCGGATCGGCTTCGGCATGGAACTGGAGCGCGAGGGTGTTGCCATAGGAAAAGGCCTGGTTCTCGTAGTTGCCGTTGAAGGCGAGCCGCGTCGCGCCGGCGGGAAGGTCGAATGTGTCGCCATGCCAGTGGAGCACGACGCCCTCCGCCTCGCCGAGAGGGGCAAGGCAGGAAGCGGCACCCTCCGGCGTCAGGGCGACCTTGCCCCAGCCGATTTCCTTCACCGGTCCGGCATAGACCCGAGCGCCGAGTGCGCTCGCGATAAGCTGGCTGCCGAGGCAGATGCCGAGGATCGGGAGGTTCTTGGCGAGCCGCTTTTCGAGAAGCGCGATCTCCTTCGAGAGGAAAGGATAGGCGTCCGTCTCATAAACGCCGATCGGCCCGCCGAGCACGATCAGGAGGTCCGCACCGCCGATCGCCGGGTCGTCGAGATCGTCCATAGCCGCCTCGCGATAGGCGACATTCCAGCCGGAATCCTTGAGAATCGGCCCGAGAAGCCCGAGATCCTCGAAGGCGACATGGCGGATGGCGATGGCCGAACGTCCGTGACTCAGGAGATGCTCCGCTTATTATGGGGTGAGGCCGCCCGGCGAGAGCGGGCGATTAGAGCACAGGGAGGATGCGACGTGAATTCCTACCAGAAGCCAGCTCTCGATATCGAGACGCATGGCAATTTCGTCGGCGGTCGCGAGATCGAGGCCGGCGAAGGCGCGATGATCGAGATCCGCAACCCGGCGACCGGAACGGTCATCGCCGAAATCCCGAACTCCACCCGCGCCGATGTCGATGCGGCGATGAAAAGCGCCCGCGCCGCCTTCGAGGGACCGGAATGGGGCGAAATGCCGATCCGCACCCGCGCCCGCCTCGTCAATCGGATTGCAGACGCTTTCGAGGCCAATCTCGAAACGCTCTACCGGCTCGAGACGCTCAATAATGGCCGTCCGCTCAACGAGACGCGGGCGCAGCTCTCGCGCCTGCCGGATTTCTTCCGCTATTTCGCCGGCCTCGCCCTTGCCCGTCGCGACGACGTCATCCCGGTCGAGGGGGCTTATCTCAACTATACGCTCCGCACGCCGATCGGCGTCGTGGCCAATTGCACGCCGTTCAATCATCCGCTGATGATCATGTGCAAATCTCTCGCGCCGGTGCTCGCCTCCGGCTGCACGACGGTGGTGAAGCCCTCGGAATATACGCCGCTCTCCACGCTGAAGCTGGCGCAGATCTTCACCGAGGCGGGCCTGCCGCCCGGCGTCTTCAATGTCGTCAACGGCTATGGCGCCGAGGCCGGCCGCTATCTTGCCGAGCATCCCGGCATCAACAAGCTGGTGCTGACCGGCGGCACCGAAGCCGGGCGCATTGCCGGCAGCGCCGCCGCGCAGCATTTCGCCCACCAGACGCTGGAACTCGGCGGCAAGACGCCGGTCATGGTCTTCGACGATTTCGATGTCGACCAGGCGGTGAACTATGCCGCCTTCGGCGCCTTCATCGGCGCCGGCCAGACCTGTGTCTGCGGCAGTCGCCATCTGGTGCAGCAGTCGGTCTATGACGAGTTCGTCGAGAAGCTCGCCGCCAAGGCGAAGAGCATCCGCATCGGCGATCCCTTCGATCCGGCGACCCAGCTCGGGCCGGTCATCTCGGCGAAGCAGCGCGACCGGGTGCTGACCTATTCCGGCTATGGCCGCGACGAGGGCGCCCGCGCCGTTGCCGGCGGCGAGGTAGCGACGATCGCGGGCTTCGAGCAGGGCTATTTCGTCCAGCCGACCGTCTTTGCCGATGTGAAGGCCGAGATGCGCATCTTTCAGGAAGAGGTGTTCGGCCCCTTCACCAGCGTGACGCCCTTCCGCGACGAGGCGGAAGCGCTCCGGCTTGCCAACAACTCGCCCTTCGGCCTTGCCGCGGCCATCCGCACGCGCGATGTCGCGCGGGCGCATCGCGTCGCGGCCGGCGTCAAGGCGGGCATCGTCTGGATCAACGATCACCACCGGCTCGACCCCGCCTCGCCCTGGGGCGGCGTCGGGCAGAGCGGCATTGGCCGGGAAGGCGGGCTGGAGAGCTTCAACGACCATTTCGACGTGAAGAGCGTCATGGTCGCGACCGCCGACCGGGAGTTCGACTGGTACCGCGACACGGCCAGCCAGCGGCGCCTGAACTGATCGGCTACACCGCCTCGAAGCGGAGCGGCTGGGCACCTTCCCAGAGGGCAAGGCGTCCAAGCTCCGGCAGGTTCTCGAGGCCCGAGGTCAGCGTGATGAAATGGTTGCCGGCAAGCTGTCCCATCTTGCTGGCGAAATGCACGCCGCCATAGGCGAGGAGGATTTCCGTCTCGCTGATGCCGCCCGGATAGAGGATGATCTGGCCCGGTGCCGGATAGCTGGTGTGGTTCTCGTAATCCACGCCGAACTGGAAATCGCCGAGCGGAATCCACACGCCTTCCCCGCTCCAGCGCACATGGACGAAATGGCTCTCGAAGGGCAGGTGCCGGGTGAAGGCGGCGCAGGTTTTCGGCGCGAGCTTTTCTTCCAGCCGCGCATCGAAGGTGAAGGGGCCGGCCGTCAGTCTTAGTTGCGTCACCTTGGTCTCCTTGAGCGTGCGGGCGGGCAGGGGATGGCTCGCCATCCCTCATGCATAGCGGGCAGGGAGGAAAATGCGCAATGCCCTCCTGCGTCTCTGCCTAGTTCCGGAAGACAACGCAGGAGCCGCCGGCCGCGCGGAGCTTGCCGCAGAGCGTCTCGGCCTCCTGCCGGGTTTCGGCGCCGACGCGAACGGCGAAGAGCGCGCGGCTTCCTCGAGCCGGCGCGCGGGTCCGCAGGACGATCGGATCGACCCCGCCGAGGATCGAGCCGTATCGGCGCTGCAGTCGCACGAAGGAGGAAACCGCGCGGTCGCGGGAGAAATTGGCGGTTACCTGCATGCCCCAGGGCTTGCGTGGCCCCTCGGCGATCGCGATCGGTGCGGGGCCGCGGGAAGCCAGCTTCACGCAGGCTTCCTTGAAGGTCAGCTTGTCGTCGAGAACGAAATCCGGCGTGGTGACGTCGTCTTCCGTCCAGTCGCCGGCGGCGATGCCGGTGATGGAAAAGACATAGTCCTGCGTTTCGGCCGGCAGGTACGAATTGCCGGCGATCCAGCGTGCCACGCGGTCGGAGCCGGCATTATAGGCCGCCGCTGCGAGGCCGAGATTGCCGAAGGCTTCGGAAAGGTCGGCGAGCAGCGCGGCGGACGCCTTGATGGAGGAGGGGATGTCGAAGGGGTCGCTGAGCCTTCGCTCGGCGGCCGTCTGCGGCATGAACTGCGCGATGCCCTGCGCGCCCTTGGGGCTGACGGCGTAGCGGTTGAAGCGGCTCTCCTTCCAGATCAGGCGCGCGAGGAAGCCCGGCGGAATTCGCTCCGCCCCGGCCTCGGTCTCGATGAGGGCGCAGATCGACTCGTGGCTCATGGCCCCGCTGTCCTCTTCGGCCGAAGCGGGGCGTGCGTCGAGGAGCAGCGCCGCGACACTGATCATCCTGATAAGCCGTGCGAGCCTCATGTCCTCTTTGTCCGGCTGGCCGTTTCCCATCCTTCCCGAGACAATCTGCACCTTGTTTGACCGCTGGGCAGCCGTCTGCACATTTTTTTGGCGGCGCGATTTGCTCTTGCGAGCCGTGCCCACGCAAAAGGCAGCGGCCCGCAATTTCCTATAGCTGGCACGGTAATTGCCGAGTGTGGAGGGGAAATGAAGGGCCTCTCCATGAGCCGTGCTGCGGATCTTGAGCTAGTTGCCGTCACCAAGAGTTATGGCGATGCCGTCGCCGTCAATGACATATCCCTGAAGATAAAGGCAGGGACCTATTGCTGCCTTCTCGGCCCGTCCGGATGCGGCAAGACCACGACGCTCCGCATGGTCGCCGGCCACGAGACCGTGTCGCTCGGCGACGTGCTTCTCGGCGGCGAGAATGTCACCGACAAGCCGCCCGCGGCGCGTGGCACGGCCATGATGTTCCAGAGCTACGCGCTCTTTCCGCATCTCAATGTTCGCGACAATGTCGCCTTCTCCCTCAAGATGCGCGGTGTCGACCGGGGCGTGCGCTATGAGAGCGCCGAGAAGATGCTCGGTCTTGTCGACATGCTGCGCTATGCTGACCGCCTTCCCTCGCAGCTTTCCGGCGGCCAGCAGCAGCGCGTCGCGCTCGCCCGCGCCCTCGTCACCAATCCGTCGATCCTGCTTCTCGACGAGCCGCTTTCCGCCCTCGATCCCTTCCTCAGGATCAGGGTCCGGGCCGAGTTGAAGCGCTTCCAGCGCGAGCTCGGCATCTCCTTCATCCACGTCACCCACAGCCAGGAAGAAGCGATGGCGCTCGCCGACCTGATCGTGGTGATGAATGACGGCAGGATCGAGCAGGCCGGCACGCCGCGCGAGGTCTTCAACGCGCCGCGCACCGAATTCGTCGCCCGCTTCATCGGCGGCCACAACATCATTTCCGTCGATGGAAAGAAGGCGAGCGTGCGCACCGATCGCACGCAGCTTCTTCCCGTTCCCGCCGGGCCGGAGGCCCAGCCGGTCATCATTCGCGACGTCGAGTATCAGGGCACCGCCGTCTATGTCGCCCTGCAGGGGGCCGACGGGCTGGAGCTCACCGCCGTCGTGCCGGAACGGAAATTCTATGAGCGTCCCTTCGAGGCCGGCGACCAGGCCGCCGTGCTCTGGGACCGCAACGACGTTCATGAACTCGCCGCTTGACATGCTGGGGGCGGCGGTAACAGGGGAGTAGGCAGCAAATGAAAGTACTGAAGCAATCCGTGTCGCGCCGGTCCATGCTGAAGGGCGGCGCGGCGGTCGCCGGCCTTGCCGTCGGTTCCGGTGCGATCACCGGGTTCCCGACGATCTGGGCGCAGACGCCGATCACGCTCCGCCAGTTCGGCACCGGCGTGTCGAACCTCAATGCCATTGCCGAGAAGTGCAAGGAAGACCTCGGCATCACGCTCGAAATGACCGCGATGGATTCCGACGCCGCTGCGCAGCGCGCGGTGACGCAGCCGGATTCCTACGACATCGCCGACATCGAATACTGGATCGCCAAGAAGGTCTATCCGGCCGGCGTCATGCAGCCGATGGACGTGTCGAAGCTCAAATATTTCGACAAGATCGTGCCGCTCTTCATCACCGGCAAGCTCACGCCGGATTCCGTCATCGCGCAGGGCACCGCCCCGCATACGGTGGGCTTCGTCGAGGCGGCGGATTCGACCACCTTCGCCAAGGAGCCGACCGGCTGGATGACGATGGTTCCGACCATCTACAATGCCGATACGCTCGGCATTCGTCCCGACCTTGTCGGACGCGATATCAAGAACTGGAAGGACATTCTCGATCCGGCCTTCAAGGGCAAGACCTCGATTCTCAACATCCCGTCGATCGGCATCATGGACGCGGCGATGATCGCGGAGAGCGCCGACCTCATCAAATATGCCGACAAGGGCAACATGACCCGCGAGGAGATCGACAAGACCATCGACTTCCTCATCGAGACCAAGAAGGCCGGGCAGTTCCGCGCCTTCTGGAAGACCTTCGATGAGAGCGTCAATCTGATGGCCTCCGGCGAAGTCGTCATCCAGTCCATGTGGTCGCCGGCCGTCGCCGCCGTCCGCTCCAAGGGCATTCCCTGCGTCTACCAGCCGCTTGAGGAAGGCTATCGCGCCTGGGGCGGTGGCCTCGGCCTCGCCAAGCATCTCTCCGGCGCGCAGCTCGATGCGGCCTATGAGTATATCAACTGGTATCTCTCCGGCTGGGTTGGCGCCTATCTCAACCGTCAGGGCTACTACTCCGCCGCGATGGAGACGGCGAAGGAGTTCATGTCCGAGGACGAGTGGGGCTTCTGGGTCGAGGGCAAGCCTGCGCAGGGCGACATCCTTGCGCCGGACGGCAAGGTCATGGAGAAGGCGGGCGCCGTGCGCGACGGCGGTTCCTTCGAGGCGCGTATGGGCGCCGTGGCCTGCTGGAATTCGGTCATGGACGAGGATCGCTACATGGTCCAGCGCTGGAACGAGTTCATCGCCGCCTGAGGCGCGATCGAAGCGGGACCGTCCTTCCTTGCTCCGGGGAAGGGCGGCCCCGGTCACTCGGATCTGAGGCCAGATGAGCAGCGCAACGACCTCCGAAGTCGCCGAAACCGAACTGCCCGACGCCGGGGCGGCCGCCATGCGTCCGCTTTCGAAAGGGGGCGTCGGCTCCATCGCCTGGGCGCCCTATCTGCAGGCGCTGCCGCTGGCGCTGATCCTCGGTGTCTTCCTGCTGATCCCGATCCTGACGATCGTCGTCGTCAGCTTCTGGGACTATGATTTTGCGCGGATCATCCCCGATTTCATCCTGATGAACTATCAGGAGGCGTTCAGCGCGGTCACGCTGCGTACCTATGTCAACACGCTGAAATATGCGGCGATCGTCTGGGCGGTGACGCTCGTCGTCGGCTTCACCGTCGCCTACTACCTTGCCTTCCATGTGCGCACGGCGACCATGCAGATGGTGCTCTTCCTCGTCTGCACCGTGCCGTTTCTGACCTCCAACATCATCCGCATGATTTCGTGGATTCCCTTCCTCGGAAGGAACGGTCTTCTCAACTCGGCGCTGGTCAAGGCGCATATCATCGACGCACCGCTCGAATTCCTTCTTTTCTCGGATTTCGCCGTCGTGCTGGCGATGGTCCACCTCTATGTGCTCTTCATGGTGACGCCGATCTTCAACACGCTGATGCGCATCGACCGCTCGCTGATCGAGGCGGCGCGCGACAATGGCGCGAGCGGCTGGCAGACCCTCACCAATGTCGTCATCCCGCTCGCCAAGCCCGGCATCGCCATCGGCTCGATCTTCGTCGTCACCTTGGTCATGGGGGATTTCATCACCGTCCGCTTCATGTCGGGCGGCCAGTCGGCCTCGGTCGGCCTGATGATGGCGAACCAGATTTCGCTGCTTCAGTATCCGGCGGCGGCGGCGCAGGCCGTGATCCTGCTCGTCACCGTCCTCATCATCGTCGCGGCGATCCTGCGCGTGGTCGATATCAGGAAGGAGCTTTAGGCGATGCGCACGCATGAGCCGCGCGGCCCTGCCTTCTACGCGTTGACGGCGTTCTTCGTCCTCTTCGTCCTCTTCCTCTACGGGCCGCTCTCGACCATCGTCATCCTGTCCTTTCAGGGGCCGAATGGCGGCCTGACCTTTCCGATGAACGGCGTTTCCGTTCACTGGTTCGGCAATCTCTTCCAGCGGCAGGCGGTGGGCGATTTCGGCGGCTCCTTCCGGCGCTCGATCGGGCTCGGCCTGATGGTGATGGCGGTGACGGTCGTGGTCGCGCTGCTCGCTGGCCTCGCCTTCCGTCGCAAGTTCCGCGGCGCGACCTTCCTCTTCTACCTGACCGTGGCGAGCCTGATCGTGCCGTCGATCCTCGTCAGCCTCGGCATCGGCCTTCTCTTCCGCATCACCGGCATCCTGCCGGCCTGGTATTCCTCGGCCTTCGGCGCGCATCTCACCTGGACGCTGCCCTTCGGGCTTCTCATCATGTTCGCGGTGTTCAACCGCTTCAACCGATCCTATGAGGAGGCGGCGCGGGACCTCGGCGCGACGCCGTGGCAGACCTTCGCCCATGTCGTGCTGCCGCTCATCCTGCCGAGCCTCGTCGGCGTCGGCCTGTTCGGCTTCACGCTCTCCTACGACGAGTTCGCCCGCTCGCTGATGACGGCCGGCACCTTCAACACGCTGCCGCTCGAAATCTACGCCATGACCACCAATGTCACGACGCCGGTCCTCTATGCTCTCGGCACATTGACCACGGCCTTCTCCTTCCTCATCATCCTCCTGAGCCTTCTCGCCATCACCATCATCCGCCGTCGTCGGGCGCGCCGGCTCGCCGCCTGAGCGGAAGCCGCCGGTCCCCATGCGCATCCAGATCGTCAATCCCAACACGACCGTCTCGATGACGGAGAAGATCGCCGTCGCGGCGAAGGCGGTCGCCGCGCCGGGGACCGAGATCGTCGCCGCCACCTCGAAAAGCGGCCCGGCTTCGATCGAGGGACATTTCGATGGCGCCATGGCCGTGCCGGGGCTTCTGGCCGAGATCGCGCGCGGCGAGAGGGAGGGAGTCGATGCCCATGTCATCGCCTGCTTCGACGATACCGGGCTCGACGCGGCCCGATCCCTCGCCCGCGCGCCGGTCATCGGCATAGGCGAGGCGGCATTTCATCTGGGCACCATCGTTTCGGAGCGTTTCACCGTCGTTACGACCCTGTCCTGCTCCGTTCCGATCCTCCAATCCAACCTTTTCCGCTATGGTTTCGACCGCCGCTGCGCGCGGGTTCGGGCGGCCGAGGTTCCCGTGCTTTCCCTTGAGGAAGAGGGCTCTCCCGCCCGCCAGCGCATCGCCGACGAGATCGCTGCGGCTTTGGCCGAGGACCATTGCGACGCCATCGTTCTCGGCTGTGCCGGAATGGCGGATCTCTGCGCTTTCTACGCGGAAAAATTCGGCATTCCGGTCATCGAAGGCGTCTCGGCGGCGGTGAAGCTGGCGGAGGGAACGGTCGCCCTCGGCCTCGGAACCTCGAAATCCGGCGGCTGGGCGCCGCCCATCGCCAAGCGCTATGATGGTCTTGCGGCCCGCTTTCTCGAGGAATGACAAAGGCTTGGC
>Ga0164243_10011219_pt1 | contig 12807 bp, 8 predicted proteins | sample OricompcompostOP_FD_108781 | JGI IMG/M metagenome (GOLD analysis project Ga0164243, IMG submission 108781) | Organic Plus compost microbial communities from Emeryville, California, USA - Original compost - Organic plus compost (OP) | ecosystem: Engineered > Solid waste > Mixed feedstock >...
ACCACGCCGCGACCCTCCCCCACAAGCCGAAGGCGCCCGCCGCCCCGCCCCCCGCGGGCGGGCCGCCACGCACGGTCATGGCCGAGACCCTGGCCACGATGCAGTCGGCCACCCTCACCGGCACCCCCCTGTGGATCGGCTACGTCAACGCCGACGGCGCCGCCTCCCAGCGCGTCATCGCCCCCGTCAAGGTCGAGGGCGGCTTCGTGACGGCCTACGACCACACCGCCGACGAGGTCCGCACCTACCCCCTCCACCGCATCACGGGCGTGGCCGAACTCGCGGAGGAGTGAGCCCGGCCCGGCGCCCGTGGGGACCGACGGGCGAAGCCGGGGACGTCGAAGGGGCCGTCGGGGTTCACGCCGGCCGCCGGCGTTCGCGGCTGCTGCCTTCCGCGCTCAGCCCCGGGCCCGGCGCCGCTGGGCCAGCAGCCCTTCGACCAGTACTTCCACGTCCGTCCACGGGTTGATCTGGTGCCCGGCGCGGTCCGGCGGGGCATCGGCGCGCAGTGACGCGGCGCGTTCGGCAGCCGCTGGGTGCAACGCCCGTAACGGCGCGTACGTCAGATGTTTGCGGTCCGCGTTGTATCCGCAGGCGGCGTGCTTCTCCAGCAGTTTCTGTGCCGCCTCGGAAGTCCTGTAGCCGCGCAGCTCCTGGAAGTGGAGCAGCAGCCACAGTTCGAAACACGGGTTGCTCAGAGCGACGCGCAGGCCCTCGTCCCGCGCGATGCGCAGCGCCCTCTCCAGATCGGGATGGGCGGCTGGGGCCTCGACGTCCATCACGCACCACACTTCGTCATAGGGCGTGAAGCGGTCCTCCCGGCTGCGTGGTGCACGCTCCTTGTGCTTGACAGCGGCACGCACGAGTTCGGTGGGCACACCGTGCCGGGGGCCGATCTCCACCTGTACGGGCAGACCCCGCAGATCGCCTCTCAGCCCGCGGAAGTACTGGTCCTCGGTGCACTCCCCCTCGCAGTAGATGAGGACTCTACGCAGCTCCGGCCGCTTCGGACCGCCCCGCTTCAACGGCTTGCCCCGCCCCACTGACGCCTCCACCCGCGATGTCGTCGGCCATCCGCCGCAGCAGTTCGTCGTCGAGGAACGGCAGCGCGCCGTACCGCCCCGACAGGTAGCGCTTCTCCAGATTGTCCTTGGCGTCCGGGGAGTCCCGTACGTAGAAATCGGTGATCGGGAAGAGCCGGGTCCCCAGCGTGTCCGGGTCCTTCTCCGTGAACCAGATCTGGTCGCGGAAGAGTTGGGTGCGCGCGTTGCTGCCGAGCAGTGAGGCCTCATGTGTGGTGAAGAGCAGCTGGGCGCCGTACCTGTTGATGTCCGGTGACTGGAACATGCCCACCAGCGCATCGGCGAGGTAGGGGTGCAGCCGGGCGTCGAGTTCGTCGACGACGAGCGCTCCGCCCGACCCCAGCGTGAGGAGCACCGGCCCGAGCATTCCGATCCAGGTGCGGGTACCGCTGGACTCCTCGTCGAGTTCGAGGGCGAAGGTGCCGCCCTCGGTGCGGTGCTGAACCCGTACGTGGTAGTCGGGCACATTCACACGGAAGGACACTCCCAGGTCGTTGAGGGCCGCCTCGATGCGCTCGGTCTCGTCGAGCAGACGCTCGTCCGGTTCGCGGAATTCCAGCTTCGAGACGCCGAGGTCGGCGAAGCGCAGCAGGTCGAGCAGGGCGGCCCGGCTGCGGCTGTCCCTGCTGTGCAGGAGACCGACCGTGTAGTTGAGGCGGGCCTGGTAGTCGCGGTCGCTGGCGGTGCGCAGGCCGTCGCGGAACCAGCGGTGCAGCCGGCCGAGGAGTTCGTGGTTCTGCGCGGCGGCGATCGACAGATAGAGCGCGTTGGGGCGCAACAGTTCCGAGATGGTCTTGCGCCGGCCGGTCAGGGACCGCCCGAACGTGAGCGAGTCCGGCCCGCTGCCGGTCCGCACATACAGCTTGCGCCGTTTGCCCTCGGGAAAGTACGAGAGCCACTCCTCACGGACGCTCTCGTCGTCCACGGTGAACCCGTACTCGTACCGGACGCCGTCGACGACCAGATCCAGTTCGTACGTACTGGGGTGCGCCGCCGGGTCCGGGCGGAGCCGGAACGGCTTGCGCGGGACCCCGCCCGCAGGGTCCCAGTGCCGGAACGAGTCGAGGACGGCGGCTCGCATCCAGGCCAGCGCCGAGACGACATTGGACTTGCCGGACGCATTGGCCCCGTACACGGCGGCGACCGGCACCGCCGAGAGCCGAGTGCCCGGTACCGGCTGCTGGGCGCGCTGTGGCCGGTCGTCCCCGGCGACGAACGAGATCTCCTGTTCGTCCCGGATGGAGGCGTGATTGGTCACCTGGAACCGCAGCAGCACGGCAACCTCCTCACGGTGCCGCCAAAGATGTCGGCACAGGCCTTCTTTCGTCGTAGTGCGACGATAACGGGCTGCACACGACACACACCAGACCGTCAGCCGATCGTGTTCCCGTGGAGGATCCCGATCACGCGGGAACGCTGCCCAGGCCCGCATACCGGCCGGTTGCGGCACACTGGACGTTTGGTCCCCGAAGACGCCCGACGGCGCCCGGGGGCGCCCCGTCGGTGACGCAGGAAGGGTGACGCGTGAACGGTGGCCCACTGATCGTGCAGAGCGACAAGACGCTGCTGCTGGAGGTCGAGCACGAACTGGCCGAGGCCTGCCGGCGGGCCATCGCGCCCTTCGCCGAGCTGGAGCGGGCTCCCGAGCACATGCACACCTACCGGGTGACGCCGCTGGGGCTGTGGAACGCGCGCGCCGCCGGGCACGACGCCGAGCAGGTGGTGGACGCGCTGGTGCAGTACGCGCGGTATCCGGTGCCGCACGCGCTGCTGGTGGACATCGCCGAGACGATGGCCCGTTACGGGCGGCTCACCCTCAGCAAGCACCCCACGCACGGGCTGGTGCTGGAGACCAGCGACCGGCCGGTGCTGGAGGAGGTGCTGCGTTCGAAGAAGATCCAGCCGCTGGTGGGCGAGCGGATCGACGCGGACACCGTGGCCGTGCACCCCTCCGAGCGCGGACAGATAAAGCAGGTGCTGCTCAAGCTGGGCTGGCCGGCCGAGGACCTGGCCGGGTACGTCGACGGCGAGGCCCACCGCATCGAGCTGCGCGAGGACGGCTGGTCGCTGCGCCCCTACCAGCAGCAGGCCGTCGAGGGCTTCTGGCACGGCGGCTCGGGCGTGGTGGTACTGCCCTGCGGCGCGGGGAAGACGCTCGTGGGCGCCGGGGCGATGGCCAGGGCGCAGGCCACGACGCTGATCCTGGTCACCAACACCGTCTCCGCCCGGCAGTGGAAGGCGGAACTGGTGCGCCGCACCTCGCTGACCGAGGACGAGATCGGCGAGTACAGCGGCACCAAGAAGGAGATCCGCCCCGTCACCATCGCCACCTACCAGGTGATCACGACGAAGCGGAAGGGCGTCTACCCGCACCTTGAGCTGTTCGACTCCCGCGACTGGGGTCTGATCGTCTACGACGAGGTGCACCTGCTGCCGGCGCCGGTCTTCAAGTTCACCGCGGACCTCCAGGCGCGCCGCCGGCTGGGGCTGACGGCGACGCTGGTGCGGGAGGACGGCCGCGAGTCGGACGTCTTCTCCCTCATCGGACCCAAGCGGTTCGACGCCCCGTGGAAGGAGATCGAGAACCAGGGGTACATCGCGCCCGCCGACTGCGTGGAGGTGCGGGTGAACCTCACCGACTCCGAGCGGCTGGCCTACGCGAGCGCCGAACCGGAGGAGAAGTACCGCTTCTGTGCGACGACCGACAGCAAGCGGCGGGTCACCGAGGCGCTGGTGCGCCGGCACAAGGGCGAGCAGACGCTGGTGATCGGCCAGTACATCGACCAGCTCGACGAACTGGGCGAGCACCTGGGCGCGCCCGTCATCAAGGGTGACACCAGCAACGCGCAGCGCGAGAAGCTCTTCGACGCGTTCCGCTCGGGCGAGCTGAACTGCCTGGTCGTCTCGAAGGTCGCCAACTTCTCCATCGACCTGCCCGAGGCGACGGTGGCGATACAGGTCTCCGGCACGTTCGGCTCCCGCCAGGAGGAGGCCCAGCGGCTGGGCCGGGTCCTGCGCCCCAAGGCGGACGGGCACGAGGCACGGTTCTACTCGGTCGTGGCCCGCGACACCGTCGACCAGGACTTCGCCGCGCACCGGCAGCGGTTCCTGGCCGAGCAGGGCTACGCCTACCGCATCGTGGACGCGGTGGACCTGCTCAGCGAGGGGCCCGACCGCCCGGCGGCCGAGGAGACGGAACCGGACGAGGTCTGAGACCTCCCCGGCGTTCCCGGGCGCCGCGCACCCGGCGCCGGTCACACCAGTGCCGGGGCCGGGGCCGGCCTTATGTGCCCGCGTCCGCGGGTGCGGGCCCTGCCTGCGGGGCGGGCCGCCACCCCCGGGGCCGGGGCCGGCCTTGTGCGCCTGCGCGTATGGGTGTGCGCCTTGCCTGTGGGGCCGCCCCCTGTGCCTGTACGACGCCCCGGATCGCTACCCGTCCCGGTCGCTTCCGGACGGGGACCGGGGTGGCTGCATCGCCACCCGCCCGTCGGGGGTGATGACGGCCGTCTCGCCGGTGCGCAGCCAGCCGTCGTGGAGGGCGGCCGGGCGCGGAGGCCCTCCGGCGTCGCCGGGGCCGCCCGCGCTCCCGGCCCCTCCCCCGGGGCCGCCACCCGCGCTGTCGGCGCCGCCGCCGAGGCCCCCGGGAGCGTCGGCGTTCTCCGTGCCGAACAGGGCACCGTCGCTCCCCGTGCCGAACGGGGTGCCGTCGCCCGCCGTGCCGCCGGGGGTTGCCGGGGAACCTGAGCCTCCCGGGGGCTGCACGTAGGACGCGGTGATCCAGGGGCCGCGCAGCAGGAGTTCGCCCTGGGAGCGGCCGTCCCAGGGCAGCGGCGCCTGGTCGGGGCCGAGTACGCCGTACTCGACGGAGGCGGGGAAGCGGTAGCCGGCCCCGCCGTCCGCCGCCGAGCGGGCCACGCAGGCCGGGGAGAGCGCCTCGGGGACGCCCCAGGCGGCGGCCGTGCTGAGCCCGGTGCGGCCGTCGCCCCCGTCCCGTTGGCCGAGGTCGCGCAGGGCACGCATGCGCAGCGGCCCGCCCGGCTCCTGGCCGGGCCCGCCGACGACGACGGCCTCGCGCAGCGAGGACAGGTCGCGGGGCCGGGACGCCAGTTCCGCCAGCAGCCCGTCCCAGGTGGCCGGGTCGGCGACGGCGAGGGTGGGCCGCTCCCGTTCGAGCAGTTCGGCCAGGGGCGCGGGGCGGTGATGGGCGCCGGGCAGCAGCAGGGAGGCGCCGCCCGCGAACGCGGCGTAGGGCAGCCCCCAGGCGAGCATCCGGGACATCGGCACGGCGGGCAGCACCACGTCGTGCTCGCCGATGCCGTACGCCTGCGGTGTCTGTGCCTGGAGGGCGTGCAGGTAGAGGGCGCGGTGGCTGTAGGCGATCCCGCGCGGGCCGGTGCCGGGCCCGGTGGTGTGGCAGAGCACGGCGGCGTCCCGTTCGTCGATGCGCGGCCAGTCGTGGTGCTTGCGGCGGTCGGCGATCAGCGATTCGTAGTCGTGCGTCTCGGCGCGGCAGGCCGGGCCGGTGACGACGGGCACGCTCTCGCTGCCGCCGGCGACGACGACGTGCCGCAGGTGCCCGAGGCGGGGCAGTACGGAGGCGAGCGGCGGCAGCCCGGTCGGATCGGTCAGCAGCACCCGCGCCCCGCCCGCGGTGGCGGCGGCGACCAGTTCGTCGCCGGGCAGCGAGGGGTCGAGGGTGTGCAGGACGGCGCCCATGGCGGGGACGGCGAGGTAGGCCTCCAGGTGGTCGGCGGTGTTGGCCATGAGGGTGGCGACGGTGTCGCCGGGCCGGACGCCGAACTCGTCGTGGAGGGCCCCGGCGAGCCGCGCCGCACGCGTCCCGGTCTCACGGAAGCTGCGGCGGTCGCAGTCGGCCCGGCCCGCCGTCCCCTTCCAGGTGGTCACGCGGGACGTCCCGTGTGCGAGCGCCCCGTGGGCGAGGAGCCGGGTCACGGTCAGCGGAATGTCCTGCATCGTGCTTCGCACACCGGCCTCCTCGGGCCTTGTCGCACTCGGGTCGGCGGCCGTCCTGGCGCCTGCCGCGGTCGTCGCCGGGAGGGGCCGTGCGGTGGTCGGCCGCGGACCCGTCCACGCTGATTCTTGCCGGGGGAACGCGCGGTGTCAGCGGGGCCCGGCGGCGCCGGGCGCGGACGTACCCGGCCGCCGCGCCCAGCAGTACGAGGGTGAGCAGCGCGTACGGTGCCGCGAGCGGCTGCTGCCACCAGGACAGCCGCAGGTCGAGATCGCCCGCGTGGGGAACGAGCCACAGGCTGCGGGCGGTGAAGACGACGGCCGCGCAGCCGAGGCCCACCCGGGCCAGGAGGCGGCCCCGGCCGGGCGGGCGGCCCTCCCCGGCGGGCCCGGTGAGGCCCGCCGAGCGCGCCAGTTGTGCGAGCAGCGGTACGCACCACACCCAGTGGTGCGACCAGCTGATGGGGGAGACGAGGAGCGCGACCAGGGCGGTGACCAGCAGGCCCCGGAACCCCTCGTCCGGGGTGCCGCCCAGGGAGCCGACCAGGGTGCCGTCCGCCGTGCCGGGCCGTCCGGGGCGCGGCGTCAGCCGCCGGGCCAGCCACAGCCCGGCGACGACCGCCAGCAGGGCGGGGACCAGCCACCGTGCCCCGGGTTCGGGGTCGTGCAGGAGCCGGGCGACCAGTCCTTGCAGGGACTGGTTGTCGACGATCCACGCCTTGCCGACCCGCACCGTCTCGAACATCCTGCGGGTCCAGAAGTCCACGGTGGCGCCCGGCAGTAGGCACGCCCCCACGGCGACGCTCGCGGCGAACCCGGCCGCCGCCGTGGCCGCCGCCTTCACCCGTCCGGTGAGCAGCAGGTGGACGGCGAACAGCGCGGGCGTCAGTTTGATCCCCGCGGCCAGCCCTACGGCGAAGCCCTTGCCGCGTGCCGTGTCCGGCCGCCCCATGTCCCACAGCACGAGGCAGGCCAGGGCCAGGTTGATCTGGCCGAACAGCAGCGTCTGGAAGACCGGTTCGAGCCACAGTGCGCAGGCGGTGAGGGCGAGGACGACGGGGAGGGGCGCCGCCCTGCCGCGTACGGCGCGCAGCGACAGCCCGACCAGCAGGCCCAACAGCGCCACGTTCGCGGCGAGGAAGCCGGCCTTGGCGACGCTCAGCGGCACCAGTGCGACGGGCACGAACAGCAGCGCCGCGAGGGGCGGGTAGGTGGCGGGCAAATCCCATTCGGTGACGGTGAAGCCGTACAGATCGGTGCCGTCCAGCACCGCGCGGCCCTCGGCACGGTAGACCTGCACGTCGGCCATGGGCAGGCCCTGCACGGCGGCCAGCACGCCGAACGCCCCGACGGAGAGGGCGAGCAGACACAGCGCACCCGGCAGCGAGGTGAGGACCGTGAGAGCCGTGGGGCGCGCGGGACGGGGGATGGACGGCGCCGCTGACAGTCACCCGTGCCGACTCCTCTTGCTCGTCGCCCGGCGCGCGCCCCGCCGGCCGGTCTTCCCGCGGGTCCCGCCGGACCGTGTGTTGCCCGGACCTGGGCGACGACCCTAATGGAGGCACCCGCCGGACCGGGAAACGCCGCCGGATCGTCGACGGGCCAGGAGACGCCGCCGGACCGTCGACGGGCCGGGAAACGCCGCCGGATCGTTGACGGGCCAGGAGACGCCGCCGGATCGTCGACGGGCCGGGAGACGCCGCCGGTGCACTGCCGGACCGCGCACGGCACCGGAGCACGGCCAGGACCGCGAAACGGCACCGGAGCACTGCCGGACCCCGAACGGCACCGGGGCACGGCCGGACCGCGAACGGAACCGAAGCACTGCCGGACGCGAAACCGCACCAGAGCGCTACCGGACCACGAAACGGCACCGGGGCACGGCCAGGGCCGGAAATCGGCGCCGGAGCACCGCCGGACCGCGGAACGGCCCGAGGCGCCGCCAGGCCGCAAACGCCGCCAGGGCACTGCCAGGGCCGCGGAACGGCACCGGAGCACCACCGGGCCCAGGAAACCGCACCGGGGCCGGGAAACCGCACCGGAGCGCTACCGGGGCCCGCGGAACGCCGCCGGGCCGCTGCTGCCCCGCCCCGGCGGCGAAAAACGTTCGCCGCGCGCCCGGCGGATGACTACAATCGCCGACTTGCCCCCTCGCCGCCCTCTCGTGGCCCCGAGGTGCCCGCCGCACGGAAACCGGCCGGGCCGTTCCGTACCCCTGTAGGTCCGCACAGTCCGACGCCGTGTGCTGCCCGCCTGCCGGAAGGGCACCGCCACGCGGCCGTACCGGTGTGCTCATGCCCTCCCGGAGGAGCCTGGTGAGCGTCCCACCCGCGTCCGCAGCGCCCGACGACAACGACCCGCTGGCCCGCGAACGGGCCCATCTGGCCGCCTCCCGCGCCGCGCTCCGCGCCATGCGCGCCGACGCGGAGGCGCTCGACATCCGCGACGTGGCCGCGAACTGGGTCAACGCCGAGGTGCTGGCCTCCGGGATCGAGGCCCGGATCGCCTCGCTCGCCGACCTGGCCGACGCCCCCTTGTTCTTCGGCCGGCTCGACTACGGGCACCCGGTCGGTGCCCCCGAGGCGGAGGAGGACGACACCACCGGCCGCCTCTTCTACATCGGCCGCCGACACGTGCACGACGCCGACGGCAACCCGATGGTCGTGGACTGGCGCGCCCCCGTCTCGCAGCCGTTCTACCGCGCCTCCAAGAAGGACCCGCAGGACGTGCTGCTGCGCCGCCGGTTCGGCTACACCGGTGGGCAGCTGACCGCCTACGAGGACGAGCACCTGAGCGACCCGCACGAGGCGGAACGCGCCAGCGCGCTGCTCCAGGCCGAGATCGAACGCCCCCGCGTGGGCCCCATGCGGGACATCGTCGCGACGATCCAGCCCGAGCAGGACGCCATCGTGCGCGCGGGGCTGGAGGGCACCGTGTGCGTGCAGGGCGCGCCGGGCACCGGAAAGACGGCCGTGGGCCTCCACCGGGTCGCGTACCTGCTGTACGCGCACCGCGAGCGGCTCACCCGTACGGGTGTCCTCGTCGTCGGCCCCAACGACTCCTTCCTGCGCTACATCCAGCAGGTGCTGCCCGCCCTGGGCGAGGTGGAGGTCGGCCAGACGACGGTGGAGGGCCTGGTGGCCCGGCCCGACGTCCCGGTACGCGGCACCGACTCGCCCCGGGCCGCCCTCGTCAAGGGCGACGCCCGCATGGCGCGGGTGCTGCGCCGCGCGGTGCGCGCCGGGGTGCGCCCGCTGCCCGACGAACCGCTGGTGGTGGTGCGCGGATCGCGGCGCTGGCGGGTACCGGCCTGGGAGATCGAGGAGCTGGTGCGCGAACTGCTGGACCGCGACATGCGCTACGGCGCCGCCCGCGAGGCCCTGCCGCAGCGGATCGCGCACGCGGTGCTGGTCCGCATGGAACAGGCCGGGGAGGCGCCCGACGACCGCGTGCAGGACGCGGTGGCCCGCAGCGCGCCCGTCAAGGCGGTGGTGAAGCAGGTGTGGCCCGCCGTCGATCCGGCCAAGCTCGTCCTGCGGCTGCTGTCCGACCCCGCGTTCCTGGCCGAGCACGCCGAGGGGCTGCTCGACGAGGAGGAACAGCGGGCGATCCTGTGGGAGAAGCCGCCGCGCGGGGTGCGCTCCGCCAAGTGGTCCCCCGCCGACGCCGTCCTGGTGGACGAGGCCGCCGACCTGGTGCAGCGCACCCCCTCCCTGGGCCATGTGGTGCTGGACGAGGCGCAGGACCTGTCCGCCATGCAGTACCGGGCGGTGGGGCGGCGCTGTTCGACCGGGTCGGCGACGGTGCTGGGCGACCTGGCGCAGGGCACCACCCCGTGGGCCACCGAGAGCTGGGCGGCGGCGCTGGAGCACCTGGGCAAACCGCAGGCGGCCGTGGAGGAGCTGACCGAGGGCTTCCGCGTGCCGCGCGAGGTGATCGCCTACGCCTCGCGGCTGCTGCCGTCGATCGCCCCCGGGCTGGCGCCGGCGACCTCGGTGCGCGAGTCCCCGGGCGACTTCACCGTGCGGCAGGCCGACGGCGCCTCGGACCAGGAGCCGGACCGCACGGTGGTGGCCGCCTGCCGCCGTGCGCTGGAGCGGGAGGGGTCGATCGGGCTGATCGCCGCCGATTCGCGGATCGGCACGCTGACGGCCGCACTCGGCGAGGCGGGGCTGCCGTTCCTCACCCCCGGCGACGAGACCAGCGCCGAGGTGCGGCTGACGCTGGTGCCGGCCACGCTGGCCAAGGGCCTGGAGTACGACCACGTGGTGCTCGACGAGCCCGCCGCGATCGTCGCGGACGAACCGGACGAACGCACCGGGCTGCGGCGGCTGTACGTGGCACTGACGCGGGCGGTCTCCGGGCTCGCCGTGGTGCACGCCCGGCCGCTTCCGGCGGCGCTGGCCACCGGCCTGGAGGCGGCGCCGTCCACAGCGTTGACGGGGCAGTCGGCGTGAGGTCGTAACGTAGCCGTAACGTAGACGTTTGTCCGCTCACGTCCGAGCACGCCAGGAGTCGCGCCGTGCACCATCTTTCCTACGGGGATGTCAAAACCGCCGCCGATCGGGTCGCCGACGGCATTCGTCCGGTCGCGGTCGTGCGCGCGGACGCGGGCGAGGGTGCCGGGGCCGCCGGCAGCACCGGCGCGTACGAGCTGTACTTCGCCCTGGAGTTCATGCAGCACACCGGCAGCTTCAAGGCGCGCGGCGCGCTCAACTTCCTCGTCGCCCACCGCGAGCGGGGCGAACTGCCCGAGGCGGGCGTCACGATCGCCTCGGGCGGCAACGCCGGCCTGGCCTGCGCCTGGGCGGCCCGCGGCCTGGGCGTGCCCGCCACCGTCTTCCTGCCGGAGACGGCCCCGCAGCTGAAGGTGGACCGGCTGCGCGGGTACGGGGCCGAGGTGCGGCTCGTGGGCACCGAGTACGCGGAAGCCGCCGCGGCCTGCGAGGCGTTCGCCGCCGAGACCGGCGCGCTGGCCTCCCACGCCTACGACCACCCGCTCATCGCGGCCGGCGCGGGCACGCTGGTCGAGGAGATCCGCTCCCAGGTGCCGCTGGTGGACACCGTGGTGGTGGCGGCCGGCGGCGGCGGACTGTTCGCCGGGGTCGCCGCCGCGGCCCAGCACCACGGCATCCGCGTCGTCGCCGTCGAACCGGAACGCTGCCGGGCGCTGAACGCGGCGCTGGAGGCCGGCCGCGTCGTGGACGTCGAGATCGACTCCGTGGCCGCCGACTCGCTGGGCGCCCGCCGGGCCACCCCCATGGCCCTCACCGCCGTCGGACACCGCAACATGCGCTCGGTGGTGGTGCCCGACACCGCCGTGACGGCGGCCCGGCACGGTCTGTGGGAGCACTACCGGCTGGCCGTGGAGAACGCCGCGGGCACAGCCGTCGCCGGTGTCGCGGGCGTCGCCGGATGCAGCACCGGCAGCGCCCCGTACGTACCCTCGCCCGGTGAACGCGTCGTCGTGGTGCTGTGCGGCGCCAACGCCGACCCGGCCGAACCGGCCCAGCCCGCGGAAGGCCGCTGACGATGAGACAACTGCGGCTGACCGACGCCTGGATACGCTGGGCCGACATACCCGGCTCGACCGACTCGGTGCGGGTCTTCCTGCACGGCCTGGGCGCCGCCTCGACCTTCGACTACTCGGAGATCGCCGTCCACCCGGCGCTGCGCACCACCGGCCATCGCTCCCTGCTCATAGACCTGTTCGGCTTCGGCTACAGCGACCGTCCCCGGGACTTCGGCTACACCCTGACCGAGCACGCCGACGCGGTCGCCGCCGTACTGGACGCCGAACACGTCCGCGGCGCCGAGCTCGTCGGCCACTCCATGGGCGGGGCCGTCGCGCTGGTGCTGGCCGCCCGCCGCCCCGAACTGGTCGGCTCGCTCACCCTCGCCGAGGCCAACCTGCGTACCGGCGGCGGCGCCTGGAGCCGCAGGATCGCGGAGTGGGAGGAGGACGCGTTCGTCGCCCGGGGCCTGGCCACCTTCACCTCCGCCGAGGACGACCCCGCCTATCTGACCACCCTGCGGGCCGCGGCACCGCACGCCCTGTACCGCAGCGCCGTCTCCCTGGTGCGGGCCGGCACCGCGGAACTCGGCGGTTTCCTCGCCGAGTTCCCCGGCCGCAAGGCGTTCCTGGTCGGCGCGGACAGCCGCCCCTACGACGAAGAGGCCGACGCCCTCGCCGCGGGCGCCCGCATCCTCACCGTCCCCGACGCCGGACACCCGATGCCCACCCAGAACCCGGCGGGGTACGCCATGGCCGTCGCGGAGGCGTCCTTGCTGTGACGGGCGGGGGCGCCGCGCCCTGGTATCGGGGAGCCGCCCTGCTGGTGCGGCCCCTGTTAGTGGGGGGCCGCCTGCGGGCGCGTCCCCTGTTGAGGGGCGCCGCCTACTGGCGCGGCCCCTGCTGGAGGGAGTGCCCCCAACCGGCGCGCCCTCTGCTGGCGCGCCCTCTGCTGGCGGGGCTGGCGGGGCGCCGTTTGCGGGTGCGTCCCCTGCTGGAGGGGCGCCGCTTGCGGGTGCGCCCTCTGTTGGTGGGGGCCCTCTGCTGGTGCGTTCCCTATTGGAGGGGCGCCGCCCTACTGGCGGGGCCGCCGCCCTGCTGGCGCGCCCTCTGCTGGAGGGGGCCGCCTGCGGGTGCGTCCCTGTTGGCGGGGGCGCCGCCTGCGGGTGCGTCCCCTGCTGGAGGGCACCCCCTGCTGGCGGGGCGCCTGTTGAGGGGCGCCGCCCTGGCTGCCGGCTGGGC
>Ga0164243_10011220_pt1 | contig 12807 bp, 12 predicted proteins | sample OricompcompostOP_FD_108781 | JGI IMG/M metagenome (GOLD analysis project Ga0164243, IMG submission 108781) | Organic Plus compost microbial communities from Emeryville, California, USA - Original compost - Organic plus compost (OP) | ecosystem: Engineered > Solid waste > Mixed feedstock >...
CGGCTGCATTCCGCGCTCTTCGTCGCTCGATAGACTCGGGCGGTCAGCCTCTGTAGCTCAATGGAAGAGCAGTTCCGTCCTAAGGAAAGGGTTGGGGGTTCGAGTCCCTCCAGGGGCACCAAAGTGTGCTTATGCAAACTCATCCACGAAGAGAGCGGGATTCGGTCCTCGCTCTTTCGTTTGGACGCTGCCCCTGGGAGCTGCGCCCCTTCGGTGACAAACCGGTCTTTGGCCGCGAGGGGCTCGACGCTGCCTTGGCCTGAACGGCCTGGGAGCTGAGAGTCGCGAATGGCTCGGCGATGCGCGCGGTGACGGTGTCGTCGTCGAAGACTTCCAGGCGATCGAAGAAGACCTGGTTGAAGAGCTTCTTGATGTGCGGCGGCGCCAATCGGTAGGCGCGGGCGCAGTTCTCGACCATGTCGAGAGCGAGGCGCAACGTGCGCTCGATGCTGTCCAGGTCGGCACGAAGGTGCTCGACCTGTCGGGCGTTCTCGACCAGCGCGTGGCGGATGCGGTCCTGTTCCCGCTTGAGCAGGTCGAGTGGGATGGCGTCCGCGTAATGCGCCTGAAGCAGGCGCTGCTGCTCCCGTTCGAGCTTCTCGCGCTCCGCGTCCAGATCCTGACGGCCACGCTCGGCGTAGGCGCGTTCCTGCGAGAACTCGTCGTGGATCGCCTGCTCGACCTCGTGGCGGAACTCGGGCGAGAACTGCGCGTAGAGGCGGTCATAGATCGCCTCTACCTTCTCCTCGATCTGGTAGATCATCACCGACTTGAGCTCGCAGTCCGTCTGGCGAGCGCTTGCCAGTCGCCGTAGCGGTTCGGCTTGACGACGAGTGAGTGGAAAGTGCCGAAGCGGTCGGCGAGGCTCTCATTGATTGGCGGACGGCCGGTCATGGCTTGAGGCTAGTCGACGCTATTCGCGGGCCGCTCCTGCTATTCACGAAAATCGCTGGTCAGCGTACAATGGAGGACAGGATCGCGATCCGGTACGAGCAAGGCTCCCGGAAGCGAATCACCTCACGGCCACCGGCTCGATGTCTGCGGTGCTGGCTATCGTGGGAGCAGTCAATCGAACGAGCGCGGACCGCGCGGGGGAACCACTTACATGATCAATGCCGACAAGCCGCACATCTGGAAGAACGACGTCTATGCGTCTGTCCAGATGTATAACGAGTGGTTCCTGGCCGCTGCTCCCGAAGCCTTCAAGACCACCCGTATCTCGGCCATCGCCGAGATCGAGCGGCTCATGCAGGCGACCGACGACATGCGGGACATCTCGCCCGCGCTACTGAAGCAGAAACCCGGCATCATCAACGGCCTGCGGATGGCGACCTCGCCGCCGCTTGCCCGCGACCGCCTCATGGGCCTGGCCGGACTCCCGACCAATAGCCTGCTCAAGACCCTGGAGAGTGGCAACCTGCCGCCGCGCATGGCGGCGTCGGAGCTGAACGCGCAGCTCGACCGCATCTGCGCAATGATCGCCCGACTTCTCGACACCGACCTGTTCCCCTGGCTGGCGAACGGCGACCCGGCAGACGAACGACAGCGCGAGCTGGCCGCGACCGTCGTGGCCGACCGCCTTTGCGGCGCCGTCGCTGACCCAATCGTCCGCAACGCGCAGGAGCAGCGGCAGCTCGCTCTGATTGAAGCCTGGCTCACAGCCCGTGGCTACCGGAAGCAGAACCTCCAGACGGGCCGACGGCTCCAGGACATGGACCGTGGCACGTTCTCGTTTCGTCAGAACGTCGTCGTGCGGGGCGATACCGGCAAGCCGGTCAACATCCCGGTGGATGTTGTCATCATGCCGCTCGGTGCGCCGCCGGAGACTTACCCAGTCCTGATTGAAGCCAAGAGCGCGGGCGACTTCACAAACACGAACAAGCGGCGCAAGGAAGAGGCGACGAAGGTCCGCCAGCTCAAGGACACCTACGGCGAGGAGATCGACCTCACGTTGTTCCTGTGCGGCTACTTCGATGCAGGCTATCTCGGCTACGAGGCCGCCGAAGGAATCGACTGGATCTGGGAGCACCGAATCGACGACATGGAGCAGCTTCTTGGCTAAGTACGACGTGACTGAGCAGCAGCGCACCGCCATCCAGGTCGCGCTGGATGCCGAGCGCACCGCTCTCGAGCGCAACCAGGCGGGCCAGTTCGCGACGCCACCGGAGCTGGCACAGGACATCATGCGCTTCGCATTGAAAATCCACGGCAAGCAGCGGGTCCAGTTCCTGGAACCGTCCTGTGGTTCCGGTTCCTTCATCTCGGCGTTGCTCCGGGAAGCCTCTGCCAAGCAGATCGGATCGGTGACAGGCGTCGAACTGGACCCCCGGTTTGCTCGGGCCGCGCAGGAGTTGTGGGGTCAGGTCGCCGACATCGTCGAGGGTGACTTCATCGAGTGGGCCGCCCGAACGAACCGACAGGCGAGTCTCGTCGTAGCGAACCCTCCCTATGTCAGGCATCATCACCTGAGCGGGACACAGAAGAGCAAGTACGCGAATGCTTCCGCGCGCGAGCTCGGCATCCCGGTCTCGCAGCTCGCCGGCCTCTATGTGTACTTCTTGCTCCTCGCTCACAAGGCGCTCGCCGCCGATGCTGTGTCGGCTTGGCTGATCCCGACCGAGTTCATGGACGTCAACTACGGCGTCGCTTTGCGGCAGTACCTGGCGACGCAGGTCGAGCTGGTCCGTATCCATCGCTTCGATCCGAATGACGCGCAGTTCGACGATGCACTGGTGTCCTCGGCAGTCGTGGTCTTCCGTAACCGGAAGCCCACCCCGGCCGCCGTTGCCGATTTCACCTTCGGCGGCTCGATGGATGCCCCCCGCGACATCCACCGGGTCAAGGTCTCTCTGCTCCGGCCCAAGGAGAAGTGGATCGGTCATTTCCAGGGCAGGCACGTTCAGGAGCGGCCCGCCGACGTGGTCGGCGATTTTTTCGACATTCGTCGGGGGATTGCCACGGGTAACAACACGGTCTTCATCCGGCCGCGGGCCGAGTTGGAGCGGATCGGTGTTGACTCAAAGCACTACCGTCCGATCCTGCCCAGCCCGCGCAACGTGAACGTCGAGGACGTGACGACCGACGCCGCCGGCTGGCCGCAAAACGTCGAGCAGCTTGCCCTGATCGACACAGACGAACCGATGGAGGTGTTAGCCGTCTCCGACCCGGCGCTGGCGGAGTACTTGGCCGCGCATGACAAGGGCGAGCAGAACGGTTACCTCTCTCGTCAGCGCAAGCCCTGGTACAAGCAAGAGCGGCGCCCCGCACCGCCGTTCCTCTGCACCTACATGGGCCGCGGGTCGGCGGCGTCGGAGCAGCCGGTCCGCTTCATCCTGAACCGCTCCAACGCCACCGCGACCAACGGCTTCCTCTTGCTCTATCCGAAAGGGGTGCTCGCTGATTTCCTGGCGCACCACCCCGACGCCATCGACGAGGTACACGCGGCACTCAACTCCTTCACGCCGGAGGAGCTGCGAAACGGCGGTCGTGCCTACGGCGGCGGCCTGCACAAGATCGAGCCGAGCGAACTAGCGGCACTGGACGGCTCGCGCATCCGGGCGATCATCCGAGCCAGTGCCGAGCCGAACGAACTATCCGATCTCGTGGAGCGCGCCCTGGCGGTGGCTTGAAATGACCGACGGTCTTGATGTCTCCCGCGCCCCGCGCGGCGTGCTCGCCGCCTCGCAGCTCGTTGAGGCCGTCGCGCGAATCGGCGACCTGGCCGAACGGCACTTCCTTGAGCTGAAGGGACCCGAAGACCTCAACTCGAAGGCCAACAAGCAGAAGGTCGCCAAGTTCATCCTCGGTGCCGCCAACCGCATGCCGGACAAGGCGGCCGAGGCGTTCGAGGGCTGCGCAGTGATGATTCTCGGCATCACCAAGGACGGCGTCGTAGGACTGCCACCCATCGAGATGCTCGAGCTCAACAAGGTGGTGGAGCAACACCTCGGGCCGAACGGACCGCGCTGGGACATCGTCCGGGTGCCGGTGAAGGACTCGGCTAACGAGGTGCTCGTCATCGTCGTCGAACCGCCGCAGGCTGGTCAGCCCGCCTGGATCTGCCGGGCGAGCGGTGACGGGCTCACGGACGGGCGCGTCTATATCCGGGCGGACGGGGAGACCCGTGAGGCGACTTCGGCGGAGCAAGACCTGCTCCGAGAGCGGGGCGCGACAGCGGCCGCCGGCCCCGTCGAACTCGACGTTCGCGTCGTGGGGAAGGTCACGCCGATCCTCGTCGATGAGGCTCGGACGCTGGAGGCGTACATCTCGACGACTCGCGCCCGCCTCCTTGATGCCCTCCCGAAGCCCGCAGAGAAGGTCGAAGTGACGGGCGTGAATGTCCCCAAGGGTTTCAAAGCGTCATCTGCCGACCCGCTGGCTGACTATGCCAAGCTCAGCGAGTCGTTGGCAAAAGCGGCTCAGTCGGTCGCCGCCAGCGGCATATTCGATTCCATCCCGGAGAAGCGGACCGAAGCGCAATACCGCCAGCAGATCGACGCCTGGGAGGCGGAACTGCGCGAGGCATGGCCGGAGATCGTGCTGGAGTTCGCCAGTTACATCAACAGCCAGAACGAGGTCGAGGTGGTGAACAAGACCACCACCTTCCTACATGACGTCGAAGTCAACATCCATCTCGACGGCGACGTGACAACCGTCGAGCCGCGGGAGACGCCAGACCGCGTGAAGGATCTCGATGTCGAACTGCCGAATGTCCCGCGCATTTGGGGACCGCAAAGGCGAAACTTCGGTGTCGGTCCGGGATTCGACGCCACGCTTTTCAGCCCACACATCAATCCGGGCAACTACCGGCCGTCGAACTCCAACTGGCGAAACTCCGGCTCGGTGGACAACGACGTCATAGTCGGCGACCTTCGTCCGAAGGCGACGTTCCGTACCGACGACGAGGAGTCGGTGCTCTTAATCGTGGGCGATGCGCCCGACAAGGTGACCGGCACCTGGAGCGCCACGGTCCGCGGCTACAACGAAGTATTCACAGGAACGCTAGAGGTTGAGGTCGCGGAGCAGCGCGACCTGACAACGGCTGTCCGTGCCTACCTTGGCCTCGCTGACGAGGATCCGGCCGATGCGAGGGAGGCGGACGAACAGGAATAGCCCCCGCAGCTCGAGAGCCGCGGGGGCATGTTCGTCACCAGAGCCAGGGGCCGTTTGCCGGGAGGACATCGACCCGGTCGATGGTGTCCCACCACGCCTCCCGGATCTTCCTCGCTCGGGACAGCGCTGAGAAGTAGTCCTCGAAGATATCGAGCTGATCTTCCCAGTGGTCGTCGGCGCCGCGCACCCGATAGGCGACACGGAACCGGCCGCCCCTGAGCAACCTGCTGCGGAACGGTTCGGCCACCTCTAACTCCTCGTCGAAGTCGCCGTTCGGGATCACCAGGACGTTGCCGTAGAGCGTCTCGACCGGTAGTTCCGGCGTGAGCATCTGCCGGAGGTTCGTTGCCCGCTGGTTCGCGGGCGCGGTATCCGACAGGTGACGACCTCCTCGATTCCTTTGCGGCCGGCGAACCGGACGGTTCTCCTGCTGAGCCGCAGTGAACCGAGGAGGAAGGTGCTAGGGGCGGAGCACTATCGCCATCGCTCGACGCCCCTCATGCGCCACTATCTCTCGGGCGAGAAGTCGCGGCAATGTACCAGCCGCCATTCATTGTGATTTTCACAACGCCTACCGCCGTCATAGATCGAGGGGGCTGTTAGCAAAGGTTGACTGGAAACCGCTTGTGGCTCATAGTCGAGCACGTAATATGCGTGGCTAATCAGTCCATAAACTGCAATCGGATCGGCGGCGTCGCACCTTCACGATGCGCTCCGTTCGGGTTCGCCCTCCCGACCGTCCTCATCACTTCTATCGTGATGCTGCTCCTGCTCGTCACGGCCGTCTCGGCGACGATGGCGATCCGCAGCGCCCTGCAGGATCAGCGCTACACGGATCTGGCTTCCAAGGCGGCCGAGGCCGGAACCGTCATGGCGACAGCCTGCCTGAACCAGAACGGCGGCCAGGCGACATGGACGAACACCGACTGCTCTGGCACGGTTATCTCAGGTCTCTCGGCGTATGTCTTCGAAGACGCCAGCGTGCGCAGCTACTTCACCGTGCAGCAACCGCTGACCGGCGCGGGCAACGTCCCGGTCTCCGCGGCAGTGAAGGGGTACTCGGAGGTACTGCGCACCAGTTCGGGCACAGCCTGGCGGGTTTGGAGTTCGGACACGGCGGTGGCACTGACCACGGCGAACGATGGAAACCCCGCCGGGACGGTGATTATGGGCGCGTGGTCAAGCGACAGCCTCGTCCCGGCTGGCTACCTTCTGACCAGCGGCCAGTGTGTGTCGCAGACGACCTATGCGAACCTCTACGCCGTCGTTGGCGAGGCTTATGCAGTCAGCAACGTGCCGTGCTCGAGCGGAGAGTTCCGCCTGCCTTGGACCAGCGGACGGAACGTCATCAGTAAGCAAGGCACGACAGGTGACTTTGGCACCGTCGGCAACAAGGGCGGTGCGACGACTAATACGCACAACCACTACACGCTGGCGTCGTTCGACGGAAGGTCCGTCTTTGCGACTGTGACCACAGCTGCGCCGCGATCCCAGGTCGTGAGCGCCAACCGTGCCGTTCTTTCTGTTGCAAGTACGGCCACCGGAAGCACTCGTCAAGACTCGACGCTCAACGAGACGATAAACACCCTTGATCCGTACATCGTCTTATATATGGCGATCAAGTACTGATCGCACGCTAGAGCCCTGGCGTCATTGGCACTCCCTACAGTTGACCCATGCCGAAGTACTACGAGCCCGTCTTCCCTGAGGACGTGGATCCGGACAGCGTGAGCTTCGGCCACTCGAGTCACTCGCCCGGCGATATCACCGAGCATCTCTTCGAGGACGGGAAGCTGATCGGTCATGCCGCATGGCGTGAGGTCGAGATCCCCGATGACGACTACGACGACACTGATGATGACCAGCCGTCGCCCCAGGCTTCCCAGGAGGCGGAGGGTCTCCTTCTCGCGGCCGCCCTCCTCGCTGTTGTAGGAATCGGGCTCGGCGTCGCGAAGGCGGCCCCGCACGTCGTCCGCTGGTGGAAGGGCACGTTCGTCCCGTTCATCCGGTCGACGTTCTTCGATGAGGTCAAGATCAAGGAGACGGAAGTTCAGCGGGCGATCCCGCGCCTGGTTGTCACGCCGGAGGGGGAGCCGGTCGAGGCTTCCAAGGACCTCGCCATGACACACCAGGACGAGCCGGTCACGATGTCGCCGGAAGAGTGGCAACGGCACTTCGCCACGATGATTCTCGCCGGTGCCATCGCCGACCAGGAATGGCGACTGCTCGCGAAGGCGCACATCGAGGGGGAGGACATGCAGGCGCTTCAGGCTGCGATGGGTCAGCTTACGCCGCAGCAGTTCGCCGACGCCGTCAACCGTGTGCTCGAGGAACACCCTGATCTGCTCCGGGCGGACAGCCCGGAGGAACTGCTTGAGCTGCTTCAGGCGAAGCCCGCCGACAGCGAGAAGCCCAAGCCAAAGCGGATCGAGCTATCAAAGCCAGAGCAGCCGGACGAGGCCGACGAAGGGGCATAGTCCTTTCGCACCGAACCGTATCGCTACCAGTCGCGCGAGCGCACCCGTCGTCGGGTCGTGTAGCCAGCCGCCGCTCGAGCGCGGCCCCTCGCATGCTTCAGGAATCCGGTCTGCGCCTCCGGGACCGTTCGGCTGCCTGACCCGCGCCGCCCGCAGGAGCAGACCCAGACGACCGCCTGGTAGCCGCGGCGATCAATACCCTCGGTCAGGTCGACAAGTTCATGATGCATTGGATACCTCTGCGGCGTCTTCGGCGGGCTCGCGGGGAACGGTCTTCTCGAATTCCACCCAGTGCTGCGTGATCTCCGGGAGCAGCACCGGCGAGAAGGTCACCTCGGCGCGCACCGCCTCGTCCGTTGGAGCCATCGTCTGGATCACGACCCCGCCTTCGGTGTAGTTCTTCGGTCCGAGCAGCTCGGCGGTCTTGCGCGTGAACTTGACCGCCTCATCGAACGTGTCGAAGACGATCTGCGCTGCGTAGTCGCGGTTGTAGGACTGGAACGGAGCGAACTTCTCCGGGTCGCCCTGGCAGGAGAACTGCGTCCACAGCCCGAGCTTCCAGAGCGCCTCGAGCAGATCGCGCATCCCCTCGTCGACCTCGATCCCCTCGATCTCGACCTGCGGGTGCGGCGGATCGGGATCCGGTCCCAAGATGTTGAAGGCGCCGACCTTCTCATCGTCACGGCCCTTGAAGTAGCCCACGCGGTATCCCTGCTTGAACTGATCACGGGCAAACTGCGAACGTTGCATCTCGGCGAGCTGGCGCTTGAAGCGCCAGTAGCCGAGCCATTCGCCAAGAAGGTCCCTGATCACGGCTCCAGTGTCCGCCTCACCTCCGACATTGCCGTTCGTTCACCCTGCGGTGTCAGGCTGGAACGGCCATGCCCCCTCGCAGCTCCATCCATCTCAACGAGCGCCAGATCGCCGTCCTCGAATGGATCAAGGCGGGCCGGCCGGACGGGGTTTACGACGACGAGGACTACACGCACCGCATCTCGGCACGAGCCTTGGAGAGCCGCGGCCTTGTGCAGATCCGGGGGCACGGCAAGTCCTGGGTCGCGACCCTCACGCCGAGAGGCGAACTGTGGCCGGAGGCGAGCGAGGAAGACGAGCAGGAACACCAGCGCCGCCTGAGCAGGCGCTCGCAGGCCGCGTTTGGCGGAGGAACGCCGGATGATCCGCCGCCGATGCCGTCTAGTGCGCCGAAGCCGGATGCCTCCGTCCGGGCGGCTCGCAGGATCGCGAGCGGTCCGAAGCGGAAGGCACCCAAGACCACCGTCGTCGAGAAGAGACATTCATGCGGTACAAGGTCCAGGTCACGAGGGTCCAGGTCGCCGAACGCTGGGTGCGTGCCACTGACGAGGAGGACGCGGCCAAGAAGGTGCAGGAGGAGTTCGACCGTCCCTACGGCTACTTCGGCAACTGGAAGACGACGGCCTCCGAGGTCGAGGTCGTCGAATCGGAGCAGACCACGGTGGTCACGCCGAACCCGCTGTCGCCATCCGGCCCGATGCTGCTCAGCCTCAAGGAGGCGGCGAAGGCGCTCGGCATCAGCTACTCGATGGTCTACGAGCTCACGACCAAGGGCGATATCGAGTGGACGGCGATCGGGACGCGCAAGTACATCTCGCGTGAGTCCTTGCTCGACTTCATCAAGCAGAACACCCACCGCGGCTACCACGAGCGCTATTGAAAAGGAGCGCCCTCCCGCACCACTGCGAAGTGGCTGTCTGTGGTTCGTAGCATCGTGGGCTACGTGCTTGCGAGACAATCCGCTTCAGCTCGACCGAATTTCCGTTGCTGTCATACTCAGGGGCGTATATGACGACGGGGTCAACAGTACGGTTCTGCGTTCCAGTTCCTCGGGGGAGGCGGGTTAGAAGTCATGGCTGATGGCTGGGCGCGATTCTGGGCTGTCGATCTTCACGTGCACACACCGGCATCCGGCGACGCTAAGGAAGCTGACTTCGGAATCCCGGCAGATGTCGTAGCCGCGGCTGTGGCCGCGGGTCTCGACGCGATTGCCATCACGGATCACAACACGGCCGCTTGGGTGGAGCGGGTTGCCGCGGCCGCCAACGGCACGAACCTGACGATCCTTCCCGGAGTCGAGCTGAGCACGCCGCAAGGGCACCTCCTCGGGATCTGGGAGGTCGGAACAGCAGCCTCGGTGATCGAGGATCTGTTGGTCAAGGTCGGCGTCGCGCGAGCCAAGTTCGGCAACACCGAAGTCGTCTCAGACAAGACGATGTCCGAATGTGCCAAGGACATCGAGGCCAGCGGCGGGCTCGCTATCGCCGCACACATCGACAAGGAGCGCGGCATCTTCGCGCAGCCGGTGAAGACTCACGTGAACCAGCTGCTTGAGGATGAGAACATCAGTGCGTTCGAATACGTGCTCGCTGAGACGCCGGCCACGGTGGCGGCCAAGCTCAAGAACAAGCCTGTTCCAGCGCTCGTGCAGAGCTCCGATGCTTTCGACGCGACGCTCAGTCGGCATGCGGCATCCGCGATCGGGCAGCGCCGGACTTGGATAAAGGCCGCGGCGCCGGACTTGGTCGGACTCCGGTACTCCTTCGACGATCCGGACATGCGGGTGCGGGTGGAAGACCCTACGAGAGCAGGACATGCCAGCATCGACAACGTCACCATTACCGGAGGCTTTCTCTCTGGTGCTGCGCTCGCGCTGAGCCCAGACCTGAACTGCCTCCTCGGGGGTACCGGCGCCGGAAAATCCCTTGTTCTCGAGGCCGTGCGATTTGCGCTCGGGCAACAGGTCGATGGCACCTTGTTCACGTCCATCCGTGACGAGGTGGATCGTCGCCTTGGATCTGCCCTCGGTGTGGGAAGTCAGGTGATGGTTGACCTCACCACGACGGAGGGCCGGTTCCGTGTGAAGCGCGTTTTCGGCGCCTCTGCGACTAAGCCGACGGTGGAGCAGGACGTCGGTGGCGACTGGGTCGGTGTTGGGCGGACTCCCGACTCGTTGCTTTCGGTGGCGGCATTCTCGCAAGGCGAGATTCTTGAGTACGCTCGGCAGCCCGTGGGGCGCATGGGGCTCGTGGACGCCCAGCTCGACCTCGCCGACATCGAGAGCCGCATTGCCACGGCGGAATCGAAGCTTCGCGCCAATGCCAAGCGGCTGATGACCGCGCGCGCGAAGGTCGCAGATCTGCGGGAACGGGCCGATGCTGCGGGTGCCCTCGCCGATCGGGTGCGGGAGCTGTCCGAGCACTTCGACGCCGATGTGGTCAAGGAGCAGGGCCTGTGGGCGTCAGAACTCGGCCTGGTCAAGACTCTCCTTGAGCAGGTCGCGGACGTCGCGTTCGAGCGTCCCTATGAACCGGACGCGATCGCGTCCAAGATGGCGCCCGCTCATGACGCCCAGTTCAAGTCGATCGAGGACGCGCGGCTCGCGCTCGCGGCCGCCATCGATGCAGCTGAGGAGCTTGTAGCCAACGCTGCGTCGAAGCTCGACAAGGTGGCTGCGAAAGCACAGAAAGAACTCGAGGCCGAGTACAAGACATTCCAAGCAAAGGTCGACGCGACGCTTACCAAGACCGGCAGCTCTTCGCTGGCCGCGCTACGTCGCGAGCTTGAGGCCGCTCAGACGAAGCTGGCCGTCGCGCAGCAGGCCGCTGGGGATCTGACCGCTACCGCCGAACCAGAACTCGCAGCCGCAGTAAAGGAACGCGAGGACCTGCTCGAGGAACTAAAGAAGGCCCGCGACGACCGTCGGAGCCTTAGGCGAATTCGGGCGGCTGACCTCAATAAGCGCACGTCCGGAGACGTGAAGATCGACATCCCGAGCGAGGGCGACACGACCCAGTACCGCGCCGGGCTTGACTCGATCAAGGTCGGATCCCAAGTGAAGGCCCCCGTCCTCGACGACGTTGCCGCTCACATCAAGCCGTTCGCCCTCGTGCGCGCGCTCTGGTCGGGGGACCCCAGCACGCTCAAGTTGCCAGCAGGTGCCTCAGCCACCGATATCGCGCGGCTACACGCGAATATCGCGGACCGCGAGCTTTGGGAGGAACTGCTCGAACTCCAACTGGTCGACACGCCCGACGTCCTGAGCGTGAAGTTCCGGAAACCCGGGGAGACCGCCTATGCCGACATCGAGGATCTGTCCCACGGCCAGAAGTGCACGGCAATCTTGGTGCTGCTGCTCGCCGATGGCGAGACACCCGTTCTGATCGATCAGCCGGAAGATGCGCTCCACGCGCCCTGGATCGAGGAGTATCTCGTGGGTCGCCTGCGAACCCTTCGCGGAGTCCGGCAGTACATTTTTGCGACGCGCAGCCCAGGACTTGTGGTTAGCGCAGACTCGGAGCAGCTCATAACGATGCGGGCTACCGCCGGCAAGGGTGAGGTCGAAGCGACCGGATCCCTTGAGCGTCACGACCTGAACAAGCTCGCGCTTCACCACCTTGAGGGCGGCAAGATTCCGTTCGCGCGGCGTACCCGGAAGCTTCAGGCGTCCATCAGTGACTGATTTCCGCCGCCCACCTTGCGAGCCGCTTCTTGATTGTCTTCGGGTCGACACCGAAACGCTTCCCGAGCCGGTTCAGTGACCAGCCCTCTGTGCGAAGTTCCGCCGCCTCGGCCAGTTGCTCCGCGCTGATTTCTAGCTTCCGTGTCGGGATACCTGCTCGCCTGAGCGCCAGCGACACCGTCTCGCGGTTGATCTTCCGCGCTTCAGCAATCTCGCGCGTCGACATGCCGGCCTGGTACTCCTCGCCGATGGCGCTGATCTCGTCAGAGGTGAGGCGGTGCTGGGCTTGACGGATTCGCCGCGTGGGCTCATAGTCAGGGGCGGCCACGGGCGTAGGTAGATCGCCCGCGAGCAACCGCTCCGCCGCGCGGAGTGCTTGCTCGTATTTTTGTGCACCGGCTTCTGTTAGGCGCACCGAGGTGGTCTTCCGAGAAGAACGGGCCGAGAAAACAGGATGTCACGTCGCACGGCATGAACCCCGGCGAGTTCGGCATCCTCCACGGCGACTCCATCGGAGTCGCCGTTTCGATGTCTGGTCGATGACCTCGATGCGCTCGAAGAACGCCTGGTTGACGAGCTTCTGGACCGGGATGGGATCCCGGTGGGCCTGAGCGCGCAGTCCTCGATGAGGTCAAGCGCCAGCCGAAGTGTCGCTCCATGGTGGTCAGGTCTTGAGTAACGCCTGGGCCTTCGCCTCGATCCCCTGCAGTGAGGTGCGGATGC
>Ga0164243_10011222_pt1 | contig 12806 bp, 15 predicted proteins | sample OricompcompostOP_FD_108781 | JGI IMG/M metagenome (GOLD analysis project Ga0164243, IMG submission 108781) | Organic Plus compost microbial communities from Emeryville, California, USA - Original compost - Organic plus compost (OP) | ecosystem: Engineered > Solid waste > Mixed feedstock >...
CGCCGCACTCCGGCTCGCCGCACTCCGGCTCGCCGCGCTCAGCGCCACAGCACGACCCAGTAGACGACGAGCGGGATCACCGGCGTGAGCAGGAACCAGGGAGTGACCAGGGTCAGCTTGTTGATCAACCGGACCGCCGCGATGGCCAGCACGCCCAGTAGCACGGAGATGACGAAGAGCCCCTGCCGGGCGCCTCCCTTGTCGGCCGAGGTCGCGCCGAGCGCGGCCATGGCGAGCGAGTGCAGAAGGACGACCGAGCAGAGGAGTGAGGAGAGGACGTACTTCTTGACCTGCTCGATGTGCACGGCCGGACCCTATCCCTACGGGCGGGTGCCGGTCAGGAGAGGTCCTTGACCAGGTTGTCCGCCCAGTCCGCCGGCCCCGAGCCCTTCTGGTACGCGGTGCCGTCGAGCAGGATCGTCGGCGTGCCCTGGACGCCGGCGTCGTCCTCGGCCTGCTTGGTCGCGCCGTCGACGTAGGAGGCCTGGCTCTCGGTGTCGAGGATGTCCTTCTCGACCTTCGACTTCTCGGCACCGGCCTGGACGGCGAGGGTGACCAGCGAACTGACCGGCGGGAACGGACCGGCCTCGTTGGGCTGGTTGGCATAGAGCAGGTCGTGGAACTTCTTCGCGACCTCGTCGCCGGCGGTCTTCCGCACCACCGCGAAGGCGTTCAGCGCTTGGCGCGAATAGGTCCAGTCGGTCCGGAGCTGGAAGGGGCGGTAGTCGATGTAGACCTTGCCCTCATCGGCAAGTTTGGCGAGCTTCTCGTGGCCCTCGGCCTCGAAGGCGCCACAGATCGGGCACAGGAAGTCTTCGTAGATGATCACCTTGTGGGGCGCGCTCGGCTTGCCGATCGTGAGCCCGTACTTCGTCTTGCCGATCGCCGGCACACCCGACTTGTCGACCGGATCGCTCCCGCCGCCACGCTGGCCGAGCCAGACCCCGCCGCCGATGATGATCGCCATCGCCAGCACCACGCCGCCGATCGCGATGAAGGTGCGCTTTCGCTCCGCGCGCTTCTGCGCCGCCAACTGGGCGGCAGCCTTCGCGGCCCGCTCCTCGCGCAGTGTTGCCTTGCTCATGACTCGTCCGAACTCCTCAGGTGACCGAAGAGGAGCCGGTCCAGCGCGAGCCGGCCGCCCCCCAACCAGACAACGTAAACCGACAGCACTAGGAGGCCCGCATCGCGCGCGATCTCCCAGGGGTACTTGGATGCGGCGTCGGGGTCGGTTCCGCCGCCCCCGAAGCAGCCACAGTCGATCAGGATCCCTCGCGCCCACACCGAGGAGATCCCGATGATGAAGGCGCCGAACAGCAGCGCGGAGACGACACCGGCACCACGCGTGAGTACGCCGAGGACCAACGCGAGCCCGATGACCACCTCGACACTAGGCAGCACATGGCCGACGACGTCGGCGACCTGCCAGGGCAGGATCTGATAGGCGCGGACCGCTTGCGCGCTGGCGTACGGGTTGGTCAGTTTCGCCAGCCCCGCCCACACCCACACGCCCCCGGTCAGCAGCCGGGCGAGCAGCGCGATCCAGGCGAGCACGCCGGCCTTGGTCGACGTACGTCGCCGGCCGACTGCCATGCCCTGGCCCGCTGGTGCACTCGGTTGCACGTCCGCGTCCGCGTCGATCCCCACGTCAGCCAACCTTAGGTCGTCGGTCTGAGGTCTCACTGAGAACTAGTCGGCGCGAGCGGCGGTAGGGTTCCCGGGTGCCTTCCTTGAATGAGCGTCTGGTCTGGATCGACTGCGAGATGACCGGACTGTCCCTCCAGCACGATGCCCTGATCGAGGTCGCCGCGCTGGTCACCGACTTCGACCTCAACGTGCTGGGCGATGGCGTCGACATCATCATCAAGCCGCCGGCAGGGGCGATCACGCAGATGGATGACTTCGTTCGGGAGATGCACATCAAGTCCGGTCTGCTCGACGAGCTCGAGGCCGGCGTGACCATGGCCGAGGCGCAAGACGCGGTGATGGCCTACGTCCGGGAGTACTGCGCCGAGGACTCGCGCCCGCCGCTCGGCGGCAACACCGTCGCCACCGACCGCGCCTTCCTCGCCCGCGACATGCCCGAGCTCGAGGCCTTCCTCCACTACCGCAATGTCGACGTCTCCTCGATCAAGGAGCTGGCCCGCCGGTGGTTCCCGCGCGCCTACTTCGCTGCTCCGAAGAAGCGCGGCAACCACCGCGCGCTCGCCGACATCCAGGAGTCGATCGAGGAACTCCGCTACTACCGCGAGGCGGTCTTCGTCCCAGCCCCCGGCCCCGACACCGGCACCGCCCGGGGCATCGCGGCCCGCCACGGCGGCTCCATCACCGGACTGGGCCCCGTGCTCGCTGCCGACGAGCCCGCGGAGACGGGCGCCGAGACGCCGGCGGACCCCACCTCGGCCGCCGCCGACGCTGGCCCCGGTCCCGATTCACGCGATGTTGGCTGATTCCCCTATGCTTGCCTGCGGTTCCGGCGCTCGGCGTCCGGATCGATGGTGGGCGTAGCTCAGCTGGTAGAGCATCGCGTTGTGGTCGCGAGGGTCGCGGGTTCGAGCCCCGTCGCTCACCCCATCACCGAAGGCCCCGCCCTGGTTTCTCAGGCGGGGCCGTCGGCATTTCTTGGCCCGCGAAGTTTTATCTGACTACAGTCAGGTAACGTGCCTGTCGACACCTCCGTAATGCGTCGTTTCAACCGCAACTACACCCAGCGCGTGGGCGCCCTGGACGCCTCGTTCCTCGGGCTCGGCATGCCGCTCGGCGCCGCCCGTCTGGTCTACGAGATCGGTACGGCCGCCACCACGGTGCAAGCGCTCCGTGCCCGCTTGGGCCTCGATTCCGGCTACCTGAGCCGGATGCTCCGCGGCTTGGCGAAGCAGGGGTACGTCGCCGTACGACCCGACCCTGCCGACCGTCGGCGTCGGCTGGTCGAGCTGACCGTTGCCGGCCAGAAGCTCTGGGACGACCTCGAGGGACGATCCGAGGAGCGCGCACACCTGCTCCTCGACCCGCTCACCGAGCGCCAGCGGAACCGTCTCAACGAAGCGCTGGCCACCGCCGATCTGCTGGTCCGCGCGGCGAGCGTGACCATCGACTCCGTCGACCCGAGCGATGCGCTGGCCCGTGAGGCGATGGAACGCTACGTCGCGGAGATGGACGAGCGCTTCGAGGACGGGTTCGACCCCGGACCGATCGATGCCGAGGACGAGGCGAGCCTGCGCCCACCCGACGGCTTGTTCGTGGTCGCGGTGAGCGACGGTGAGCCGGTCGCCGGAGGCGGCGTACGCAGCTACACCGGCGGCGGCGAGACGACCGCGGAGATCAAGCGGATGTGGGTCCACCCGGACTGGCGCGGTGCCGGGCTCGGCTCGCGCCTGCTGCGCCACCTCGAGCGGGAGTCGGCGTTCCTCGGCCACCCGGTGGTCCGGCTCGACACCCGGCACGTGCTAGGCGAGGCGATCGCGATGTACGAGCGGGCCGGCTACGAGCCGATCGAGCGCTACAACGACAACCCGTACGCCACCCACTTCTTCCGCAAGGAGCTGCCGGTCCCGGGCGGAGCCGACGACATGCCCTAGCGTGGCAGGGTGACCTCGAGGGAGCGGTACGACGCTGTTGTCGTGGGCGGCGGCCACAACGGCCTCACCGCCGCGGCCTACCTCAGCCGGGCGGGCCTGTCCGTACTCGTCCTGGAACGGCTCGACCACCTCGGCGGCGCCGCGGTCTCGGCCCAGGCCTTCCCCGGACGAGCGACCCGGCTCTCCCGCTACAGCTATCTGGTCTCGCTTCTCCCCGACCAGATCCGGACCGACCTGGGGCTCGACATCGCGCTGGCGTCGCGGTCGGTGGCGTCCTACACCCCCTTCCGGCGAGACGGCGCGGTCGGCGGCCTCCTCGTCGAGCACCCCGAGGGCCCGGCGACCGCGCAGAGCTTCCGCGAGCTCACCGGCAGCGATCACGAGTACGCCGCCTGGCGAGAGTTCTATGCCGAGGTCGCCGATCTCGCCCGGGTGGTGGCGCCGACCCTCACCGCCCCGCTGCCGGTCGAACGGCAGATCCGCGACCAGGTGGATCCCGGCCTGTGGCGTGACCTGATCGAGACACCGCTGGGCGTCACCGTGGAGAAGCGGTTCCGCGACGATCTGGTCCGCGGAGTGGTCGCCACTGACGCGCTGATCGGGACCTTCGCCTCGCTTCACGAGGAATCGCTGATCCAGAACCGCTGCTTCCTCTACCACCTGATCGGCAACGGCAGCGGCGAATGGCGGGTGCCCATCGGCGGCATGGGCGCGGTCACCGATGCCCTCACTGCCGCTGCGGCCACGGCCGGCGCCGAACTGGTCACCTCGGCCGGCGTCCATGCGATCCGTCCGAACGGTGACGGTGCCGACGTCATCTGGGACGACGCCACCGGCCGACACACCGTCTCGGCCCGCTACGTGCTCGCCAACGTCGCGCCGTGGGTGCTCCGTATCCTGCTCGGCGAGCCCGAGGATGCCGAGACCAAACCCGCGGGTGCCCAGCTCAAGATCAATCTCCTCCTCGAGCGACTCCCCCGGCTGCGCTCGGGCCTCGACCCCGCCGTCGCCTTCGCGGGAACGCTCCATCTCGGCGAGGGGTATGCCGACCTCGAGCAGGCCCATGCCGAGGCCGCCGCCGGTGTTCTCCCCACGCGCCTCCCCGGCGAGGTCTACTGCCATTCGCTGGCCGACCCATCGATCCTCGGCGACGTGCCGGCGGGCACCCACACGCTCACGTATTTCGGGCTGCACACGCCGGCCAGGATCTTCGACGGCGACCCGGCCGAGGGGGCCGCGGCGAAGGAGGCAGCGACAGCCCGGGCGATCGCCTCCCTCGACGAGCATCTCCTCGACCCGATCGCCTCCGTGGTCGCGCGCGACGCCGAGGGCAAGCCCTGTATCGAGACGAAGATCCCGCAAGAGATCGAGGCCGACCTCGCGATGCCCGGCGGTCATATCTTCCACGGTGATCTCGACTGGCCCTGGGCGCCTTCTCGCAGCCGCCTCGACGAGCCCGCTGCTCGCTGGGGCGTCCAGACCGGCTTGGAGAGCGTGCTGCTCTGCGGCTCGGGCGCTCGCCGCGGGGGCGCGGTCTCCGGACTCGGCGGTCACAACGCGGCCCAGGCGATCCTCGAGCTGCGCTGAGGCGGAGTGATCGGGACGACCGGTAAGGCAACGAGCCCAGGTGGTGACCTGGGCTCGAGATTTGGTACGCCACGTAGGACTTGAACCTACAACCCGCTGATTAAGAGTCAGCTGCTCTGCCAATTGAGCTAGTGGCGCATGCCGTGCGGCGGAAGGAAACACTAGCAGCGCCGACCACTGCCCCAAAATCGCCAACCGACGGCGTCGTCCACGGGCAGACCGCACTTCTCGCCGCCGGCGGATCTCGACATCGGGAAGGAATCGCGTCCCCGAGTGCTTGGCCCCATATGGAGATCGAGCAGGCGCTCGCGTTGGTGCGGGCCACGAACCAGTCGGTGCTGACCACGCTCCGGAAGAACGGCCGACCACAACTCTCCAATGTCACTCACACCGTGATCGAGGGCGTCGTGAAGATCTCGATCACCGCGGACCGAGCGAAGTACTTCAACCTGCGTCGCACACCGTGGGCAGCGCTGCATGCCAACGGCGCGGACTTCTGGTCCTACGCCGTCCTCGAGGGCGACGTCGAGTTGAGCAGCGTCGCCCACGAGCAGGGTGACGAGGCGGTCGACGAGCTCGTCGAGGTCTACCGCGCGGTGGCCGGCGAACACCCCGACTGGGAGGAGTATCGACGGGCGATGGTGGCCGACCGCCGCGTCGTCGTACGACTGCGTCCGACCTACGCCTACGGTCTAGTCCGCTGACGCTGGCCCTCCCGTAACTTTTCACCTTCCCCGCCCGTTGAGGTGATGTCCATCACGAGGGGGAGGTTTTCCGTGCGTTCGTCAACGCTGGTCAAGGGTGGTGCGGTGCTCGCCGCCACCGCCGTCATCGGTCTCTCGGCGGCTCCGGCGCAAGCAGCCGAGCACGTCTCGCAGGCCTCGGCCACAGCCGCCAGCATCACCGTCGCCGGCTCCGGCACCGACAGCGGCACCTACACGGTCACCAACGACGGCAACGGCCCCTCGGCCTCGGGGAACAACCGGCCCCTCATCCGGGTGCTCGGCGGACAGCGACTCGTCTCGACCGGCACCCTCGCTCAGGACGCGGTCGCCAACGTCGACGGCAAGAAGGGCTATTCGGTCGCCTGCTCCGGGATCGCCGGCGACGGCGCCACGGTGGCCGCGGTGGGTGACGGCTCCTGCCTGACCGGCGGCGACACGCTCTCCCTCGATGTCGCCAGCCTCGATCTCAGCAAGCTCAAGGTCGCCTCGACCCCGCTGACCGACCTCGACGACCAACTGCAGAACGCCTTGGCGTCCTTCCAGTTGCAGCTGACCACCCCGCTGACGGCGCTCTTCAAGCAGGCGCTCACAGCGGTCGGCGACCCCGCCCTCCACCTCGACGCCGGGGCGATCCAGAGCTATTGCAAGGCCAATGGCTCAACGACCGTGGCCGCGAGCCAGTTGGCTGGCGCCGGGGCGTACGTCGACATCCCGACCTACGGCCGGGTGAACCTCGTGAGCCTGCCGGTCAACCCGGCGCCCAACACCCACGTGGTCACCAAGCTCGACCAGGTCGCCGTGGCTATCGAGAAAGCGCTCAAGCAGCAGCTCACGACGCTTCTCACCAACAATGCTGCCGGAGCCGACGCCGCCACCAACGTCACCAAGGCGCTCGACCAGGTCTCCCAACAGCTCAATGCCGTGCTCGGACAGGTCAGCAGTCAGCTCACCCCCCTCGAGCAGAACGTCCTCGACATCACCCTCAACAAGCAGACCCGTGGCACCGGATCGATCGCGGTCACCGCGCTCGACGCCCGGGTGCTGCCGGTCGCCCGCCAGTTCACCGGCTCCGATCTGGTCCATCTCACGCTCGGCACCTCCACCTGCGGCCCGAACGGCCGGATCACACCGGTGGTCAAGAAGGCGCTGCCGACCAAGCCGAAGGCCAAAGCCCCCGCGAAGCACGCTGTGCCGACGGTCGTCACCGCCGGCCTCGCGGACGCTCCGCGCGACGGCGGCAGCGCCGGGCGTACGGCGCTGGTCGCGCTGTTGACCCTCGGTGCGGGCGGTATCGGCGCCGGCGTCTACCGTCGCGCGTTGCGGCGCTGAGCCCCGGCAGCCGGCAATGGCCTCAGAGGGAGCCACCGGACGGCTCGGTGCAGCCGGCGCCGCCCTGTGGGCCGGGCTCGCGGTGCTGGCCGCCGCCTTGATGGTGGCGGCCTTCGTCTGGCCCAGCAACGGCGACGACGTCGCCGTGCCACCCGGAGCGCCGGTGCGCTTGGAGCTGCCGGGCGTCGCCACGAAGGCGAAGGTCGTGCCGATCCGTCTCGAGGGGAACGTCCTCGACCCGCCGCGCAACTACACCGAGGTTGGCTGGTGGCGCGGCAGCGCCAAGCCCGGCGCCGACCGCGGGCAGACCGTGATCACCGGTCACACCGTCCACACCGGTGGCGGCAGCATGAACCGCCTCGACCGGATCAAGAAGCGTCAAGAGGTCGATGTGGTCACCCGCAAGGGTGTTTTCCAGTACCAGGTCGACAAGGTCACCGTGCTCAGCCGTCCCCAGCTGGCCGCGCAAGCGACCCGTCTCTTCGGCCAAAAGCGCGGCGATGGCCGGCTCGTCCTGGTCACCTGCACCGACTGGAACGGCTCCTCCTACGACAGCAACATCGTCGTCCTCGCGCACCGGTTCGGCGCGATCAAACACTGAGGGCGGTCCGCCGCACTCACTCCTCCAGGTTCTCCGGGGTCTCCTCCCCCACATGCCGACCGTGGAGATGCAGCCGCCGGGCCGCCTCCCGGCGGATCCGCCGGCCTCGCTCGACATCCCTGCGACGCTGCTTCTCGGCCTTCTCGATCCCACGGGTGTCTCGGGGCGGCAGCTGGACCGACTCCTCGGCCGGGAGCCCCGAATGCAGCTCGAGACCACGCTCGATCTCGGCGTCGAGCTCAGCCCCGAAGAGCAGCGCCAGGTTGGTGATCCACAACCACAGCAGGAAGACGATCGCGCCGGCCAACGAGCCGTAGGTGCGGTCGTAGGAGGAGAAGTTGGCGACGTAGAAGCCGAACGCGGCGGTCGCGACCGCCCACACCACGATCGCCACGAAGGCCCCGACGCTGATCCACCGGAACCGCGGCGGCCTGACATTCGGCGTCCCCCAGTAGAGCAGCCCGATGATCAGCATCACCACGACCAACAACACCGGCCACTTGGCGATGTCCCAGACCAGCACCGCCGTCGACCCGAGACCGATCTGGTCACCGACAGCCTTCGCGACCGGACCGGTGAGCACCACTGCAAGCAGGGCGATCGCGGCGAGTACGAGAGTCACCGCGGTCAGTCCCAGCATGGCGGGACGCAGCTTCCAGATCGGGCGGCCCTCCTGGACGGCGTACACCCTGTTCATCGCGCGCCCGAACGCGCCGACATAGCCGGACGCCGACCACGCCGCGCCGACCAGACCGAGAGCCAGCGCCACCCCGGCGCCGTGGCTCTGGCCGAGCTCACGAAGGGTCGGTTCGATGGTGTCCGCCATCGAACCCGCGCCGACGTCGCGGAGGATCTCGAGCACGGTATTGACGCTCTGGTCCCCCTGGCCGAACAGGCCGATCAGCGACATCAGCGCGATCGCTCCAGGGAAGAGGGCGAGCACGGAGTAGTAGGTCAGCGCGGCCGCCAGGTCGGTGCACTGGTCGGCACCGAAGTCGCGCACCGTCTTGCGTACGACGTACCACCACGATCGTCGCGGCACCCGGGCAGCGGGCGCCGGCGGCGCCGCCCCCTCACCGTCGCTGTCGCGGCCCGCAGCGTTCCCGAGTGTGTCGGTCCGACTCATGCCCGGGGCGGTACCCCGAGCGCGCCGGAGCATGCCCGATGCGGAGATCCACCACGATCCTCACAGGTAGAGCCCGGTCGACTCGCCGTCCGTGATCCGCTCGGCGGCGACAGCATGCACGTCGCGTTCCCGCATCAGGACGTAGACCTCGCCGGCGACCTCGACCTCCGGCTTCTCCTCGGCGTCGTAGAGGACCTTGTCCCCCACTTCCACCGCGCGGGCGTGCGGCCCGACGGCGACGACGCGGGCCCAGGTCAGGCGGCGGGCCCCCATGGCCGCGGTGGCCGGAATGACGATGCCACCGGAGGAACGGCGCTCGCCGTCGTCCTTGCCAGTCTCCACGAGCACTCGGTCGTGGAGCATCTTGATCGGTGTCTTGTCGCTCACTGCACAGCGCTTCTCGGGGGGATCGTCGGGAGCCTCATCGGGAGGCGTTGGTCAGCTTCCGCAGGGCGAGGATCAACACGATCGTGCCGACGACGCCACCGACGGTCTTGGCGATGTTGCCGGTCTTCGGCTCCCCGGTGGTCGGGTCGACGTAGGTGGCCTTGATGGCGGCAGCCTGCCGGGACGCGATCGTCTTCGGGCTCGACCGGTAGAGCAACTGGTCGATCGTGCCCGCCAAACGCTCGCGGATCTCTTCGATCTCGCCCTCGAGGGCGGAATTCGGGTCAGCCTTGGCCATGACTCAGACCTTAGCAAGGGTCACACCTCGGCCCGACGCCCAGCAGTAGCCACCGGTGGCCACAGGTAGGTTGTCGACTATGACGCGACTGGCTCCCGGCGACGCCGCCCCCGACTTCACCCTCACCGACGACACCGGCGCAGACGTCTCGCTCAGCGACTTCCGCGGACGCAAGGTGATCGTCTACTTCTACCCGGCCGCCATGACTCCCGGCTGCACCAAGCAGGCCTGCGACTTCACCGACTCGCTCGACTCGCTGAAGTCCGCGGGCTACGAGGTCCTCGGGATCTCGCCGGACAAGCCGGCGAAGCTCGCGAAGTTCCGCGAGCGCGACCACCTCACCATCACGCTGCTCTCCGACCCCGACAAGCAGGTTCTGGCCGCCTACGGCGCATTCGGGGAGAAGAAGCTCTACGGCAAGGTCGTCGAGGGCGTCATCCGTTCCACGTTCGTGGTCGACGAGGCCGGCACGATCGAGCTTGCGCAATACAACGTGAAGGCCACCGGCCACGTCGCCAAGCTGCGGCGGGATCTGGGCCTGGGTGCCTGACCGCCGAGCGGCCACCGTGCCCCGATGAGCGGACGATAGCAGCGTCCGCGAGCGGTAAGCCGCACGCCGCCGCGGCCTGACCGAGTTCGACGACGCGGCCGTCGCCCCGAGCAGCAGGCTGCCGGGGCCGAGTTCTCACCGAGCCGTCCCTCCGCCGAGGTCTCGCCGCCGGCCGAGCGGTCGCGTCGCAATCGAATGGAACTAAGTTCCAAAATGTCTTGACTCTGAAACGACGTTTCATTACGGTCTGTGACGTGAGTCATACGGAGAGCAGTTCGCAGACGGTCAATCCGGTGAGCCGGACCTTGGACGTGCTCGAGGCACTCGCCCACTCGCCCGTGCCCTTGTCGTTCACCGACCTGTGCACGCGCACCGTCACACCCAAGGCGACGATGCACCGCACACTCGCCACGCTCCAGGCACGTGGCTATGTGCAGACCGACCACGCCACCGGGAACTACGCCGCCGGCGTGCGCTGCCTCGAGCTCGGCGGTCTCTGGCTGCGCCAACTCGACCTACGAGGCGTCGCCGCGCCGCATCTCCAGACGCTCAACGCGATCTCCGCAGAGACAGTCCATCTTGCCGTCTACGAGTCCGGCGACGTCATCTACATCGACAAGCTCGAGAGCCCTCAGCAGGTGATCGCGAAGTCGCACGTGGGTCGGCGCTGTCCGGCGGTGGCCGTCGCCACCGGCCGCGTCCTGTTGGCCACCCGCGACCGATCGGAGATCGAGCGCGTCCTGAGCGGTCCGCTCGAGCAGTACACCGAGCACAGCATCACCGACCCCGACGAGCTCCTCCGGATGCTCAACGCGGTGCACACCGACGGCTATGCGATCAACCGTGGCAGCTACCGCGACGGCGTCAGCGGCATCGCGGCGCCCATCCGCGATCACACCGGCGCCGTCGTCGCCTCGGTCGGCCTGTGCCTGCCCGAGTACCGGTTCACCGACAACAGGTTCGCCGAGCTGTGCGACTGGACCATCAACGCTGCCAACGCGATCTCCCGCAGCCTTGGCGGCCTGATCGCCTCTCCGGCATCCCACGAACCCGAGCGACCAGCGATCGGCGACTGACCCGGACCGCGTCGCTTCCGCCCCTCGACTCCTCGGAGTCACCCAACAAGGAGTTACCCGATGACATCTCCTTCTGTCGTCATGCCCGAAAAACCCCAGACACCATCCCGGGCACCGGTGTGGCGCCGCCTCGCCGACTATCGGCTCCTGGTCCTGATCATCGCCTTCCTGATCGTCTGGGAGATCGCTGCGAAGGCCATCGGTGGCTACAACGTGCCGCAGATCTCCGAGGTCGCCTCCCGGCTGCGTGACACGGTGACCTCCAAGGACGGCATCCACAACCTCGTGATGACCCTGGCGCGAGTCCTTGTCGGGCTGGTCGCGTCCTTCGTGGCCGGTACAGCGCTGGGTCTGTGGGCCGGCGCGCGGCCCGGAGCCGGCGGATATCTGTTGCCCGCGACCCGCTTCATCCAGGGGATCCCCTCGCTGTCCTGGGTCATCATCGCGGTCATCTGGTTCGCCAACGTCGAGGTCCGGGTCTTCTTCGTGATGCTCCTCGTCACCCTGCCCGGATTCGTGCTCCAGACCTACGACTCCTACCGGGCCATCCCGCCCGAGCTGCGTGACATGGGCCGATCCTTCCGGCCCGGCCGGTGGGCCCTGTTCCGGGAAATCACCCTGCCCGGCATCGCTCCGGGGCTGTTCACCGCATGGAAGGTGAATCTCGGCCTCGGCATCCGAATGGTCCTCATCGCCGAGCTCGTCGGGGCCACGGTCGGCGTGGGTTCGCAACTCCTCACCGCCCAGCAGCTCTTCGACATGGCCTCGGTCGTCTCCTGGACCCTGCTGCTGGCCATCTGCATGCTCATCCTCCAGGCCGTCATCGACGCTATCGAGGCACGCGCCCTGCGCTATCGCGCGGCACCGCAGCCCACCAGCCACAAGCCCACCGCGCCGAGCTCTACTGCGTCGACATCGGCCTCGGAGAGCACCTCGTCCGCCCTCGCCTCAGCCAAGGGATGAAAGCCATGACTGCGACCGCATCCGCCTCACCGCACCCGACCCCCGCCCGGGACACCGTCGTCGAGTTCACCGGGGTCGGCAAGACCTTCCCCGGACACCGTGCCGTGAGTGACCTGAACTTCACGATCGCCCGCGGCGAGCTCGTCTCGGTCGTCGGCGTCACTGGTTGTGGCAAGTCGACGATGTTCAACCTGACCTTGGGACTCTTCCCGCCCACTGACGGAACGGTCCGAGTCGAGGGCCACGACCCGTACGCCGACTTCGACTGGTTCCGCCGCAAGGTAGCGGTCGTCTTCCAAGACGCCCGGCTGCTCCCCTGGCGCACCGCGCTACAGAACGTCTGCATCGGCATGAAGTTCGCCGGTGTGGAGAAGTCCGAGTGGAAGCCGCGAGCCTACGACTGGCTGAGCCGGCTCGGCCTCTCCGGCCGGGAGCACGCCTTCCCGCACCAGCTCTCCGGGGGCCAGCGCCAGCGGGTGTCGCTCGCCCGGGCCTTCGCGGTCGACCCCGATGTCATCCTGTGCGACGAGTCCTTCTCGGCCCTAGACGAGATCACCGCCAAGAATCTGCGCGCCGAGTTCGTCGA
>Ga0164243_10011223_pt1 | contig 12806 bp, 10 predicted proteins | sample OricompcompostOP_FD_108781 | JGI IMG/M metagenome (GOLD analysis project Ga0164243, IMG submission 108781) | Organic Plus compost microbial communities from Emeryville, California, USA - Original compost - Organic plus compost (OP) | ecosystem: Engineered > Solid waste > Mixed feedstock >...
AGTAGCCGTGCTCCTCGTTGTGGTACAGCGGCGCCTCGTCCCGCAGCCGTACGTAGACCGGGTCGTCGAGGCTGTACGCGATATCCGTCATGGCCTGAGTATCGCGTGCGGATCCAGTCGGGTCAGGTCACCTTGCGGGCCGATGCGATGGACTTGGCCAGGGCCTCGATGGTGGGGGCGCAGCCGGCGTAGGAGTAGCGCGGTTCGCTGAGCCACGGGACGATCTGCCCGGCCTTGACGGCGGGGAGGCTGTTCCAGGTGGGCTTGGACCGGAGCTGCTTGGGCTGGAGGGCCTGGCTGCGGCTGTCCAGCATGATCAGGTCGGCGTCGTACTTTCCGGCGTTCTCCCAGCTGAGCTCCTCGAAGAAGCCCTGGGAGTCGGGCTTGGGCTGGACGAAGTCGACGCCGAGCCTGCTGAAGTACGCCAGGTCGGGGTACTTCGGCGGCGCGGAGGCGTACAGCGCGTCCGCGGCGGCGGAGGCCGCCAGTACTTTTATGTTCTTGCCGTTCTTCTTGACCGCGTCGCGCAGCGTGCTGATGGACGTGTCGAAACGCGTCTTCGCGGCGGTGTTCGCGGCGGACTTCAGGTCCGCGCCGAGCGACGCGGCCAGCTCGGCGTACCGCTCGATCGGGTGCCGCAGGTCCACGTCGAACACGTTCACGCCGACCTCGGGGGCCAGCTGCGCGATCTTGACCTTGCTCTTGTCCGGGACGTACCAGAGCACGTCCTTGACGAACATGTGCGTGACGAGCAGCTCCGGGTGCAGCGCGGCGTACTTCTCGACGTTGAACTCGCCGAAGGTGACGCCCAGCGAGGGGATCTTGTCGACGTCGACGTTCCCGGACATCGGGTCGACCCGGCCGCCCTGCTTGGACGGGCCGAAGACGCCGGCGATGCGGTCGCCGACGCCGAGGTCGGTGAGGACGGCGGCGGAGCCGATGTAGGCGACCACGCGCTTGGGCCGCGCCTTGGCGGCCGCCTTCTTGCCGCGGTCGTCGGTGAACGCCCACGCGCCGTCACCGGAGGCGTCGTCACCGCCTGAACCCCCGCCACAGGCGGCGACGAACGCCCCGATGCCGGCGAGGCCGGCCGCGCCGAGCAATCCACGTCGCGAGAACTCCGCACCACCGGCCATGCTGGACATCCTTTACGTCGACTCCGGGATCGGCGACTTAGGTTAGCCTAACCATGTCGGTCGCCGATACCGCGGGTCAACGGATGCGCGCCACGTACTCGTCCTGGCTGTTCCCGCTGATCGGATGCGTCTGGGAGAACACCGACCAGAACGTGTTCCCGGCGTGGGCGAGGCCCATGTAGTCGCCCAGGAAGTACCCGCGGGCGACCGGGGCCAGCGTCACGTCGAACGAGCCGCCAACGTGCTGTTCCCGCCAGGCCGACGTCGTACGGGTGCACGCCGACCCGCGGCACCGCACCATCCAGTAGTCGGTCGGCACGCCCGCCGCGGGCGTGTTCCGGCGGAAGTCGTAGTACGTGACCCCCACCGTCCCGGACGCGTTGACGTCGACCACCGCGGTGAACGCCTGGCCGTTGCCCTGCGCCGCGGAGTCCGGTGTACGCGACACCCGTACGGGCGCGGTCCAGTGCCGGCCCGCGTCGCCCGAGGACGCCAGCAGGATCGCCGCGCCGCTCTTGGTCACCGAGGCGTCCTGCCACACCACGTACAGCCGGCCGGAGTGCGGGTCCACCGCGATGTCCGGCACGATGTCCGCGGTGCGCAGCGGCTGCTTGGCGTCCGGGTCGACGATCTCGGCCGGGTCCGCCTCGGCCACCGTGCTCGGCTTCGACCACGTACGGCCGTGGTCGGTGGAGCGGATCACCCGGATCCGGTACGGCTGGGCCTGCAGCGGCGTCGCCTTGTTCGTCGCGGCGAATGGCCGGTCCGGCTCCTCCGCGGTGCCCGGCGGGCCCTCGAAGAACATGTCGACCAGCGTGCCGTCCGGCTGCACGGCGATCTGGTTGGCGATCGTCCAGCCGGGCGTCGGGTCGTAGATCGCCCGCGCCTTCTCCCACGTACGGCCGCCGTCGGTCGTACGGGAGAAGTACACGGGCTGGCCGCCCTGCTCGTTCGAGCGGTCCCACACCGCGTACACGCGCTTGGAACTGGTCGGGTCGGCGGTGATCAGCTCCTTGTCGTCGAAGAACGCCTCCTCGGTGTCGCGGATCAGCGTGGTCGGCCGCGACCAGTGGTCGCCGCCGTCCGTGGACTTCGACACCAGGACCGCGTTGATCGGGTCGTTGGCGTTGAACGACAGCGAGATCTGGTACAGGTCGCCGTTCGGCGCGAAGCTCACGCCCGGGTCGGACGCCCGGTCGTAGGCGCCGCCGACGCAGCGCGCGATGCCGGGCACCTTCACCTGCTTCCAGTGCGCGCCGCCGTCGTGCGTGACGGACGCGACCAGGCTGTGCGCGCCGCCGTCGTCCCAGCGGTCCTGCTGGTAGTACGTGATGATGTTGCGGTGGTCGCGCGGGTTGACGGCGATCCAGGGCTCCACCTCACTGCCGTTGTACAGCGTGCTGCCCGGGGCGGCGCCGGCCGTGCAGGTGGGGAACGGCGTCGGGCCGGACACCGCGGTCGGCCCGTGGGACACGGCCGCGGACGCGAACGACGGCGCGGCGAGCAGCGCCACGGCCGCGCCGGCGGCGATCACGCGGGAGAGTGCGGACATCGTTGTCCTCCCGTCAGTGGATGGGGACGCCCGCGACGAAGATGTCCTCGTCGTTGGCGCGGCTGATGGTCTGCGGCCCCGGCGGGGGACCGGTGCACACCGAGGGCGCCCCGCCGCCCGGGCAGGGGAACAGCTCGGCGTTGCGGGTGTCGGACCACACCGGGTACGCGGTGGTGGAGGTGGCCGCGACCTGGATGTAGTCGCCGTAGAACTGGCCGTTGAACTGCGTGGGGGGCGGCATGCTCGACGACGTGGCACGCGTGGTGCGGGTGCCCGCGGTCACCGAGATGTCCGACGCTCCGGTGGTGTTGTCCGAGCCGTACCGCCGGTCGTAGTACGCCACGACGGGCGTGCCGGACGGGCTGTACGCCAGGCCCTGCCAGTACTGGTCGGTGCGGTCGCCGATGGACGGCATCTTCCGTACGTCGGTGCTGGTGCCGTCGAAGCTCGCGGCGCCGTTGGTGGACGTGGAGACGATGATGTCGTTGTTGCAGCCGCCGGTCTTCACACCGGTGTACAGGTTGCCCAGGCCGGGGGTGAAGCCGGCGGGCGTGCAGTTCTTCTGCTCGTTGGAGTTCTTGTTGATGTACGAGCCGTAGGTGACGACGAGCTTCTTGGAGTTCGCCGGGTCGACCGCCGCGTACGGGTAGTTCGTGGCGCGGAAGATCGAGTTCGTCGTGCTGCCCTTCTCCGGCACGCAGTCGCGGCCCGGGTCGGCGCCGGTGCCCTGGTAGGTGTCGCAGTCGGGCAGGTCGTAGAAGTCGCCGGCCTTGACCGGGGCGGTGAACGAGGCGCCGCCGTTCGGTGACCGCGCGGCCAGGATCTGGAAGTGGTTGTCCGTGCCGTTGGTGACCGTGTTGTAGTTCGCCCAGACCACGTACAGCGTGCCGTCGGGGGCGACGACCGGCTGGGAGAACTGGTTGTTGTTGCAGCGGCCGCGCGGCGTGGGCACGCCGCGGGGGTTGCCGCACAGCGCCGAGTCGGTGCTGACCAGCACCGGCGCGGAGAAGTGCTCGCCGTAGTCGGAGGAGTAGGCCAGGAAAATGTACGCGGTGCCGTCGGTGTCGTACGTCGTCCACGTCACGTACACGCGGTCGCGGTACGGGCTCGACGCGTTCGCGTCCACCGCCATGAGCTGCTTGTCCAGCAGGAAGTCGCCCTTGCCGGCGGTGTCGTTGTGCTCGGCGACCGGGCGGCCGGCGAAGTTGAACGACGCGCCGCCCGTACCGGTGGAGCGGTACACGTAGAAGGCGCTCGACTGGTCCGGGTCGGTGGTGACCGCGGTGCCGCGCTTGAACTCCTGGCAGGACAGGTACAGGTTGCCGCGGGAGTCCCAGGCGACGGAGGTGTCGCCGCCGGCCTGTAAGTACTCGCGGGCCGTGCCGTTGTACGCGGTGCCGCGGACGAACCCGTTGGGGGTCGTACTGTCGCGCCAGCTGCGGCCGGCGTCGCCGGAGTACGAGACGCCGCAGGTGCCGTCACCGCGCCGGTAGTCGTTGTAGCTGGCCACCACCTGCTTGGAGTCGCGCGGGTTCACCGCGACCCACGTCTCGTTCTGCGCCTGGCCCCGGCCGTTGAGGTCGGCGTCCGTGACGTTCTGGCAGTTCTGGTTGACCTTGGTGTTGGAGCCGATGCGGCCGTCGCAGGCCGCCGCGGACGACGCCTTGAACGCGGAAGGCGCGCTCGACCGGGCTCTGGGACGCGGTCCCAGTGCGTCGGCGAGCGCGCCCGAGGCGTGCCGCTTCTGCATCGCCGATAACTGCTCGTAACCGAACTTGGCCTGTGCGGCCGGTGCGACGGAGAGCGTCCCGATGAGCAACGCTCCGCCCGCGACCAGCCCCAGTACACGGCGTCCGTGCATGGGTCTGCCAACCTCTCTTTTCTCGGGGGTGAAGAGGGGCTGGGCGGAACGTAAGTCCGTCCCAAGCAACTGACAACCGGCGCGACCGTAACCGGCCGTGTCCACACCTGATTCCGCTTGACTGTCTGTGTGCGACCCAGCACACTTGTCTATGCGCACACCCTGTCGGTATGCGAAGTGAACCCGGTCCACGTCCGGACGGTCGGCGGCCGGGTTTTGCGCTGTCCGGGCTCGGTCCTTCAGATTTCCACCTGGGTGATCAGCGGCAACAGGCGTTCACGCCATGAACCGCCGGCGCCCCAGCACCAGGCGACGACGTCGGCGATCCAGAGCAGCGGCTCGCTCGGGCCGTCGAAGTGTTCGTAGGTGAGCTTCGGCCCGGATCCGCACTTGTCCAGCGTTCGTTTGATCGTGACCCGGTCGAGCTTGTCGCGCCCTTCACGGCTGTCCAGGACGAGCCGGTGCGCGTTCAGCTCCGCGAGGTCTTCAGTCAGGCGCGCCAGGCATGCCTGGCGCGCGGGTTCGTCCAAACGACCGCATTCGCTCGTGTAGATCGTGGCTGTGAACGTGAACGACGAGATCTGGCCGACGAGCTTTCGTCTCCGGGAATCCTTCTCCTGCTTGAAATGGATCTCCCGCTCCCCGGGGAGAAGCAGGGCGGACATCTTGCGGCGTAGCGGCGAGAGTTCTCGTGGAGCGACGCGTACGACCGCCATCAGATACTGCTTGCCACGTCGTGACTCGTCGACGAAAGCATGAATCGGCACAGGGGTCCTTGAGGCCGGTCGTCGGGGATTGCCGGAATCTGCGAAGATCCCCTGCGCCACGCCGCAGTATCAGTGCCGGGCAATGCTCCGGATGAATGCGTGCCAGGTGGACGGCTTGACCGTCAGGTGGCCCTGGTCGCGGTTCTTGGTGTCGCGGATTCCCACGCACTGGACGTCGGGGGCGACCTCGACGCAGTTACCGCCTTGGTCGCTGCTGTAGCTGGACGTGCGCCAGGCGCGGGGGGTTCGCATGTCTACTCCAAAGGCGCGGTGATCATCTTCCTGGACGCGGCGGGGGAAAGCGCCATCGCCCTGAGGTGATCGTAACGCCGGATACATTCGGCGACCTGGTCCTCGCGGTCGATGAAATGGCCCTCGTCCGGGCCTTCGACCCAGACGACCCCGGGTTGGTCGTCGAGTTCAAGGATCTTGAAGGCTCCGATCTGGCCGGGATGCGGCCCGGCGTCGAACGGGAGGATCTGGACGACGACATTCGGGAGTTCGGCCATCTTCAGCAGGTGGTCGAGCTGGGCGCGCATCACGCCGGGGCCGCCGACGACGCGCCGGAAGGCGTACTCGTCAATGACCGTCCACAGCATGGGCGGTGCGGGCCGGTGCAGGAGCTCCTGCCGATGCATGCGTACGTCGACCTCGTGCTCGACCTTCTCGTCGGAGATGTGCGGCCGACCCGCCTTGATGAGGGCCGTTGCGTACGCGGCCGTCTGGAGCAGGCCCGGGATGAAGGCCCACTCCCATTCGTGCATCGCCGTCGCCTGGGCCTCTACGTCCATGAACGGGCCGAACCACTTGGGGATGTGCAGGCGGGTCAGCAGCAGCCAGCAGTTGATCAGGCCGCCGTCCGCGTTCAGGATGCGGTCCGCGCCGTCCACGTACTGCCTGCTGGGGGTGCGTTCGGCGACCTCGATCATGCCGACGAACTGGGGTGTGTAGTTGAGCTGGTCGGCCAGGGCGGCTTGGGTGAGGCCGGAGCGTTTGCGGTAGCGGCGGTGTTCGGTGGCGAACAGTTCGAGCGGGCCGTCGCTGGGGTTGGGCTCGTTGGGGGGTCTGGCCATGCCGCGCCTCGATTCCGGGCGGTTGAACGGTCGTAGCTGACGGTAGTCCGCGCTGGTGACATTCGGGGTGGCTTCGGGCGGGAACGGGCTACCAACACGACGATCCGTGGTGTTCGCAGGACGCCGGGTGATTCTTAGAGGGCGGCTAAAAAACCCTCTTTACGGTTCCCGCCATGGACTATCTGGTAGTCGGGGCCGGGCCCGCGGGCTTGCAGCTCGGGTACTTCCTGGGCGCGGCGGGCCGGGACTATCTGGTGCTGGAATCCGGCGCCGGGCCGGGGACCTTCTACGAGCGGTTCCCCCGGCACCGGAAGATGATCTCCATCAACAAACCGCACACCGGGTGGGACGACCCGGAGCTGCGGCTGCGGATGGACTGGAACTCGCTGATCAGCGACGACCCGGAGCTGCGCTTCACGCGGTACACCGGAAAATACTTCCCCGACGCCGCCGACTACGTCCGCTACCTGCGTGACTTCGCCGATCGTACGAAGGTCAACGTCCGGTACGGCACCCGCGTCACCCGCATCGCCCGCGACGGCGACGGATTCGCGGTGACCACCGAGGCAGGCGAGACGTACCGGCCGAAGCGGGTCATCGTCGCGACCGGCTTCGGCGCGCCGTACATCCCGCCGATCCCCGGCATCGAGCTGACCGAGAACTACGCGGACGTCTCCGTCGACCCCGACGACTTCACCGACCAGCGGGTGCTGATCATCGGCAAGGGCAACTCCGCGTTCGAGACCGCCGACAACCTGATCGAGCGGGCCGCCGTCATCCACGTCGCCGGGCCGAGCGAGCTCCGGTTCGCCTGGCGCACGCATTTCATCGGCAACCTCCGCGCGGTCAACACCAACTTCCTCGACACGTACCAGCTCAAGGCGCAGAACATGGTGCTGGACGGGGAGATCCTCGGCATCGAGCGGCGCGACGGCGCGTTCGACGTGACCCTGCGGTACGTGCGGCGCGACAAGACCGTCACGCTCACGTACGACCGGGTGATCGCCTGCACCGGCTTCCGGCTGGACGACTCGATCTTCGCCGACGGCACGCGGCCCGAGCTGACCATCCGCGACCGGCTGCCCGCGCTGACCGCCGAGTGGGAGTCGGTGAACGTGCCCGGCCTGTACTTCGCCGGCACGCTCACCCAGTCCCGCGACTTCCGCAAGTACACCAGCGCGTTCATCCACGGCTTCCGGTACGGCGTGCGGGCGCTCCAGCGGATCCTCGACGTGAAGTACCACGCCGCGCCGTGGCCGTACCGGACGCTGCCCGCCGACCCCGGGGCGCTCGCCGACGCGATCATCGCGCGCATCAACCGCACGCCCGCGCTGTGGGACCAGTTCTCCTTCCTCGCCGACGTCCTCGTCATCGACGGCGACACCGTGCGGTACTGCGAGGAGCAGCCGCTGGACTACGCGCACGAGTACGGCACCGCGCGCACGTACGTCACCGTCTCCCTGGAGTGGGGCGAGGGCCACGACAGCATCGACCCGTTCGACCTGACCGCCGGCCGCGCCTGGGAGGCCGACCCGGCCAACGACGACCGCTACCTGCACCCGGTCGTCCGCTTCCACCGCCGCGGCGAACCCCCGGCGGTCCTGAAACTCCCGGAAGAGATCTGCAACGACTGGAGCGGCGAGGCCGAGTACCGTACGCCGCTGCGCGCCTTCCTGGCGGAGCAGCTCGCGGCCGTGCCCGCCGCGCCCGGGAAGGTGCGCGCATGAGTGAGGCGAAGACGTGGCACGCCGGCACGCGGGAGATCCCTCAGCCGACGCCGTACGAGGGCACCGTGCGCCGGGGGCGGCGGGGCGGCGCGGCCGGCATCCACGCCGGGCTCGACCGCTGGGAGGATCCGGCGGATCGGCTCGACGAGCTGGTGAACGTGCGCGAGTTCGAGCCGGTGGCGCGGCCGCTGCTGGATCCGGTGCACTACGACTACTTCGCGGGCGGGGCGCAGGACGAGCGGACCGTACGGGAGAACGAGGCCGCGTTCGCGCGCATCGGGCTGGTGCCGCGGATCCTGCGCGGCGCCGGCGAGCCGGATCTGCGTACGGACCTGCTCGGTACGCGCGGTGAATGGCCGGTGCTGCTGGCGCCGACCGCGTTCCACAAGCTGGCGCACCCGGACGCCGAGCGGGCCACCGCGCGCGCCGCCGCGGCGACCGGGACGATCATGATCGCCGCGATGCTGTCCACGGTCGCGATCGAGGACATCGCGGCGGAGGCCCGTACGGTCGCCGACGACCCGGCGCTGTGGTTCCAGCTCTACCCGCAGCGCGATCTCGGGTTCGCCGAGGCCATCGTGCGGCGGGCGGAGGACGCGGGCGTACGGGGGTTCGCGGTGACCGTCGACTCGCCCGCGCTGGGGCGGGCCGAGCGCGGTGACCGTAACGGGTTCCATGACCTGCCGCCTGGGATGCGGTGTGAGAACCTGCGCGAGCTGCGCGGCGACGAGCCCGGCCACGTACGGCAGGTCGACCTCTCGCCGGAGATCTCCTGGCGACATGTCGACTGGCTGCGCGGCATCACCGATCTGCCGATCCTGCTCAAGGGCGTGCTGCATCCGGACGACGCGAAGCTCGCCGTCGAGCGGGGCGTGGACGGGCTGATCGTGTCCAACCACGGCGGCCGCCAGCTCGACACCGCGCCGCCGACCATCGACCGGCTCCCGGTGATCGCCGACGCGGTCGCCGGGCGGGTACCGCTGCTGCTCGACGGGGGCGTGCGGCGGGGCACCGACGTGGTCAAGGCGCTCGCGCTGGGGGCGCGCGCGGTGGCCATCGGGCGGCCGGCGGTGTGGGGCCTGGCGACCGCCGGGGATGCCGGCGTACGGCGGGTCCTCGACCTGCTCCGCGCCGAGGTCGCGCACACGCTCACACTGTGCGGCTGCCCGAGCCCGGACGCCGTACCAAGCGACCTCGTCGCCCCGGACGCACTGCGCGGGGACCCGCGGTGGTGACGGCCACCGCGGACGCGCCGCGCGCCTGGGCGGTGCCGCGCGAGGACGTTCGATGGTGACCGCGCTCGTCGTGGTCGCGGTCGTCGCGGTGGTCGCCGGTCTGCCGTACTGGCTGCCGCGTGCGGTCGTGGCGCTGCGGATCTGGATCTTCGCGGCGGTCAATGGGGAAGAGGGCGTGCCGGTGCCCGGGCCGCAGGTCGGGGCGGACCGGTTCAAGGAGCTGTACGCGCACCCGGCGGCGCGTGGCCGCAGCCGCGGTGCGACGCTGTCCGACCTGTTCTGGTACTGGCTGGCGCCCGGACCGGAGGTGCACCAGGAGCATCTGGAGCCCGGGCCGCGGTACGACGACGTGGCCCGGACGACGCGGCGCCTGCTGGCCCGCCCGCGTACGGAGATGGCGGCGCTGGCCACCGCGGCCGCCGGCCGGGTGCTCGACGAGCGGCCCGCGGGCACCCGGCCGGCCCGGATCCGCGACCTGATGATGCCGGTCTGGGCCGAGGTCTACTACGAGGTGGTGTTCGGCGAGCGCTGCCCCCGGGAGGCCCGTGACCTGATCGTGGCCAACGCCGACGACGTGATCACCGCGCTGAAGTTCACCGGCCGCCGGCACATGGACCGCCGCGCCGCGCTGACCGCGTACCTGCGCGACCGCGTCGCCGCCGGGACCGCCGTGCCGCTGCCGGAGACGCTGACCGCCGAACAGCGGCTGTGGTACCTGCAGGGCACGTTCTTCAACACCGCCGTCGTGCAGATGTCCGAGGCCATGGCGCACCTGCTGATGGCGCTGGCCGAGCACCCGGACGTACGGCGGCGGGTGCGCGAGTCCGGCGACGCGTACCTGGACCGGGTCATCGAGGAGTCCTTCCGCCGCTGGCCGCTGTTCGGCATCGCGCACCGGATCACCACCGAGGAGATCACGGTCGGCGACGCCACGCTGCCCGCCGGGTCGGTGCTGTGCTTCAACTACCCCGAGTACCACGCGACCGGGTTCGCCGACGCCGACCGCTTCGACCCGGACCGCTGGGCGGACCTGGCCGCCCGCGACGTCCACCACATCCCGTTCGGCGTGACCGCGAATCGCCCCTGCCCGGCCCGCGCCGTCGCCCCGGCCACCATGCGCGCGGTCACCCGCGAGGTGCTGCGCCGGTACGACCCGTACACCTCGGCCGCGCACATCCGCTCACTGCCCAACCGCGGCCCGGTCATCCTCGTGCCCCGCGGCGCCGCCCGCCCCCGGGTCCGCCTCGCGTACCTGCGGTTCCGCGACCGCTGGGAGGACGTCTGGCGCAGCATCCTGCAACTCGCCTACGGCACCGCGATGGTCCTCCACGCCAAGCACCTGCGCCTCGCCGAGCGCCACTTCGCAGAGCAGGAGCAGGCCGCATGAGCGAGCAAGATCCAGCCGCGCGGGGCGCGCACGATGCGGCGCACGATGCGGCGCAGGGGACGGCGCCGCGAACGGCTCAGGGGACAGCGCACGATGCGGCGCGGGGTACGCCGCGGGGTGCGCCGCAAGGCGCGACGCGGGGTGCGCGGCAGGGTGCGCCGCAAGGCGCGACGCAGGGGACGGCGCGCGGGGCGACGTGGGGGCGCGGTCTTCGCCGGTACGCGTTCTGGCTCGGGGCGTTGGTCGTTACGGGCGGGGTGGGGCTGCACTTTCCCGACTACGTGAGGATGGCGCCGGAGCACTTCATGATGGCGGGGATGCCGATGGGTGCCGCGATGACCGCCGGCATGATCCTCGTCGGGGTGGGCCTCGCGCTCGCGTTGTGGGGGCTGCTCCCTGATCGGGGTGTGAGGCGCCGGGTGGCCGTCGAACGCTATGCCGCGCTGGACGCCGTACGGCTCGGGCCCGCGCATCGCGTGCTGGTCGGCGTGCTGTTCGTCGGGCTGATCATCGACACCATGAAGCCCGCGTCGCTCGGATTCGTGGCGCCCGGCATGGTCAAGGAGTACGGCCTGGCCAAGTCCGAGATCGCCACGCTTCCGTTCGCCGGCATCACCGGTACGGTGATCGGCTCGCTGCTGTGGGGCTACCTCGGCGACCGGTTCGGCCGCCGCGCGGTGATCATGTTCTCCGGCGTCATGTACATCGCCACCTCGATCTGCGGGTTCATGCCGTCGTTCGGCTGGAACCTGGTGATGTGCCTGCTCATGGGCGTCTCCGCGGGCGGCATGCTGCCGATCGTGTACTCGCTGATGTCGGAGTCCGTACCGGTCCGGCATCGCGGCTGGCTGCTGGTCGCGCAGAGCGGGCTGGCCGCGTCCCTCGGATACCTGGTGGTCAGCGGCGTCACCACGCTGCTCGTACCGGCGTTCAGCTGGCGCATCCTGTGGCTGATCGGCGCGCCGACCGGGATCCTGCTGGTCGTCCTGGTCCGCTGGATCCCGGAGTCTCCGCGGTACCTGCTGTCGTGCGGGCGCGACGCGGAGGCGGCGGCCGTACTGGCGCGGTACGGGGTGCGCCGCGTCCCGGATCCCGCGCCCGAGCCGGCCGGAACGGCGCGGCCGGCGCGCGTACCGGAGCTGTTCACCCGCCCGTACGGCCCGCGCACGCTCGGCATCCTGCTGTACGGCCTCGGCTGGGGCGTCGTGAACTGGGGCTTCGTCACGTTCCTCCCAGTGTTCCTGGCCGCCTCGCAAGCCGGTACGCAGGCGCCGAAGCTGCTGTTCTGGTCCTCGCTGTGCGCGCTGCCGGCCGTCGCGCTGGCCGCCGTCCTGTACGCGAAGTGGAGCAGCCGGCTGGCGATGCTCGTGTACGCGGCGGCCACCGTCGCCGTGCTGCTGCTGTTCGCCGTCACCGGCACGGGCGGGTCCGGCGGGTCGCTGGTGGTCCTCGTCGGCGTCCTGCTGGCCGGCATCGGCGGCATGATCGCGATGCTCGCGCCGTACGCGGCCGAGGTGTACCCGACGGCGCTGCGCGCGACCGGCAGCGGGTTCGCGGCGGCGTCCAGCAAGTTCGGCGGCATGCTCGGGCCGCTCATGCTGACCTCCGCGCCGCGCGTGGAGGGCCTGGCGCTGATCAGCGCCGTACCGGTGGCCGCGGCGGCGCTCGCGCTGTGGCGTACCGGCCGAGAGACGTCCGGAAGACCGCTGGTGGAAGCGGCGGCGGAAGGGGAGCAGGCATGACGAACGGGCTGTCCGACGGGCCGGGCGAGATCGACGAGATGCGCGTCCATCTGGCCGAGGCGGACCTGGCGCGGCGGCGGCGCGCGACGACGAGGGAGCGGTTCCTGGGCACGTACCGGGCGCGGATGGGGTACCGGGGCGCGCCGCTGCGCCCGCCGTCCATCGAGGGCGTGGAGGACGCGGTGGACATCCACTGCCACGCTCACGAGGGCCAGCAGGACGCGCTGGGCGTGGCCAAGCTGGCGTCCGCGGCGGGCATGAAGGGGCTGCTGTTCAAGAGCATCGTCGGGATGAACCGGCCGGACGCGCCGACGTCGGCCGCGGCG
>Ga0164243_10011225_pt1 | contig 12802 bp, 10 predicted proteins | sample OricompcompostOP_FD_108781 | JGI IMG/M metagenome (GOLD analysis project Ga0164243, IMG submission 108781) | Organic Plus compost microbial communities from Emeryville, California, USA - Original compost - Organic plus compost (OP) | ecosystem: Engineered > Solid waste > Mixed feedstock >...
CTCGTGCGCCGGGCGCGGAGTGGCCGGCGGTTGCTAGCGGCAGGTCTTGAGCATGTCGGTGAGCGAGGTCTTCTCGGCGGGGGAGACCGCCAGGCCGTAGGCGTGCTTGACGGTGATCCAGTCGGTGGCGTACTCGCACCAGGTGGCCCGGGCCGGCTTCCACTTCGCCGGGTCCTTGTCGCCCTTCGCCCGGTTCGAACTCGAATCGACCGCCACCAGCTGCGGCAGCGCCATGTCGTTGGCGAACTGCTTGCGCCGCGCGTCGGTCCACGCCGACGCCCCGCTGCGCCACGCCTCCGCCAGCGGAACCATGTGATCGATGTCCACATCGGAATCGTCGGAGACGGTGCCGCCGGTGTAGGTGCTGCGCCAGCTCCCACCGGTGGCCTCGCAGGCGTTGTCGACCTGCACGCCCTGCCCGTCGCGGCGCAGCACGGCCTCCCGGGTGTTGCAGTTCTTGCCCGCCTGCGGCGCGGGAATCCAGTGCTGGAAGCGGTCCCGCGAGTAGCCGTCCATCGAGCCCTCCGGCGCCACCTGCAACGCCGCCAGCTGCTCGGCCGCCGGCGCGGACGAGGCGGCCCCGGGCTCGGCGCCGTCCGGCAGGAACCGGTCCAGCAACCCGGATTCGAACACCAGCCACCCCGCCGCGATGATCAACGCCGACACCACGGTGATCCACGTCGGGGTGCGGTTGTGCTGCTGGGCCATGCGCGCTCCGGGTCCGCGAGATCGTTGCCGCAGCGCATTCGATCACAACGGCCCGCGGGCACCTACCGCTCTGCGCGTGAGATCACGTCGAGCAGCGGTACAGGTCGCGCAGCAGGCTCACCTCCGCGCCGTGGTGGAAGATCTCCCGGTTCAGGTGCAGCACCAGCGCCAGGTACGAGCGGTCCGCGTACGGGCCCTCGGCCGGGCCGACCGGCTGCTGCCAGCGCGGCGCGTCCATGCCGCCGAGGCCGTCCCGCCACAGCCGGTGCTGGCGGTCCAGGTGCTGCAGGGCCGCCTCCGCCGAAGCCGGGTAGTCGGTGTGGTCGATCCGGTAGGACCCGTCGCCGAAGTGGTGCGACACCCGCATCGCCAGCACGTGGTCGGCGATGTGGCACAGCCGCCAGGCCAGCGTGGTGAACGGCGGCGGCTCCGGCGGCGGGAACGCGAAGTCGAACTCGGTGCCGCGCTCGGTGCGCCGCACCGACCAGCAGCCGGGCACCGGCTCCCAGAAGTACTCGGCGTCGGTGAGCCCGTCCAGCTTCGGCCGCCAGTTCGCCCAGTAGAAGTCCAGCTGGTCCAGCACCTCGTCGCGGATGTCCATGCGCGGGAGCCTAGGAGCGCCGACCGCCGCCCGCGTCCGAAAAGAGCAGCGCACCACCTGTGCGGAGGTGGTGCGCTGCTCGTGCCGGGCGGCGGCCCCTCCGGGACGGGGGACCGGAGGGACCGCCGCGGGCCGCCGCCTTACGCGGCGTTGTCCTCCTTGAGCATGTCGGAGCACTTCTCGCCGATCGCCATCGTGGTGATGTTCGGGTTCACCGCGACCAGGAACGGCATCGCCGAGGCGTCCGCGACCCGCAGGCCCTCCACGCCCTTGACCCGCAGCCGCGCGTCCAGCGGCGCGTTCGGGTCCGAGTCGGCGCCCATCGGCACCGACGCGGCCGGGTGGTAGACGGTGTTGTGCGTCTTGCGGATGTAGTCGGCGATCTCGTCGTCGCTGCGCACGTCCGGGCCGGGGTGCAGCTCGGCACCGGCCCAGTCCTGCATCGCCGGCTGCGAGACGATCGTGCGGGCCAGCTTGATGCCCTCGGTCATCACCCGGATGTCGTGCTCGTCGGTGAAGTACCGCGGGTCCACCTTCGGCTTGTCCCGGAAGTCCCGGGTGCGCAGCCGCACGGTGCCGATGGACCGGCTGCGGGTGACGTTCGGGGTCAGGCAGAACCCGTTCTCGGTCGACGGGTAGCCCTGCCGCACGGTGTGCATGTCGAACGGCACCGAGCCGTAGTGGAACATCAGGTCCGGCCGGTCCAGCCCGGGCTGGGTGGTGGTGAAGATGCCGATCTCCCACCACTGCGTGGATTCGGTGACCATCGGCTGCTTGGCGTCCCAGCCGATCACGCCCTCCGGGTGGTCCTGCAGGTTGGAGCCCACGCCGGGGGAGTCGACCAGCACGTCCACGCCGACCTCGCGCAGGTGCTCGGCCGGGCCGATGCCGGACAGCATCAGCAGCTTCGGGGTGTCGATGGCGCCGGTGGACAGCACCACCTCGCGCCGCGCGGTCACCGTCCGGGTGTGGATCAGGTCCGGGTCCAGGTAGGCCACGCCGGTGGCGCGCTTGCCGTCGAACACGACCCGCTTGGCGCGGACCTCGGTGCGCACCTCCAGGTTGGGCCGCTTGCCCATGATCGGGTGCAGGTAGGACACCGAGGACGAGGAGCGGGTGCCGTCCTCGCGGGCGTTGATCTGGAACCAGTTGGCGCCGTGCGTGACGGTCTTGCCCGAGTTGAACTCGGTGCGCGGGATGCCGGCCTGCTCGCAGGCCTCCAGCAGCGCCGCGCCGGACGGGTCCTTCGGCGGCACGGTGCGGATGGTCACCGGCCCGCTGCGGCCGTGGTGCTCACCCGGGCCGTCGTTGGTCTCCAGCCGCTTGTACAGCGGGAAGACGTCCTTGGCGCCCCAGCCGGTGGCGCCCATCGACTCCCACTCGTCGAGGTCCTCGGCCGGGGCCCAGAACGCGATGCAGGAGTTGTGCGAGGAGCAGCCGCCGAGCACCCGGGCGCGGGCGTGCCGCATGTAGGAGTTGCCCTTCTCCTGCGGCTCGACGAGGTAGTCCCAATCGTAGCCGGACTCCAGCAGCGCCATCCACCGGTCCAGCTCCAGGACCGCCTTGTCCCCGACGTCGGACGGGCCGGCCTCGAGCAGGCACACCGTGGTGTTCGGGTCCTCGGACAGCCGCGCGGCCACCGCGGCGCCGGCGCTGCCGCCGCCGACGACGACGTAGTCGAACTCTTCTGCCATGGTTTCAGCTCCGTTCCACTCAGGACAGTGCGGACTCGGGGGTTGCCGACTCGTCGTCCGCGGCGGCCGCGTGATCGGCGAGCACGCCGATGCGGTGGCGTTGGACGAACCAGTAGTAGGCGAAGCCGCCGACCGCGGCGACGCCGACGAACAGCACCGCGGACCACTGCAGGTACCAGTGGTAGGGCGGTTCGGCGTTGTAGACCTCGGCGCGCGGCCAGGCCAGGTTGATCGTCATGCCCAGGCCCCACAGCACCGCCAGCACGTTGATCGGCAGGCCGAACTTGCCGAGCGTGAACCGGCCTTCCTGCTTGCGCGAGGACCACTTGCCGCGCAGCCGCGCCACCAGCATCGGAATGGTGACCAGCAGGTACGAGATGTAGATCAGGATGATCGCCAGGCTGGTGACCGCGGAGAAGATCTGCGGCTGGTCGATGTTGACCACCAGCAGCGCGATCGCGAAGACCCCGATCACGATCGCCGGCACCACCGGCGTCTGGAACCGCGGGCTCACCCGCGCCAGCTTCGACCCGCCGGGCAGCGCGTTGTCCCGCGCCATCGCGAAGATGATCCGGATCGCGGCGGTGTGCACCGCCAGCACGCACACGGTGATCGCGACGAACGAGGCCAGCAGGAACAGCCGGCCGACCAGCGGCCCGAGCGCGTCGGTGAGCACGAACTGCAGCCCGTCCTGGGTGAGCTCGGGCGCGTTGAGGTCCTTGGCGGCCATCAGCGCCAGCAGGATGATCAGCCCGCCGAGGATGAACGAGGCGATCAGCGCGCGCAGGATGGCCTTCGGCGCGTTGCGGTGCGGGTCGATCGACTCCTCGCCGAGGGAGGCGGCGGTGTCGAACCCGTACATCACGTACGAGGAGGCCAGCCCGGCGACCAGGAAGGCGCCCAGGTAGCCGTGCGGGTTGCTCGCCCCGGTGCCCTGGGTCTCCATCACGACCTCGGGGCCGCGGGTGGTGACCACCGCCAGGCACAGGATCAGCAGCACCGCGGCGATCAGCTCGATGGCCACGCCGGCGCTGTTGATCCGCGCCATCAGCTTCACGCCGAACGCGTTGACCAGCGTGGTGAACACGATCAGCGCGCTGGCCAGCAGCACGCCGTTGGCGGCCTCGCTGCTGCCCGATCCGTCGCCGATGACCTGGAAGGCGCCCCAGATCTGCGGCAGCGTGTGCTGGTAGGCCAGCGCGGTCGCCGCGATGGACACGATGGACGCCAGCAGCATCATCCAGCCGGCCAGCCAGGCCACGTGCTTGCCGCCGAGCTTCTTCGACCAGTTGTAGATCGACCCGGCGATCGGGTAGTGCGAGGCCAGTTCCGCGAAGCTCAACGCCACCATCAGCTGGCCGACGAACACGATCGGCCAGGACCACCAGTAGGCGGGGCCGCCGGAGGACAGGCCGAAGTAGGACAGCTGGAAGGTGCCGGTCAGCACCGAGATGTAGCTGATGCCGGCGGCGAACGTGTGGAAGCCGCCGAGGGTTCTCTTCAGTTTGTTGGTGTAGCCGAACTCGTTGAGCTCGGCGTCGCCGGTGGGCGCGCTCATTGCCCGAACTCCTTCCCCGGGCGCGGCCCCGCGAGGGGCGCGGGGCGCGCGCCGGGTGGTTGTTGCGCAGTCAGGTTTTCTTTCCGCGGGTATGCCTGTCCCGCTGCCGCGTCAGCGGCCGTCGAACCACCGCGGCGGTTCCGGCCGCAGGTTCTGGTGGATGTGCTTGGCCTCCTGGTACTCGCCGAGCCCGGTGGGCCCGAGTTCCCGGCCCATGCCGGATTGCTTGTAGCCGCCCCATTCGGCCTGGGGCAGGTACGGGTGGAAGTCGTTGATCCAGACGGTGCCGTGCCGCAGCCGGTGCGCGACGCGCTGCGCCTTGCTGACGTCGTTGCTGAACACCGCGCCGGCCAGGCCGTAGTGGGTGTCGTTGGCGATGCGCACCGCGTCGTCCTCGTCGGTGAACCGCTCGACGGTCAGCACCGGCCCGAAGGACTCCTCGACGACGGCGTGCGAGCCCTGCTGCACCTCGTCGAGCACGGTCGGCAGGTAGTAGTGGCCGTGGGCGTACTGCTCGCCCTCGGGGCGCTTGCCGCCGGTGCGCAGCACGGCGCCCTCGGCGACGGCCTTGTCCACGTAGTCGGCGACCTTCTGCAGGTGCGCGGCCGAGATCAGCGGCCCGGTCTCGGCGTCCGGGTCGAACGGCCCGCCGAGGCGGATCTTCTCGGCCCGGCGCACCACCTCGTCGACGAACGCGTCGTGGATCTCGTCCTGCACGATCAGCCGCGCCCCGGCCGAGCAGACCTGCCCGGAGTGCAGGAACACGGCCATCAGCGCGTAGTCCACGGCGGTGTCGAAGTCGGCGTCGGCGAAGACCACGTTGGGGTTCTTGCCGCCGAGCTCCAGCGCGACCTTCTTCACGGTGGCCGCCGCGGAGGCGGCGATGCCGCGGCCGGTGTGCAGCCCGCCGGTGAACGACACCAGGTCGATGTCCGGGTGCTCGCTCAGCGGGGCGCCGACCTCGGGGCCGGTGCCGAGCACCAGGTTGCCCACGCCGGCGGGCAGCCCGGCCTCCTCCAGCGCGCGCATCAGCAGGATCGCGGTGCTCGGGGTCAGCTCGCTGGGCTTGAGCACGAAGGTGTCGCCGGCGGCGATGGCCGGGGCGACCTTCCAGGCCACCTGCAGCAGCGGGAAGTTCCAGGGCGTGATCATGCCGCAGACGCCGACCGGCTCGTAGCGCACGCGGCTGAACGAGTCCGGCGAGCCGGTGTCGACGACGTCGCCGCCGTTCGTGCCGGCGATCTTGCCGAAGTAGCGGAAGCAGGCGGCGATGTCGGACATGTCCTGCTGGCTCTCGACGAACCGCTTGCCGGTGTCGCCGGACTCGGCGCGGGCGAACTCGTCGAGGTCGCGCACCAGGATGTCGCTGACGCGCAGCAGCAGGTCGCCGCGCTCCCAGGCGGAGCTGTTCGCCCAGCTGCCCTCGTCGAAGGTGCGCCGGGCGGCCCGGATGGCGCGCTCGGTGTCGGTGCGGTCGCCCTCGGAGACGGTGGCCACGAGGCTGCCGTCGGCGGGGCTGCGGATCTCGCGGGTGCCGCCCGCGGCGGCGGGTTCCCAGTTCCCGGCGATGTACAGCGTGTTCGGGCCTTCGGTGTTCGGCATGGGTGTCCCTGCTCAGCTCATCGGTACGTGGCGGGGTCGGTGTCGCGCGGAGGTCGTCGCGCGGGCTGCCCGGTGCCGTGCACCCGGGCTGCGCTCCCGGTTCGGCGCGGTCGCGGACTCGGCGCCGGTGCTGGAGCAGGACACTAGCACCGGGTGTGTACATCTGTACATGTTTGATCTCACCGGGGCCGCGAGTCGTCTCGGTTTCCCGGCTGTGAACAGTGCAAACGCACGCAGCGTGACGTGCGCCGCAACGCTGCGCCGCTGGATCGTGGCAACCTGGCGGCATGTCGACGATGGAGTCCGCGACCCGTCGCAAGGGGGCGGCTCGCCGGGAGCACATCGCGCGGGCGGCGATCACGGTCGTCGCCGAGCGCGGGATCGAGCGGCTTACCCACCGCGCGGTGGCCGCGGCCGCCGAGGTTCCGCTGGGCTCCACGACCTACTACTTCCGCACGCTCGACGACCTGCTGGCCGAGGCGCTGCGCCAGTCCGCGCGCGACGACGTGGCCGAACTGCGCGCGTGGGCGGAGGGGCTGCCGGCCGATGCGGACCTCGCCGCGGAGCTCGCCGAGCTGGTGCTGTGCTACCTCGGCTCGTGGCGCTCGCGCACGGTGGTGCAGCACGAGCTGTACGTGGCCGCGATGCACCGGCCCGCGCTCGCCCACGTCGGGTCCGAGTGGGACGACGCGCTGGTGGAGCTGTTCACCTCCTACACCGATCCGGTGACGGGCCGGCTGTTGTCCGCGCTTTTCTGCGGGTTGTTGCTGCAAGGCGTCGTCCGGGAGTCGGTGCCGAGTCGAGATGAAATCGAAACCATTTTTCGGCGAGCGGTGGCCACGACGCGGGATCGCTGACGCCGCAACGGTTTTCGCGTCCGCCGATGCCGGATGTCCCACCGGTTTCGGAAAATCAAACAGTTGATCTTATGCGCGGTGCCGGGGAACAATGGGGCGCAGCGATCCGTGACACCGCCGCCCGGTGACGTGCCTGCCCAGCAAGGCCCTTCGGAGCAGTGTCGTACGAGCAGTGTCCGGGTTTCCGCCGGTGTGCACGCGCCGGCGGAGCACCTCGCCGGGCGAATTGCGGTGTCCGACGGACTTAGCCGCGTCGGGGCGTGGCTCGCTCCCAGCAGGACAACTGGATCAACTCTTTTCCGTGGGGTGAGACCGTGGGCTACAACAACGAAGATCGTGAACTGGTTCCGCTGAAGTCCGATTTCGACACCGTCTGGTACGGCTACCGCCGTTCGCAGGTCCGGTTCTACATCCAGCAGACCGACGCCGAGGTCCGGATGCTGACCGAGGACCGGGACGCCGCGCTCAGCCAGGTCGCGGACCTGTCCCAGCAGCTGGAGCAGGCGCGCGCGGAGATCGAGCAGCTCCGCGAGCAGTACGACGCCGTGTGCCGGGAGCCGATCGACGAGTCGGCGCTGTCGGACCGGCTGCGCCGGATGGTGCGGCTGGCCCACGACGAGGCCGCCGAGGTCACCTCCTCCGCGCAGGCCGCGGCCGAGCACGAGTGGGCCCGGGCCGAGCAGTCCGCGGCCGAGCTGCGCGGCCGCTACGAGAAGCTGGTCGCCGAGGCCGACCAGTGGCGCCGCCAGTCCGAGGAGCAGCGCAACCAGGCGCTGGCCGAGACCCGCCGGGACATCCAGCGCATGTCCCGCGAGGCCGAGGCGCACCGGCGCAAGCTGGACAAGGAGGCCGAGGAGCGGCGCACCCAGGTGGAGAACGACTTCGAGATCTCCATGGCGGCCCGCCGCGAGGAGGCCAACCGGGTGCAGGCCGAGCGCGAGGCCCGCAGCCGCGCCGAGGCGCAGCGCCGCGTCATGGAGGCCACCGCCGAGGCGGAGCGGCGCATCCGCCGCGCCGACGAGCACGCCGAGACGATGCTGCGGATGCGGCAGGACCTGGCCAAGCGGGTCCGCGCGGCGCAGGCGATCATGGCCGATGCCGAGCCGTTCCTGTCCGCCACCGAGACCGGGGCGGACACCGAGGCCGGCGACGCCTACGTCGGCGACGTGCTCCACGGCGGGCTGCTCGGGGACGCCCAGGACGTCGAGGTGCCGCGCCAGCGGCGTTCGACCGCGTCGGCGACGCGCGCGGAGGTCGGCGAGCAGAGCGCCGTCCAGCTCGAGCAGGGCCGGACCGAGCCGGGCCCGTCCGAGGCGAGCGGTTCCGAGGTTCCCGAGTCCACCCGGTCCGACTCCACCCGGTCCGTGGCCACCCGGTCCGAGGCCGCCGGTGAGCCGACGGAGACCGCCGAGGCCGACCGCGCCGAGCAGAAGCAGGACGCCGAGGCGCTCGCCGAGGCCTGATCCGGCCGACCCCCGCCTCGGGGTGCGAGGCGGGGGAGCGCCGAGCTCGCGGACCGGCGGTGCGCACTGCCCGCGCACCGCCGGTCCCGGCCGGCGCTGCGCACGCACGTCCGCGGAACCCGCCGCAGTGCGCCGTCCGCCGCAACGCGCGCGTCGCCCGGGAGGACTGTCGTCACCCCGCACCTCCCATTAGGTTCGGGCCGCGACGATCAACGGGAGGTGCGATGCGGACCTGGTGCGCGGCGATCCTGGCCGGATGCCTGCTGCTGGTGGGGATCCCGGCGGCAGCGGCCCCGCAGCCACCGCCGGACGAGCTGCGGCAGCGGCTGGCCGCGATCCCGGGCCTGCGGATCGTCGGGGAGCGCCCGACCGAACCGGGCTTCCGGCTGCTGGACCTGACCTACCAGCAGCCCGCCGACCACCGGCACCCGGAGCGCGGCGGGTTCGCCCAGCGCCTGACGCTGCTGCACCGCGGCTTCGACCGGCCCACGGTCGCCTACACCACCGGCTACGAGCTGCCCGAGCAGGCCACCCGCACCGAGCCGGCCCGGCTGCTGGACGGCAACCAGGTGGCCCTGGAGCACCGGTTCTTCACCCCGTCCCGCCCGCAGCCGGCGGACTGGTCGGACCTGGACATCTGGCAGGCCGCCACCGACGAGCACCGGGTGATCGAGGCGCTGCGCGCGGTATACGCGGCGAACTGGGTGACGACCGGGGCGAGCAAGGGCGGCATGACCGCGGTCTACCACCGCCGCTTCTACCCGCGGGACGTCGCGGCCACGATCGCCTACGTGGCGCCGAACGACGTGGACAACGACGACGACCGCTACGACGCGTTCCTGGCCGGCGTGGGCACCGAGCAGTGCCGGCGGGCGCTGACCACCGCCCAGCGGGAGGCGCTGCTGCGCCGCGGGGAGATGCAGGCGCGGCTGGCCGACGAGGCGGCCGCCCGGCACTACACGTTCGACCGGATCACCGGCAGCCTGGACCGGGCCTTCGAGGCGGTGATCGCCGACGCGCCGTTCTCGTTCTGGCAGTACCGGGGGGCGGCCGACTGCGCCGCGATCCCCGGGCCGGGCGCGAGCACCGCCGACCTGTACCGGTTCTTCGACGAGACGGTGCAGTTCGCGACCTACTCCGACCAGGGCCTGGACGGCTACGTGCCGTACTACTACCAGGCCGGGACGCAGCTGGGCTGGCCCGACGTCTCGCACCGCGGGATCGCCGACCTGCTGCACGACCCGGACATCGGCCGGCCGCGCGATTTCGTGCCGCGGGACATCCCGATGCGGTTCCGGCCCGGCGCGATGGCCGAGGTGGACGCGTGGGTGCGGGCGATGGGCTCGCAGCTGATGTTCGTCAACGGCAGCGACGACCCGTGGAGCGCGGAGCCGTTCCGGCTCGGGCCGGGCACCCGCGATTCGGCGAGCTACGTGGTGCCGGGCGGCAACCACGGCTCCAAGATCGCCCAGCTGCCGCCGCAGCAGCGGGCCGAGGCCGAGGCGACCGTGCGCCGCTGGGCGGGCGTGCCGGAAGCGCCGCAGGTGCGCACGAGCCTGGACCGGGACGAGCTGCCGAGGCTGCCGCGCTGAGCACCGCTCGCGGACTGCTCCGCGGGGATGGCGAGGCCGCGCTCCCGCCCCTCGCCGGAGACCCCGGTACGGCGGTGAGCCCCCGACTCAGGCGGACCCGGTCGAGGCGGCCCGGCGCGCGGCGGCGCGGTCGAACCAGGCCATCAGCCGCCGGTGCACGGGCCGCTCCACGACCTTCGTCAGCGCCCAGCCCAGCAGCACCCCGGTCGCCAGGAACGCCAGCGTCTGCGCGGTCGGGCCGAACCCGAGGTCCTGGAGCTCGCGCGAGACCAGGTACCCGGCGCTCTGGTGCATCAGGAACACGCCGTAGGAGATCCCGGCGAACCACTGGATCGGCCGCCGCGCCCACTCCGGCACCACCCGGTCCCAGTCCGGCCCGCGGGCGGTCAGCGCGACCACGACCATGCCCACGCACACCGCGCCCGTGGAGCCCCAGTCGGCCGCCAGCCCCTCCGGGGTCTGGGTGTAGTTGTGCAGCGCCTGCCCGACCATGCAGGCCAGCAGCAGGGCGAGGAAGTGCGGGCTGCCGATGCGGCGGGTCGACCACAGCCAGATCGCCACGCCCACGACGAACAGGTGCCAGCGGTGCACGCCGATGCCGTCGACGATCGTGCGGTACCACTCCGGCGGCGCGGACACGCGGATCGGCCACTGCGCCATCGGCAGCAGCACGGCCGTCCACAGCACCGCGATGATCCGCTTCCCGTGCCCCCAGCTGCTGCGGTACAGCAGCGCGGCGAAGGTGAAGCCCATCAGCTGCAGCGGGACGGTCCAGTGCGAGCCGTCCAGGAACGCGTACTCGGCGGGCTTCCAGTTCCACAGCATCAGCAGGTTCGCCACCAGGTCCCGCAGGGTGGGGCTGAACCAGCCCTCGATGGCCGCCCACCGCCACAGCAGGTAGATCACCACGACCGCGCCGAGGAACGGCGGCAGCAGCCGGGCTATCCGGTTCCACCAGTAGCGCAGCACCGTCCCGCGCCCGATCGTCACGCACGCGAAGTACGCGGAGATGACCAGCAGCAGGCTGGCCCCGACCTGGTACGGGAAGTAGATCTTGCGCGGGATGAGCTCCGGGTGCAGGTACACGCTCAGGAAGGTGGCGTGGTACAGCATCACCAGCGTGACGCATCCCGCCCGCACGACATCCCAGCTGATCTTCCGCCGGCTCTTGGTGCCCGAGGTGGGGGTGCGTGCGGGGGCGGCGGTTCCTTCAGGCACGACGGTCACGGTACCAACCGCGGGCCCGGCGATCGTACATCCACACCCCGGCTGGCCTGCGATCCCAGTGATCGGACGCACTTGCGCGGAGGGCGCACCCGTGTCCCACGGTCGTGTGAACGCTGCCTCGCTGATGAGAGCTTTGGTCCCGTTGTCCGGATCGGACGGTGCTCGGCCCGCGGCCGGGCGTCCGGCTCACCGGAGCTCGGCGAGGAAACCGGCGACGCGGTCGCCGAGCGCCTCCGGCGAGACCGCTCCGCGCAGCCGCGCGCCGAGCCGGTGGAACCGGTCCAGCGGCAGCAGCCAGTGCTCCGGCGGCTCGCCGAGCCGGTCGACCAGCAGCCCGAGCACCCGCGACTCCAGCGCCGCCAGCTGCGGGTTGGGGCCGGCCAGCACCGCCCACGACTCCGCGTCCACCGCGGCCGTCGCCGTCCCGGCCGGGCTCGGGTAGTGCGCGGCGATCCGGCCGGTGCGCGGGTCGCGGGCGAAGAACACCAGGCCGACCGGGGCGCCGAACGCGAGCCAGGCGAGGTCGTCGAGCACGAAGTCCGCCAGCCGCCGCGCCCGCCGCGGCACCGGCCGGTACCGCCGCGAGCCGCGCAGGCATCCCGGGCACGCGCACCGCAGCACCGCGGCGTCGAGGTCGAGCAGGTGCCGGTGCACCTCGCCGAGCTCGCCCGGGCAGAACTCGCACGCCGGTGGCCCCGGCGGCTCGCTCGCCTGCACCGGGATCGCGCAGCCCGCGCAGACCCCGCCGCTGCGCGGGCACCGGTGCCGGTTGGCGCTGCAGGGCACCGCGGGGGCCGCGGCGGGCAGGCACCTCGGCGCGGTCGAGCGCGCCCGGCCGGTCAGCTGTCGTTCCACGGGTAGCGGAACGTCGAGTACAGCTGCTCGGCGGACCGGTCGGTCTGCTCCGGCAGCCGCGGGGTGCGCCAGCGCGTGATGTCCCAGCAGCCGATGTTCGGGTCCAGCGCGTCCTGCTCGGCCAGCCGGCGGGGCGTCGGGATCCCGGCGGTGGCGGGCTCGCCGTCGCCGTCCGGGACCGGCATCGACGGGTGGTCGGCGAGGATCACCGGCGACGACAGCATCGCGTCCCGGTCGGCAGGGGAGCCCACCAGCACCGGCCAGGTGCTGATGTTGCGGCAGGCCGCGGCCAGCTCGTCGGCCCACTCGGGCGGCTCCAGCAGCGACACGAACTCGCCGCCGCGCACCGCGAACATCGTGTGCACCGAGGCCAGCGAGCGGCGCAGCACGTTCTCCCGCACGTCGGCCGGGCCCGGCGCCCACTCCGAGTGGTTCTCGACCCGCACCTGCAGGCGCCGCACCGGCCGGTCGGCGCAGGCCCGGTGGCACTCGATGTGGATCAGGCCCGGCACCCGGTAGCGGTGCCAGTTCTGCCCGTCGCGGCGCTCGGTGCCCGCGGGCAGCTCGAACATCACCGTGCGCGGCTGCTCGATCGCGCCGAGCGTCACCGGCACCGCGAACTCCCGCACGATCCCCTCGTCCCAC
>Ga0164243_10011226_pt1 | contig 12801 bp, 11 predicted proteins | sample OricompcompostOP_FD_108781 | JGI IMG/M metagenome (GOLD analysis project Ga0164243, IMG submission 108781) | Organic Plus compost microbial communities from Emeryville, California, USA - Original compost - Organic plus compost (OP) | ecosystem: Engineered > Solid waste > Mixed feedstock >...
CTTGTCTCGATTGAGATACTCAGAGGCGGCGCGTTGTCGAAGATGAAACTGAGAAAGGTGTGTCCCACCAATCCTTCGCGCCAGTAGGACACGAAAAAATCGAGCGCCGTCAAATGCGACAAATCCACTTCGCGCTCTTCGTAGCGCACCGTGAAGTCGTTCCGGCTCCGGTACTCGAAATCGCGGACGCCGGTGATGCGGACGCGATCGCCATCGATGAAGGCGCGCGGCATCACCGCGACTTCCGGACGCCACGGCCGATCATGCGATGGAGCGATCGAAATCCACCACGCGACGACGCCAAGAAACAGTGCGATTGCAACATAAGGCATACGCGGGCGGCGCGACAGCCAGAACGCCCAGATCGCAAACGCCGCAAAAGCCGCGGCCAACGCCAGCCGCGCCCATGCCCATGGCAGGTTCGAATAATAAATCGCCAGCGTAGCCCATGCGACCAGCAGGACCCGGCAAACGAACCATAGCGCGGCGATCAGCCAGCCAATGATTTTTGAGAGCAATCCGCGACGCGCGCTCAGGACGACCTCACCTGGCCAACGTATTCTTGTAGATGTGGCCGTCTTTCATGATGATCATGAAGTTCTTGTCAGGCTCAGCGACGAGCCGGATATTGTCCAGCGGGTTGCCGTCGACCAGCAACAGATCGGCGAGCGCGCCTTGTTCCACGACGCCAAGTTTGCCGGGGTACGGATTGCGAAGTCCCGACATCGCCAGCAATTCGGCATTGGTCGCCGTCGCCATGGTGAGTGCTTCCGCGGGCGTGTACCAGCGGGTGAGATCGGCGACGCCGGCGCCCTGCCGTTCGGCAAGCGCCTTTGAAAACAGGACGTCAGTGCCGAATGCCGTCTTGATCTTGTATTTTTTCGCCAGCGAATAGACCGAATCCGTACCGGCCACCACTTGCCGCATCCGTGCTTGTTGCGCGGGAGCAAGCGCGGCGGCGCCTCCGATATCGAGGAAGGGCTGCGTGCTCAGCCATATTCCCTTTTCCGCCATCAGCCGCGCGGTGGCCTCATCCATCAGATGGCCATGCTCGATACATTTGACGCCCGCTGCGATCGATCGCTGAATCGATGCCGATGTGTAGGCATGGGTACACACATAGGTGCCCCAGTTCTCGGCCGCTTCGACCGCCGCACGAAGTTCGGGCTCGGTGAAGGTCGTGACATCAAGCGGGCTGAACGGGGAGGCGACGCCACCGCCGGCCGTCAGCTTGATTTGCGACGCGCCCAGCATGAGCTGCTCGCGCACGCGCAATCGGACTTCGTCCGGGCTGTCGGCAATCATGCTGCCGCCGATCTGCTCGATGCGGCTGAGCATGCCGCCGATGGTCCGCGGCAGATCGGTGAGCTGACGGAAATCGCCATGGCCGCCGGTGATGGAAATCATCGCGCCGGAGGGATAAATCCGCGGACCCGCGAGGATGCCTTCGTCGATCGCTCGTTTGAGGCTGAAGGCCGGCCCTCCCATGTCGCGGATGGTGGTAAAGCCGCGCATCAGGGTGGCAGTGGCTTCCACGCCGGCCAGCAAATTGGTGTAGCCGATGTCGCTGGTGATGACGGTCACCGGTGTGGGACGTACCAGCATCGCGTGCCAGTGCATGTCGATCAGGCCGGGCATCAGCGTTCTGCCGCCGCCGTCGACAAGCGTTGTCGTTGCACTGCGATCGACCGGAATGGGTGCTGAGGAAATTTGCTCGATGTGTCTGCCCCGGACCAGGACATTTGCCGGTCCCGAGAGCGATGGCGTTCTCCCGTCAAAAATCCTGACGTTGCTGAACAGCGTTACGCCGTCTGATTGCTGGCTATGGACGTCATTGCCGAAAAACGCCAGCAAAATGGCGGCGACTGCGGGCGCCGGGAACAGATTTCGCATTCCAACCTCCTTGCCAGGTGGCCGACGATGGTCGAAACGGATTCAAACTCATGACGCTTTCAAGAATCTCAAAATTTCGTTGTTAAATTTGTCGGCCTGCTCGACGTTCGACAAATGCCCCGCCTCAAGCAGGGCAAGCTTCGCTCCCGGAATGTTATCGCGAATGTACTCGCCGTCGGCCGGCGGCGTCGCGACATCGTGCGTGCCGGCGATCACAAGCGTCGGCGCCGCAATGCGCGAGAGCAGGCCGCGGTGATCCATGTCGCGAATCGCTTCGCAGCAACCGAGATAGCCCTCGAGCGAGGTTTCGCGGACCATCTGGCGCAGCCGTTCGACCGTCTCCGGTTCACGTGCGATGAAGCCCGGCGTGAACCAGCGGCCGGCAACGGTCGACGCGACGGCGTCGATGCCGTTTGTCTTCACGGCATTGATGCGGTCGGCCCATGCGTTCTTGTCGGCGTAATAGCTGGCCGTGTTGCTCAGGACGAGCTTGTCGAAACGCTCCGGCGCGTGGGCGCCGAGCCATTGGCCGACCATGCCGCCCATGGACAGGCCGCACCAGTTTGCCTTTTCGATGCCGAGACCGTCCATGATCGCCAGCACGTCGCGGCCGAGCATTTCCATCGAGTAGGGCCCGCCCGGCGCGCCGGACTGGCCATGGCCGCGGCGGTCATACCGCACCACCCGGAAATGTTGGGCCAGAACCGGCACTTGTGCGTCCCACATGCCGATATTCGTGCCGAGCGAATTCGACAGGATCAGCACCGGCGCGCGGTCGCCGCCGTCAACCTGGACGTTAATCGGACAGTTACCAGAGTGGACAGCCGGCACCGCTTTCTCCGGATTGCTGTTTTGTCGTGGGGCGGCTTGCGCCGGAAGCAGGTTCCGACAATAACACGCCATGTTCGATTTGACGCTTTCCTTCGATAACGGGCCGGAGCCCGATGTTACGCCGGCCGTGCTGGATATCCTGGCGCGGCGCAATCTGCGCGCGACGTTCTTCGTGATCGGCGAAAAGCTCGCGCGGCCGGAGCGTCACGCACTGGCGGAGCGCGCCCGTGCGGAGGGCCACTGGATCGGCAATCACAGCTACACCCATTCGACACCGCTCGGCCTGCGCAGCGAGGAAGAACTCGCCGCGCATGAGATCGGCCGCACGCAGGAATTGATCGGACCGCTTGCACATCCGCATAAACTGTTTCGCCCGTTTGGCGGCGGCGGAGAGATCGGGCCGCATCTCTTCAACAGCGATGTGATCGAATATCTCCAGCGCGAGCGCTTCACGTGCGTGCTGTGGAATGCGATTCCGCGCGACTGGGACGATCCCGATGGCTGGATCGAAACCGCGCTCGCGCAATGCAGGTCGCAGCCGAACACGAAAACCAATTGGACGCTGATGGTGCTGCACGACCTGCCGACGGGTGCGATGCGGCATCTCGATCTGTTTCTTGGCAAAGTCGGCGAGGCCGGCGGCCGCATCCGCCAGGACTTTCCGCCGGATTGCGTGCCGATGGTGGACGGAATTGCAGTTGCGCCGCTGGAGCCCTTTGTCACAGCGGTATCTGCTGATAGAAATGAAATAGTGGCCCGCGGTTAAGCGGGGATTGGAGCGAGTGCCATGGCTTTTACGATGTCCGGTGAAGTGCAACTCAATGCCAACAAGGAGACGGTTTACGCCAAGCTGAATGATCCTGAAGTGTTGAAGGCCTGCATTCCCGGCTGCGAGTCGCTCGAACTTGTGTCGCCGACAGAATTCGTTGCCGTCAGCGTGATGAAGATCGGTCCGGTGAAGGCGCGCTGGAAAGGCCGCGTGACGCTGTCCGATCTCGACCCGCCCAACGGCTACAAGATCACCGGCGAAGGCGAGGGCGGCGTTGCCGGATTTGCCAAGGGAGGCGCCACTGTGTCGCTCAGCGAGAAGGATGGCGGCACCGCGCTGAAGTACGATGTCGACGCCCAGATCGGCGGCAAGCTGGCGCAACTTGGCCAGCGCCTGATCGCCGGAGCGGCCAAGAAGATGGCTGACGATTTCTTCGCCAAGTTCGCCGCTACCGTCGCCGCCGCCTGATTCGCAGAATTCGTAAATTGTTACCGCAGGTGCGAGAGGCATCCGGGTCACCTCAAGTTGAGCCGGTTCGGGGGCCTCTTGACCGCAATATCCTGCCGCGCGACACTGGATGGGTTCTAACTTTCCAAAAACGCACGAAATTCTCGCCACTACGGCCGGCTTCGGCTGGCCGACCTGAAAAATCGGCCATTTGGCCCTGTTGCAGAAGAAGAGGAGGGAGGCATGCCTAACGTCTCCATGACCGTTAACGGCAAGCCGGTAAAGGCTGACGTCGATTCGCGCACACTGCTGGTCCAGTTCCTGCGCGAGACCCTGCGGCTGACGGGAACGCATGTCGGCTGTGACACCTCGCAGTGTGGCGCGTGCGTGGTCCATGTGAACGGCAAGGCGATCAAGTCCTGCACGGCGCTGGCGCTCAGCCTGGAAGGCGCCGATGTCGTCACGATCGAAGGCCTCGCCAATGGCACACACCTGCACCCGATGCAGGAAGCCTTCCGCGAGAACCACGGCCTGCAATGCGGTTACTGCACCCCGGGCATGATCATGACCGCCGTCGATATCGTGAACCGCAAGGGTAACGAACTCGATGAGCATACGATTCGCGAAGAACTCGAAGGCAACATCTGCCGCTGCACGGGCTATCACAACATCGTCAAGGCGATCGGGGCCGGTGCAAAGGCCATGGCCACGGGTGGTGCGACTGCAAAGGCCGCCGAGTAAGAGCGGTCACCGAAAAATCTTCAACGGGTCGGTCCAATAGTTCCGGGAGGAGCTGCCATGAGCGTGACCGGGATCGGTGCCGCGGTTCGCCGCAAGGAAGATTTTCGTTTCATCACGGGTAAAGGGCAATACACGGACGACGTCAGTCGTCCGGGCCAGACCCACATCTACTTTGTCCGCTCACCGCACGCTCACGCGAAGATCAAAAAGATCGACGCGAAGGCGGCGGCGGGCATGCCGGGCGTGGTGGCGGTGCTGACCGGCGCTGATTTCGCGCAGGCCAAGCTCGGCGGCCTGATCTGCGGCTGGACCGTGCTCTCGAAAGACGGCTCGCCGATGAAGATGGCGCCGCACCCGGCGATCGCGCTCGACAAGGTGAACTATGTCGGCGACGCGGTCGCCGTCGTGATCGCCGAAACGCTGGCGCAGGCGAAGGACGCGGCGGAAAAGGTCGTCGTCGATTACGAGGAGCTGCCGGCGGTCACCGACCCGGTGAAGGCGCTGCAGAAAGGCGCCCCGCAGATCCATGAGATGGCGCCCAACAACACGATCTACAATTGGCATCTCGGCGAAGCCGATGCGACGGCGGCGGCGTTCAAGAACGCCAAGCACGTCACCACGCTGGAATTCATCAACAACCGGCTGGTGCCGAATGCGATGGAGCCGCGGGCGGCGCTTGCCGATTACGATCCGGGCAGCGAAAGCTTCACGCTCTGGAACGCCACCCAGAATCCGCATGTGGCGCGGCTCGTCATTTCCGCCTTCATTGGCGTGGCGCCGGAACACAAGCTGCGCGTCATCGCGCCGGATGTCGGCGGCGGCTTCGGCTCGAAGATATTCATCTACCCGGAAGAAGTCGTCTGCCTGTGGGCGTCGAAGGTCGTCAACCGGCCGGTGAAGTGGACCTGCGAGCGCTCGGAAAGTTTCATCACCGACGCGCACGGCCGCGACCACGTCACCAGGGCGCAGCTCGCGCTCGATGGCGACGGCAGGATCACGGCGATGAAGGTGCACACGGTTGCCAATCTCGGTGCCTACATGTCGACCTTCTCGTCGGCGGTGCCGACATTCCTCTATGCGACCTTGCTGTCGGGCCAGTACGCCATCCCGAACATCTATTGCGAGGTCGACGCGGTTTATACCAATACGGTGCCGGTCGATGCCTATCGCGGCGCGGGCCGTCCCGAGGCGACGTTCGTCGTCGAGCGCCTTGTCGAGGCTGCGGCGCGCGAGCTTGGCGTCGATCCGACGGAACTGCGCAAGAAAAATTTCGTCCGACAATTCCCTTATCAGACCGCGGTCGCGTCGCTTTATGACGCGGGCGATTATCAGGCATCGCTGACCAAGGCGCTGGAAATCCACGACTACAAGGGTTTCGGCAAGCGCAAGCGCGATAGCGAGCGTCGCGGCAAGTTGCGCGGCATCGGCTTTGCGACCTATATCGAAGCGTGCGGCGTGGCGCCGTCGTCGCTGGTCGGCCAGCTCGGCGCGGGCGTCGGCTTGTGGGAATCGGCGGAAGTCCGCGTCAACCCGACAGGAACGGTCGAACTGCTCACCGGCTGCCACCAGCACGGCCAGGGCCACGAGACCACGTTCGCGCAGCTCGTCTCGGACCGTCTTGGCATTCCGATCGAGAACGTGATCGTCGTGCATGGCGATACCGACAAGGTGCAATTCGGCATGGGCACCTACGGCTCGCGCTCCGGCGCGGTCGGCATGTCGGCGATCGTGAAAGCGCTCGACAAGGTCGAGGCCAAGGCCAAGAAGATCGCCGCCCATCTTCTCGAAGCAGCGGAAACCGACATCGTATTCAAGGACGGAAAGTTTTCCGTCACGGGCACGGACAAATCGGTGGGCTTTGCCGACCTCGCGCTGCAGGCTTATGTCGCGCATAAATTCCCGACCGGCGAAATCGAACCCGGTCTGAAGGAAGGCGCATTCTACGACCCGACCAATTTCACGTTCCCGGCGGGGTGCCACATCTGCGAACTCGAAATCGATCCGGAAACCGGCGAGACGCAGATCCAGTCATGGACCGCGGTTGACGACTTCGGCACCGTCATCAATCCGATGATCGTCGAAGGGCAGGTGCATGGCGGCGTGGCGCAGGGTGTTGGTCAGGCGCTGCTGGAGCATACGGTCTATGACGACAAGGGCCAGTTGATGACCGGCTCGTACATGGATTATGCCATGCCGCGGGCCGACAACCTGCCGTCGTTCAAGGTCGATACGACATTCACCAAGTGTCCGTCGAACCCGCTCGGCATCAAAGGCTGCGGCGAGGCGGGCGCGATCGCGGCGCCGGCCGCAGTGATGAACGCCATCACCAATGCGCTCGGTACCGAGAAGATCGACATGCCGGCGACGCCGGCGGTGATCTGGGCGACGATCAACAAGATGAACAGGATGCGAGAGGCCGCGGAGTAACGCCCGGCCGGCGCGACAACAAAACGACGAGACACACGAACTAAGGAAGTTTGGAGGTTCAAATGTATGCATTCACCTATCACCGCGCGAGCGGGCTGCGGCAGGCAGGCAATCTGCTCGGCAAGCTCGAGGACGCGAAGCTTCTTGCCGGCGGCCAGACCTTGCTGCCGACCATGAAGCAGCGGCTTGCCTCGCCGGCGAACCTCATCGACCTCGGCGCGGTCGAGGGCATGTCCGGTATCGAGCTCAAGGGACGCTCGCTGGTGATCGGTGCATTGACGAAGCACTACGAAGTCGCCAATTCGCCGGTCGTCCAGGAAAGCATGCCAGCGCTCGCGGCGCTCGCGGGCATGATCGGCGACCCGGCGGTTCGTCATCGTGGCACCATCGGCGGTTCGCTCGCCAACAACGATCCGAATGCTGATTATCCGGCGGCAGCGCTTGGCCTTGGCGCGACTATCGTCACGTCGAAGCGCAAGATTCTCGCTGACGATTTCTTCAAAGGCCTGTTCGAAACCGCGCTGGAGCCTGACGAGATCATCGTCAAGGTTTCGTTCCCGGTCGCCAAGAAAGCGGGCTACTACAAATTCCGCAACCAGGCGTCGCGTTTCGCGCTGGTCGGCGTGTTCGTCGCCAAGAAGCCGTCGGAAATCCGCGTCGCCGTCACCGGCGCCGGCGCATCGGGCGTGTTCCGGGTGCCGTCCTTCGAAGAAGCGCTGAAGAAGCGGTTCTCGCCGAAGTCGCTTGAAGGGCTGACCGTTCCGGCCGACGGGCTTGCCGGCGATATCCACGGCAGCGCTGAATACCGGGCTCATCTGATCGGGGTCTGCGCCCGCCGGGCGGTCGAGGCGGCAGGCTGACACAGGTCCGCCTTTCGTTTATTGCCATACCCCCGGGTGCCGCCCGGGGGTATGTGTTTTTGGGGTTCGGCCGGAGCGCACCTACATGTAGCCCCGGCACAACAGGCAGTTCATGGCAGACAATATTCCCATTCCCGGCAGCATCGACGATACGCTGAAATTGCTGACCAAGGCCGACTATGTCGGCGACCGCTCGCTCGCGACGGTGCTGTTTCTCGCGCTCAAGATGGGCCGCCCGCTGTTCCTCGAAGGCGAGGCCGGTGTCGGCAAGACCGAAATCGCCAAAGTGCTGTCCGCGACGCTTGGCCGCCGGCTGATCCGGCTGCAGTGCTACGAGGGGCTCGATGTCGCTGCGGCGGTATATGAGTGGAATTACGCGGCGCAGATGATCGCCATCCGCCTCGCCGAAGCCGAAGGCGGCGTCGACCGCGACCGGCTGACTCATGACGTGTTCTCCGAGCAGTATCTGATCAAGCGTCCGCTGCTGCAGGCGCTTGAGCCCGACACGGCGGGCGCGCCGGTGCTGCTGATTGACGAGCTCGATCGCACCGACGAGGCGTTTGAAGCGTTCCTGCTCGAAGTGCTGGCCGACTTCCAGGTCACGATCCCGGAGATGGGGACAATCAAGGCGGAGCATCCCCCGATCGTCATCATCACGTCGAACCGCACCCGCGAAATTCACGACGCGCTCAAGCGCCGCTGTCTCTATCACTGGGTCGGCTATCCAGATGCCGAGCGCGAACTCAAAATCGTCAACGCCAAGGTGCCGGGCATCGGCAAGCGGCTCGCGGCGGAGATCGTCCATTTCGTGCAGGCGCTGCGCAAGGAAGACCTGTTCAAGTCGCCCGGCGTCGCCGAGACGCTCGACTGGGCAGCGGCGCTGACCGAACTCGACGCGGTCGCGCTCGATCCGGCGACGGTATCGGACACGCTCGGCGTGCTGCTGAAATATCAGGACGATATCGCGCGCATCGAAGGCTCGAAGGCGGGTGAGTTGCTGGCGCAGGTTCGCGCCGAGCTGCGCGCGGCGGAGTGAGTTTTTTATCGCGGCGCTTGCCGCACACTCGGATCACCTCGCCCAAGGGGAGGGGTCGACCGCCGAAGGCGGTCGGGTAAGGGACTCTAACCTGTCAAATGCTAGAACCCCTCACCCGCTCGCTGCGCTCACGACCTCTCCCTATGGGAGAGGTAAACGGAGTTCGTGGCTTCTGCCCGCGCAAAAATGCATGAAGGGCCTGGAATTTTGACCGAAATCACCGACCAGCAACGTGGACGTCTCGCGGAAAACATTGTTTACTTCGCGCGCGCGCTGCGCAAAGCGGGCATCCCTGTCGGTCCCGGCTCGGTGATGGATGCACTCGAAGCCGTCCACGCGGCGGGCATTGGTACGCGGCAGGATTTCTACTGGACGCTGCATTCGGTGTTCGTGAAGCGCCACGAGCAGACCTTCCTGTTCGATCAGGCGTTCCAGATTTTCTTCAAGCGCCGCAATTATCTCGAACAGCTCATGGGCATGACCATGCCGCAGATCGAAACCGGTCTGCCGGACAATCGCCAGCAGGCGTCGCAGCGTGTGCAGGAAGCGCTTTTTTCGGGGATGAACGAAAAGCTCCAGCGGGAGATACAGGAGCTCGAGATCGACATGCGCCAGACCACGTCGGACATGGAGATTCTGCAGAAGAAGGATTTCGCGCAGATGAGCGCGGCGGAAGTCGCCGCCGCCAAGAGCGCGATCCAGCGCCTCGTGTTGCCGCTCGACGATGTGAGGACACGCCGGCTCGCGCCGCACCCGCGCGGCCACATCATCGACATGCGCAAGACGCTGCGCGCCAGCATGCGCAGCGGCGGCGACCTGATCGACCTGAAATATCTCGGGCCGAAAACGCGCAAGCCGCCGATCGTCGCGCTGCTCGACATCTCCGGCTCGATGACGGACTACACGCGGCTGTTCCTGCATTTTCTTCACGCTGTGACGGATGCGCGAAAGCGCGTGCACTCGTTCCTGTTCGGCACGCGGCTCACCAACGTCACGCGCGCGCTCAAGCAGAAGGATCCCGATGAAGCGCTTGCGGCCTGCACCGCAAGCGTGCTCGACTGGTCGGGCGGCACGCGTATCGCCACGTCGCTGCACGTGTTCAACAAGGAGTGGGCGCGCCGGGTGCTCACGCAAGGCGCGATCGTACTGCTGATCACCGACGGGCTTGAGCGCGACCCGGACGATAAACTGGCCTTTGAGATCGACCGGCTGCACCGGTCCTGCCGTCGGCTGATCTGGCTCAATCCGCTGCTGCGGTTCGACGGCTTCGAACCCAAGGCCAAGGGCATTCAGACGATCCTGCCGCATGTCGACGAATTTCGGCCGATTCACAATCTTGAGTCGCTGGCGGACCTGTGCCGTTCGCTGTCCGATACCGGCAGCCGGGCGGCCGCCTCTCGCCGCTGGGTCGAAAAGGCGGCCTAAAAAGCTTGGAATAGCCGGTATTTCGCCGAGCCGTTGCCGAAAACGCCGGGGGAACCCATATTAGGAAGGCTTTTCAAGGAGAAACGCCATGCTCACACGGACTGACGATATCCTCAAGGCGGCCGAGGATTGGCGTAGCGAAGGCCGCGGCGTGGCGCTCGCCACGGTCGTTGAAACCTGGGGCTCCGCCCCGCGTCCCGTCGGCTCCAATCTCGTGATCGACGATCAAGGTAATTTTCTCGGCTCCGTCTCCGGCGGCTGTGTCGAGGGTGCGGTGGTTTCGGAAGCCATCGACGTCATCGAGAGCGGCAAGCCGAAGACGCTCGAATTCGGCGTTGCGGACGAAACCGCCTGGCGGGTGGGACTCTCCTGCGGCGGCAAAATTCGCGTATATGTCGAGAAGGTGGACTGAGCAAAGCGAGTGGCGAGTAGGGAATAGCGAATAGAATCTCGCTCTTGCTATTCTCTGCTTCCTGTTCGCTATTCCCCTTTCTCCCGCCGGACCGCCCAATGAAACTCGACATTCTCAAATCCCTGAACACCGAGCGCGAGGCGCGCCGCGCCGTTATGGTCGTCACCAACGGGGAGACCGGCGAGCAGCGCCTCGTCAAGGCCGCCGATATCCCCGCGGATCCGCTGCGCGAAACGCTCGAGAAGTATCTGCGCATGGGCAAGAGCGGCATGGAGGAGATGGCCTCCGGCAAGCTGTTCTTCACCGTGTATGTCCCGCCGCCGCGATTGATCATCATCGGCGCTGTCCATATCAGCCAGGCGCTGGCGCCGATGGCGGCGTTGCTCGACTACGACGTGACGATCATCGATCCGCGCACCGCATTCGCTTCTCCCGAACGTTTCCCCGACGTGATGCTGATCCCCGAATGGCCGGACGTCGCGCTGCCGCCGCTGGAGGTCGATCACTACACTGCGTTCGTCGCCGTCACCCACGATCCGAAGATCGACGACCCCGCGCTTCTTCATGCGCTGGAGCGCGACTGTTTCTACATCGGCGCGCTTGGTTCGAAGAAAACCCATGGCCGCCGGATCGAGCGGCTGAAGGCGCAGGGCGTGACCGACGAAGCGCTGGCGCGTATCCATGCGCCGATCGGTTTGCGCATCGGCGCGGTATCGCCGCCGGAAATCGCGGTCTCGATCATGGCCGAGATCACGGCAAAGCTGCGCCTGCCGTCGGAGGGCAAGCCGTGAAGTTCGGCGCGCTCCCTCTCGACGAAGCCGAGGGCGGCATCGTCGTGCATTCCATCCGCACCGGCGGACTGGTCCTCAAGAAGGGAACGGTTGTCGGCAAACCGGAAATCGCGGCGCTGAAGGCGGCCGGTATTGCCACAGTCACGGTCGCGCGCATGGAACCGGACGACGTGTCGGAAGATGTCGCGGCAGGCGGGATCGCGCAGGCCGTGGCCGGGGAGGGCGTGCGCGTCGATCGGGCCTTCACCGGGCGTTCGAACCTGTTTGCCGAAACCGGCGGTGTGCTGGTGGTCGACGAAGCTGCCATCGATCGGCTCAACGAAGTCGACCCTGATATTACGCTGGCGACACTGGACGCTTTCGCGCCGGTCGTGCCGGGCAAGATGATTGCGACGGTAAAGATCATTCCGTTCGCCGTCTCCGGCGCCGCGCGCGACGCGGCGCTGAAGGTCGCGCGCGAGGCGAGGCCGCTGGTGCGCGTGGCGCCCTATACCGTGAAGAAAGTCGGCGTCATCTCGACGCTGCTGCCGGGTCTTGCCGAGAAGGTGATCGAGAAAACCCTGCGCGTCACCATGGAACGGCTTGCACCGGCCGGAGCAACAATCGCGGCCGAGAAACGCGTGCCGCACGAAGCCGCAGCGCTTGCAGACGCGATAAAGGAAATGCTCGCGGCCGGCGTCGAGCTTGTCGTCGTATTCGGTGCGTCGGCCATTGCCGACCGGCGCGATGTCATTCCGGCGGCGGTGGAAGCGGTCGGCGGGACGGTCGAGCATTTCGGCATGCCGGTCGATCCCGGCAACCTGATGCTGATCGCCTCAGCCAATGGCACGCCGGTGCTCGGTGCGCCGGGCTGCGCCCGCTCGCCGAAGGAAAATGGGTTCGATTGGGTGCTGGCGCGGCTGTTATGCGGCCTGCCGGTATCGCGCCACGACATCATGGGCATGGGTGTCGGCGGCCTGTTGATGGAGATTGTCACGCGTCCGCAACCGCGCGCCGCCGAGGAAGCATCCGGCCGGCGCGTGGCGGCAATCGTCCTCGCCGCGGGAAAATCCACCCGCATGGGCGGGCCCAACAAGCTTCTCTCCGATGTGGGCGGCAAGCCGATGGTGCGCATCGTCGCCGAGCAGGCATTGGCCTCGAAGGCGTCGCCGGTCTTCGTCGTCACCGGC
>Ga0164243_10011227_pt1 | contig 12801 bp, 16 predicted proteins | sample OricompcompostOP_FD_108781 | JGI IMG/M metagenome (GOLD analysis project Ga0164243, IMG submission 108781) | Organic Plus compost microbial communities from Emeryville, California, USA - Original compost - Organic plus compost (OP) | ecosystem: Engineered > Solid waste > Mixed feedstock >...
ATGTCGCCGGAAAGCCCGACCACAAGATGGACAACGAGCGCATGGTCGACCACATCGTCGAGCTCGTCGAAGCCAGGGCCAGGGACATCGAGGCCCAGAAGACGCCCCAGGCCGCGGAGTAGCGGCCCCGCCGTCTAGTCCAGCGCCGCCGCCAGGTGCTCGGCGTGCATCTGGTGCTCCTGGAACAGCTCCAGCCCGGTCTGCAGCAGCGCCTTCAGCTCCGGATTGTCCGCCGCGGGGATCAGCACGGTCTTCAGCGCGCCGTTGACCTTGCGGTGGTAGGCGACCTCGTTCTGGGCGTAGGCGCGATCGAACGCCTTGCCGCTCAGGCCCGACAGGCTCTTCAGCTTCTCGGCCCCGGTCTGGGCGAGCTCGCGCGCCGTCGGATTGTCCTGCGGCGTGATGCCGAGCTTCCGGGCGAGCGCCAGCGCCTGGCCGTTCACAGCGTTGTGGTCGCGGATCATGGACTGGGCGAAATCGCGCACCGTCCTGTCCTGCGACTTGTCGAGCGCCTGCTTGCCGGCGGCGATGTCCACCACGCTGGCGACATAAGCGATGTCGGCGATCTGGGCGTCGCTCAGCGCCTGGGCCGAGGCGGGGCCGGCGGCGAACGCGGCCGCAAAGGCAAGGGCCTTGAACATGGGTCGTCTCCCCCCAAAGGTGCGCCCATTCGACGTCCGGTTGCGGCAAAGGTTCCCGCGCCCGCTTCTCGCCCCTCCCCGCCCGCGCTAAGAGGCGGCATGCGCCTCTACATCTCCCCCGGCTCGCCCTTCGTCCGCAAATGCCGCATCGTGGTGCGCGAGAAGGGACTGCAGGATCGCGTGCAGGAGGAGGCTCTGGCCTTCCCCTACAAGGAGGGAGAGGCGTTCCTGAAGGCCAACCCGATCGGCCAGGTCCCGGCCCTGGTGACCGACGACGGCCAGGCGATCACCGACAGCCCGCTGATCTGCGCCTATCTGGACGCCCTCTCCGGCGCCCCCCGCCTGCTGCCGCCCGAAGGCGAGGACCACTGGCGCGTGCGCCGGCTGGAAACCCTGGGCGACTCCATCCTGGAGATGGCGGTCAAGATCGCGCTGGAGAGCCGCCGCCCCGACGGCGAGCGCTCGCCCACCTGGATCGGCTGGTGGACGGACGGCCTGAACCGGGCGCTGGACCAGGCGGAGGCGCGCGTTCCTGACGCACAGCCGCTGGACCTCGGCAAGATTGCGCTGGGCGTGGCCGGCCCCTATGTCGACTTCCGTCTGCCCCAGCTGAACTGGCGCTCGAGCCGCCCGAGGCTGTCCGCCTTCTGCGACGCGCTGGACCGGCGGCCGAGCTTCGCCGAGACCCGTCCCTGCTGACCCCGATGCACCTTCCCCAGGCCAAGCTGCAGTCCGTGCTCGACCGCTTCCACGAGGTGGAAGCGCGCATGGGCGCGGCCTCCGACGGCGCCGAGATCGTGCGCCTGTCCAAGGAGCACGCCGAGATCCGCCCGGTGGCCGAGGCCGTCGAACGGCTGACCCGCGCCCGCGCGGAGGCCAGGGAGCTGGCGGAGATGGCCGCCTCCGACGACGCCGACATGGCCGGCCTGGCCCGCGAGGAGCTGGAGGAGCTGGAGGGCCGCCTCCCCGGGCTCGAGCGCGAGGTCGCTCTCCTGCTGGCGCCACGCGACAAGGACGAGAACGCCTCCGTGATCCTGGAAGTGCGGGCCGGCACCGGCGGCGACGAGGCGGCGCTGTTCGCCGGCGACCTGTTCCGCATGTACCAGCGCTACGCCGCCGGCCGGGGCTGGAAGGTCGAGGTGGAGAGCGTCTCGGAGGGCGAGGTCGGCGGCTACAAGGAGATCGTCGCCTCCATCTCCGGCGAGGGCGTGTTCGGGCGGCTGAAGTTCGAGAGCGGCGTGCACCGGGTCCAGCGGGTCCCCGAGACGGAGGCCCAGGGCCGCATCCACACCTCCGCGGCGACGGTCGCCGTGCTGCCCGAGCCCGAGGACGTGGACATCCAGATCAACGACGCCGACCTCAGGATCGACACCTACCGCTCCTCCGGCGCCGGCGGCCAGCACGTGAACAAGACCGACTCGGCGGTGCGCATCACCCACCTGCCCACCGGCATCGTCGTGACCTCCTCGGAGAAGTCGCAGCACCAGAACCGGGCCAAGGCGATGAAGGTGCTGCAGGCCAGACTTTACGACATGCAGCGCGAGGCCGCCGACGCCGCCCGCGCCGACGCCCGCAAGAGCCAGGTCGGCTCCGGCGACCGCTCCGAGCGCATCCGCACCTACAACTTCCCCCAGGGGCGCGTCACCGACCACCGCATCAACCTGACCCTCTACAGCCTGCCGAAGGTGATGGAAGGCGACCTGGACGAGCTCCTGGACGCCCTGATCGCCGAGGACCAGGCCGCGCGCCTGGCCTCGCTGGAAGAGGAACTGGCCTGAGCATGTCCACCTACCGGGCGAGCGTCGACTGGAGCCTGGACGGGGATTTCGCCGCACGGCGCTACGGCCGGGGGCATGCGCTGCGCTTCGAGGGCGGCCTCGTGGTCCCGGGCACCGCCTCCCCTCACGTCGTGCCGCCCGCCTATTGCGTGGAGGGCGCGCTGGACCCGGAGGCGGCCTTCACCGCCTCCCTGGCGTCCTGCCACATGCTCTGGTTCCTGGACCTGGCGGCCCGCGCCGGCCTGACCGTCGTCCGCTACCGCGACGAGGCGGAAGGGACCCTCGCCAGGGGACCCGACGGCAAGCTGGCCATGACCCGGGTCGTGCTGCGCCCCAGGGTCGAGTTCGCCGGCGCCGCGCCGGACCCGGCGCTGGTGGCGGACCTGCACCACCGGGCCCACGACGAGTGCTTCATCGCCAATTCCGTCAAGACCGAGGTCGTGGTCGAGCCGGCCTGAGCCTCACGGCCTCAGAGGGGGCTCGGGACGCCGCCGGGGCTCGGGACGCCGCCGCACGAGCCGGATCAGGTAGCCGAGGCCGGGCACGTCCTCGGCTCCGGTCGGCCGGCCCACGGTGTCGGCCATCACCGCGCCGCGCCGGCCGAGCGGCTGGGGCGGGCCGGTGGTGGAGTCGCGCGAGGTCTGGTGCTCGATCTCGGCGTTCAGCTCCGCGCCCAGCAGGATGACCACCGTGGACAGCCACAGCCACACGATCGCGCCCACCGCCGCCCCGAACGGCCCGTAGGTGCGGTTGTAGTTGGCGAGGTTCGACATGTACCAGGAGTAGGCGAAGGACACGCCCAGCCAGAGCAGGGCCGCCACCACCCCGCCCCAGGTCACCCAGCGCCAGCGGGCGTGCTCCCGGCTGGGGCCGTAGCGGTAGATGATCGCCAGCGCCGCCATCGCCAGGACCAGCATCACCGGCCAGCGCAGAAGGTCCAGCCAGGGGCCGACGTCCGTCAGGAACGGGATCACCAGGGGGGCGGCCACCACCATGCTCATCCAGACCACCAGGAACACGATGGCGGCCAGGGTGAAGCCGAGGCTTCGCAGGGTCAGCTGCAAGAAGTTGCGTTTCTCCGTCTCCTCGTAGGCGATGTTGAGGCCGTTGATCATGGCCTTGGTCGCCGCATTGGCGCTCCAGACGTAGAGGAACAGGCCCGCCACGAAGGTGATGCTGAGGGCCGAGCCCCTCTGTTCGGAGATGCGGATCATCTGCTCGCCCAGGAAGGCCACGGCGCCCGGCGGCGCCACCTGCGACAGGGTCAGGACCTGCTGTTGGGCTGCGTGGACGTCCGCGAACAGGCCGTACAGTGAGACGAAGGCCGCCAGGGCCGGGAACAGGGACAGGACGACGTAGAAGGTGATCCCCGCGGCCACGGTGGTGATGCGGTCCTTCATGAACTCCGCCAGGGTGCGCCAGAGGATGTCGCGCCAGCCTCTCCGGGGGATCGCGACCGGGGAATGGGCGTGGCGGCCCCGGTCCGCCTCGCCGCTGCGCAGCACGGCCTCGACGCGGCTCTGACGGTCGCGGTCGGTGGTCGGCCACAGGGCGAGCAACACCGCCAGCGCCACCCAGGGCGCCGCATGGACTCCATGCCTGGCGGCGCGCAGCCAGCGCCGCCGCCCTGATCCCGCGCCGCCCTCGGCCTGCGCCCGGGCCGTCCGACCTTGCGCGCCCATGGCGGTTGAACAATCCAGCGCCCGCCCCGTTCCCGCTTGTACGGACCGGACGGCTCAGGCAGTCAGGCGCCATGCCAGGACGCCTCGCGGCCATCTACCGCCATCCGGTGAAGGGCTTCACGCCCGAGCAGCTGAAGGAGGCCGAGCTGACGGCCGGCGGCTACTTCCCCTGCGACCGCATCTATGCGGTGGAGGACGGCCCCTCCCCATTCGATCCGGCCGCCCCCGCCTTCGTGCGCAAGCACGCCTTCACCGTGCTCGCCAAGCTGCCGGACGCCGCGCGCGCCCGCACCCGCTACGACGAGGAGACCGCGACCCTGTCGGTGGAGGCCGAGGGCCGCCCGCCGCTCAACGCCCGCCTGGACCGGCCCGACGGCCGCCGCGCCTTCGAACGCTGGCTGACGGATCTGCTCGGCGAGCGCTCCGGCCCCCTGAAGGTCGTCTGCGCGCCCGGCCACCGCTTCACCGACCATCCGCAGGGCTTCGTGTCGATCCTGAACCTGGAGAGCCTGCGCGATCTCGGCCGCCGCATCGGCCGGCCCGTCGATCCGCTGCGGTTCCGCGCCAACCTGCACGTGGAGGGCTGGCCGGCCTGGGCCGAGCTCGAGGCGGTCGGCGCCGGCGTCCGCATCGGCGGCGCGGAGCTGGAGGTGTTCAAGCCGATCGTCCGCTGCGCCGCGACCGAGGTGAACCCGGCCTCCGCGGAGCGCGACCTGGAGGTCCCCAACGCGCTGTTCGACCACTACGGCCACGTGCTCTGCGGCGTCTACGCCTCGGTGCTTGCCGGCGGACGGGTGGCGCAGGGCGACCCGGCGGAGCTCGCGCCGGCATGACCACGCTCGTGCAGGCCTGGACCGCCGCCCGCGACCGGCTCAAGGCCGCGGGGCTGGATCAGCCGGTGCTGGATTCCCGGCTGCTGGTGGAAGCGGCCGCCGGCGCCAGCCGGGCCGACATCCTGACCGACCCCTACCGCCCGCTCGAGCCGGGGCAGGTGCGCCGCCTGGACGAGCTGGTCGAGCGCCGCGCCCGGCGCGAGCCGATCAGCCACATCCTCGGCCGGCAGGGCTTCTGGAGCATCATGCTGAAGGTCACCCCGGACGTGCTGACGCCGCGGCCGGACACCGAGCTGATCGTGTCCATCGCCCTGAAGTCGTTCGACGAGACTGACCGGTTCGCCGTGCTCGACCTCGGCGTCGGCTCCGGCGCCATCCTGCTGGCGATCCTGGCCGAGCGCCCGGCCGCCAGGGGGCTCGGCATCGACGTCTCGGAAGAGGCGCTGGCGGTGGCGCGCGAGAACGCCGCGAGCCTGGGCCTGGAGGGTCGCGCCGCCCTGCTGCGCGGCGACTGGACCGCGGGCCTGGCGGACGAGAGCTTCGACCTCGTGGTCTCCAACCCGCCCTACGTCCGCTCCGGCGAGATCGCGGGCCTGGAGCCGGAGGTGCGCGACCACGAGCCGCGCCTGGCGCTGGACGGCGGCCCCGACGGACTGGACGCCTACCGCTTCCTGGCGGGGGAGATCCTGCGGGTGCTGAAGCCCGGCGGCATGTTCATCATCGAGACCGGGCACGACCAGGGGCCAGGCGTGCGGGACCTGTTCCAGCAGGCGGGCGCGACCCGCGCGGAGATCCACAAGGACTTCGGCGGCAGGGACCGCGCCGTGAAAGGTTGGAAGAAACCCCTTGGAATCCCAGGGGACAGTCGCTAGATCATGGGACGTCTCCACCCATTACGCCGGAGAATCGGTCCAGCGTCTCGGACGCGCGCCGAACCCCGGCGACGAGAGCGGCCTCGCTAAGGCGGGCCTCGCCCGACCGGGGGGCGTGAGACGGAGAACGCGGTCCTCGTAAACAGCAACGGCGTTGGCGAACCTGCCTTTGGCCGCATGCCTTGCGACGGTCCGCCCATGGCGGTCAGCGTAGATGAGAGATTTCAAGAGCATGAAACGGCAGCGCAGCCGCGGCAGAGGGGGCGGCGGCGGCGGCGGGGGCGGCAAGCCCCAGCACAACGTCAACCGCGCCTTCGATTCCAACGGGCCGGACGGCGTCAAGATCAGGGGCCACGCCCAGCACGTCTTCGAGAAGTACCAGCAGCTGGCGCGCGACGCGGCGTCGTCGGGCGACCGGGTGCTCGCGGAGAACTACCTGCAGCACGCCGAGCACTACTTCCGGGTGCTGCGCGCGGTGCAGCCGCAGCGTCCCGCCTCCGAGATCATCGGGCGTGACGCCTTCGCCTCGGGCATCGACATCGACTTCGAGGACGAGTCCGGCGGCCAGGAGGCCCAGGAGGCCGAGGCCTCCGAAGGCGCCGTGGCCGAAGAGGGCGGCGAGGGCCAGCGCGGCGAACAGCGCCAGGACGGCGGCCGGGACCGGGACCGCGAGCACCGCGGCGAGCGTCGTCCCGAGTACCGCGAAGGCGGCCGGGACCGTGATCGCGACCGGGACCGCGGCCGCGGCGAGCGCCGCGAAGGCGGCTGGCGCGACGAGGTTCGCGGCGAGCCGCGCTCCGAAGGCCCGCGCGAGGAGCGCTACGGGCGCGACGAACGCCGGCGCGAGGACCGGTTCCGCGACGACCGCCGCGGGGACCGCTTCGAGCGCGGCGAGCGTCCGGCCGAGGGCGGCCCGGAGGCCATGCAGGTGGTCGAGCCCCAGGGCTCGGCCCAGCGCGGCGACCGCGAGGACGACGGCGCCACCCTGCGCTCGCAGGACGGCGGCTTCAGTCCCGCCCCGGCGTTCCTGCAGGCCCGCGGCGAGCCCGGCGCGGAGGGGGGCGAAGCTCCCAGCGAACCGCGCGGACGGCGCCGCCGCCGCAGCCGGGGCGACGCCGCGACCGAGCCCACGGCCGAAGAGGCCTGACCCTTCACTCCCCTCTCCCCCGCGGAGAGGGGACCTGGGCCTCCCCTCGCAATTGACGGCCGCGAGCACTAAGTTCCGCGCTCGCGCAAGGAACCTCTGCGATGCCGCTTGACGTCGCCGCTTCGGGCGCGGCCGAGGCGCTCGCCGCCGGGGCCGTCGGCCTGCCCACCTCCGCCCGCGTGGTCGTGGCCATGTCGGGCGGGGTCGATTCCACCGTGACGGCCGCCCTGCTCCACCGGGCCGGCTACGACGTGGTGGGCGTCACCCTGCAGCTCTACGACCATGGCGCCGCCGTCCAGAAGAAGGGCGCCTGCTGCGCGGGCCAGGACATCCACGACGCGCGCACCGCCGCCGAGCGGCTGGGAATCCCGCACTACGTCCTCGACTACGAGAGCCGGTTCCGGGAGTCGGTGATCGAGGAGTTCGCCGACGCCTACCTGCGCGGCGAGACGCCGGTGCCCTGCATCCGCTGCAATCAGACCGTGAAGTTCCGCGACCTGCTCGAGGTCGCCCGCGACCTCGGCGCCGACGCCCTGGCCACCGGCCACTATGTCCGCCGCGAGCCCGGCCCGCACGGGCCGGAACTGCACCGCGCCGCCGATCCCGGCCGCGACCAGAGCTACTTCCTGTTCGCCACCACCCGCGAGCAGCTGGGCTTCCTGCGCTTTCCGCTCGGCGGCCTGCCGAAGCCCGAGGTGCGGCGCGTGGCGGCCGAGCTCGGCCTGGCGGTCGCCTCAAAGCCCGACAGCCAGGACATCTGCTTCGTGCCGGAGGGCCGCTACACCACCGTCATCGACCGGTTGCGCCCCGAGGGCGCGATCCCGGGCGACATCGTGCACCTGGACGGGCGCGTGCTCGGCCGCCACGAGGGCGTCACCCGCTACACCGTGGGCCAGCGGCGCGGGCTGAACGTCGCCGTGGGCGAGCCCTTGTTCGTGGTGCGCCTGGACGCCGAGCGCCGCCAGGTGATCGTGGGCCCGCGCGAGGCCCTGCTCACCGCCGCCCTGTCCATGAAGGAGACGAACTGGCTCGGCGACCAGCCGACCCTGGCCGCCGCCGCGGAGGCCGGCCAGAAGGTTCTGGCGCGTGTGCGCTCGACCCGCGAGCCCTCCCCCGGGCGGCTGGCGCTCAGGAACCGCGAGCCGGTGGTGGTGTTCGACGCGCCCGAGGAAGGCGTCTCGCCCGGCCAGGCCTGCGTGCTGTACGATCCGGCCGCGCCCACGCGCGTGCTCGGCGGCGGCTTCATCGCGGGGACCACGGCCGCTGAACCTTCCCCAGAGGGGAAGCTCCGCTCTACTTCAGCGTCTTCAGATAGGCGATGACGTCGGCGCGCTTGGCGCCGTCGTCGATCTTGTAGGTCATGGCGCAGCCGGGGGCGAAGGCCTGGGTGTCGGCCAGGAAGGCGTCCAGGCTCTTGTCGTCCCAGACCTCGCCCTTGGCGCCCCTGGCGGTCAGGGCCTCGCAATAGGGCCAGTTGGGCGCTCCGGCGATCTTGCGGCCGTAGACACCGGCCAGCGGCGGGGCCTGGTCGTACTCGCCGGGCACGTGGCAGGCGGCGCAGGCGAGATCGCCCTTGAAGGCCGCCTCTCCCGCCGCGGCGTCCGCCGCATGCGAGGCGGCCGGCAGGGCCAGCAGGGCGGCTGCGGCGATCAGGGCGGCGCGCATCAGGCGGCCTTCCGCTGGCGGCGGACCATGCGGCTGTACTCGTCCATCAGCCGGAAGGTGATCTCGCCGGGGGTGAAGCGGTGCTCGCCGATCTCCGAGACCGGCGTGACCTCGGCGGCCGTGCCGGTGATGAACACCTCCGAAAAGGTCTTCAGTTCCTCGGCGGGGATGTGGCGCTCGATCACCTCGTAGCCGTGCTGGCGGGCGAGCGCGATCACCGAGCGGCGGGTGATGCCGTTCAGGAAGCAGTCGGGCGTGGGCGTGTGGATCGCGCCGTCGCGGATCAGGAAGATGTTGGCCCCGGTGGACTCGGCGATGTAGCCGCGCCAGTCGAGCATCAGGGCGTCGGCGTAGCCCTCCTTCTCCGCCGCGTGCTTGGAGATGGTGCAGATCATGTACAGGCCCGCCGCCTTGGCCGCGGTCGGCGCGGTCTCGGGCGCCGGCCGGCGGTACCTGGCCCAGGTGAGGCGGATGCCCTTGCGCGCCTGCGCCGGATCGAAGTAGCTCGCCCATTCCCAGGCGGCGACGGCGACGTGGACCTTGGTCTGCTGGGCCGAGACGCCCATCTGCTCGGGACCTCGCCAGGCGACGGGACGGATGTAGCAGTTCTCGAAGCCGTTGCGCGCGGCGGTCTGCTTGCAGGCCTCGTCGATCTGGGCCACCGTGAAGGGGATCTGGAAGTCGAGGATCTCGGCGGACTTGAACAGACGCTCGGTGTGCTCGGTCAGCTTGTAGATCTCGCCGTCGTACATCCGCTCGCCCTCGAATACGCTGGAGGCGTAGTGCAGGGCGTGGGTCAGGACGTGCACCTTCGCTTCGCGCCAGGGGACGAACTCGCCGTCGAGCCAGATCCAGCCGTCGCGATCATCGAAGGGGACGAGGGACATTGATGCATACCTCCAATGGCGGCGACCTTAGACGCCGCGCCGTCGGGGCCGTCAACCGGTGGCGCTGACTCCCGATCCGAGGCTGATCCTCAGCGAGCAGGAGCTCGATACGGCGCTGGAGCTGCTGTTCCTGACCGAGGCGGCGCTGATGGCGACCGCCGACGGCGCGCTGGAGGGCGAGGCGGCCGCGCTCGGGCGCACGCACTACCGCACCCTGTTCCTGCTCAAGCGCCGCCCGGGACTGGGCGTGCGCGAATTGGCTCGGCTGCTGGCCCTCTCCAAGCAGGGCGCCAGCCGCGCCCTGGCCGACCTGGAGCGGCTCGGGCTGGTGGCCAAGGCGGCGGCCGAGACCGACGCGCGGCGCCGGCCCGCGGTGCTGACCCGGGAGGGCGCGGCCCTGGAGGCGCGCGTGTCCGAGCGCCTGCGCGCCCAGGTCGCCCGCGCCTACCGCGCCGGCGGGCTGGACGCGGTGGCCGGCGCCCGCCGCATCCTGTCCGCCCTCGCCGGCGGCCGCATGGCGCCGGCCCGCGCCGGGGCGGAGGCCTGAGGTGGCCGCCCCGGACGCCCCCGCGGGGCACCTGCTCGTCGTCGACGACGACGACCGCATCCGCGGGCTGCTGAAGCAGTACCTCGCCCGCTCGGGCTTCCGCATCACCACCGCCTCGGACGCCGCCTCGGCGCGGCGGCTGTTGGAGCTGTTCGAGGTCGACCTCTTGGTGCTGGACGTGATGATGCCCGGCGAGACCGGATTCGAGCTCGCCGCCTGGCTGCGCGCCCAGCCGGGACGCAAGGGCAGGACGCCGGTGCTGATCCTCACCGCCCGGGACCAGCCCACCGACCGCATCGAGGGCCTGAGCCTCGGCGCCGACGACTACCTGGCCAAGCCGTTCGAGCCGCAGGAGCTGGTGCTGCGCATCTCCGCCATCCTGCGCCGCACCGGCGCGGCGTCCGAGCGCCCGGCCCGGCTCTCGCTCGGCCGCTGCCTGTTCGACATGGAGCGCGGGGAGCTGTTCCGGGACGACGAGCCGGTGCGCCTGACCGAGGCGGAGGCCCAGCTGCTCAGGCGGCTCGGCCGCGAGCCGCACACCCCGGTGGAACGCCACCTGCTCTCCAACGGCGCCGACGAGGGCTCGGGCCGGTCGGTGGACATCCAGGTCACGCGCCTGAGGCGCAAGATCGAGGCCGACCCCAAGAACCCGCGCTACCTGCAGACCGTGCGCGGCGTCGGCTACATGCTGGCGCCGGACCGATGACCTCCGCCCGGCGGGTGCTGCGCCTGCTCTGGCCGCCGCTCCTGAAGCGCTGGCTGCCCCGCTCGCTGCTCGGCCGTTCGATCCTGATCATCGTCCTGCCGATCGCCCTGATGCAGGCGGCGGTGACCTGGGCCTTCTTCGAGGCGCACTGGGACACGGTGACCGGACGGCTCTCCGACAGCCTGGCCGGCGACATCGCCTGGGTGAGCGACGCCTACGCCCAGAGCCCCACGCCCCAGACCTTCGACCGGCTGCAGCAGCGGGCCGAGAACGCGCTGGACCTGTCCCTGGCCTTCCAGCCCGGCCGGACGCTGCCGACCGAGCACCGCCACGCCCTGATCGCGGCCCTGGACCGGACGCTCGACCGCGCCCTGTCCGAGCGGCTGGACCGGCCCTACTGGTTCGACACCACCCGCTACCCGGCCTACGTCGACATCCGCGTGCAGCTGCCGGGCGGCGTGCTCCGGGTGCTGGCGCCGCGCGACCGGGCGTTCGCGGCCCAGGCGGGGGTGTTCGTCATGTGGCTGGCGGGCGCCACCCTGCTCCTGACCGGCGTGGCGGTGCTGTTCATCCGCAACCAGGTGCGGGCGATCGAGCGGCTGGCCGCCGCCGCCGAGGCCTTCGGACGGGGCGCGGAGATCCCGAGCTTCCGCCCACACGGCGCGCGCGAGGTGCGCCAGGCGGCCCAGGCCTTCATCGACATGAGGGCGCGCATCCAGCGCCACATCGACCAGCGCACCGCCCTGCTCGCCTCGGTCAGCCACGATCTGAGGACGCCCCTGACCCGCCTGAAGCTGGAGCTCGCCCTGGCCGAGCCCGGCGCCCGCACCGAGGAGATGAAGCGGGACCTGGCCGAGATGGAGCACATGATCGACGAGTACCTCGCCTTCGCCCGCGGCGAGGCCGGCGAGGCGGCGGAGGTCGTCGAGGTCCGGGCCCTGATCGAGGAGGTCTGCGAAGGGGCCCGGCGCGCCGGCGCCGAGGTCGAGGTCGCCGCCGAGCCCGGGCTGCGCGCGCAGCTTCGCCCGAACGCGGTCAAGCGGGCGCTCTCCAACCTGGTGATGAACGCCGCCGTCCATGGCGACCGGCTGAAAGTGTCCGCCCTGCGCGCGCCCTCCGGCCGGCTGGAGATCACGGTGGACGACAACGGCCCCGGCATCCCGCCCGATCGCTACGAGGACGCGTTCCGGCCGTTCCTGCGGCTCGACGAGTCCCGGAACCAGAACGAGAAGGGCGTCGGCCTCGGCCTTGCCATCGCCCGCGACGTCGCCCGCGGCCACGGCGGCGACGTCACCCTGGATCGCAGTCCGATGGGGGGGCTCAGGGCGGTGGTGCGGCTGCCGGGGTGACGGCGGTCCTGGACAGGGGCGCCTCAGCCTTCGCCGACCTCGCGCTCGAAGATCGCCTCCACCGGGACGGCGAACAGCCGACCGATCTTCAGGGCCAGCGGCAGCGAGGGGATGTAGCGTCCATTCTCCACCGCATTGACGCTCTGGCGCGAGACCCCGAGACGCTCGGCCAGGTCGCCCTGGCTCCAGCCCCGCGCCAGGCGCAGCGCCCGGACGGTGTTTCTCACGCGCCCGCCTTGCGCGCGTAGGATCGCCGGGCGAGCTGGGCCATCGTCTCGCCGAACAGCATGCCCATGGCCGGCTGGGTGCAGAGCAGCACCAGGCCGAGCTTCGGGACGTCGGCCCGGCCGATGGACGCAACCCGGAGGAGCGAATTCAGGCCGATCAGCATCGGGCCGAAAACCAGGGCCCAGGCGGCGCCGGAACTCACGGCCATTGCTATCAGGTTCCGGTCGAACTCGTCCGCCCGCCTCATCCTGCGCAGCGAGCCATGCAGCCAGGCCACCGCGGGCGCGCAAACGACCAGCCCGGCCGCCGCCGTGACGGCGGACCACGGCTTCGGCTCGGCCATGATCATCGCCGCGACGGCTCCGGCCGCCAGCCAGACCAGGCCCACCGCGATCCTTGCGCCGTAGGCCCTCCAGTCCAACCCGACCGACTCTTCGGATTCCGCTTCGGCCATCCCAGCCTCCGA